>Ga0272443_10004429_pt1 | contig 15305 bp, 9 predicted proteins | sample SSMAcet12_FD_193581 | JGI IMG/M metagenome (GOLD analysis project Ga0272443, IMG submission 193581) | Marine sediment archaeal communities from Little Sippewissett salt marsh, Falmouth, MA, United States - SSM-Acet-12 | ecosystem: Environmental > Aquatic > Marine > Wetlands > Sediment ...
GGAAGGCGGGCGGATCGGAGGGGATGTCAAAATCCGGGATGGGAAACGCCTGGCGCGCCACCGGGAAGGCGTCGTCCTCGAGCAGCTGGCTGTAATCCGGCGACTTCTCGCGCACCTCTTCGTCGGCGGTGAGCGCGATCACGCGGTCGATCTTGATATCCTCGATGGCGTCGAGCGTGTCTTCGAGGTCTTCGAAGCGGCCGGGCATGGAATGCAGGTACAGCTCACCGGTGGCGTCCTCCGGCAGTTTTATCGCTCGAAACATGCGTTCCCTCCTGGGTGTGGGGTGTGCGTCATGGTATGAGGATAACATATGCCGGGCGGGTCCCGGCGGCGAGTTGGCGTTGGGGAAAGAAAAAAGCCCCGGCCTTAAGGAATCGATGGACAATGTTTGACCATCTAACTCCAATTTAGAGAGGAAACAACGAGGATAATCAATACTCGAGTTTAGAAATATGCGGACTTAATGCTTTCTCAAACCGAATCATGGCATCAACCATCGTTTGCTGTGTTTCTTCCCAACTCTCGTCTCGATATCCTCCTATCTTCATGATCTTGGACACCCGGGAATATCTCAAAGAGTCTTTTCTTTCCCAACTTAACGCATCCCCAAAGATATCTTCGACCTCATCTTTCCTTGCGAACAATTGATCGAAGATTTTCTTATTAACTTCATGGGAGTCCTTACCGCGATCGATATAAAGTTCGATTCGTGCTTCATGTTGAAGGATGACATAGTTGTAACTGAGGCCGCTTACTCCAGCGCCAGTGGCAATCCAGGAATCATCGCTTGGTGAAATATTTCCGTGTAGGCGTGTTTTTTGATTCGAGTAATCCAGCAAACCCTTCCAGAATTGATAGCGAAGCTTATGGCGTTCAGAAAACTCGCGTTTCGTACCACCAATACTTCGAACATCTTCACTCGGACCAACAATTAGGGTTAGCAGAGGCGCAGGTTCCGATCCGCCTATTCGAACCGCCTCTACTTTGACAAGATAAAAGAAGCCAGAGGAAGATTCGTTAAGCCAGGAAATCGCACCTATGTGCTCAGGACGAGGTTCCGCCACAATCCAGATTGCCGTATTTGCACCAATAGCGGAGAGATAGGTAATGACTTTCCCGAGGTGATCATGGTCACTCTTTTCGAGCTGGTTCTCGATAATGACTGGCGTTCCACTTTGATCCTCAGCAATGAGGTCAACGCTGAAAGCCCCTGCTGCTTGCTCCGATTCGGCGTTGACCAACTCCAGACCAATAACATCATTGAGCACATCAAGACTGTCCTGCAGCCAGTTGGTGAAATCCCGCGCCTCATGCGGCCAGACTTCCCGCAGGGACACTCTTTCAAGTCGACCTATCACATTCATCTAGAACTCCTTCTTGTGATGTATGCTCAAATAACTATAAATCGAAAATGTATGACGTCGCTCTGGCAACAATCCAGAATACGGTTATCTAGTACAAACTCATCACACTAAATGAGCGAATAACGTCGTAAGATAAGAAGACTGGCCTAGCTCATCAAAGAGGAAATCCATGACCAAAGTCTTCTACCACCATTTTGGACAATCTGGATCCGATGAAGAGTTCCCCAAGATGATCAATAAAAAAAATCAAGATGGACTTTGTGAGGGACCATGTCCCTGAAACACATCCGGACAAGCAGCCCCTCATTGCCCTTCTTCAACAATCCTTCCCCTCAAACGAATTCAATGTCTGGGGCGTTCCTGCAGGCGCATCATCCATTATCCGCTCCTTGGATGTCGGCGATTACATGCTGCTCGTTGAAAGTGTCCATTTCCCAGACGGCTACATCCCTGCGCTATGCCCGGTAAAGGTATTCATTAAGTCAGAGTTTCCAGAATTATCCTTCGCCCTCTGGCAAAGTAGCCATTATCCCTTTGTTTTCTTCTTCAACACAATATCCCTTGATCTCTCCTGGTTTGAGTTTCTTGAGCACGTCGGATACAAGGACAACTTCAACCCTCGCGGGAAGGTATACCGCATCGCCGAGAAGAGACTTGCACGGTTCGGAGGTTATGGAGGCTATATTCACCATCTACAAAGGAACCATAGCAAGAATTGCGGCAGCTGAGCAAATAAGTATCTACATTTACTCTCTAAGTACCTTTCGGCGATAATCGGATCCCAATCGAGACCTTCATTCTAGCCCTCAATCCTTCCGAGCAAAGCTGCAAACCCCTTCACCCCATCCTTCAATGCATCCCGGAAATCGGATTCATTCACCCGCACATAGCGCCAATCCTCGCCAGTCTTCTCGGAGACATCCCGGCACCATTTCATTACCGCTCGGTCCTTAGCCTCGGTCTCTTCCCACACGCGGCCCTTGGTTTCGATGATCCAATGCACCAAACCGTCCTCCGCTTCCTGGATGGCTACAAAGTCGGGATGATAGAAACCGATGGCTCCGCTGGGCTTGATGTAGTCGACGCGAAAGACGGAACCGGAATCACCCTGCTGGGTAGAGCCAAGTGCAGCAAACCGCACGATATCGCTTGCGACATCCAAGGACTGCGCAAAACGCCGCTCGTAGGCGTTGAACGTCGCCACATAGTTGAAGACGGTTTTTTTGCATTCCAGCGGCCCCGACCCGAGATCCCTCCGCCACTGGAATCGTTGGGTTTCGGAGAGGCGGTGCTTTCGATTCGTAAAGGCGATCTCTTGCCGTTCCAGCGTTTGATGGCCAATTTCGCCTGCCAAATACTCAGCAATCCCTTCTTGCAGCATCACGCGTCCAAGATTCGAACGCACATCATCGTCCTCAAGATCAATTTCCTTGCCAAAGCAAATCGACTTAACGTAAGACCTCACTTTCGGATAAAGGTCAGAAAAGACCATACCCAATTGGGCCTTCTGGCTGACTTTATTCGTCAGAGACGATAGGATTTCTTGACTGGAATAGTTGGGCAAATCGACATCAGTCTGATGAATCTCCGTATCGGTTGTGGCAAAGACCATTTTAAGATGAATGCGAAGCCGCTCATCCAATGTCTCGCTCTCATAGATCGGTTGAAGGCGAAGCGGATCCAGGTTCACAAGCGACTCAGCCCTTCGATAGAGCGTCGGTTCTGTGATGGGTACCTCGATGTCAAATTTCATCCGTTTCTTAAGTGGTTCGATCCAGATGGGAGCCGGTGGCGCATCCGTGACCGTCTTAACGCCCACACCTTCCTTCTCCAGCTCCAGGACAAGCGACTCAAATTTGCTGTTGCCAATCACCTCGAGGATCTGTGTCCGATCTGGCCCCACGCCGTTCATGAGCCGTAGCCCGCGACCAATCGCCTGTTCGGGTAAGATATTCGCTTTTGAGTTGAAGGCGCGCAATCCAAGGATGACGGTAACATTATGCACGTCCCAGCCCTCCCGTAGCATCATCACACTTACAATGACCTTGACTTTATTCTCCGGACTGTCAATATCTCGAGCCACTTGTCTTGCCACATCAAGGTCTTTCTTATTAATCACACCATCCTGGTTTGTATGTATGATGAGAATATCGGATTCGTCAAAGCCCAATTCCGTGGTGTCCAGCAGCCATTTTCCAACACCGTCTGCATGCTTACTGTTTTCACACATTATGAAGAGAACAGGACGAATCCCGAGCTGTTCAAGATCCTTCTCGTGTTCCCGGTATCGATTAACGGCTGAAACAATCCACTCGTTGTACTTGTGACCAATGTCTTTGCCCGAAAAATTCTTTGGCTCAAATGACTTGACCTTTTTTACAATAATTGGAGCCTTGACAACGCGGTCCTCCACCGCCTGGGCGAGGGGATAATCAACGATGCACCAGGGGTAGTACGTGCCGTCATGTTGGAATTTGGGCGTGGCGGTGAAATCTAACCATGCATTCAATCCGCCTGGCAGAGTTTCATGGATTGCTGTCAGCGATTTATGCCACTCCAGTTCTTCGTCATGAATATGATGCGCCTCATCGTTCATCACCACCAGATCAGGAAGGCTCTTGATTCGTTCCAGCATAGAACGTTGATGCGATGCCAGGTCCTTGACCGGGGCGCGTCCAAGAATGGCATCGACCGGGTTCTCCGGCTCCCATTCTCTATCTAGAGAAGGATAGATTTGTTGGACATTATCAAGAATGAGATTGCAGGACGCATCCGGTTCGGTGCTCTCGCCCCTGAGGATAACCTTCTGATTCCAGGTCCACTCCGGCGGCACTAGCGGAAGGCGATGAAAAACAGCATTGCTGGCGAAATCCTTCTCCAGCCGCTGGTACACAATCACATTGGGCGCGACCACGAGGAAGTTGGTTGACAGCGGCGAATCAGGGACCCGTAGCTTGTGGAAATGCGACCACACCATCACCATCGCCATGACAATGGTCTTGCCCGACCCTGTCGCCATTTTAAACGCGTAGCGGCGCAGGTCGGCATCGGGCAAATCCTGCTCGCCCATGCGGCCGACCTCGGGGAAGAAGCGCTTGAGCCTGCGCTCGCCCCTCACCGTTTCCGCGAAAGAGATGGGGTCATCCGCCGGAACCTGTGTCCCTTCAGGGAAGTATACTTCGCCGAAGTCTCTGATGAGGTCCACGATGTCCGTCTGGCCGTCCACTTCCACGAGGTAGGCCAGCGTCTCCAGCGCCTCGCGCTGCGCAAAGTAATAGCGCCAGGGGCTGCCGTTGATGAGATGATCCTCCTCGAACCAGTAATTGAACAGGCGCTGGGTCACCTCGGATGCGCCGGGATAACCCTTCGCACGCCAGCGATCCACGGCAGTGCGCAGCTTGTTCGTCAGCAGAACCTGGCTGGGACGACGTCCCTCTTCCAGGCGAAAGCCGTCCTCAACCTTTACATCCTTGACGAGGTAAGCTTCCGGTGGGTGATAAGGATCGCAGCCGGGGACTTCAGGCAGGTCTTTATCGTAGCCAAAGAGTGATCGGTGCATGGTCAGCTCACCTCCACCTCAAACGCCTGCGTGGTGTCATTGCCGAAGATGTCGATCACCTTCACCACCACGGTATAACTTCCTGGTTCCTCATACGTATGCGCATCGGATGTGATGGGGAGTTTGCGTTCCTTGCGGGTGCGGTAGGCGACCCAGCCTTGCAGAAAAGTATCTTCCTGGAAGTTCCAGTCCACCGCCCAGTAGTCGATGTAATCCGACCACTTCTTGACCTTCTCCCGCACGTCCTCGGGGATGAGCTCCGTGTTGGGGATGACGAAATCTTCGAGCGCAACCTTGACTGTTCGCTTCTTGGGCTGTTTGATCTCGACCTCGAGGTAAGCCAGCTCGAAGAATTGAATATCGCCCTTGTCGACCGCCTGCTGCTCCATCACCTCGCGCGGGATCTGCAGCAGGAGCAGCTTGACACCGCGTCGCTTGGCCTCGCGCGCCATGAGGTCGTTGAGACCCATCTCCCATTCCCAGCCAAGGATGTGGAGTTCCTTTTGCTCGAGCGCGAGGCACTCCTCGAGTGCATCGTTCACCTCGCCGATGGTGACTGGCGCATCTACGGCGCCCACATGCACAAGAGCCCGCCCCTTCTTCCCATGTAAATGTTGGGTTCCAGACATTGGACGAGCTTGATAAAGGCGAAGAATAAATGAGAAGTACTCCAATATAGAGCCCTCTTCAGACCCCGCCTCCTTATCAAATCTAATACCTTGCCAATATTGACGTTCGTACTTTCCTAAGTTAAGGATTTCAAATGGCTGACAATCTTCGATCTCTAGCAATCTCTTTCGAGCAATGTGTATTCCGAATTTACTTAGATCACACCCTATCCAGCGGCGGCCGGTTTTCTCCGAAACTGCGAGAGTCGTGCCAGATCCACTAAAGAAATCCGCGACAAGACTTCCTTCGTTACTTGATACTTTGATTATTCTTTCGAGTAACCTTTCAGGTTTTTCAGTAGCATACTCTTTCCCGCCCTTCATTCTCCCAAGATTAATCCATAAATCCTGCGGCAAGATGCCCTTGTTCTCATCCAGGTAACTTACTTTACACCTCGCTGCCCCTTTTTGAGGATTTCGAAGGTATAACCTACCTTCCTTAAGCCACTTTTCCATCGTTTCTTTGTTAACCGGCCATGAACGATTGGGTGATGGCGTAGCCCCTCGCCATTCATATTGCCTGCCTTCTCTTACTCCCGGAACTGTTACATCATCTAGCTTAAACCTCCTACCATTTATGCCTCTTTGGTAACGCCCAATTTTCCCATCATCATCAGCGATTAGAGAATATTCCTTCTTTGCTGAGTTCGAAAGATCATCTCTATCTCTATCTGGAATAAATGTATATTCACTACCTTTCCGATAAAAAAGAATGAAGTCATGAACAGCACCATATTTGTTCTTGACATTACTATGTGCATCCGTTCTTTGCCAAGATATCTGGTTAACAAAGCAGTCCACTCCAAAGACTTCATCAAGAAGATCCCTTACATTGTGGACTAAGTCTGGGCCGATATGAACATAGATTGATCCATTCTCCGATAGGAGATCTCTCATTATCGACAGTCTTGGGTACATCATCTGTAAATACGAATGAATTCCTCGCCCCCAGGTATCTCGGTATGCTTTTTCCTCCATGACCGATTGTTCTTTACCAATATACATATCTCCAATCGCTGTGCTAAATGAGAAATCAGCCCCTGTTGCAAATGGCGGATCAATATAAATGAGATCTATCCTGCCTGCGAATTTATCGAGCAACGAACTCATCACGAGCAGGTTATCGCCCCAGATGAGTTTATTGCGCCACCCCTCTTCGAAAGAATCGCCCTGATCGCCTTCCCAGACGTCGAAAAGACTGAGCTGCTGGTCGCTTTTCTTAGCCTCACGTGTTGCGCGGCTTTCATTCACGCGCTCGATCACCTGGAAGGGCAGGTTGACGCGCGGCACCTCTTTCAGTGTGCCGTCCTCGTTGTACTTGCCCGGCCAGACCAGTTCCACTTTGTTGACATCTATCTTCGCCATGAAATACTCCTTAGCGTCCCTCGGGCAGGATGCCTTCCCGTCGGCACAGATGGCGGAAATCACACTCCTGACAAATCTTCGAGTTTGGAAGTTCTCTTACCGCAAACGTCGCGTCTTCAATCTTCTTCACAACATGATCAAAATGACGCATGGCTTTCTCGACCTTCGCTGGCCGGTAGGGGAAAACCGTGATGGCATCCCCCTTGTTCTCCTCCGCCGTCCAATACAGCAGCAAACGCTCTGGTCGTTTATCATAGCGATTCTCTAGAATATGACCATAAGTGCATAACTGCCGTTCATACAGATCGAAGAGGATGGGGTCATCCGGCTTTTCCTGCGTCTTGAAATCCAGCAACTCCAGCTTCCCATCGCCCCCAAGCATCAGGTCGACTTTGCCGGCCAGAATGTAGCCATCCTTTTCCAGCGACACATCGACTTCGGCGTCGATGATGCGCGCCATCTCATCTCTATTCTGGTGGACGTAGTTCATCACTTGCCTCAAGCCAGCCGCCTTCGCCTCAGGTCCGGGTGGGCGCTTTTCCGTGAGGGTGAGCACATCATAGGTCCGATCGAATATTTCAACTACTCGATCATCGTTAATGGTATGCAGACCCCCATCAAGCACAATGCGGTGGATGTCCTCAATCGTTTGATGCACCAGCAGGCCAAAGAAAATTACGGCCGAACGGGAAGGCGTGAAATCATAGTGCCGATAGAACTGATACTGCCTGGGACAGGTCTCATACACACGCAAATCGCCGGTGAAACTGTACGTCTTCTTGGCAGCCATGCGCGGCCTGTAATAGAAATGCTGTGCAGCCAGCAGGTCCTTTTCCACATACGGCCATTGCGGCAATCCCTGCCAGATGGGCGCGAAGTAATCCTTGGGAGGCTCCGTGCTCGTCAGGACCAACACCTTCTGTGGTCGCGAGAAAGCCACATAGTGAAGACGCAACCGGTCAAAAGCCGTGATGCGTTTCTCGGGCTCAAACGGTTCGCGATGGTAATACGGCGAGAGATCGCGATCCACCTTCTTCCCAACCTTGAGCGTTTTCTCGACCGAGGCCACAACGACGGGAAATTCAAGCCCTTTGGCTTGATGAATGGTCATCACCTGCACATAACCTTTCGGCAGGGGCTGATCGGGGTCCTCATAATCATTGATCCCGCCGGAGTGTAACAAGCGCAGGAAGCTGTTGAAAAACGTCAGTCGCAAAGGGATCCGATTGTTGTAGGTAAGAACCGTATAGTGATAGTAGTTCTGAAAGACATTGAGCAGGGTTGAGAAAATCGCCAGGCGTCGTGCGCGGTTCTCATCTTTGAGGAAGGAAGTGAACGGCTCAACGGCAAGAACCTCATAGAAGTAGTCAGCCAAGCGTCGATCCAGGGTCTCACCACGCTTCAACCCATCCACCTCGGCTGCATGTTTCTGAATAAGGCCAGAAAGCGGGCTGGGATGGGGATGCTCGCGAGCCAGCAAGAGGATGGCATCCTCGACGTACTGCGCCATGCTTTTCAAAGCGAAACCGTGCAAGTCGCCGCGAGCATCGCCATGGTATCCGAGGATCACGGCCAACGCGGCCACCATCAATTGTATTTCTTCTTCGTCGAAATACGCTCGCGCCCTGGGGCAGAAAGCGGGGATACCCTTCTTCTCCAACGCCTCCACAAAAGGACCGGAATGGTTGTGCCGTACACTGTGAAGGAGCAATGCCACCTGGCTGAAATCTTCAATGATACGTTCTCGCTTGAGATACGCCACAAACTCAGCAAAACGACGGGACTCATCACGCTTATCGGTCCCGTAGATGGAGAAAACAGCCGGATAATCCGGGAAATCCACCTCAGGATCCGGTTGGATGGACTTATCAAAGCGAAAAGACTGGCCGGCCTCACCAGACCAATCCGCCGTGGCCATCCAGCGATCATAAGCCTCGATGATCTGTGCGTGGGAGCGGTAGTTAGTGGTTAGCTTCACCTGCTTACAGGAAGGCATTCGCTCGGGGAATTCCAGAATGTTGCGCACCGTCGCACCGCGAAAACGGTACAGGCTCTGGTCTTCATCACCGACCACACAGAGATTACGAGTTTTCTCGGTGAGCTTGAAGACCAATTGCTCCTGGATGTAATTGGTGTCCTGATACTCATCCACCAGGACGAATTTGATGTGCTCAAGAATGATTGGTCCCACGTCAGGATTCTCGAGGAGATCCAGAAAAAGGCGCTGCTGATGCGGGAAATCAACGCGGTTGGACTCAAACAGGCAGTCCGTATACGCCTGATAAGCCTTTCCAAGTTCCCTCAGGAACGCATCTCCAGACTGGATGAGCCGTTCAGGGGCGATCATTTCCTCTGTAATCTTATTGAAGTACTCCATGGCACCCTGAATCGCGGTCCAATGCGTTTTCCAAGCATGGAGATATTTCCCCGCGTCATCGGGCTCCCAGAAAATCGCTTCGAAGTGATCGTGCAAAAAAAGACGCTGCGTAAGGTCATCGAGCGTCTCATAGCCATGGCCAAGCTTTGTGTGATGCCGATAGCGGGTCAGGAAACGGTTGCTGATGCTATGGATTGTGCCGACCAGTATCTGCGACATGTCTTCCTGATAACCCGCCTTGCGGGCAGCCTCACTGAGCCGATCGCGCATCTCGAAGGCGGCCTTTTCCGTGAAGGTGCACAGCACAATCTCTTCCGGGCTCGCTTCTTCCAGCAAGAGTAAATTCATCGCCCGCAAGATCAAGCTGTACGTCTTGCCGGAACCCGGGCCCGCGATCACAAGCAGCGGCCCATCGATATGCCCCACCACCTCCCGCTGTTGGGGGTTGAGGTCGGGATAGGCCTCGAGCAGGCGCGGATGAATTCTCATAGCAAGCCCGACTCCCGAAAGCTGAATACCACATCAGCGCTCACAATCAAATGATCATCGACACGGATTTGAAGCGGATCGCCAGCAAGCTCAATCGCACGTGTCATCGTCTTATCATGATCACTTGGCTCCAACTTTCCTCCGGGATGATTATGAGCAAGGATGATCGATACGGCTCCTTTTCGCATTGCAGCCTGAATCACCTCACGCGGATAGACGGCAGCACGGTCAATGGTCCCTCGCTCCAGCTCATCTTCGCCGATGATTTTCCGACTGGAGTCGAGATAAAAAACGAGAAAGACTTCAATTTCTTCAGAGCCGAGCTTTGCTCGACAATACTCTTTCAACGCCCTCATGTCGGTATCCACGGGCTCATCCATGCTGCGCTGCTGCAGATAGTGCTCAACGATCGCACGCTGCACTTTGATACCGCATGCTGATTGCGGCCCTATGCCTTCAACCTCACGAAGCTCATCCACGCTTGCATCCAATACGTCACGCAGTGAGCCGAATTCACGCATTAACTGTTTCGCAATCGGCTTGACGTCGCGGCGGGGAACGAGCCAGTTCAGCATCAACTCAATCACCTCATAATCCGCGAATCCATCCAGACCGTTCTTGAGAAACCGGCTTCGGATCCTTTCACGATGGCCGAGATAGTCCCGTTCTCCCTTCATCACATTTCCCCCAATTAAGTTAAGAAACAGATTCACTTTCTGCGGATTTCATGGCTGCATCGTTTCTTTCACAAATCGCTGCAGGATACGCGAGCTCGGATGATTCGAGAGCGATACCAATTTATTGGCAAGTGCCACTGGAACCAGAGCATTGTCGTACATGTCGCAATAGAGCAGAGCGATATTCGTAAAGATCGTTTGGAGATTGGTGAAATCCTTCTCGGTAGGGAAGGCAATAGCCTCCTGGCCTGCTTCAGGAATCGTAGGTAGCGTTGCAACATAGATATGACCTGTCGGCGCTTTGAAAATCAGCTTGTTTCCGTAATAGGATGTAGAGCCATAGGGCCGGAGGGGATCGCCCTGCCCTGGGATGATGTACTTGTAGATGTATTCATTGTCCAGCACAAGAGCTTTCCCAGGCTCAAGTAATGGGAAGATCTCATCGGCGTGTTCCACAAAAGCCCCGGTCTTCTCGAGCCCGGCCAGGAAGAGATTGTGCGAACTGAACAGGTAGGCAGCAAGCTCCCTGAAGGGTTGGTGAAGCCGCGCTGTTGGGCCAAAGAATGCCAGCGGTCCATCGCGGATGATCAAGAGTTCATTCATCAGCTCGGGCTTGATCTTGAGAACAATCCGAACAAGATGGGCGAAGAGGATTTGCTCGATGACGTTCGTCAGGTAACCTAAAACGCTCCCTGCACCTACTTCATCATCAATCCATTCGTGCAAGCGAAAGACATCGGTCAGGTATATCGGCTCCCCGCAATGTGGGCACGAGAAAGTGTAATCAGGTGTGATCTTGGCTACTTCAAGGGGTATCCTTGATTCCTTGCAATAGGGGCAGTTTGCCAGCGTCCAATGGTTCCTGGGTTTGTCGTACTCGCGGAAGATCAACCAGCGCAAGGTCTTCATGATTTCATCGCCGTCCATGTCCTGGCGGAAGAAATCATAGATGGCTTTTCGAGCAGAATGGAGTAAAGAACCCTCCGATCTCAACGCGACGTTCTTAACAGGAAATGTGAATTTCAAGCGCTGAATGTTCTTCAGCGCAGCCATATCATCCGGGTCAATAAAGGAAGAGTGCTCAAGCGAGATAAGATGCTCCACGTCAAAAAAGAGCGCTCCGAATTGAAAGAACGCAATCGTCGCAGACGGAAACCTTTCCTGCACAGGCACTTCCGTATATCCGCCATCGATGGCGATGACGTACCGTATCGGGTTAGGCTCAACCGGTTGATAGGAAATTTGCAGGTAGTCGCCGAGTTCGATGTCCTCAGCCTTTCGCGGGAGGATGCACTGCTTAAGAAAGTCCTGAACTGCCGGGTCCTGAATGATTGGCCCGTGCGACGATTTACTGGCGTATTCCTGTGGTCTGCGGCCATATCGACTGGGATAGGGCATGATGTCTAACCCTTCTTATCGGCCACGAAACGATCCACCTGGACGGGCACAACAAATGGATTAGAGTAGTTCTTCATCCGCACAAATCCACGGTCACTGCTCGCGCTGAATCGTATCAAGCTGTCGGTAAAGTCTCCAAAATCGTAGTATTTCCTGATCTCTCGGGTCTCATCGTCATTATTAAGATGTGCGATGAACCAGTTCTGGGTGTTCTTTAGAATGTTTGAGCTGATCGAGCTGACCTCTTGCGTAGCATAGATCAAACCCAGATTAAGCTTGGCCCCTTCTTTGGCAATGCGATTGTAGATCTGGCTTAAATCCTTATCCTCTTTCTTGGGAAAGAGGTTGTGGGCTTCCTCAAAGTTAAATTGGATGAAATTGTTGGGTTTGTTCTGCACAAATCGGTTCATGGCATCTTCGAAGATTTTGCGGCAGATACGTTCGGAGTAGAGTCTCTGGATTTCCGGATTCCCCTGGGACAGGTCAATGATGACAATTCTGCCGGCCCGGAGCTCTTCAACGATCTCTTCCTCAAAAGGCTTGCCAACCGTGTCCGTATGCAATTCCGCCATGTCGCGTATCTTGCGGTAGCCTGAAAGGCTTGCATTACCACCCGGTTTTCCTTTTCTTGAAAGAAAGACGAGCAATGCTTTCAAGTCCTCATCTGCCCATTCGTGCCCTTTTGTTCGCTTGTAGTCTGTAAAGTAATCATGCGAGCCATAATGATCCCAGATGGTCAGGAACCAATTCGTTGCTTCTTCAATCGACACCCCTTTACTTGGATCCAGGCTTCCATCTGCTTTAACAAGCTCATTGAGTTCTTTGTTTCCCTGGAACTTGATCTTCTGCTTGGCAGGAGCTTTAAACCCCGCTCGATGGATAACACACAGATAGGCTGCTACTTTACGTCCATATCTCGTTTTTGCGGAATGATCGTTGTCATCTTCGGGCTTGAGTAGATCAACAGATACAAAGCTGCCCACGTAATCGGCCGTGTCTGTGGAGAGATGGCTGCGAATTAATTCAAACCCGGAGAGAATATCCCGATAAAAATTTACTTTCATGACCCTGAAGCCATCTTTCGGGATCACACTATAGCGGGTTACCAGGCCTTCATAGAGTTCGAAGATAGCTGTCCCCTCATCTTGCATGTTGGCGTTAGCGTATTCACCATTGATATCAAAGATGATTTGACCTGCAGAAAATTTAGGAACACCCCCATCGACAAATGGATCCAGCAGTTCTTCGACGGGAGCATCCGTTCGATCTCCAAGCTTGAGCGGTGATTTGTTGTTCATTTCCATGGTAGCTTCAATGATTTTCTTCACGGTGTTGGATTTACCCGTTCGTGTCATACCGAACAGAGCCGTACGTTTTCCAAGAAAATCATCCGGACTAACATAAACAGGCACTCTGTCTTCCTGAACCTGGAACCGTCGACTGGAGCTGTATCTCACGCAGCCAATGCGGATATCCGTTGGTTTGCCAACCATCCCGTCTTCACGGAAGTTGACGATCAGCTCAAGCACCTTGGCGTGAGGCTTATACACCCTGTAATGATGTGCGCTGTAGAAGTTCTCAACATCTGCCCCAAAACAGAGTCTCCCATCATCCTCATGATAGAAGGTGCCCAGGATCCGGCATTCCAGTCCCGAAAAACTGAATTCGTATCGTGTGAACGTATCCAGTTGAGATCCTTCTCCAGATGTGCGGAGATTGTCCTTGTAGTACTCGACCATGGAGCTTATGACGTCATTTTCTGTCGGAAGAGAAGTTGGTTTGAGTACCCGAAGCAACAGAGCCTCTGAGATATTCTGTTCATTGTCATAATACGCAAGCAAGAAGGAGCCTTGTGGAATGCCTTTGACTTTCTGCTTCCAGGCATCGGCTACAAGCAGGAAGGCTTTTTCATAATCAAGATAGAACGGGCGGCCAATGAATTCACCGGTAGAGAATTCACCAGTGCTTGCATATTTCTTGAATAGATCTACCGAAGCCATACGTTCAACTTCACGCGTGATGTTTAGCGCCATCATTCCTTCCCCTTCTGATTGTTCTGATTCAGGATCGCTGGGTCATCAAAACGAATTCTTGCCTGTTCGATATAGTTTTTGTCTGTCTCTACTGCGACCCAACGGCGATGATCAAGCTCGGCAACGTAGCCCGTGGTATTCGTACCGGCGAACGGATCAAAAACAAGGTCTCCGGGATCGGTTAGGAAGTTAATAAAGAAAGCAGCCAAGTTAAGCGGCATTCTTGCTGGATGCGGTGTGATCCCCCGTTCCCGACAGGTTCGAAGGTAGTAGTCATTTGAACTTGTATTCGCAAACCTCATCACATTCGGGAGACGAGGTGTTTTTCCTTCTTCAATCCCTTCAAGCTCAAACATGTTATGAGGGATGCTTCCTCCATGATCCGTAAGAAAGCCATCTTCACTGATAACAAACTCCGATGGACGCTTTCCAGCGTTATAAGCCCTTCGCTTCAGAAGACGCTTCATGCTCTTGCTATAGGGCCTGAGTACCTTGCGATTGTCCGCTTTGGGATAATCCGATTTTGCCATCCACCATACGTGGGTATAACTATCCGTGAGTCGAATGCGTTTGATCGTTACCCATTGGGCAGGAGAAGGTAGCCTCGCAGGGTTATAGCAGATGAATTGCTGACAAAGACGAAGATCAGCATCAGGTTGTTGTACAAAACCAATCAAGCTTTCTAAATGCAGAAGAGATTGAACCGGTCGACCCGATTCCCATGCATTCCCGAGTTCAATTACGATGGAGCCATCATCCGTCAATAAATCTGAAAGAGGTTTAGCAAGGCTGATGAGCCATTCTTTGTATTTTTCACCGGAGTAATTGCCATACCTCTTCTTATTATTCAGTGGAAATGGGGGTGAAGTTAAGATGAGCTGGACACATCCCTTTAGTTCTTTTCCCTCCTTTGAATCGAGGAAATCTTCTATCCGTGATTGATAGACCTTTCCCATCCTTGTCTTGAACGAGGGTTTCACATTCATATAACTAATCCCAGGAAATACGTATTGCTACTATCATCTTAAGACCTTGTTGCTTCGAAGAGATACATACCCCCTCACCTAAATCCTCACAATATATGAATTTACTCTCCTCCTATCATCTTCGCAAGTTTTCATCCGTCAGACACCTTGCATCCACCTTACAACCCTCCCGGCAAACGTTTCCTCGCCAACTAGGCACCGGATACGGCTCTCCCGGGAACCTATTTACACCCGCCAACGTCCAAATGGCTAACAAACGCTTCTGACTAGAATTCCGTTCAGAACGCGTTGAGATTCCTATCGTATACTGAAACCAAGGTCGCTTTCTCAGGGGGTCTGAGAAAGCCGCATTACACTCCACCATACCAGGCCATCCCATCGCTCGG
>Ga0272443_10004430_pt1 | contig 15303 bp, 10 predicted proteins | sample SSMAcet12_FD_193581 | JGI IMG/M metagenome (GOLD analysis project Ga0272443, IMG submission 193581) | Marine sediment archaeal communities from Little Sippewissett salt marsh, Falmouth, MA, United States - SSM-Acet-12 | ecosystem: Environmental > Aquatic > Marine > Wetlands > Sediment ...
ATTGTATACAGAATGGACAAGCATGCAGAAGCTGAAAACGAAACGGTGAACAAACAGGATTTGAGCAGCCCCGCGTATTATCTGAACAGGGAGTTGAGCTGGATGGATTTTAACCGAAGGGTTCTTGAAGAGGCTCTTTCTCCGGATGCGCATCCCCTGCTTGAGAGGGCTAAATTTATTTCCATTTTCAGCTCAAATCTCGATGAGTTTTTCATGATCCGCGTTGCCGGTCTTGAAGACCAGTATGAGGCAGGCATACAGGATCGTTCTTTCGATGGTCTTACTCCTCAGGAACAGATCGAAAAGATCCGTGAGGGGGCTATTGAGCAGTTTCATCTCAGAAATAACTGTTTTTACAAAGAAATATGCCCGGAATTGAGCAGGCACGGTATTGATTTTGTTGAATACCGGAACCTCAATTCAAGTCAGGTAGAGGTTCTGAAGAGATATTTCAGGAGTGAGATTTTTCCCGTACTTACCCCTCTGGCGGTCGATACCGGTCATCCATTTCCTTTTGTTTCCAATCTCTCATTGAATCTGGCCGTTGAGCTGGAGGACCTTGAAACGAAAGCCCTGAAGTTCGCCAGGGTCAAAGTGCCGAGAATTCTTCCGAGATTGCTTCGTCTCGATACTATCGAGGGGTTTGATTTCGGTTCGGACAGGATCGGTCTGCTCTGGCTGGATGATCTTATCAAAAACAATCTCGAACAGCTCTTTCCTCAAATGAGAGTTGTGCAGAGCCACCCGTTCAGGGTCATCCGTGATGCCGATATCGAGATTGAAGAAGACGAGGCCGGAGATCTTCTCGAGACGATCGAGCAGGGAATACGTTCAAGGCGCTACGGAAAGGTTGTCCGGCTTGATCTTACGGCAAGCATGCCGGAGTATATGAGGAAGCTTCTGATAAAAAACCTCGAAATTCACTCGAGAAATATCTATGAGATCTCCGGCGCCCTCGGGCTGAGTGATCTGATGGAGATGATGAAAATTGAAAAACCTGAATTGAAAGATGAGCCTTTTGCTCCTGACAATCCTATTGAGCAGAAAGCCGCAGGGGATATTTTCAGCCTGGTACGCAAGAGAGACCAGCTTCTCTATCATCCTTACGACTCCTTTCAGCCGGTTGTTGATCTGATCAATCAGGCGGCAAGCGATCCGCAGGTACTATCCATTAAGCAGACGCTCTACAGGGTCGGCAGCAATTCCCCGATAGTCAAGGCACTGATGAATGCTGTTGAAGAGGGGAAACAGGTCGCTGTTCTTGTTGAATTGAAGGCCCGTTTCGATGAGGAAAATAACATCGGCTGGGCAAGAGCGCTGGAAGACGTCGGCGCTCATGTCGTCTACGGCTTTGTCGGTCTGAAAACCCATGCCAAGCTTACTCTTATTGTCCGCAGGGAGCATGAGAAGCTGAAACGATACCTTCATCTCGGTACAGGCAACTACAATCCTTTCACAGCAAAGATATATACAGACTATAGTTATCTTACCTCTAACGAGGTATTGGCCAATGACGTATCGGAGCTGTTCAATGCTTTGACAGGATACTCCAAACACACCACCTACAGGAAGCTGATCGTTTCTCCGGTCAATACCCGCAGCAGGATCATCGAGATGATCAACCGTGAGATCGAGTGGCATAAAAAAGAGGGTAACGGACGTATTATCATGAAGATGAATGCTCTTGTCGATAGAAAAACCATACGTGAGCTCTATAAAGCGTCAAGCGAGGGAGTTTCCATTGATCTGATAATTCGCGGGATATGCTGTCTTGTTCCCGGTATTAAAGGTGTCAGCGAGAATATTCGTGTGATAAGTGTTATCGGAAGATTTTTAGAACACAGCAGAGCGTATTATTTTCGCAACAGCGGCATGGATGAAGTCTATCTCGGCAGCGCCGATCTTATGCCGAGAAATCTTGACCATAGAGTTGAGGCGCTGTTTCCCATTATGGACAAGGAGTTGATAGAACTTGTCAAATTCGAATTGGAGCTTATACTGAGTGATAACGTCAAGGCGTGGGAGATGACTTCTGATGGTTCTTATGAGAAAGTTGACAAGGAAGAATCTCAAGTGAACAGTCAGAAAATATTTCTCAATCACGCATCGAAAAAAAAATCAATAGGTAACCTTAAAGTTAACGGATTATGAAAATAGCCATAGGAAGCGACCACGCCGGGTATGCACTAAAGAAAACTGTTCATTCCTGGCTCGATACGCACGGTTATGAAGTCGATGATATGGGGCCATGGTCTGAGGAGTCGGTTGATTATCCGGATTATGCCCGAAAGGTCGCCGAAGCTGTCGCCGAGGGAGGTGCTGATCAGGGGGTTCTGCTCTGCGGGTCCGGTATCGGCGTTTCTGTTGTGGCAAACAAGGTAAAAGGCATCAGGGCGGCACTTGCGTTCAACCCGGAAATCGCGAGCCTTGCAAGACAGCATAATAACGCTAATGTTCTCTGTTTTCCTGCCAGATACAGCGATAGCGAAACGATAGAAAAAAGCCTCGAAAACTGGTTTAACGCGGAGTTCGAAGGCGGAAGACATGAGCGTCGGGTGTTAAAAATCGAACCTTAGGAATTTTCCCGCGTCAGAGATCGTTAATAGTGCTGATAAAGTAGTATGTGCCATGATATAGCGTGATATTGTTTTGCTAAGCTGGATGACCGGTCATTCAAGATTTTTTTGACTTTTGATCATTTTTCGATGAGCATTATAGAGCGATACATAGATGTGGATTATCCTGTATTTCAGGCTTCGGACAAGGTCTCTGTTCTTCTGCCGTTACTTGATGCTACCGCCTTCAAGGAGGCGCCTGTGCTTCAGGATGGGAGGCTTTTAGCGATTGTTAAGACCTCTGATCTTACCGGTATCCCGGAAACCGATCTGCAACAGGATCTTCGGCTTGACCAGATGTCTTTCGGTGAGCCTGAAACAGTGCGTGAGGACGAGCACATTCTTGATGTGTTCGAACGCCTTGTTGTTGCCGGTACGGGACATATTCTTTGTGTGACGGATCAGGATTCATTCTATAAAGGGATTGTTGATCCGGCAGATATTCTTCGTCAGATCGCGCAGTTATTTCACTTTTCCGAATCAGGCTCCACGCTTGAGATAGAGGCTCCTGCGTTGGGCGTTAAGGTCTCTGAAATTATCGCGGTCATTGAAAAAAATGACGCTATGGTGCTGAGTTTCGGTATTGTCGAACCTGAACCCGGCTCACAGACCATGGTGATGACTTTCAGGGTGCAGAGCAGTGACGTTTTTCGTCTGGTTACAAATCTGGAGAAATACGGATACCATATCCGCTATGCCATTCCTTCCGCTAACGGAGGTGTAGATGAACTGCGGGAAAAAGCCCTTGAATTCATGCGGTATATCGATATGTAGGAACCTGTTGGTCTTCTCTCGATATCTCCTCCTTCTTTATTAATATTCCAATGGATTTATGTCTGAGAACACCTCTGCGATCATAGAACGCATTCGAGCCAGAGCAAATGAACTGTACGCGGAAATAGTCGGCATACGCCGTGATATTCATCGTCACCCCGAACTTTCCTGCCAGGAGTTTCGCACCACCGCTCTCATCAGAGAGTATCTGCTGAAACAAGGTCTTACGGTTGAGCATGATTATCTCGACACCGGAGTTGTCGCTCTTCTGAAAGGAGGAAAGCAGGATGGTTCTGAAAGAAGTCTTGTTGCTCTTCGGGCAGATATAGACGCCCTGCCGCTTCAGGAAGAGAATCATCATGATTTCTGTTCGGTCGAGGATGGGATCATGCATGCGTGCGGACATGATATACATACGGCTGTTCTGCTGGGAACAGCCTCGCTGCTTTCAGAAATGCAGGAAGAGCTATGTGGAGATGTTCTGTTTATTTTTCAGCCCGCCGAAGAAAAAGCGCCCGGAGGCGCAAAACCCCTTATCGAAGCAGGGCTTTTCGACGATTACAGCCCATCCGCTATCTTTGCGCTGCATTGTTTTCCGCATATTCAGTCTGGCTGTATCGCTTTGCGTGAAGGGAGCCTGATGGCTGCGGCAGATGAGCTCTATATCACTGTTACCGGTGAAGGCGGGCATGCGTCCTCGCCTCATAAGGCCGCGGATCCTGTGCTTGCCGCGGCGCACATCATTACCTCTCTTCAGCATCTTGTCAGCAGGGTCGCTTCTCCTTATGAGCCTGCAGTTCTCTCCATCAGCTCGATCAACGGCGGTCATGCCACGAATATCATTCCGAGCAAGGTTGTCATGACAGGCACACTGCGGACCATGAACGAGGAGTTACGCTCTTTGATGCACCAGCGTTTGAGAATGGACATCGAACATACCGCTCTTGCGATGGGTGTTGAGGCAGAACTTACCATTGTCAATGGTTATTCTGTGCTGGTCAACGATCATGAAACGACCCGCACGCTCAGGGAATTCTCTGTTGACTATCTTGGGGCGGAGAATGTGGAAGAAAGTGAACCGGTTATGACCGCAGAAGATTTTTCACACTATCTCCTTTACGTTCCAGGATCGTTCATGCAGCTTGGCACCGGGAAGAAAGAGCCTCAAAAAGGAGACTCGCTTCATTCGCCGTATTTCAATCCCGACGAATCATCGATCGTCACCGGTATGGGTGTTATGAGCTATGCCGCATTGCGCTGGCTGGAAAGGCAGGTACGAAGTTAATGTATGGATGCCGCATCAAGTGCGGCATGACTCTATGGGATTGGCGGCATGATCCCGGAGATTCCTTTTTGACTTTTACCTTTTGCCTTTACTTGTTGACGGATGCCGCATCAACCCCGTCGAATAGTAAAGGATATTACACGGCAACCAAAGAAACAGTTCAACAAAAAAGGCGATGAGGAATTCCTCATCGCCTTCTGACAACAATTCAACAAGTTTTACTATGCTTTGTCGTTCGATCCAAGCACATTGACATTCTTGTGCATATAGAGCTTTTTGAGAGATTCTCTGGCAGGGCCGAGATATTTTCTCGGGTCGAACTCTTCCGGTTTTTTGTCGAGCACTTCACGAACAGCCGCCGTCATGGCAAGGCGTCCGTCTGAGTCAATATTGATTTTACAGACAGCTGACTTCGCGGCCAGACGAAGCTGTTCTTCACTGATGCCGATCGCGTCTTTCAGCTTTCCGCCATGCTCGTTTATGGTTTTAACCAGTTCCTGAGGGACTGAAGAGGAGCCGTGAAGCACAATCGGGAATCCGGGAATTCGTTTTTCAATCTCTTCAAGGATGTCAAGGCGAATTTTAGGATCTTCTCCCGGCTTGAACTTAAAAGCGCCATGTGATGTTCCGATAGAGATGGCGAGGCTGTCTACTCCGGTTTTGCTCACAAAGTCTTCAACCTCTTCCGGCTGGGTGTAGGTATGTGTTTCAGCAGAAACGTCATCTTCTATACCAGCAAGGACGCCGAGTTCGCCTTCGACGGTTACATCATGTTGATGGGCGTACTCAACAACTTTTCGGGTAAGAGCGACGTTTTCATCGTAGCTGAGATGTGAGCCATCGATCATAACTGAGGAGAAACCTGTGTCGATGCAATCTTTGCATAGTTCAAAAGTGTCTCCGTGGTCCAGGTGGAGGACGATAGGAATTGATGTCCCCAGTTCTTCGGCATATTCCACGGCTCCACGGGCAAGATGGCGAAGCAGGGTCTGGTTCGCGTAGTTTCGAGCTCCTTTTGAAACCTGAAGAATTACCGGCGATTTAGTTTCCACACAGGCGAGGATTATCGCCTGAAGCTGTTCGAGGTTGTTGAAGTTGTAAGCGGGGATAGCGTAACCACCCTTTACGGCAGATGCAAAGAGTTGTTTGCTGTTCTGAAGTCCAAGTTCTTTATAGCTGACAGGTTTGGTTGGCATCAAGGGTTCTCCAATAATTTATATTTGTTTTTTGTGCGTATGTTCACTGAAAATAGAGAGAATTCAAAGAATATGTCGTCTTAAAATATAATATATTTGCGTTCGGTTTCAAGTTGTGTTTGATAATTTAATGATAACGAACAGTGCTCCATGTTACCTTATAACAGAAAGTTTTTTTGTCTCTCAGCGTTGTCGCTGCTCTTGTTTATTCTGCCTCTGGCAGAAGCACAGTCTAAAACAGTCGCGGCATCGTCAGATGATGTCGTTTTCAAGGCTTCGCCGGTTCAGGAAGAGGCAGAACGGTATCTCAGCCGCTATCTTATGCAGTATCATCTCAGGAGGGTGGCGGTAAATGATTCACTTTCCCAGGAGATTTTCGCTCGTTTTCTCGAGCAGCTTGATGAAACGAAAAGTTACTTTCTCGCTTCTCAGGTGGAGCATTTCAATAAGGAGATAGGTAAGAGTATAGACGATCAGTTTCTTGCAGGAAAAGCCGATGCGGGATTCAGGATTTACAACACCTTTTTGTCACAGGCGAAAAAGAAAATGCGTTTTATGATAGACCAGCTCGATACAGCCCGTTTTAACTTCAGCGTCCGTGATACTTTTGATCTCAAGAGAAAGGACGCTCTTTGGCCGTCCAACAACGCCGAACAGCAGGAAAGGTGGAAGAGGGAGGCGAAATATCAGTTGCTTACCTTGAAATATTCAGGTGAAGAGGAGGATGATGAGCCGCGCAAGGTGCTTAAAAAGCGGTATGAAAATCGTCTCTCTCTGCTTGAAAAGCAAACATCCGATGACGCTTTCCGGGCGTTTAACTATGCTCTGACAACATCGTTTGATCCGCATACAAGCTATTTTTCTCCAAGGGATTATGAGGATTTTCAAATAGATATGAGCCGCTCGCTTGAAGGTATCGGCGCTAAGCTGCAGAGTGAAAATGAGTACACTGTTGTCAACGAAATTATTCCCGGTGGGCCGGCCTTTAAAAGTGATCTCCTCAAAAAAGGGGACAGGATAGTCGGTGTTGGCCAGAATGCCGGTGGAGAAATCATTGATATCGTTGGATGGAGAATCACTGACGTGGTCAGACTCATCCGTGGCAAGAAAGGTTCCACAGTCCGTTTGAAAATTCTTCCTGTTAGTCAGGCTAATAAAGGACCGTCCAGGATTATCAGAATTGTAAGGGATGAGGTGACGCTTGAGGAGCAGTCCGCAAAAAAAGAAGTGATCAAACATAAGGGTAAAAAAATCGGTGTGATAACAGTACCGGCATTTTACCTTGATTTCGAGGGTCAAAAGAATAACAGGCCTGATTATAAGAGTACCAGCAGGGATGTCGGGAAAATTCTGACCGAACTCAAAGAGGAGGGGGTTGCTGGTGTTGTTCTCGATTTAAGAAACAATGGTGGGGGAGCACTTGAAGAAGCGGTCAAACTCACCGGCCTTTTCATCCCCGAGGGACCCGTAGTCCAGGTTAAGAATGCGCGTGACGGCGTTGTTGTGCTTCGTGATGAAGATGCTGATGTGAAATATGACGGACCGCTTGCCGTGCTGGTGAACCGATACAGCGCGTCAGCCTCTGAAATTCTCGCCGCTGCTATCCAGGATTATGGAAGGGGAGTGATTATCGGAGGCAGGACATTTGGAAAAGGCACGGTGCAGAGCATTCTCAAGATCAACAGGCCGTTCAACTTTTTCTACAAAAATAACGATGACCTCGGACAGATAAAGCTCACTGTCGCCAAGTTCTATCGTATTTCAGGAGAAAGCACACAGCACCTCGGGGTTACTCCTGATATCATTTTCCCGTCGTTTATTGACAGCAAGGTGGTTGGAGAAGATACCTATACCAGTAGTCTTCGTTCTGATGTGATTTCTCCGGTAAGGAACTCTGAGCCGGCGCGACTGACCGTTGAGGCCATAAATACTCTCAGGAAGCGCTATGCCGAACGATTGAAAACCGATTCTCTTTATGCTCGGTACGTGAGTGACCTCAACACCCTCAAGAACTTCAGGGATAAAGAGGTTATATCGCTCTATGAGCCTGATTTCAAGGCGGATACGGATCGTATTCAGGGATTTGAAGCCCAGTGGAACAAGGAGGATGAACCGGATCTTCTTCTCAAAGAGTCAGCAGGAATTATTGTCGATATCGCCGATCTTTCCAGGAAATCACTTATTGTCGGGGGTGAGGCGGCACCGTGGCAAACAAGAAGGAAGTAAGTCGGAGGAAAAAAAAAGAGTGACCAGTGACGAGAGACGAGAGGCAAGAGAGGGAAGGACGTTCTCTTTCAGTCATCCTCGGGCCTGACCCGTGAAATCAGGGTTCGTATTTCACAGGTCTTACCCGTGGATACATCTTTCAATCAACGTCAGTTTGGATGCCGCATCAACCCCGTGTAATCGTAAAGGATATTACACAGGGGGCATGACTTTTAAGGATAGATCACCCGGGGCATGACAATGAGGGGAAAAGTGACAGTAACGAGTGACGAGAGATTTTTGACTTTTGCCCTTTACCTTTTGCCTTACCTCTGTTATTTCCTGAGTTTGCCTCTGGCGACCTTTATCTGTTGTTCAACCGAGGCAAAAGAGGTGCTGCCGTGAGTGCGTTTTGAGTTGATACTTGCTTCAGGTGTCAGTGCGTCGTAGAGGTCTTCCTTGAAGAGGTTGCAAAAATTCCTGTACTCTTTCAGAGAGATCTTCGGCAGGGAGGTTCCTTTTTCGATCGCATGGCTCACAATCTTTCCGGTGATCCTGTGTGCGTCCCTGAAAGGAAGATCTTTTCTTACGAGATATTCGGCGATTTCTGTTGCAAGGCTCAGGTCTTCACTGGTAAGCGTTTTTAGTCTATTCTCGTTCAGTCTGGTATGCGCGAGCATTTTTGTAAAGATTCTCACACTTGAAACCGTCGATCCGGCTGAATCAAATAACGGCTGCTTATCCTCCTGCATGTCCCTGTTATAGGAGAGAGGGAGCCCTTTCATGATTGTCAGGATGCTCATAAGATTACCGTAAACTCTTCCTGTTTTTCCTCGTACCAGTTCAGCAATGTCAGCATTTTTTTTCTGCGGCATAATCGACGAACCGGTTGAGAATGCGTCGCTTATCTCCAGATAATTGAACTCAGAGCTGCTCCAGAGTATGAGGTCCTCACAGAACCTCGAAAGGTGCATCATGATGATCGAGCACGCTGAAATGAACTCTATGATGATATCGCGGTCACTGACGGCATCAGTGCTGTTCTGGAAGAGGTCACTGAAATCCAGCAGTTCCATGCTTCTTTTCGCGTTGAGCGGTAGTGTACTCCCTGCGAAAGCCGCGGCACCGAGGGGAGAGATGTCAACCCGCCTGAAGAGGTCTTTGAGTCTTTCGCCGTCCCGGAGGAACATATTGAAGTAGGCCAGATAGTAGTGACCGGCAGAGACAGGCTGTGCCCGCTGCAGATGGGTATAGCCGAAAATTATCGTGTTCTGATAGATGCCTGCCTTTTCGACCAGCAGTGTTTTCAGGTCGTTAAGCGCATCACCCAGTTCTTCAACTACCTTTTTCAGGTAGAGCCTTGTGTCGGTGGCGACCTGGTCGTTCCGGCTTCTGCCGGAATGCATCTTGCCCGCTATGGGTCCGATTTTTTCTTTCAGCCTGTTTTCTATGACAGTATGGATATCTTCATCCTCCCAATCGGGTATGAGCGCTCCTGAGCTGATCTCCTGCTCGATATCTTCCAGTCCCTCGATGATAAGTCTCGCCTCTTCGACAGGAATTATGGCCTCTTCTGAAAGCATCGTTACATGGGCGATCGATCCCCTGATATCTTCCTGATAGAGTACCTTGTCAACATCAACTGAAGAAGAGAAAAGCAGTGCTTCCCGGTCAAACGGTTCACTGAATCGACTTTGCCATAGAAGTTCTTTTCCTGCGCTTTGTTTCTTGTTCATCGGTCTGTACATCAGGTTGGTTAAGGGTATAAGCCGGAAGATAAGAAATATTGCTTTGCTCGAAAAGCTTGCTTTTTTTTGTTTGTGATTCTATGCAAAGTACTTTAAATAGTAAAGCGTGACAAAAAAAACAGTAATAACGGAGAACAATGTTTTGAGGTAAGGCAAGGGAATCTATCTTCCTGGAGATCCCTTTTTGACTTTTTGCCCTTTACCTTTTGCCTTGACTTGTCGATGGATACCGCAGCAGGTGCGATATGACAATAAGGGGGAGGTGATCCATTGTTCTGAGCCGGTTAACCGTCTTTTTTCAGGTTGAGTTTTTCAAAAAGGCTATTGGTGGATCGTTTCACCGCGACTGAGGGCACCTGGATGTTTTCCACCAGTTTGTTCAGGGATGGCGGGTTTGCGGTGCTTTGTTTTGCCTGGTTGAGCATGGCTTGCGCTATAGAGAGTTCGAGCTGTGTCAGATCCTTTCTCTCTTTCAGAGCGGCGTCAAGCATAGAGTATCCTTTGGTAGTACCGCTTATTCTGGCGAGATCGTCAAGCATTTCTTTTGTACGGGCGCGTGAAGGCGTGGAACTCCCGGTTTCTGATTCCACGGTGACACGATGGAGGAGCCAGGGGGCGGTTGAGAGCATGCCATTGGAAAAGCGGTCGGAAAATGAGCCTTCAGGTACGATGGAACTGCGGCGTAGGCTTTCGCGAGTCAGGAGTTCCCAGCTTCTGGTCAGCATGGGAGGCGAAGAGAGCGTAAATGCCTTTTTGTCCATTCTTTCACTGCTTTTTCGCAACCAGAGTGACAGCACATCGGGATGGGGTCCGAGTAAAGACTCGAGTTGTTTTGCTATTTCATCGATGATCGTGTAGTCCGGCCTTCGGTTGGCAAGCAACTGGTGCGCACCGTAGATGCCGAACATGGGGTTGTCGATATTTTCTTCAAAGAGCTTGTTGAATGAGTGCTCATCGACAACCATTCTTCCGCTTTCAAGTGCTATTTTCGACAGTTCGGCCATTCGGCTGGATGCTGATGCAGGATCAAAAATTTTGCCGGTTTTCATCATGTGTACCGACGATGATTTAAGCAGCACTCTTGTGATATGTTCCTCAACCGATTTCGACTCTCTGAGAGAGAAATCGGTCGTCATTCCAAAGAACAGTGTTTGCCAGTTCTCACAGGCGACAAGAAACCTTTCAAAGGTTCCAAGGCCCCCGGTATCGACCTGCAGACGATAGGTGCCGGGATCAAGCTCGACATTCAGGCACCAGCATCCGTTCTCACTATCGTGGTAACCATCTTCCATACCGGCAATTGTTTTCCCTTCAAGGGAATGCAGGGTTACGCCCTCTCCGGGGTTTTTGGATGAACCGGAAAGCTGGTGGCGTATAAAGAGATAGAGCCTGCTGCCTTTTCCTGCTTTGAGATGAACGTTTCCGCTTTGTCGCTTTGCGATGGAGCGCTGACGGGGGTTGTCGTCATGGGTGTTGAGAAGGGGAGTCGTTGATTCGAATGATAACGGCGGTTCTTTGAAGACAACCTGTGACTGATTTTTCCCCACTTCAATAAGCCGGTCTTCCTGCGTCATGCCGGAACGGAAGCGTAGCTTGTACAGACCGGGTGAGACCGATTGTTCAAGGTGTCCGATGCCGCTCTCTATGCGTTCAAATCGGTCGCTTACAAGAAAAATTTCCGTGGCATTATCTGGAGCCTGGATGGTCAGCGGAATTTTTTTTTCAGATTGTGATTTCGAGGTCATCGTTCAGAAGTTGAATCAGTTTATTTCTGTCAGTTCCTTCGATCGAAAATTTGTAGAGACCGGGCTCAAGACTCACGGACAGATGTTCGCTTTTGAAGGGTATTGAGTCGAGCGCTTCAAGCGCGCCGTTTTGAATGTGGCAGATCTCGTTACCTCTGAATTCAGGCAATGAAATCGTGACAAGAGGTTTGTGGTGAGATGTCGGGTCTTCACGTGTAAACCAGATCAGGTCATTATAGTTGCCGAGGTCTATCTCCGGAGGAGGTACCTTTGTGTCGCCGGCAATTTCATCGATAACATTGTGAATATACTTTTTAATGGTCTCTCCTTTGACATTGCCAAGCCTGTTTGGTCTGGCTTTTGTAAGTGCTTCGAGCAGCGCTATGGTAAATATTCCATAGGTACTGTTCTCACGTTCCATGAAACGTTTCTCTTTTGCCGCATTTCCCCATGGTGATGCGAACGCATAGAATTTACGGACTTTTCGAGCTTTTTCCGGGTCATGGCTGGTATTTGGCAGGACAGGATAGGTAAAGGGGTGCATCAGGTTTTTTGTTCTGCAACAATCCATCACCAGGACAATTTCATTAAAAACGGCGGCCTGTGAAAGCCAGTTCGCATAGGCTGTAACAGCGACGTGCAGCCCGAAATACACATCGGCGTTCGCGGTATACAGCGCTGTGTCCATAGGATTTGTATGGCTGTCGGATGCTTTCCCGAAACCATGTCCCGAAGCGAAGATGTAGAGCCTTCTTCCTGAAGTATTTCCCAGTGTCCCCGCTATAACCCAGGGGCGGAAAAGCTTTTCAATATCTTCCCGGTTCGGTCTTGCTTCCTCGATCTGTTCGCAGCAGGAAGGATCAAACTTTTTTGACAGACAGAAACGGGAGGTGCAGATGCTGATATTTTTCTTTGGGAGGTTTCCTCCATCCTTTTTCCTGAGCCACTGTGTAAAGAGATCAACATCGTTTCCCGGGCCTTCAAGAGAGGTCAGGCCGGGATAGGTCGAGATGCCGATAACTATGGCGTAATCGTCAGCTGCCATTGGAAAATCTTTTTTTGAGAAGGTGTTCAATACTTTTCAGCGTTTTTTTATCGTTGTCAAAATCACCGTGCTTTAGTGAGGCGCTTTTCATCCCGGCAAGAGAATCGCTTTTGGTGACTGACCAGACGACACCGCCCGGAGTACTGCTTATGAAGTTACGGGCAACGGTAAGCTCTGGGAACTTCCTGTCAGGAAAGAGTCGGCGATTGAAGAACCGCTGCATGCCGATAACAGGTACGTCACAACCGTCTTCGAGTACCCCCGAGATAAAGTACAGAAGCGAGTGAGGGTAGAGTAAAGGCACGAGCCTGTCGGCTTTTTCGTGCTTGTCCTGCATGGTGAACATGCGGAAGCTGTCAATTCTGTGTTTGTGTTTTTCTATCGAGACCGAAATCTTTGAAAAGGTGGCCGCAGGAGCGAGAAAGATTATTTCGAAGCGCTGGTCGGGCAGAAGTTCCGCGGCTTTGTCGAGAAACTCGGCGATATAGATCGCTCCTGTACTGTGACCGACTAACGTTATCCGGGGAAGAGATGCCGGATCAGATTTCGCTGCTATTTCAGAAAGGAAAGCGCTGCCGCCGAATATTTTTTCGTTATCGCCGAAAGCATCCGCTGTATCCTTTTTCATCAGGTCCCATATGAATTTCCCGGCATTTGACAGATACAGTTCACGCAGAATCTCTTCAACGATGGTTGCATGCAGTCCATGGTCTCGCTTGGTGACAAAACGGCTTACCGTTCTTGCGGCAAGGGCGGCTATCGCCTGAATCATTTTTCCTGTCTCAATCAGACCTTTTTCACCGGAAGAAGGTCTTGTTATGAACCGGTCAAGTGCATCCGGATCGATCAGGGTCACGGTTGAAGCACGGACATGAAAGCCACGCTCTTTTCTTTCTTTTTCTATTGCTTCAGGTGTACGCAACGTTTGTGAAATTTTCTGAATTTCACTGACAAGCTGGTGATCGAGATACAATTCCTGTTCGAGAGAGAGCCGCTCGAAGTCGCTGAGTTCGGATATCTTTTTATCTACGGCGAATGTTTTGAGAAGAGCGGGATTCTGTGAACTTAGGGCTTCGTCCACTGACGCGGTCAGGATCGAACTCTCAGGGGTGTCCGTCAGGCTGACTGGACCGCGTATGCCCTCGACTTTTGAGAGCTTTCGAAAAATAACCTTGAGAAGCAGTTTCCAGAGGTGGCGGAAAAACTCTTCGGAGCAGATTTCATCGAGGTTGTTTTGAAGAATCTCCAGAATTCCGGATTCCCAGATAAAAAAAACCGGATACGCATTGCCTTTTGTGTATGACGAGGAAAGCAGTGCCACGTTTTCCAGAGCGGTATCACGGCTTACCAGCCCTCCATGAAAGTGAAGGACGATAGTACCGCTCTCAACTGCTCGGGAAACAAGGCTTGAAACATGCTCAAAAGGTGTATCTGCAGCAAGTTTGCCGTTTTTCAGGTGAATACATTGTTCATGCAGTGACATAGTACATTCCTCCGATGTCTGCCGAAAATGCGCTGGTGGATAAGTGTCTTGTAAAACTTCTGTTCGGGGTGTTATTCGTGTACGTATTTACAAAGTAATGTAGGTAGAAGGGAGGAAAATAACAAAAGCCTCCAGAGTTTACTGGCTCCGGAGGCTTTTGCTTACCGCTATGGTTTTTGAAACAGCATTCCGGGTTTGCACAGAAGTGTTTCTTTTTTCCTGTTGTTGTTTTCCTTGCCTTCTTTCACCTTGTTCCAGATGTCAACCTTCGCGGTAATGACAGATTTTCCTGAGATCTGAAGTTTGCTCGTGTAAACAGCTGTTCCTCCAGGGTTCTGCAAAGACTTTGAAGAATCAAATTTCCAGATAGTAGCTCCTCCCCAGTTTTGGCCGTTTTGGAGGAGGTATATCCCTGCGCTTTTCGGTTCATGAACCGTCCAGACTTCATCCGCAATCTTGCCGGGACCATTGTTTTTAACTCGAACAACTACCTGGCAATTCTTGTTCAGCCAGATGTCGTCTATAACAAGGTCGGGTAAAAATTTGACGGGAGTGATAACGCCAGGGACAAGTTGTAGCGATCTTTGAAACGTTTCCGACGAGGTATAGTTGGACCGGTTGCTGCCGTCGGTGAAACGGGTAAAGGTTTCTGCTTTCAGACGGTTTTTGCCTGCAGGCTTCACGATGACGAGAGTCTGACTGAAACCGGTCTTGAACATTGCTGACATGGCTTTGCCTGTCTGCTTCATGTTGGCTGAAACGTTAGGCGCAAAGAGAAATGCCGGCACTGTTCCCCAGTCGCAGTCTTGAGGATGGCACTTACCCCAGGCATGCAGTTTGATTGCGGAGCCTTGGTGGGATATTTCCATTTTGGTCATCCCGCCGGTGTTTGGGTTTATGTTCGTCCATGTTCCGGTGAACTGGTTGAGGGATGCCCAACTGACAGACTGGTGCAGGAGTAGCAGGAGAAGAAACGACGAAACGGTCAAGAGTATCTTTTTCATGAAAAACCTCCTCGTATGGGATTTGTGGTGAGGGCGAGATAAGGTGTAAATACCGTAACGATAAAAGTTACCGCACAGGGAGGTTAAAAGCAATTGTGCAGGATTAATAATCTGTTCGACGCATTGAAACGACACAGCCCCGGCTGTTTAAGCCGGGGCTGTGCATGAACGATATGTTGATATGTTTAGGGCACCTCTATTTA
>Ga0272443_10004431_pt1 | contig 15298 bp, 13 predicted proteins | sample SSMAcet12_FD_193581 | JGI IMG/M metagenome (GOLD analysis project Ga0272443, IMG submission 193581) | Marine sediment archaeal communities from Little Sippewissett salt marsh, Falmouth, MA, United States - SSM-Acet-12 | ecosystem: Environmental > Aquatic > Marine > Wetlands > Sediment ...
GGGACCGATAATTCGGTGCAGGACGTCACTACTGACGATCAATTGGGTCTGGAGGTGTCCGGACGTATTGCGGACAAGGTCGTGGTAAGCGGAAAAGTAGGGGTCCCGGTTGGATCCAATACGAATTCCAGTATCATTGGGGAGGTGGAAGTGCGCGTCCCTTTGAACGAACCGGAAACTCTGTGGGGCAAAGTCTACAATCGTCAGAATGAGATACAGTTTGATGTCATCGAAGGCCAGGGTTACACCCAGGGCGTGGGCATCTCCTATAGTTTTGACTTCAACAACGGAGGAGAATTCCTGGAGAAACTGGGGCTGAAGAGAACCGAGGAGGAAAAATTATTGACCCGGGATCAGCTTGACAGTTTGAAGCAGGAAAAGAAAATGCTCCGGAAAGAAGACAAGAACAAATCTCCCTAAAGTTTTTTAGTGTATTTTGTCGAGGTTTTCCTGTTTTTTGACGAAAAAGGGAAATCATAATAAATGGATCGCTTACTTTTATTTTCGTTTGCGAGTTTAAATTGTAATCAAAACTTCTAATTTATCTGATATGTCCACGTCATCCTCGTCATCCACGACATCCACGTTGGTTCCGTTAATGATCATTGCAGCGCTCTTCTTTATCTTTGGCTTTGTCACCTGGATAAACGGAGCTCTCATCCCATTTATGAAAACCATCAATGAGCTGACAGCTGCCCAGTCTTACCTGGTGGCCTCGGCCTCCTATATTTCCTTTGTGGTAATGGCCCTGCCGTCTTCTGCGATTCTCGAAAAAATAGGCTACAGAAAGGGAATGTCGATCGGCTTGTTCGTCATGGCGATTGGCGCACTTGTCTTTATCCCGGCAGCAAACGCAAGAATGTACTGGTTGTTTCTTGTAGGAATTTTCATCCAGGGATCCGGAATGACCCTGCTTCAGACAGCGGCAAACCCCTATGTGACCATCCTAGGGCCCATCGAAAGCGCGGCAAAAAGGATATCCGTCATGGGAATTGCCAATAAAGTAGCCGGCGCATTGGGATCATTGATCTTTGGAGCCCTGCTGCTGAGCGGAATCGATGAGGTCAATGAAAAACTATCAACTGTCAGTGGCCCCGAGAAAGAAGTCTTGCTGGACACAATGGCGAACAGCGTATATGTTCCCTACATAGTAATGGCAGCCGTTCTGGCCCTTCTTGCGATCCTGATACGAAAGGCTCCATTGCCTCATGTCGAGGCCGAACCCATTAAGGAAACCGATAAGGGCAAAACCGAAAAAACATCCATATTTCAGTTTCCTCAGCTTATTTTCGGAGTCATCACCTTGTTCATGTACGTTGGTGTTGAAGTGATTGCGGGGGATTCGATCATTGCCTACGGGCTATCTCTCGGCCTTCCGGTGGAACAGGCCAAATGGTTCACAACATTTACACTTTTTGCCATGGTGGGCACTTATGCACTCGGCGTCATCCTGATCCCCAAGGTAATCAGTCAGAAAACAGCCCTGCTGCTGAGCGGGCTTTTGGGTATTGTTCTCAGTTTGGTCATAGTGAACACCTCGGGCTTTACTTCGGTATTGCTCGTGGCCTCACTCGGGATTGCCAATGCACTCGTTTGGCCAGCGGTTTGGCCCCTCGCGTTGGACGGTTTGGGCAAATTCACGAAAACCGCCGCCGCTTTCCTGATCATGGCGATTTCAGGGGGAGCGATCCTTACTCCGCTGTACGGTCGCGTGGTCGATTATCTCAATGAGTCTTATCTTTCCAACGGGATGGAAGAGGCAGCGGCCATGTCGCAATCGGCCAACCAGGGCTACTGGATCCTTCTTCCCGCCTATATTATCATCTTTCTTTATGCAGTGAAGGGCCACAAGATCAAATCCTGGAGTTGAACCGTTTCGGCAAATAAGAAGGAATTTTGAGCACATATCTCATTTTTGGCATCATCATCGCCTATTTTGGCATCATCATGCTGATTTCATACCTGACCTCGAGGAAGTCCGGTGACGAGTCCTTCTTTACGGGTGATCGACAGTCTCCCTGGTTTCTTGTCGCTTTTGGGATGGTCGGTGCAGCCCTGTCCGGGGTGACATTTGTTTCTGTCCCCGGGATGGTCGGAAACAACAACTTTTACTTTTTCCAATTCATTCTTGGCAATGTGGTGGGCTACCTGTTCATCACCTTTGTGCTGATCCCCCTGTATTACAGGCTTAAGCTGGTATCTATCTACAGCTACTTGAAGGAAAGATTCGGGAACCATACCTATAAAACGGGATCCCTTTACTTTCTGGTTTCTCAGTCGTTCGGCGCCTCCTTGCGGCTGTTGCTCGCTGCGAAGATTCTGCAGTTCGCTTTCTTTGACAAGTTCGGCGTTCCTTTTTTTCTGACGGTTGTGATCATACTGATGCTCGTTTGGCTTTACACGAACAAGTCGGGAATCAAGACCATAGTCTGGACCGATACCATGCAAACCTTCTTTTTAATTCTCGCCGCTCTGGTGACCATATATTCTATAACCACTTCGATGGAGCTCAGCCTTGGGGAATCCGTGAGTCGGGTTACCAGTCATCCTTATTTCAGGGTATTTGAATGGGAGAACAAGTCGGGTAACAATTTCTTCAAGCAATTCATTGCCGGTATACTCATTGCAATTGCCATGATGGGACTCGACCAGAACATGATGCAGAAAACCCTCACGTGCAAGAACAGGTGGGATGCTCAGAAGAATACCTTGAGCTTCAGCTTGATACTTGCCGTCACGCAATTTCTTTTTCTCGGATTGGGGATTCTTCTTTATATCTATGCCGATTCTGTCGGTGTGCGACTCCCGGTAGATGAAAACGGGGCCTTTTTGGATACGGATACCCTTTTTCCTGACCTTGCACTGAACCACCTCGGGCTGATAACCGGCATCAGTTTTTTACTGGGGATCATCGCAGCATCCTTTTCCAGCGTGGACTCGGCTCTGACAGCGCTGACGACATCGTTCAGTTACGACTTCCTCGACATGTCTTCGAAAAGTGGAGAAGAGCGCAAAAAGATTAAAAACCGGGTGTTATTCGGTTTCTCTGTGGTCGTTTTCGTGATCATTATGGCGTTCTCCGGAAGCCGGGGTGATGTGATCTCCCTGATTTTCAACGTGGCCGGCTATACCTATGGCCCTCTGCTCGGTCTCTACCTCATGGGCATGTTCAGTCAGATTTCGGTGAAGGATCGATGGGTTCCGTTGGTTTGCATACTTGCCCCGGTTCTGACCTATGCCAGCAGCGTCTATTTGAAAAATTCGTTTAATTTTGACTTCGGATTCATAAGCATTGCTGTCAATGCGGGCTTCACCATGGCAGGACTTTGGATCATTCGAACCAAAAAAAACTAAAATGAGCGAAAAATCGGTAACGGAGCAGGCCTCCTATTATGACAACCTGGAGCATATGAGCGTCCTCGAGCTGCTCAGGAACATGAACCGGGAAGACAAAAAGGTGCCTGAAGCGGTAGGGGATGCCATTCCACAGATCGAGCCTCTTGTAGAGGAGATCGTCGATCGGTTTGAAAGAGGGGGGCGACTCTTTTACATAGGCGCCGGAACGAGTGGGCGCCTTGGAGTTTTGGATGCTTCAGAATGCCCGCCCACCTACGGGGTTCCGCATGACTGGGTGATCGGCTTGATCGCAGGAGGCGACGGCGCTTTTCGGAAGGCCGTTGAGTTTGCTGAAGACGACATGGAACAGGCCTGGAAGGATCTTTCCGAGTATAATATCAACACCAATGATGTCCTGGTGGGCATTGCGGCATCGGGTCGAACCCCCTATGTCATAGGTGGTTTGATGAAAGCCAACGAGAATGGGATTCTTACAGGCTGCATCACCTGCAACAAAGGATCCAAAGTGGCAGAGGTTTCCAAATACCCGATAGAAGTCATTGTCGGCTCGGAATTCGTTACCGGCAGCACCCGGATGAAATCCGGTACGGCTCAGAAACTGGTTCTGAATATGATCTCCACTTCGGTCATGGTCAAGCTTGGTCGCGTGCGGGGCAATAAAATGGTCGACATGCAATTGACCAACGAGAAGCTCGTCAATCGCGGCACGCTCATGATTGCCAACGAGCTGGGTGTCGACAATGAATTGGCGAAGAAATTGCTTATGGAACATCAGAGTGTCAGGAAGGCCGTCGATGCCTATAGAAGCTCCGGCCAATGAATCCTTCCGCTGCACCTGATTCAAAGAAGAAATTATACGGCCTTGTCGGAAAGGATATAGCCTATTCATTTTCCAGGACCTATTTTACGCAGAAATTCCGTGATCTTGGATTGAATGATTACCGCTATGTCAACTTTGACCTCCAGAACCTGGATCAATTCAAAACTGTAGTGGCTCCCCAGCTGGATCATATCGGGGGACTGAACGTGACGATTCCCTACAAGGAGGAAATCATACCCTATCTGGATGAGGTCGATCCGGAAGCTCTTCAAATAGGCGCGGTCAACACCATCAAGATTCTGCCGAAAGGAAAGCTCAAAGGTTTCAATACCGATGCTTTTGGCTTCGAGGCTTCCCTGTCGAAGATGCTCCGTCCCAACCATGAAGCAGCACTTATACTCGGCACGGGAGGCGCCTCGAAGGCGGTGGCATTTGTCCTCGAGAAGTTGGGTTTGTCCTTTCGTTTTGTGTCGCGGCAAAAACACGGTGAGGAGTTTTTGACCTATGCCGATCTCGATGAATTGACTCTGCGATCTCACCTGCTAGTTGTCAATTGCACACCCCTGGGCACTTTTCCGGAAATCGATAGAAAGCCTGATCTGCCCTACAAGTATCTCGGATCTGACCATCTTCTTTTTGACCTGATCTACAATCCGGCAAAGACCGCTTTTCTTCGCGAAGGTGAAAAGAAGGGGGCTAAGATTTTGAATGGCAGTCAAATGCTCGAGAAGCAGGCCGATCGTGCCTGGGCCATTTGGAATTCCCCGTAAATAAAGGTATCTTATTGTCGACACTGTTTTGCGTTTTGAAGGGCTATTAGTATCTTTCGAGACTTTTACAAGTGATATTATTGGAACCTTAAACATGGAATCATGTTAGACGAGAATACAAAGAACCTTCCATCTGAGAACAAGCCGGTTGAAGAAGACAAAAAAGATCAGAGCAAGGAAGCAAAGGATTCGGCAGAAGAGATAAAGAAAGAGGATGTTGCCATAGACCAGGCAGAAGAGGAGACCGCTGAAACTGATAAGATCACGGAAGAGCCTGTCAAGACGAAAGTGGTTTCTGAAGAGGTTCCTGACGAAAATCAAACAACTGATTCTGAGGAGGAAACACCAAAGAATGAGGAGGAAGCGCCTAAGGCCGAAGAGAAAACTGCCCGGGCTGAGGAGGAAACCGGGGACAAAGTAGAGACAGAGGAGGTAGCAGAAGAATCAAATGAGGGCGCCACGAAGAAATCAGTTGAAGAATCCGTAAAAGTAGACGTTCCAAGAATACAGTTCACCAAGCTTTCCCTGGATGATCTGACCAAAATGCTTGATGACTTCCTGAGAGACTATGACATTCAGGACATTAAGCAACAGATCGAGGAGCTTAAAACGGTTTTTACCAAGAAATTCAAGGACTTTTTGAAAGAAAAAAGGGAGGAGCATGTCAAAAGCGGTGGCGAGGAAGCCGGCTTTTTCTACGACTCTCCTGTAAAAAAGAAGTTCGATTCGTTGATTCGCGAGTATAAGCGAAAAAGGCAACAATACTACAAGGACATTGAAAAGGAGCAGAAGGAGAACCTGGAGCTGAAGCTCAAGTTGATTGATGAATTGAAAGAGTTGATCGATACCGCGGAGCCAGCCACGATGTATAAAAGCTTCAAGGAGTTGCAGGAGCGATGGAGAGCCGTCGGTCAGATTCCACGGGCGAATTACAATGATGTGTGGAGAACCTACCATCATCACGTCGAACGGTTCTATGACCTGCTTCACCTCAATAACGACTTCAGGGATCTCGATTTCAAACACAACCTTGAAGAAAAGACCAAGCTGGTCGAAAGGGCAGAGAAGCTGGCCCAGGACAGCGACGTGAATCACGCCTTCAAAGAGCTTCAGATTTTACATCGCTTGTGGAAAGAAGAGATCGGCCCGGTTGCCCGGGAGTATAGGGAAGACGTATGGAACCGTTTTTCGGAAGCGACTAAGGAGATCCACAGGAAAAGACATGAGCTCCAAGACAAGCTGGAAGAGAAATACAAAGAAAATGTTGACCTCAAACTGGCAGTCATAGAAAAGATCAAATCCATAGATACGAGTCAGATCAGTTCTCACAAACTATGGCAGGAACAGATAAAGAAGCTCGAAGGGTTTCGTGAGGAGTTCTTCGCAATCGGCAAGGTTCCAAGAACCAAAAGCGATGAGGTATGGCACAAGTTCAGACAGGCGACGAGGGAGTTCAACTCGGCTAAAAATGATTTTTACAAGGGCCTGAAAAAGGGACAGACTGAGAACCTGAAGAAGAAATTGGAACTGGTCGAAAAGGCCGAATCCATGAAGGATAGCGAAGATTGGGAAGAAACGACCGAAATCTTCAAAAAGATACAGTCGGATTGGAAAACCATTGGTCACGTTCCCAGAAAGGATTCTGACAAAATTTGGAAACGCTTCAAAAATGCGTGTAACCACTATTTCGACCGACTCCACGCCAGGAAAAGCAATGTGACGCAGGAGCAGTCCAAGGTCATTGAGGACAAAAAGAGCATGCTGGACGAGTTGAAGAGCTTTGTCGCTTCCAAGGAAATCACCATGGAAGGTGTTGAAGAGTATCGCACGAAGTGGAGAAACCTGGGCAGGTTGCCCGAAAAGGTAAGGCATTTGGAGTCCAAGTTCGGCAAACAGCTGGATGCGGCCTATAAAAAGCTGGGTCTGGACAAGCAGGAATCCGAATTTCTCAAGTTCAAGAATCTCATGGATGGTTATGCTGCCTCAAACAATGATAGAAAGCTGAATAATGAGCAGTTGTTTGTTCGAAAAAAAATCGATGAGATAACCAGAGAGATCAAACAGTTGGAGAACAACATCAGTTTTATTTCAAATGCTTCAGAAGACAATCCTCTTGTGAAAAATGTTTACAAGAACATTGAAAACCACAAGAAAGAGCTTGATGTCTGGAAACAAAAGCTGGCGTACCTTTCTCAAATGGACTATTAAAAATCCCAATTTAACATTCGAAAAATGGCAGACGATAAAAAGGTCATCTTCTCGATGGCAGGTGTCAGCAAGACCTATCAGAGCACGAACAAGCAAGTCCTTAAAAACATCTACCTGAGTTTCTTCTATGGTGCCAAGATTGGTATTCTGGGCCTCAACGGTTCGGGTAAATCCACCTTGCTGCGAATCATTGCCGGAATTGAAAAGAACTATCAGGGCGATGTCGTCTTTTCTCCGAATTACACGGTAGGCTACCTGGCTCAGGAGCCCGAGCTGGACGATTCGAAAACGGTCATTGAGATTGTCAAGGAAGGCGTCGCTGAAACCGTTGCTGTCCTGGATGAGTACAATAAAATCAATGACATGTTTGGCCTGGAGGAGGTTTACTCCGATGCGGATAAGATGGAAAAGCTCATGGCTCAGCAGGCCGAGCTTCAAGATAAAATTGACGCGCTAAACGCCTGGGAGCTCGATACGCAACTCGAAATCGCCATGGATGCCCTGAGAACCCCTGAAGGGGATACTCCGATTCGCAATCTCTCTGGTGGAGAACGCAGAAGGGTAGCGCTGTGCAGGCTCTTGCTGCAGCAGCCGGACGTGTTGTTGCTCGATGAGCCGACAAACCATCTCGATGCCGAATCTGTGCATTGGCTCGAACATCACCTGGCCCAGTACAAAGGGACGGTAATAGCCGTAACCCACGACCGGTATTTCCTCGACAATGTGGCGGGATGGATACTTGAGCTCGACAGAGGTGAGGGGATTCCCTGGAAAGGGAACTATTCTTCCTGGCTTGAACAAAAGTCAGATCGACTGGCGAAAGAGGAGAAAACAGCCTCGAAAAGACAGAAAACGCTGGAACGCGAACTGGAATGGGTTCGAATGGCACCCAAGGGTCGCCATGCCAAATCCAAAGCAAGGCTTTCCAGCTACGACAAGCTCCTTTCCCAGGATCAAAAACACAAAGAGGAGAAGTTGGAGATCTACATCCCGAACGGACCCAGACTTGGCAACAACGTGATTGAAGCCAAGGGAGTGGCCAAAGCTTATGGAGACAAGTTGCTCTATGACGATCTCAATTTCAACCTGCCTCCCAATGGAATCGTGGGTATCATCGGTCCAAATGGAGCCGGGAAAACGACAATTTTCCGAATGATCATGGGGGAAGAAACGCCAGACAAAGGTGAATTCCTGGTTGGAGAGACGGCAAAGATTGCCTATGTGGATCAGAGTCATTCCAATATCGACCCGGAAAAATCGATTTGGGCGAATTTCTCAGAGGAGCAGGAGATGATCATGATGGGTGGCAAGATGGTCAATTCAAGGGCCTATCTCGGGCGCTTCAATTTCAGCGGCTCCGAACAAAACAAGAAAGTTTCTGCCCTGTCGGGCGGGGAACGCAATCGTCTTCACCTGGCAATGACCCTTCGAGAGGAGGGTAATGTTTTACTTTTAGATGAGCCAACCAATGATCTGGATGTCAATACCTTGAGAGCTCTGGAAGAAGGTCTTGAGAATTTTGCCGGTTGCGCGGTTATCATTTCTCATGACAGGTGGTTCCTCGATCGGGTATGTACCCATATTCTGGCTTTCGAAGGAGATTCACAGGTGTATTACTTTGAAGGATCCTTCTCGGAATATGAAGAGAACAAGAAAAAGCGTCTGGGCGGGGATATGATACCGAAACGGATCAAGTATAAAAAATTAACGCGCTAGATCGGTGAATCCGAAAGTAAAGAACGTCGAGAAGATTTTATTGTCTGACAATTGGTACACCCTCAACAAAGTCGTTTTCGATTACCAGAACAGGGATGGAAGCTGGTCTTCCCAGGCACGTGAGTCGTATGACCGGGGCAATGGCGCGACCGTTCTCTTGTATAATCGAGAAAAGCGGACCGTAATCCTGATCCGGCAGTTTCGCATGCCTTCCTATCTGAACGGCAACAGCGACGGTCTGCTCATTGAAACCTGTGCGGGTTTGCTTGACGGAGACGATCCTGAGACCTGTGTTTTGAAGGAGGCAGAGGAAGAGTCCGGAATTCGGCCCAGAAAAGCTGAAAAAGTCTTCGAGTCGTATATGTCACCGGGAGCCGTGACGGAGATCATCCATTTTTATGTAGCGGAATACACGGATGCCGACCGAGTCGGGCCGGGAGGCGGACTCGATTCGGAGCAGGAAGACATCGAGGTGCTCGAAGTTCCGTTTGAAAAGGCCCTGGAAATGGTTTCTGACGGCACAATACGCGACGCCAAGACCATCATGTTGCTTCAGTATGCCAAACTTCAAGGTCTGCTGGGCTAACTTAAAGGGATCACGGCCAGGCGTTTTTGCAGTTTTTTCATGTCTGCATTCTGTAGGCTCAATTCTTCTTCTATACGTTCAAACCCTTCTTTGTATACATCTTTGACCTGTTCGGCGAAACTGCGATAATAGTCGATCCCATCCTGAAGATTTTTTGAAAATGCATTCAGGTACTTTTGTTGCTTTTTGCTTGGAACTCCTTGTATCTCATCTATCTTATTCGACAGATAGGTCAGGTAAAGCTGGAGCTCTTTAACAAACATTTGGGGCCGGTTCTTTTTCGCAATTACATTGATCCTTCCATAGATGTGGTCAGCCATTTCTCTCAGACTCATTATGCTGCTGAAATAGGCCATGTTAGGTCCCGGACAGATTGCAACTCCTTTCTTATCGGCAGAAGGATCGAGATCGTAGACCTGCATGGAAGCCTCCCCCAGGCCCATGCACAGACATGCTTTTTCCACGATGTCATTGTAATTCCTGTTGAATTCTTCCTCTGTCAACTCGTCGCGATCCAGGAGCTTGATCTTGTTCCTCTGGTACTGTCGGGAAGCCGTGCACAGGCTTCTGGATCCGGGCTGGGCGTGCAGTGCCAGGTACTCTTTGGGGCATGGGCTGCCTGGCCTTCCAGCTTCGATTTTCTCTATTTTCTCTATATCCTTTGAGTTGTCTTTTAGATTGTTGAAAGGGACACCCAGTGGAGAAATGTTACTCAGATACAGGTCCTTCTCATCGGCTGAAACCAGTTTGTCAAGTGTCTTTTGATCCACTGTAGTCGCTTCCGGGACCAGTAGAAACGGCGATCCCCAGCCCACAGAGTCCAGGCCGTATCGCTCTATCAGCAACCGATGTTCTTCGGCTGTTCCCACCCCGCCTTGTGCCGTGATTCTGATCTTTGGGCTTTTCTTGGGTATGGTCCTGTTTTTGTCTCGAAGTGCATCTATGAGCAAGCTTTCAAGAGTTTCAGTAAGTTCTTTTCTGTTTCTGACAAACTCATCAAGTATTGGGCCCATCAGTGAACCTTCGGTTGCAAATGCATGCCCGCCGCAGTTTAAACCCGATTCAATCCGAAACTCAGAAACCCAGATTCCTTTCTTGGCCAGAAACTTTCCCTGGATCAATGCCGACCTGTAATCGCTTACTTTGAGAATGACTTTTTTCTTGATTTTTCCGTTGGAGTCGGGAAAGAAATCATCAAACCTCTCCAAATAGCTGTACAGCCGAGGGTTCATTCCCGCAGAGAACACGACAGAAGATTCGAGATCGCTTTTCGCATATCCGCGCAACGCTGCATGAGCGTCGTTGTGCTCATGGCCCAGGGGTTGACCTTTGAAATGGTTGGGCTTGTCAAGTTTTGTCATTATGTTCACATCGATGCTTCCCGGAGCAAGATTTCGATCCAACCAGATTCTCAGATCCGCCAGCGAATCGAAATTTTTAGTAAGCGTTTTGAATTGAGCAATCAGCTCTTCATTGTTCGGAAGCAGGTCCAGATACCTTCTGATTTCCCTGAAAGAATCACGTGAACCGTTTTTAAGATCGTTGAAACGCGCTGTGACAAGGTCATTGAGCAGGTTGAGATAGGATGTAATTCGCTTGGCGCGGAAGTCTTCCATCTTTTCGGTAATGGCGCTGTAGGTCATGTCGAATTGAGAGCAGAGCATCCGCCTCATTTTTTCGATCAGTACATCATCAACTATGGATACAACCGAATCAATGCCCAAATGGGCGACTTTAAGGGGAGTGTCGAGGGTAAAACCGGTTCCCATGACGGGAATGTGGAAAGTGTGTTTTTTTGGCATATGAAAAACATTGAATTAAAGAACAAGAATATTCACAATCCGTAAAAGTAAGCATTGAAACTCCGCTCAACTTGACATAAGTCATGTATCGAGAAAAACACAAAAAAAACCCGCTAGAAACTAGCGGGCTTGTACATTCGAAAAAGTGGTAATGAATATATCAGATGGTTTTCACGTTTACCGCGTTCATCCCTTTTCTTCCTTCTTTCAATTCGAATTCAACCGAATCACCTTCATTGATCTGGTCGATTAATCCTGAAACGTGAACGAAATGTTCTTCGTTTGTTCCGTCTTCAACGATGAAACCGAATCCTTTGGTCGTGTTGAAGAATTTTACTTTACCTTGTAACATTTTGAAAAATTATTGTTTAAAATGCAAAGATAACGCTATTTCTTTGGCTCCAAGCAAAAATTCAGAAAAATTCAAAGAAGGTCAAATGTACTGCCCAAATACCACAAGCAGAATCCAATAAGAAAAGCAAGTCCCAGATAGCTCAAAATCACCAGTGGCTTCGATGGCCGCAGGGATTGGGGCATGTGCTTTCCTGTGACGAGAAGGAGGTTGGCCAGAGCATACAGCGGAGCCGTCAAGAAAGACAAGATGGTCGCAATTTTGACAAAAGTGATCATACTCGTCTGAAAATAACTCAGAATCATCATCGTCCCGCCCGACAACACAATGATCCAGAAAAGATAGTATCCCCCGGAACTTCTTTTGAAGAGGAGATTTGTGGTTTTGGCCATTGCCCTGGGCGAGGCGTCAAGCGTTGTCAGGGTGGTGCTGAACATGGTTGTGAAAGCTGCTACTGCGATAAAAATAGCAGCCTCATTGCCGAGATTTGTGGTGTACATCTCGATAAGTTGCTGAGCAAAAAGTCCGGCGCTGCTGCTGAACTCCTTATCGGAATGAAACATGACAAGTGCCCCCAGCGACATGAAGCAAACACCGAGAAACACCGTCGACAAATATCCCACATTGAAGTCAAATAAAGCTTTCTGCGTGCCAAAGCCGGTCTTCATGTCCTTGTTTTTCTCAATGGCCCAAAGGGAATGCCAGATCGAAACATCCAGGGGTGCCGGCATCCAACCGAGGAAGGCGATCAGAAATGCGACCTCGACAGTTCCCTGCGGCAGGATGGGCGCCAGAGAAACAGCTGCTCCCGATTTTGTGAGAGCCACGGCAACCGCCCCAATCGTGCTGATTGACAGTACTGTGATTATGAGTTTCATGAGATTGTCAAGTACTTTGTACCTCCCCAATAACAGGATTGCCAAACACACCAGGGTTATGATAATGCTCCACAGGCCTATGTCATTCGTAATTCCAAAAAGATTATTGGCAAGCCCCGCAGTGACCACAGTAACCGCCGCCTGGATGGTAAACATGGTAAGCAGGGTGATCACAAAATAACTCACGAGGACCCAGGACCCCAATTTCTTGTATCCGTCAATAAGACTTTCTCCGGTCGCAGCTGCGTAACGAGGTCCGTATTGGAAGAAGGGATATTTGAACAAGTTGACCAGGAGAAGTGCCCAGAGAAGCCCAAAGCCGAAATCTGCGCCTGCCCTTGTCGATTGCACCAGGTGTGAGACACCGATGGCCGCTCCTGCAAAAAGCAGTCCGGGCCCGAGGTTTTTTATGATCCGAAAGATTCTCATCCCGGTTTCAGCCTCGCTCCGAATTAGTTATGATTTCCGCGAGAAGCTTTTTGGCCCGTAGCAGCTTTACCTTGATGTTGTTCATGGGCTCGCCGATTTTCTCTGCCATTTCCTTGTAGCTTAGCTCTTGAAAAAATCTCATGTTGATGACGACCTGGTAATGGGGCTTCAATTGCTGAATATAGGCTTTCAGTTGGGCCAGATTCTGTTCCTGAATCAACTGATCGGCCGGCGAAGGGTCTTCGTCAGCGATTTTATGAATCTCTGTTGGATTCTTGTGAATTGAAATCGTTTCGGTTTGTTTCTTGCGCATTTCGTCGATGTAGAGGTTGTTCGAGATGGTAAACAGCCATGTTTTGAATTTGTACTTTTCATCGAACGTGTCAATCTTGTCAAAAGCACGCGCAAAGCTTTTTATCGTTATGTCTTCGGCCTCATCTTCACTCCGGCTCTTGCCGAGCTGAAAGAGATAGACGTCCTTCCAGTAATGGTTGAGAAGATCGTTGAATGCTTTTTGATCTCCTCGCTTGGCCCGGGCAACCAGTTGTACAATGTCTTTAGATTCGCTCATGGATCTTTTTTTACCCGATAATTACCACTTTTTTGGAGGAGAGACAGTGTTGGCAACAAACAGGTATAACTGCATAAATATAATTGAAATTTCATACAGAGGTGCCAGGGTGACCAAATCTTTTTCATTCAGTTTTTTGGCTGTTCTGTTCATTGTGGAATAGAAAACCAAAAAGCGGAGCAGGATCAGTCCTATGACAAGCATCGGCGCTGTGTTGAGAGTCAGAAGAACTATTGCACCTGAGTAAAAACCGATCTGGGAAAGATAGAAGATTCCGAGTTTGAATTTCTGCTTTGTTTTGTAGTGTTTTGAAGTGGTGATGTGCCTCCTTTTTTGCCGGATCCATGAGGATAGCTCGCCTTTGGGCTCTGAAATCGTAAACGCGTCCGGATGGTCGCAGATCACCGTATTTTTTGATGTGGCTACCTCATTGACAAAAAGATCGTCATCACCCGATCTGACATTCAGGTGGGCATTGAATCCACCAGCATTGTCAAAAAGCACCTTCTTGTAGGCCAGATTTCGCCCCACGCCCATATAGGCCTGACCTTGCAGCGCATATGAAAAGTATTGCAGGGCGGTCATAAGGGTTTCATATCGGATCAATTTGTTGAGCAATGATCCCGGGATTTTGCGATAGGCCCCGTAGCCCAAAACGATTTCTGAATCCCCTCCGAGACCCGAGGCCATTTTGCTGATCCAGTGGGTTGAGCTGGGGCTGCAATCTGAATCCGTGAGAAGTATGTTTTCCCTCCGGGCCATTTCTATGCCCCGGCTGAGGGCGTATTTCTTGCCCTTGGATTCAGATGGAGGAATCCGAAGAACTCGCACCGGTCTTTTTTCGGAATTGAATTCATCTTGGAATTCCTTTATGATCCGGGGGGTCTCGTCGGTCGATCCATCGTCGACAAGAATGATTTCGTAATCCGGATACCTTTGCTCTGCAAGACTTTTGAGATTTGCCAGGAGATTGTCGGCTTCGTTAAAGGCGCAAACAACAACACTGACGCTCCCGGGGACGTGGTCAACATCCCTTATTGGCGGATCATCTAAAGACTTTGGAATGAGAAGAGGTGATGATTCAGACCCGATGTAATTACCGAAGACAAAGGCGTAAAAATAGAGTTGAACTACCAGAAATAAAACAAAGGCCAGTAAGACAAACATGAAACCTTAGGCTGCACCCTTGGGGGAAATTTCGGTGCTCTTGTTATCGAGATTCGTGCTGCAACCTTCTTCATTGCCACAGCCACAGGTAATTCCCTTGGCCTTCATTTTGACGTTGCTGCCGGCGCAGGTTCCATCAAACTCACCATCTTTCTTCGCCCATATTTTAATTGCGATTCCGGCAAAGCCCAAACCGAGTAACACGATGCTTAACAAAAGTAGTTTCATACCTAGAAATTCTGAGATGCAAAGATAGTGATTTAACCGGGGATATGAAAGTGAAGAATTTACCCGGAGGATCAAATTTGAACGTTGTCATCAAATCGACCTCAACCCTTCGAGAAAGAGGTCTGTGTCCTGTTTGAAGACGTCTCCGACGAAGCTTTTATCCGATTTGCATTTTCGTTTGAGGAGTTTCATGTCATCGTTCCATTTATTGCCATCGAAAAATCGCAGCCCTTTGAAATCCCTGACTTTATAGAGGGATTTTTCTCCGTAGCAGGTCCCGAGATACACGTGTTCCAGGTTGTTGTCGGCGGCCCATTTGATAACGGAGAACATCATCCACTTGCCCAGGGAATAGATCTGATGTTCGAGGGAAAAGAAAGCAAACCAGTAATGGAGAGTCCCTTTTTCGATTAT
>Ga0272443_10004432_pt1 | contig 15298 bp, 15 predicted proteins | sample SSMAcet12_FD_193581 | JGI IMG/M metagenome (GOLD analysis project Ga0272443, IMG submission 193581) | Marine sediment archaeal communities from Little Sippewissett salt marsh, Falmouth, MA, United States - SSM-Acet-12 | ecosystem: Environmental > Aquatic > Marine > Wetlands > Sediment ...
AACACCCTTCAAATTTTGTAATAATTCACAAACATGAACCGGATAACCCATATCCGTTACATCACGGCCATATGGTGAAGTTGTGGTTTTCATACCTTCCAATGTTGTTGGAGCCATTTGCCCACCCGTCATTCCGTATATAGCATTATTGATGAATATCGTGGTAAATTTCTCTCCCCTATTGGCAGAATGAACTGTTTCTGCTGTACCTATAGCAGCCAGGTCACCATCTCCTTGGTAAGTAAATACTGTTTTATCAGGCATGGCTCTTTTGATTCCAGTTGCAACAGCTGTAGCTCTTCCATGCGCAGCCACGGTTCCGTCCACATTGAAAAATTCGTACGCAAAAACAGAGCATCCCACTGGTGCTACCATAATGGTGTTTTGTGTTAATTCCATTTCATCAAGAATTTCTGCTACCAATCTGTGTGCTACGCCATGTAAGCAACCCGGGCAATATGTGAACTCTTTATCCGTTAAAGCTTCAGGTCTTTTCATGATTAATTTTTCAGCCATAATTAAACCCCCATTTCCTTTTTCAAAGCGTTAAGGACTTCTGTGGGTGTTGGCACCACACCACCCATTCTCCCATAGAATGGTGTTGGAACCTTTCCGTTAACACCAAGTCGGACATCTTCCAGCATTTGTCCGGCACTCATTTCTACACTCATGAGGAACTTACATTTGTCAGCAGCCTTTTCAACCGCTTTGTAAGGAAAAGGCCAAAGTGTGATGGGTCGAATCAGTCCAACTTTGATACCTTCAGCCCTCGCCATCTTTATGGTCGTCTTAAGAATTCTGGCCATGGTACCGTAAGCTACAAAGGCATATTGAGCATCTTCCATCATATAATTTTCAACCCTTACTTCGTTCTTTTCAATTTCCCTATAAGTTGCCTGATACCCTTCGTTCATCTTTTCAAGTTTCACAGGGTCTATATCAAATGAGGTTACCATATGCTTTTCCCTTCCGTTGGTTCCCCTCAGAGCCCAGTCCTTGTGAACTGCTTTTCTATCTTTATTTGAAAATTCAGGAAGTGTCACCGGTTCCATCATTTGTCCTAGCATCCCGTCTGCTATGATCAAGGCAGGTGTTCTGTACTTGTCAGCCAGATCAAAAGCCAAACTAATATGATCTACTGCCTCCTGTAGTGTGGAAGGTGCTAAACAAATGAGTCTGTAATCACCGTGTCCACCACCTTTAGTACCTTGAAAATAGTCCGACTGAGCCGGTTGAATATCACCCAAACCAGGTCCTCCTCGAACAACGTTTATAAAGACAGCAGGTAACTTCGCTCCGGCAATGTATGATACGCCTTCCATCATCAATGAAAAACCCGGTGATGATGTGGAAGTCATAACCCTGGTACCTGTACATGCTGCTCCGTAAACCATGTTTACAGCTGCGACTTCACTTTCAGCCTGCAAGAAAGTACCTTTAATCTCCGGAAGCCTTCTGGACATATACTCAGGAAGTTCACTTTGTGGGGTTATAGGATAACCAAAATACAAGGTACAGCCCGCTCTGATCGCGGCTTCTCCCATCGCTTCGGTTCCCTTCATCATTATTTTATCGTTAGCCATTCTTTCACCTCGCTCTTTTTCAATAGATTTCAATCTTGTGTAATTTTGTATACTTTAATACATGTGTCCGGACAGGTCATATAGCAAAAACCGCATCCTATACACTTACCCTCCGGATCATCAGGTTGAGCCGGATGGTATCCCTTCATATTAAATCCTTCCGAGAAAGAAATTACCTTTTGGGGGCATGCATTGATACATAATCCGCAACCTTTACATCTTTCGTTATCAATCTCGATATATGCTCTTCTGGGCATCTTCTAACCTCCCTCTTTTTTTCCATCAAATTTAAAAATGGGGTTTCATAAATCTTTTTATCAGAAATTTCTCATACTGTGTTTCAATATTCATACCTTTTTCAACTACCGTACATAGAACCGGTATCCCTGTTTTTTCAGAAAGCTCGGTTATATAGTCTTCTCCATTCTTAATCACTTGAGCATCTGTCTCATCAGCCAAGTTAGTGTTATTAACCAAATAATCTGCTCTGATTCTTCCCTTTGCCGTTAATGATTTGATCTGTTTTTTTATCTTTTCGGTATCCTTGGTAAATGGTCTGTGTTTATTAATAACCAATAATCCTACATAACTGACGTTTCTGATAAAATTATTCAACGATCCTAAAACCGTTGCACCATCGTCGTTTCCACCAACATCCAGTATATTTTTGTATACAGGATTTTGAATATAGCCACCCACTTGCGGTACAATGATGGGTAAATCTCCCCTCATAAATCGCTCTGACGGAGTGATCACTTCCACACCCTTCTCTGTTAAATATCCTTTAACATCCCTGGATCTAAAATATGGGCTAATGGTATCGATGTCAGCAAGCGTAACCTTATCATATTCTTCTTTAACCTTTAACGCTGTATTGATAGCTAATTCCGTCTTTCCGGATCCAAACATTCCGAAAAAAATAATCAGTTTGTTTTGTTCCATAATGGAGTTGAAAATGTTCAATCACTTTCACCAAAAGCCTTATAATATCTCTTCAGCGTAAGACTTGATTCGTCTTTTGCCATTCAATGCACCCAGTGCAGCGTAAGCAAGGGCTTCTTCCTCATCTCCGCCGGGATAGACAAAAATCCTCGCCAAGAAACCCACATGATCACTAATCCATTTGACAACATGATCGTTGTCGTAGGCCAGTCCACCAGTAAGAACGATACCGTCAATTTTTCCTTTTAACGGAGCTGACATTTTCCCAATCCATTTACTGATTTGATAAATCATCCCTTTATAATAGAGTTCAGCTTCTTTGTCACCATTTCGAATTCTTTTTTGAATTTCAACAGCATCATTGATACCAAGATAGGAAACCAATCCGCCTTTTCCCTTTAAATTCTTTTTCATTTCATTCATCGTGTATTTCCCGCTAAAACACAAATCAATAAAACTGCAAAGCGGCAAAGTTCCTGAACGTTCGGGAGAATAAGGACCGTCTCCATCCAAGGCGTTGTTGACATCGATTACTTTCCCAAGTTTGTGAGCACCTATTGATATTCCTCCACCCATATGCACCACGATAAGATTGATTTCATCATAAGGTTTGCCTATTTCCTGCGCCACTTTTATGGCAACTGCTTTTTGATTCAGAGCATGGAAAATAGACACTCTTTTCATTGCAGGATCTCCGGAATATCTCGCTAATTCACACATTTCATCAACAACCACCGGATCAGCGATAAATTTTGGAATATCTGTTCCCTTCGTTAATTCGTAAGCTAAAATGGCACCCAGACTTGAGGCATGCTCTCCATATTTCCCCGATCTTAAATCTTCCAACATGGTTTCATCCACTTGATATACACCACTTGGAATAGGCCTTACCAATCCTCCGCGACCTATGACTGCTGCAAAATCAGTGATTTGTAACTTGGATTCTTTTAAAAATACCTTTATAATATTCTCCCTGAATTCATATTGATCAACGATTTTTGCAAAGGGAGCCAATTCTTCAGCACTATGTCTTAAGGTTTTTGTGAGATATTCATTTTCACCGTCATATATAGCTAGTTTAGTCGACGTTGAACCAGGATTAATTACAAGAATTTTCCTGCTCATTTAACCACTTCCGAAAGTAAAACGTTAAAGGCAATGGAATTGAGTTTCGTTTCTTCACTGTCAGATCTGGAAGTGAGAACAATAGGCACACTGCCTCCTAAAATGGAAGTAGCAAGCTTTGCTTTGGCAAGAAATACCAATGCTTTATACAACATATTACCCGCTTCAATATTAGGAGCGATCATAATATCCGCTTTACCGGCAACCGGACTTTTTATCCCTTTATGTTCAGCTGATTCAATTGAAACCACGTTATCTAAAGCAAAGGGTCCATCAACTACGGCTCCTTTTAATTGGTTTCTGTCTGCCATCTTGGAAATAATTGCTGCATCCATCGTTGCTGGCATCTTTGAGTTAACCGTTTCCACAGCTCCAAGAAGTCCTACTTTAGGCATTTCTATTCCCAGTGCATTTGCAGCTTGTATGGCATTTTTAATCAGGTCAACTTTTTGTTCCAACGTAGGAGTAATCACCAATCCGGGATCTGCAAGAATCAGTAATCGATCAAACCCGAGGACTTCGAAAACAGCATTCAAACTCATGGTCTTTCCCGTCTTAAACCCATATTCATCGCGAAGCAAAACCTTTAAGAGACTTCCTGTTTTTATACCGCCTTTCATAACGGTATGTGCTTCCCCATCTTTGACTAATTGTGCGGCTTTCATTGCTGCATTTATTGGATCAGAACAATCGAATAGTCTGAAATCTGAACTATCGGCACCGATCTTTTTTAAAATAACTTCAGTTCGCTCTTTATTACCGCATAAACAGAAATCGGCAATACCAATCTCTTTTGCCATTTTCGCTGCATTTAATACTGTTTCATCATCAGAAGCGGCAACTGCTATAGTTTTAGTGTAACCTTTGGCTTTTTTGATGATTTGTGAGATTTGTTTGATCACGAATGATTCACCTCCTGAAAAGAAAAGGTCCTGGGATTCTCTTCGCCTCTCAGGACCCTCAAACATCCCGTAGCAAGGGCTTCCAGTTCATTTTCCCCTGGAACTACCGTTACCAGTGAATAACTGGATATGTATTCCTTTATCATCTCTACGAAATCGACACTGTGAGCCAAGCCTCCTGTAAGGATAATACTGTCCACTTCTCCTTTCAGAACGGCACACATTCCACCGATTTCTTTACCAATTTGATAAGCCATCGCATGAATCACTTCCATGGCTTTCGGATCGGTTTTAGCCTTTTTATAGGCTTCACGAAGGTCGTTCGTGTTCAAATAAGCCTTCATTCCGGAGTTTTTTGTAAACTTCTTCTTAAGGTCCTTAGCGGTGTACTCCCCCGAATACGCCATCTTAAGAACTTCTCCCATGGGTAATTCCCCACTTCTTTCCGGACTAAAGGGTCCTTCTTCATTAGCATTATTCACATCAATCATTTTTCCTTGTTTCTGTGCTCCAATTGAAATACCGCCGCCTAGATGTGCAATAACAAAATTGCATTTTTCATAGGGCTTTTCAATTTCCTTTGCAATGATTCTGGCAACTGCTTTCATGTTCAAAGCATGTACAAGACTGTTTCTTTTCAAATCCGCAAAACCAGATATCCTGGATAGTTCATGAAATTCATCAATGGATATGGGATCTGTTATATAAGCCTTTTTGTTTGTCTTTTTTGCAAAATCATGTGCTATTACCGCAGCAAGATTTGATGGATGATCCATATGACTTTTATTTTTAAGAAAATCCACCATCACATCGTTAACGCTATACGTTCCACTCTCAAGGGGGGGCAATATTCCTCCTCTTGCTGCGAAGGCATCAAACTCTTCAATGGATTCACCACGTTCTTCTATAAATTTTAAAATATCCCTTTTTCGAATCTCCAATTGTTCCATTGAGCTTTGCATGTGATCAAATTGAGATGCATCATGAATGACAGTCTCACTATCCTGCATCACATCATCATGAAATTTACCGATCTTTGTGGAAGTAGAACCCGGATTGATGGATAAAATCTTAAACATTGATTACCAACCCTTCATTTCTTTATATTCATTTATTGTTTTAACCAGTCTCTTTGTCCCTTCAATAATTTCATCATGCGAAGGCAGGCAGAAGGAAATTCTCATACAGTTTTTAACCTCTTCCCGTGATTCTTCATTGACAGAGAATGCTTCTCCAGGGATATAAATAATCTTGTTCTTTTTGGCAATTTCAAGCATTTCGCCTGTATCATATTGCTTAGGTAAACATGCCCAAGTGAAAAGACCTCCGTGGGGATAAGTCCAGTTGACTCCCTCAATTTGAGTGAGTATTTCATCAAAAGCCTTCATCATGGTATCTCTTTTTGATGCATACAATTCAAGCGTCGGTTTCATGCCAACAATTGGATCGTATTTTTCCAAATACCTGGCTGTAAGTCTTTGAGTCAAACTGGATGAACAAAGATCTGCTGCCTGTTTCCCCATAACCAATCGCCTAATCATGAGCGTATCACCAATCGTAAAGCCCATTCTTAATCCAGGTGAAAGTACCTTACTAAATGTATTCAACAAAAGAACCGGATTCACTTTATATTTCTCATTATCCTGTGCCAGTTTGTATATTGTTGGTATCTTTTCACCTTCAAATCTCAAAGCACCGTATGGGTCGTCTTCGATGATGATCAAGTCTTTTGAGTAAGCGTATTCCAAGAGTTGTTTCCTCTTTTCCAAAGAAAGAGAAATACCGGTTGGATTATCGAAATTACTAACGATATAGATGAATTTCAAGCGCTGCAGCTCATCATCAGTCAGGGCATCTATTTTTTTCTGCAACAGGTTCATATCCGGTCCGTCATCTTCCATGGGTACGGTAATAAACTTCGGATCTCTTACTTTAAAGGCACTAGCCGCACCAAGATATACCGGAGAACAGATAGCACAAATACTGTCTTTATCCAAAAAGGTACGCCCGATAAGATCCAAGGCCTGTTGACTTCCTGTTGTGATGACAACATTTTCTGAAGTTAAACCGGTAATACCATCATGTTTTTCAATCAATTTGATGTATTCATTTTTTAACACTTCATCCCCTTCGGTTGTTCCATATTGAAGGGAAACATGATGTTCGTTTTCGATGACCTCTTTTGCAATTTGAGCCATTTCATGTCTCGGGAAAGTATCCGGATCGGGAACACCACCACCAAATGAGATCATACCGGGAATCGATGTAGATTTCAGTAATTCCCTAATAATACTTGCCTTTGTATTTTTCGCAATCCAAGAAAGCTTTGCATTGATATATTGTTCTCGCATAGACATAACAAGCACCTCCTGTATGCTTTTTTATTATCTTCATTATAATTCTATCAGAACCAGTGTCATGAGATGCAATATATTACAATTATTATACAATGGATATATATAGTTAGTTTATTTATCCACAAGAAGATGGTTTAGCAATGAAAAAATATGCAATTCAGAAATATATAATGCAAAAATATTCAAAAATACAAAAGTTGCTCTTAAAGGCAGAAAGTGATAAAATAATGTTTGGTTTGCTTTTTCAAGGAGGGATAAAATATGTTAATTCTTTACAAAATAATCGTGATTTTCTTTCTTTTTTGGGTGTATTATAACCTTATTACCGGTAAAATGAATAAAGCTGCTGCAGGTTTTGCGGCAGGTTCTATTCTAATCTCCTTGAACAGTATCTTTCATTTGATACCTGATTTTGATCTTGAGCATCTCAGCCAATTTGTAGATTTTAAAACAATTTCCTTGTTAATTGGCATGATGATCATTATGCCATTTATTGAAAAATCCGGTTTTTTCCAGTATTTAGCCATCATTGTTGTGAAGGCAAGTCGAGGTAAATTATTACTTCTCTATCTGGTCACTTCCATTACTGTTGCCATATCTTCTGCCTTTTTAAACAATGTTAGTACCGTAATGGTCTTTGTTCCTGTTATTTTGGCGATCATGGAAACCATTGACAAAAATCCTTTTCCGTTTTTGATGATGATCATACTCTCAGCAAATTTGGGAGGAACCGCTACGCTCATTGGAGATCCTCCCAATATGATTATTGGATTTGCAGCAGGAAAGTCTTTTATGGATTTTTTAATTAATGTGGCTCCCGGAGCTTTAATGGCTCTTGCTTTTGTGCTTTTTTACACTGTCAGAAAAGAATGGAAAGTCTTTCAATTAACCGATAACGAAAGGCAGTTATTAGATCAATTCAGAAATACTGACCCCAAAACCCAGATAAAAGACAAAAAACTGCTTATTAAATCACTCATCGTGTTTTCAGGTGCAATTATAGGTTTTACATTACCACCTCAATATGGTGTTGATCCAGCAATTGTTGCGCTTATTGCAGGAGCTGTTATGTTAATTGTACTCAGAGCTTCCGACGAAGATATGGAAGAAATTTACAAAAAGATGGAATGGGGAACAATTTTCTTTTTTATCGGAATGTTTATACTGGTCTTTGCCCTTCAAAGCATTGGTGTTATTGACCTGATTGGAAACGGACTTATGCTGATAACCCAAATCCCCGGAATCAGTGCAGTTGCGGTAAATATAACCTTCCTTGTGCTTTTAATTTGGGTGCCTTTGCTCTTGTCTGGAATTATGAGTGCTGTACCTATGGCAATGATCATGGTTCCTATTGTTCATTCTTTGATTGACAAATCACATGCCCTCGGAATAGAAATCACACCTTTAATTTGGTGGGCTCTTGTATTAGGTACATGTTTCGGTGGTAATATGACTGTGGTTGGTGCAGCTGCAAATATTGTGGTAACAGGCATGAGCGATAAGCTGGAAAGGGGGCGCATCACTTTTTCCAATTACTTACATTATTCATTGCCTATTGTTATGATTTCAGGAGCTATAGCTACTGTATATATACTACTTAAATTTATCTTATAAAAAAAGAAATTGTTTGATTATTTCTTTAAATAAAATTCCCAGGTCTTAGCATTGCCCCAATCATCTTCAATGATAATCTTAGCTCTGATAGTACCTGATAAGGAGATGGCATCTAAGCGATTTAGGACAATAACTCCTTCTCTTTTGTCAGAATATAATTTATACCAATAATAACTGCTGGTTGATCCTTCTCCAAAGACTTTTTCTCCTTGTTCATGAAAATCTGCCGGTATGGTTTCAAACAATAACTGATATACTTCTTCATCATTAAAAAAGAGCTGAACCCTGTGAACACCGTATCGGCTGCGTCTGTTGTTGTCCATCAATCTGGCGTTAATTTCTATTTGAGGAATAGCATTGGTATAATAATAAGTGCCACCGTTACTGATATTTTGCTCTTTCCCGTCTATTCTAACTTTTGCAAAATCTAAAAATGCATCCGGACGATTTAACTGTTCTTTCAAATAAACAAGAGGATCAATATAAATATTTTGGGCAACATCAAGAAATTCCACATGACAATAAGGGGCTATAGCGGACCCGGTTTGACCTGAATAACCAATTACATCCCCCTTACGTACTGTATACTCATTTGAATTAAATTCAATAACGGTATGACTCTCCTCGCCAAACTCCACCATAACCGATTGTAAGATTGAATTATATTCAGGTGAAAAGGTATTTAAATGACCATAGATTGTTGCCAGTCCGTCGGGATGTTTAAGATAAATAATATTTCCATAAATCGGATCATTTATGACTAATTTCCAAAGGATTCCATCATTCATAGCATAGATTTTTGTGTTTTCAATACTGTTTGTTGACAAGGCTAATCCAATGTTGAATCTTTTAACATAAGTATCAGTATTGATTCGACATTCCCCGAAAGTTCCGGTTATCCTTTTCGTTGTGTAAGTCGGCAGTCCATAATTATTAGCCCATAAAAAAGAATAGATTATCAAAAATAAGGTGAGACTCATCAAAATCTTTTTCTTATTTAACATCCTAATCACCGTCCGTTTTTTGCCTTCTTCATTATTTTAACATATGTTACTCCTCCAGATAACCTTCTCAATCAAAACTCTATTGAATGATTGAAATTAAAAAACTTCGTTTTTTCTAAGGGTATCGAAAATAATTCGATAAAAAGATACCGTTCGCTATGTCGGCTTTAACATGACAAAACCACCGTTTGACAATAAGCTGGTCAGACAGGCTGCTAATTACGCCATTGACAAAAAGGCTATTGCACAGGCACTCTTTAGAGGTTACGCAAAACCTGCTAAATCAGTCATCGCACCTAATGTTAACGGTTACTTTGAAACGGAAGGTTATCCCTACAATCCAACAAAGGCAAAAGAACTATTGTCAGAAGCAGGTTATCCAAATGGATTTGATACGGTTCTCTTCGCAGCTCCACATTATCAGCAAATCGCCGTTATCGTACAAAGTCAGTTGAAGGCCATCGGCATTAACGCTGAAATCAAAGTTTATGAATGGGCTTCTTACATGGATCTGCTTTATTCCAAACCCCCTGACAAATCTGAACACACCATGTATGTCATCGGTTGGAGTCCTTCCACAGGAGATGCCGATTGGGTTGTCAGACCGTTGTTTGATTCTGCAAATTGGCCACCTAGCGGAGACAATCATGTAGGAATGAACAATCCCGAAGTAGACCGATTGCTTAAGCTTGAAATGACAACCTTTGATTCTGAAAAGAGAGCCGAATACCTGGCAGAACTTCAGCAACTACTTGTAGATGAAGCTCCCTGGATCTTCCTTTATGTCCAGGATCAAATGGTTGGAGTATCCAATCAATTAAAAGATGTGATGGTTCTTCCCCTTGGCGTTACTGTTTTAAAGTACGCTTATATGGAATAGCATTATCATTTGTAAAAATTGTTAAAGAGAGGGGATTCCCCCTCTCTTTTTCGTATGATTCCTAAGAAATGAGGTGAAAATCTTGAACAACTATTTTATCAAGCGATTGATCTTAATCATCCCAATCCTATTAGGTGTTTCTTTGCTTAGCTTTTTTATCATCCATCTGATCCCAGGCGATCCTGCAAGGGTCATTGCCGGACAGGGAGCTACTTCTGATGATATTGCCGTCATCAGAGAGGAATTTGGTTTGGATAAACCCTTAATGGAACAATATTTCGCTTTTGTTGGTGGTATTTTTTCGGGTAAGCTGAAATCCATCAGTTCGCAACAACCTGTGATCGATGAAATTACGCCAAGATTTTGGAATACCGTTCAACTTGCGACCTTTGGTATCATCTTGGCAACTGTTTTTGGTGTCTTATTGGGTGTCATAGCGGCAACCCATAAAAACACCATCATTGACAATCTATCCACGGGATTTTCATTGATTGGCGTTTCTATGCCTATCTTTTGGTTGGGATTGTTGTTAATCATGCTGTTTTCAGTTGCGCTAAACTGGTTACCCGCAGGTGGAAAAGACTCATTTATCAGTTTTATTCTACCGGGTATAACCCTTAGCTTACCCACTGCCGCCATCATCGCCAGGATGACAAGAGCCAGTATGCTGGAAATTGTTAATCAGGATTTCATCAGAACAGCCGTTTCAAATGGGATTCCACAAAAGACCGTTATCTATAAATATGCATTGAAAAATGCTTTAATCCCCGTGGTAACCGTTGTAGGACTTCAGTTTGGATATATGCTTGGTGGTGCAGTACTCACTGAGAGCGTCTTTGGCTGGCCTGGTTTAGGACGTCTCGTTGTTCAATCAATTTTCACTCGAGATTATCCCTTAGTCCAATCAGGAATTTTGCTGATTGCCATGTCATTTGTATTCGTTAATTTAGCGGTGGATTTATTGTATGCGGCAATCGATCCGAGACTTCGCAGGAAAAAGTAGAGGTGATGCGTGTATGAAATACAATAACTCCATGGCTATTTATTGGAGAAGGATATCAAAAAATAAAATGGCCGCAATAGGTGCCCTTATTGTTTTATTTATAGTGGTTATCGCCATATTGGCTCCCGTTATTTCACCTTATGAACCGGACGCGCAAGATCTCTATTCCAGTTTAACCGGTCCCAGCAAAGAACATTGGTTTGGGACGGATATTTACGGCAGAGACATATTAAGTAGGGTCATATGGGGAGCCAGAATTTCACTGAGTATTTCTTCTTTAGCTGTGTTTTTGTCTATCCTCATCGGGGTCTTTCTGGGAGCAATTGCAGCTTATTTCGGAGGTATACTTGATGAAATCATCATGCGATTTTTCGACATTCTTCTTTCATTCCCCGATATTCTTTTGGCAATTGCCATTATTGCTATTTTGGGACCCGGTAGAAGTAATCTCATAACTGCCATCACCATCTATTCTATTCCGCAATTTGCAAGAATTGCCCGAAGCACCGTTGTCAGTGAAAAAACAAAAGAATACGTTGATGCTGCCAGGTTATCCGGAGAAAGTGAAATGAATATCCTATTCCGCTATGTCCTTCCAAACAGTTTATCACCCATCATTGTTCAGGGAACATTGAGAATAGCCTATGCCATATTGATCATTTCCGGTCTTGGTTTTTTAGGTTTGGGCATACAACCCCCGACACCGGAATGGGAAACAGATTTGAGCATTGCAAGGACCTACCTGAGAGCATCACCTCATACTGGGATTTTTCCCGGAATAGCAATTTTCATTACCGTCATGGGTTTTAACTTTTTTGGTGATGGTCTCAATGAAATTCTCAACCCCAGAATGAAGGACCGGTGATTCGATGGAACACTTACTGGAAGTAAAAAATCTAAAAATTCAATTTGATACAGAAGAAGGAACCGTATACGCCTTAGAAAATGTGTCTTTCCATTTAAACAAAGGAGAAATCCTGGGTATCATTGGAGAAACCGGCTCAGGTAAATCCGTAACTGCTTCGGCTATCAATCGAATATTGCCAGTGCCTCCTGCCAGAATCGTTAATGGCGAAATCATCTTTCAAGGTAAAGACGTCCTTCAATATAAACGAGAAGAAATGAATAAAATCAGAGGTAAAAAGATCTCCATGATCTTTCAAGAACCTATGACAGCTTTAAACCCGGTTTTTAAAATAAAAGAACAGATGAGCGATGTAATCATGCATCATCAAAAAGTCAATCGAAAAAATGCTGTTAAACAAGCAACCCAGATGCTTGAACAAGTACGAATCCCCGATCCGGAAATGGTTTTAGACAAATTTCCTCACGAGCTTTCTGGAGGAATGCGACAACGTGTGATGATTGCAACTGCGCTTTCCTGTGAAGCTGACTTGTTGATTGCAGATGAACCCACCACTGCCCTTGATGTGACCACTCAGGATCAGATATTGGCACTCATACAAGAGATGAGAAAAAACATTGATATCAGCGTGATTCTTATTACTCATGATTTTGGTGTCGTTGCTGAAATTTGTGACAAAGTTGCAGTCATGTACGGTGGAACAGTTGTGGAATTCACGGATATTTACACGCTAACCAAAAAACCATATCACCCATATTCCAACGGATTGTTGAAAGCAATTCCGCCTGTCGATAAAACCATAGAAAAACTTAATACCATACCCGGCAGCGTGCCTAATTTATTAAAACCTCCAACAGGATGCAGATTTCATCCACGGTGTGAAAATGCCCTTGAAAAGTGCAAAATCGATCCTCCTCCATTGAAAGAAATTGAAGAAAACCACTTCATAGCCTGTTACAACCCCATCAAAGTGGGTGAAAACAATGGATAAATCAATATTGAAGACACAAGATCTAAGGAAGGAATTTCAAGTCAGGGTCGGCTTTTTACAAAAAGAAAGAAAAATCACCGCTGTTGACAATGTTAATCTGGATATTCAACAAAGTGAAACGGTTGGTTTGGTGGGCGAATCAGGTTGTGGCAAAACCACTTTGGGTAGAATTCTTGCAGGTTTACTACCAGCAACTTCAGGGAAATTTTTCTATAGAGGAAATGAGATTACAGAGATCAAAAAGAAAAAAAACAAACAGATCAGAAGAGAAATCCAAATGGTCTTTCAAGATCCCTTCTCCTCTTTGAATCCCAGAATGACAGTGAGTGATATCCTTTCCAGACCGTTAAAAGTATTTAAGATCGGAAAAAATGCCAAAGAAAGGACAAAAATAGTCCTGGAAACCCTTGAATCAGTTGGGATGAAAACTGAACACATGTCCCGTTACCCACATGAATTTTCAGGGGGTCAAAGACAGAGAATTGCAGTGGCACGTTCATTGATTGTGAATCCGGCATTTATCATCTTGGATGAACCAACTTCTGCCTTGGATGTATCTGTTCAATCACAAATTCTCAACTTGATGGTGGATATCAAAACTAATTTCCAACTCACCATGCTTCTGATTACTCATGACTTAAGTGTGGCAAGATTTCAATGCGATCGCATTGCAGTCATGTATATGGGGAGAATCGTAGTAATATCAGATAAAGAGGCTTTGTTTAATTCGCCTGCCCATCCTTATACAAAAATTCTGCTTAAATCGATACCCAGAACGGACCCTGAGCAAAGAAGGAAAAAAGCCATTTCCACCGGAGAAGTTCCCAGCCTGCTTAATCCACCGTCAGGATGTTATTTTGCACCAAGATGCCCTTTAAAAATGGACATCTGTGAAACGAAAGCACCAGAATTGAAAAGAGTTAACGAACATCAAACATGTGCCTGTTTTGCAGTTGAAAAAGAGAAATAAAAAAAGTGGTCTTGTAATACAAGGCCACTTTTATATTTCAAATTACTTCATTTTCTTATTCAACCTTCGTCAAAACTTGGTACATAGTTTTTAGCTCGCCATCTTCCAAATAATACAAATGAATGGTATTGGTATCAATGATATCTGCAAAGGCGTAACCATCATCATGTTCGGCAAAGTATACTTTCTTTCCATCTTTTGAAATAACCCCGGATATATCTTCTTTATGCTCATCTGAATATCTTGTTTTAAGGACCTTATAACCCGAAAAAACATGACCGTGTTGTTCACTAATGACAAAGGTTCCGGTATTGCCTTTTCCAAAACTATTCTTCTCTTTCACATAACTCGTCATGGTTTCCGAATGCCATTCTCCAACTAAATTCGGAATGTCACTTTCTCTTTGCAAGGTATAATAAACTGCAATAGCAGTTTCTTTGTCTTCAACATAATACATCACGATCTCATTTTCAGAGACAATATCTCCAAAAAGGTACCCATCTTCATATTCTGCACAATAGAGTTTCTCACCGGAATAATCAATCACACCGCTAAAGGGTTCCTTTTTCTCATGATAGTTATCTGAATGAACTATATATTCTTTATAACCGGTAAAAACATTTCCCTCTTGCCGCTGGAAAACAAAAGACACCCGACCGTCATAAGCAGTGAGAAATCCATCATCTTTTTTATGTCGTTCAAAAGATGCCACCCATCTACCGGTCAGATCAATGGTTGCTGAAAAAGCAATGACTGAAAGAAGTGCCAAAATCGTAACACTGATAAGCATTTTTCTCATACAAATCACCTCTTTGAAAGATGCTTAATTATAGCATTTTCAAATGCGTCGGAAATAGAAAATAAATTGATGTTCTTTCCATCATGAGTAGAATTTCTATAATTTTAGGACCGAGGGATGTGGCTTTACACTTGGAGTTTCAATAAAACTCACGGGAATTTGCTTTATAAATTCCATCTGAGCATAGCGAGTTTGCAGTTTTTAGCCTTTTACGTATGAGCGAATCGATCTACTAACCGAATTAACATGAAGTTTTACCTATT
>Ga0272443_10004433_pt1 | contig 15294 bp, 21 predicted proteins | sample SSMAcet12_FD_193581 | JGI IMG/M metagenome (GOLD analysis project Ga0272443, IMG submission 193581) | Marine sediment archaeal communities from Little Sippewissett salt marsh, Falmouth, MA, United States - SSM-Acet-12 | ecosystem: Environmental > Aquatic > Marine > Wetlands > Sediment ...
AGTATTCGGCATTGTTATTGCAGGAATTATCTCTGATGCAAAAGGAGAGTAATTAATGCTAGACTATATGGATAAAACAGGTAGAATACCAGAAGATAAACACTTAAACCCACCCACTGAGGAGGAGTGGGAAGACGATGCTTTTGGAGAACAGACAGATCGTTTCTATGAAGACGAGCGTCTTGACAAACTTATTAAAGGAGCAGAAAATGCAAAAGAAAGACCTGAAAAAAGTAACAAAAGGTGACAAGTTTCGCATGAGTAAGAGGGCCAAACTAAATGTAGACCGTAGTACAATTGTCCGACTAAGTGCAGCAGCTTTTGACGGTGTTGGAGAGTGTAAAGACTGTAATCTAATTACTAACAGGGTAATACTACGTGTTACTTCCAGATCATTCGGACCTATCACACAGACCTATGATTATAGAGACGTTGTGAGACTACCGTGATACAAGAGAAGGGAGAGCCTCAGGTTCTATACAGACAGACATTTGATTTTATCTGTGAAGACTGTTTTGTTCCTGTACGTTGTGCTAAAGAAAAAAGGCTGCTTTCTGATCCTCCTAAATATGTAAATATCTGTCCAAAATGCGGTAAAAGTTATATATTATCTTATTCTTTTCCTGCTACCTTAATGGGCACAGAGGATGAGCTGGAAGACTTTAAAAGCCAAAGTTTCTATCATTCTTTACGCAAGTACAAAGGTAATGAAAAAAGACTTGACAGTCGTTAATAATTTCTTATATTACCTATACGCGCCGCCCAAACGGACTTGTACGATCAGTAAGAGGAGAAGCATGAAAATCGTACTAGACACTCGAGTTGAAAGAGCAACCTTTGCCTCTCTACATGAGTACTTTTCAAAGCAGACAATAGGAATAACCAAGTCTGCTTTGGGCAATAAAGTTTTTGAGACTCTCTACAAAATCCTACTTTCCAACAATCTGCTAACCCCGCACACTGAGGCTACAGCAGATCACTACATCCAAAAAATCGAAAACAGGCGTCAAGCTAAGGTAGACTTGTCGCACATCACAATCCCTAAAGGTCTAAATTCTTCTGAAAGAACAACGGTTGGTCCGTCAAAGGAAGAGATCGAAGAATCTTTAGGAAAGTTAAAGTCCCAAATAGGGCAAACAGAAGGAGAAACCCATGAGTGAGATCATTGTCAAGGCACCAAAGGCTGGCACTGAGTTGAAGGCAGACATCTCTGAAAAGCTTTTCGACACCATCGAAGAGTATATTGAAGAGTACGGTGAGGAGAAGGTGAAAAACCTGATTGACCGTATGGTTACCACTGATCTGCGCAATGGAATCCGTGCCAAACTCGAGGCTGGTGCGAGTGAGGAAGACTTCGACCCGTCAACCATTCTTGATTGGGTGGCTGAATGGAGTCCTGGTACTCGCAAGGCTGCGAAGTCTGCCGAGGAAAAAGCGATGGACCTCTTCGAGTCACTCTCTCCAGAAGAGAAGCTGGCCGCGTTGCAGAAGATGCAGGAGAAGGTCAAGGCAGAGGGTTAAGTCTCACCCTCTCTGTAAAAGGGGAGCTGCTTTTTCAGTGGCTCCTCTTTTTTACCCGTCAACTGGCACCGAAAGGTACGTTTATAATAGGATGCAAATATGTTAATCAAGGTTGTTGTTCCTAGGCAGCTTAAAGCACAGCTAGGGGATCTAGACTTTCCAGAAGAATTTTCAACGCGGCCTAGAATCGGAGAATATATCCAAGCCTCAAACGGTAGATGCTGCCGTATAAGAAGTATCATTCATTTGCATCCTAAAAAGGGCGTAGCAAAAGTACCACAAAAGCTTGAAGATGTAGAAGAGCAAAAGCCTGGTAAGTTAATAAGGATCAATCCAAAGAAGGAAGTAATGGTAAAGCCAAAAGAATATGTAATGCTTGTGGAAGTAGAATGATCCAGCTTCTTCCAAAGCCTATGAAGGCAACTCCCTATTCAAGGACAAGAACTGTAAAAAGTTTCGAGAAGCTTTTGGTACAGCCTAAGTACGATGGCATTCGTGCAACCTTTGAGAAAGGAGCACTTTATTCTTATGACAGGTTGGAAATTTTTGGTGTACCGGAAATTACAGAGTACCTCAGGTCTCTGTCCATCTCAACTATTCCAGACGGTGAGCTTTACTCAGATACTCTTGATTTTGACACGCTATCAGGTGTGGTTAGGAGACGATCAAACAACCTCTCACCACTCAGAGATCAAGTCCATTTTGTCGTCTTCGACCTTATCGTTGAATTAATAGACAATTTTCAGAGAGCAACATGGGTAGGACAGATGAGTCCTATCTTTGATCCAGCTTTTGTGCGCACCTCACCCACCTATCAAATACCTAATAAAGAAGAGAGAATTCAATACTATTTAAACTCCTTTATAGATAAAGGTTATGAAGGAATTATCCTTCGTAATCCTAAAGCACCTTACGAATTTAAACGTTCAACACAGATGTACAAGATTAAACCCTTTAAGTCTGACATTTATAAAATAGTGGGCTTTAAGGAAGAGATTTCCAAAGATGGAATACCTAAAGGAAGATTAGGTTCTTTTATTTTAATAGGAGAAGAGGGCGTTAGGTTCAATGCTAGTGGTATCGAAGACTCTATAAAAGAAAAGGTTTGGGCTAATCCTGAGTTTTATCTTGGTAAAATGGTCAAAGTAAAGTATCAGAGAAAGACCACAAAAGGTAGACGTAGACATGCAAATTTTATTTCGTTTGTGGAAAACATAGAGTAGGCAGTGGATCGCCATATTCACACGAGTTCGGCTTGAGAAGCTGCCTACTTAATAGGAAAGTATCATGGCAATAAAGTTTAGATCGTTAGAACCAGAATGTTTGCTTGCAGAAATCCTCAAGAAGAAAGGACTTAAAATAACAAAGGATGCTGGTACAGAACATCAATCCGAATTAACTAGGAAGGAGATACAGAAGATAGACAGGCAATATACAATAGAGATTCTAAACGCCATAGCAAAAATCATAGAGGAGTAATAATGCATTATCAGGAAAGTGACTTTGATCGAATACAATTCTCAGAAGTTTTCAACAGGCTTGATGGATCAAAGATCGTAGAGTATTTAACATGCCCGCGCAAATTTTTCTTTCGCCATATTCTAGGTTGGGAATCTATATATCCTAACAAACATCTAATTTATGGTGGAGCTTTACACAAGGCTTTAGAGTTTCTCTATAGTCATTTTCCTTATAATGAGGATGGTACAGTAAAGCTCGAAATGATTGAAGCAGCCTATAGTGAGTTTATCTCATACTATAGAGAATACTTCGGTCCGGAAGCTGATACATTAAACAAGCCAAAGTCTCCAGAATATGTTTTGCCTTCATTAATTGCCTATCTTGCTGAGTATAAAGCGGATTGGACAGATAACGAAGTTCTCAAAGTAGAAATGCATGGGCATGTACCTATCAATGCAAGCGGGCAAGAAGTTTATTTCCGTATGGACACTGTTCTTCGTGATACTAATCTTGCTGTCTATGCGTTGGAGCATAAAACGGGTAGTATGGCTGGACAGACTTGGGTAGACCAGTGGATTCTAGCTATTCAGACTCTTATTTATGTACACGCACTCAAGTATAACTATACCCAAGAAAATATCTTTGGCATCAAAATCAATGGTATCATTGCAGCCAAACGTAAAGAAGTTTTACCAGAAAACATCAACCTTTTGCGAGTACCTATAAGATTCACAGATTATCAGTTAGCAGAGGGACTATCAAATCTCTCAAGAATTGTCAATAAGATTCATGAAGATATGCACCTACTCATGGAAGAAGAAAAAGACATTCAAACTTATATGAGGTCTTTTCACAGGAATCCAACCTCTTGTACTAATTACAACACTACATGCAGGTTCCATACTATTTGTGCTATGGCGCGTAACCCATTGAAAACCTGTAACCAGATTCCAGATGGGTTTAAAGTTGGACGCTGGGACCCACGTGATGAGGCTACTAGTGAGGTATAGGAGGAAAGACAGCGAAGAGTGTTTCCTTCCACAGAGGGTTTGCCATCCCCTTGACTTACACAAAGTCCGAAGATGCAACCAGTTGGAGTCTGGTCAAACCCTCAAACATTAGAAAGAAGTTATCATGTCAGAATTAAAAAGCACAGCACCCAAAGAAAGTGATGCACGTGCAGAATATTTTAGGGATATGTACAAAGAGCAGAAGATGGGTAATACTGTTACTGCTCTAGTGATGGGATTATTCGGAACAGGAAAAACAAGTCTTATAGGTACAGGAGTGCGACCAATCCTCATTGACTCTTTCGATCCTAAAGGCACAGTAGTCCTACAGAGGAAATATGCAGACGAAATTGAAAGTGGTAATATCATTATCAGAACATACTGGAATGAAAGGTCAAGTAGGCCAACAGAGTATTCTAGGTGGGAGAGACAATGGGAAGAGGATATACGTACAAATTTTTTAGATAGGTTTGGCACATACGCTATTGATTCTTTGACTACTTTTCTTGATGCGCTCTCTAACGAAGTTGCACGTAGGAAAGGACGCTCAGAAGGGCAGCTTGCCATCCAGGACTACAAGATTATCTATAATACTATTAAAGATATTATCAAGCTATCTTCTTCTTGTGACTGTAATTTCATTCTAACAGCACATCTTGTAGATGAAAAGGATGAACTTACCGGAGAAATCACAGCACAAATGGATTCATACAAAAGTATGAAGTCGCAGATACCTCTACTCTTTACAGAGAAATGGGTACTTTTGAACATACAAAAGTCTAAAGGGCTGGAACATGTGCTTTTAACTGAAGATTATAAACGCTTCCGCGCAAGCTCACAGCTTGGCTCAGGTGGTGTATTTGAAGCGCAGGAAGAACCTGACCTTAAAAAGCTTTTAGAAAAGGCTGGCTTTTCTACGGAAGATAAGCCCGCTCTCTTTTAACCATCCTTGATCAAATTTCGATCAAGGCTCTAACCAGCATAGGAGGATATATGAGTTTGCTGGCAGTCAATGTGGAAGGTGTTCCTGATCTTGAGGTGGTACCTGCAAATGAGTATCGCATCAAAATTGAGAAGGCTATGATCAAGCAATACGAGAATGAAAAGGGTAAAGGAGAGTATCTCCAGCTGATCATCTCGTTGCCTGAAGAGCCTCTCGCAAAGCCCATCTACCACAGTCTCTTCATGCCTTCTGACAAGGATGACCAAATTCAGTCAGATAGCAAGAAGCGTCGGTTCAAAGCTTTCTTTGAAGCTTTTGAACTTCCGCTTTCTGGAGAGACTGAAATTGAAGAGCTTTCTGGAATGGAAGCTTGGGCTTACTTGAAGATCAAACCTGAAACAGAGGACAACGAAGAAAGTAACTATATCGCTAAGTTCATCCCAGGACGGAATTAGTTCTTTCGGTGCCCAGCCTTCGGCAAGGACAGGTTACCCCCCAGCCTGAAGTCAGATCGACACTGATCTGGGCGCAACATTTAAGAGGAGACTTAACATGAAAGCATCAGCAGTTGTAGGAATTCCCAAAACAATTCTAACAGTTACTTTCGAAAAGAGTACTTTAATCACGCACAGGATGACACCATCAGTAGTACACATGATTACAAAAGTAATGTCTAGCAAGTACAAGACTATCATAATCGGTGTGGCTCGCGGTTTTGAGAAGCTTGGTTATTCAGTAGGTGATATTTCAGAAGTAAAGAAAAACGAAGCAGTCTACTTTGTTGGTGACGTGGTACTGAAAAATGAATAAGCCACTTAACAAAGTACAAGAGCGCTACCACCTTGAGCGTGTGCGCTATCAAGGCTTCTTAGATAGGCACCCACCTGTTTCTTTAATGGATGAAGAGACTGACGAGATTTTTTGGGTATGTCCTAAGTGTGGAGCTAGGTTTGAATTAGAAGAGGACGCTTGGTTATGCTGCATGCCAACGGAGGAAGAGGTAAGAAAAAAGCTGAACCGTTTGGGTTGAAAGAATACTTCTTCACTTTTCCGATAACTAGTAGTTTAAGAAGTTTTTATGTAAAAGTAAAAGCACACAATGTTTGGATGGCTATCGAAAAAATGAATGAAGTTTTCCCTATATGGTCAGGTCTTTATGAAGATAAGGCTTCTGCTGGAGTATATCTATATAGGTTAGAGCTTAAAAGAACTTTAGTAGTTAAAGAACATAAGATTAAGTAAGGAGTTTGTAATGGCTAAATTTCCAAAACCTATTGGCACTAGAATTATCGTAGAAGAGTTGCCAGATCCAGACCTTCCGCAGTTTAATATTGAGCTTCCGCCAGGAGTTGATCCACAGTCTGTGCTAACAGACGAACAAAAGAAAGCTTTTCTCAATAAGAAATTTCGAGTTAAAGCAATCGGTCCGAAGCAGGAAGAGGTAAAAGTTGGAGAAGTTATACACGCACATCCAATGGCAGGTGAACCATTTGTTTATTTAGATACCGTGTATCGCGTAATAGAGGAACCAGAAATACGTGCACACTATACGATGCTGGTAGATGGTGGTGATTGATGATTAAGCTAAATTTTCTTGACACAGAGACTACTGGATTAGACTCTTCTTCTTGCGGCATTTGGAGTCTTTCTGGTGTACTTGCAGAGCTAGATGAAGATGCAAAAGTTATTCATTTAAAAGATTCTTATGATCTTTATATGAGACCCTTTGAAGGTGCTAAAGTAGATTCAAAAGCCTTAAAAGTTGGTGGAATCTCTTTAGAAGACTTTGAAGAATTTGAAGATCAGAAAGTAATCTTTGCTCGTTATAAAAAACTGCTCAAGCAATACGTAGACCCTTATGACAAAAAAGACAAATACAATTTTCTTGCCTATAACTCACCATTTGATAATTCTTTCATGCGATCTTGGTGGTTTAGGAATCATGATAAGTATTTTGGTTCCTACTTTTGGACACCAGATATCTGCATAATGAGACAAGCAGCACAATATCTAATTAGAAGAAGAATCGAGCTGCCCAATTTTAAACTAGCCACAGTTGCAGAGTTTCTTGGTTTCAATATAGAAGACACGAAATTGCATTCATCCATGTATGATAATGAACTTGCCCTTTACATCTACGCAACAATAAATGGGTATATTATTGAAGGTGAATGTAATGGCATTACATCCAGACACTCGTAAAAGACTCAATGTAGATATATCAGAAAAACAAGACAAGCTTCTTTCCAAGTATATTCCTTGGGGCCTAAAGAATGCTATCTTTTCTATTCTCATAGATGATCTGCTTTCTCTTCTTGAAGATGAAGAGACACGAACATTATTTATATCTATAATATTATCTAAGAGAGCAAAGGATCCTTACCTTTCAACTCTTAGAGAGGTTAAGGAGCAACGAAAATGAAACTGGAAGATTTCAAACAATCCGTAACAGAGATGTCCAATGAAGAACTAATGTTGCAGATAAAGGAACTTAGAAAAAAGCGTAGGACTACTATCAGCCAAAGCAGGACTAGAACACTTAAGGCTGCCGGCTCAAAGAAACGTGCAAAGAAAACTGACTCTAAGAAGTTAGAAGACCTTACTGATAAGCTGAGTCCTGAGCAGATAAAAGATATGATTGATATAATTACTGGAGGCATAGAATGAGTGATTCTTATATGAAAAAGATTCCTGTGGCTAAAATAGCTCTAGGTGACAGAGCCAGGCAGGACTATGGAGACATCAACGAGCTTCAAGAAGATCTAAAAGAGAATGGACAGATACAGCCGATTGCTGTCTTTGAAGGATTGGCACCGTGGCTCGAAGGCAAAAAGAATACTGAGGGTAAAGAGTATACTCTCATAGGTGGTGCTCGCAGACTCCTGGCAGCCGCGCAACTTGGTTGGATTGAAATAGACGCAAAAGTTTTTACTGGTGAAATAAGCAAATATCGTTTGAATGTACTTGAGCTTTCCGAAAACCTCAAAAGAAAAGACTTTTCTTTTGATGAAGAACTGGCTTTAAAAAAGAAAATTCATGAGCTTTTTATTGAGCGCTATGGAAAGAAAGAGTCTCCCAAAAGTGGTGACCCTGACGAAGTGGGCTGGAGCAAACGCGATACAGCTAAGTTTCTTAATGAAAGTCCTGGCGGCCTGAGTGAGGAACTTGCACTTGCGGATGCACTTGAAAAAATTCCAGAGCTCAAGAAGGCAAAGAATAAGAGCGAAGCAAAGCGAATGTTCCAGCAGCTTCAAGAGGACATTTTAACAAAAGAACTTCAGAAGAGACTTGAAGAAGGAAAAGCAAAAACTACTATTCCAGAAGATAGGCGAAAGGAATTGCTGGATGCTTATATTCTTGGCGATACTTATGAATTGTTTGCTCAGGTACCTGAAAAGTCCGCGGATATTATTGTCTGTGATCCTCCTTATGGCATTGACCTAGCTTCTATTCGAAAAGAGGATCGTACTGTAGATTTGAAAATAGGTTCTTCAGAGGAATATACTGAATACATTACAAAAATCCTACAGCTATGTCATAGAGCTCTTAAGGATGATCGGTGGCTTATTTTATGGTTTGGCATTCAGTGGGTTTCCGAAACACTTAAAGCATTAAAAGATGTCGGCTTTAAACTAGGTCCTGTTCCCTTTGGTTGGTGGACAAAAAATAATGGTAGAACACACTTTCCGGATAGGTATCTTGCTAATAGAGTAGATGCTTTTATTTATGCAAGCAAAGGTGAAGCACGTATCCATAAAACAAATCATAATATTTTTGACTACGCTGTGCAAAGTAAAAGCCGTTTTCATAAAACAGAAAAACCTGTAGCTCTATGCAGAGAAATTTTACATACCTTTGCAGAGCCAACACAACTTCTAATTGTACCCTTTCTCGGTTCAGGAAATGATTTGATTGCTGGGCATCAGCTAGGGCTTCAAGGATTTGGTTTTGAGATTGAGCCAAAATACAAGAGCCGTTATACCTATAATCTATATGGTCAGCACTTACTCGATCTTGAACCAGAAGAAGCTTCAAGGCTTGAGGAAGAAGTAGGAGATGAAGCTGGTGGAGAGGAATAGTCATGGATATTGTCAATACAAATTACAGGTACATAAGTCCTGTAGGAAGTCCTGAAGCACGTTATGTAATAGTAAGCACTGCACCAAAAGCAGTTGAACATGCTACTGGACAGGGCTATGTAAACAGTTATGCCAAGATACTTGACACTATGCTGAGCAGGGCTGGTATATTACGCTCTTCTTGTTACCTAACTTATGTTATCAAAGAGCGCCCACCAAGGGATGATGTGGGTTATTTTATTGACCTTTCAAAACGTGCGCCCTACATCACAGAAAAATATCGAATGTACATTAACGAACTCAAACAAGAGCTTGAGAAAACAAATGCAAACATTATTGTGGCAGTAGGCAATGTACCTCTATATGCACTTACCGGTTTACGAAGTATCACAAACTGGAGAGGCTCTACTTTAGATTGTACATTAATCCCAGGTCGAAAGGTTCTTCCGATCATAGACACTGAGGTAGCAAACAAGCAATATATTTATATGTACATGATCCAACACGACCTGCAAAAGGTTGTAGAGGAAGCCAAATATCCGGAAATTCGAAAGAGAGAAAGAGTGTTAAGAGTTGGACCCTCTTTCCCTGAGGCAATGGAGTATTTGGAACAGTGTAAAAAGGTGCCCCAAGTAGGTTTTGATATAGAGGGTGGCGCTATGGGCATGCAATGTTTTGCTGTGGCCAAGCATGAAGAAGACGCCATGTGCATACCCTTACTAGACTCACAAGGAGATTACTTTACTCCAGATAAAGAAGTCGAAATTTTAAAAAGTCTTGCGGAGCTTCTTCAGAACCCTCACCAGAAACATGTACTTCAGAATGGGCTTTTCGATTTAGACTACCTCTATCGTGACTATGGTATCAGAATTACTAACATAGAAGATAGTATGGTAGCTCATGCTATTACCTTTCCTGACTTTCCAAAGAATTTAGGGTTCTTGACCTCTTTCTATACTGATATGAATTTCTACAAGGATGAAGGAAAGAAGGGTATGATTGGGAAGGTGGACAAGTCCTTCTGGCTTTACAATGCCCGTGATGCAGTAGCTTGTCTAGAAGCCTACCATGTGCTGCAAGAAGAAATCCGAGAATTACAAAATGAAAAAACCTATTCTAGTCAGGTTAGAATTATCCAGCCACTTGCAGCTATTCAGTGGAGAGGTATACGAATTGATAAAAGCGGAATAGGAAAAGCAAATAACGAAGCTCTTGAAGAAATTGATAAATTACAGGAGGAGCTAGATAAATTAACATTAGAAGAAGCAGATGTGCGCATCAATATGAATTCTCCTAAACAATTGAAGGAGTATTTTTACGAGCGTAAACGTTCCAAAGTGTACCATTTCAAAGGTAAACCAACTACTAATGAAAAAGCCATGAAGCATCTTGCATCCGATGGGCACAAGGAGGCAAGTATAATTTTAAAAATGCGCAAACTAAAAAAGCTTCAGGGCACTTATTACGACATGAAGTTTGATCCACTGGATGGAAGATTTAGAACTTCTTATGATCCAGCAGGTACAAAGAACGGAAGGCTCTCTTCTTCAAAAAGACTTATTGACGGAGTTGGTGGTAATGCACAGAACATCCCAAGCTCTTTTAAAAAGTATATGCTGGCAGATGAGGGTTATCTAGCTTTTGAGGTAGACTTAAGCCAAGCAGAAAATAGGATCATGGCTTATATCTGTCCGGAGCCTAAGTTAATTAGGGCTTTTGAAAATGGAATAGATGTTCATAGACTTACAGCTTCTATGCTTTTTGACATTCCATTTGAAGAAGTCTCTGATGAACCAGGATCTTCTCCAATAGGCAATGGCACTCGCTCACAACGCTATTGGGGAAAAACATCCAACCATGCTTTCAACTATGATTTAAGCCCTAATGGATACGCACTAAGATTTGAGTGTTCTCTGCATGAAGCTAAGCGCATTTACAATCGTTACCATAGTGGTTATCCTGGGGTACATCTATATCACCAGTGGATACGTGAGGAGCTTTCACAGAACGGTAGAAAAATAACTAACCTATTTGGTAGAACACGAAGATTTATTGGCCGCTGGGAAGATCACCTATTCAAAGAAGCTTATAACTTTATTCCACAATCCACAGTTGCTGACATCATAAATATCTTTGGATTGTCTGGTATTTATTTTGATCCAAAATTTAAAGAAGTAGAACTTCTGAATCAGGTACATGATTCAATAGTATTCCAAATACCTGTTAAGGTTGGACTGGACAGAATGGCTGAAATACTAGATGGTATCATTAACACATTACAACCTAAGTTAAAATGGAGAAGCTTCGAATTTACAATACCAGCAGAAGCTAAGGTAGGCTACAATTTAAAAGAAATGAAAGATGTTACGCCTGATACTTTAAGTAATGTTGTTGAATCTCTTTAAGCTGGATTTTTAATGGCTAACATAGATAATTGGATTAATTCCTTTCTTGAATATACGGACAATAGTGAACCACCAGTCCTCTTCCGTAAATGGGTAGCAATTTCAACCCTTGCAGCAGTCTTACAGAGGAAAACATGGCTTGAATGGGGTTACATAAACTTCTTTCCTAACATGTATGTGGTACTTGTAGGCCCTCCGGCTGCACGAAAGGGTACAGCAATGGGTCCAGGAGCTAAATTTCTACGTAAGCTTGGTGTAAAAGTTGCTGCAGAAGCTACAACCCGTGAGGCATTAATTAGAGCGTTGAAAGAATCCTTCCGTCCAGACGTTTCTAGTAAGACTAATAAGATGATTGCACACTCATCACTAACAGTATTTAGTCCTGAATTAACAGTCTTCATTGGTTATAATAATCTTACGTTAATGGCAGACTTAGCTGACTGGTATGATGCAGCAGAAAGATGGACTTACCGTACTAAGAATCAAGGAACCGACGAGATTCTAGGAGTGTATGTAAATCTCTTAGGAGCAACAACTCCAGAGTTACTACAGACAACCTTACCAAGAGATGCTATTGGAGGCGGTTTAACTTCACGTATTGTTTTTGTGTATGAAGAGAAGAAGGGTAAGCTTGTTCCTATGCCTTTCTTAAGCGATAATCAAGTTAGGCTCGGAGAAGATTTAGAAGAACGCCTCAGTGATATTCACTTGATGACAGGAAAGTTTGTAATTACTGAGGCTTTTCTAGATCGCTGGACTGAGTGGTATACAGACCAAGAAGAAAACCCACCATTTGATGATAGGCGCTTTGAAGGCTATCTAGGTAGACGACAGACACATATTCTTAAGCTATCAATGATTTTTTGCGCTGCCAAGTATCGAAAAGAAAAAGAGAGAATGGTTATTCTAAAAGAAGATTTAGAAGATGCCATTAAGCTTTTAGAGGAGACTGAGAAAAAGATGCCAAGAGCTTTTGGAGGTGTTGGTCAGACTGAACTAGCTCCAATCATGGATCGCATATATCAAACTATTATAATAAGAAAAGAGATAAAATATTCGGAGCTACAACAGATATTTCATTTTGATGCAAATAAAAATGAGCTTGAGCTTGCTCTTGCTACTCTTGATTCAGCGCATATGATAAATATAGTATATGGAAGTGGTGATCCAATAATTAAGTTGAGAACTACTGGTTAAGGTTCTTTTTCTCAGAGGCAAGTTGCCTATCAAGACGCTTAACTAACTTGTCAATACGCTCCAAATCATTTGTAACACGTATTTCAGCTCTTTTGCTTAACAAATCTAAATAGGCATTCCTGTCTGGATCATTCAGAGCTTCATAGACATCAGGTTCGTATTCATCATAACCACCGTATTGCAGGCGTTCCCCAATAGTATTAATAGCACGAATGGTTTTCATAGATTCCGGATCACTTACATAAAGAAAGTTCATAGGAACAGAGGTTAACACACCAAGAAGCCTAAGCTCACGCTCTGTCATGTACTTCTCGCCAACCTTACGAATATCCTTTCGCCTAATTCTATCAGCTTCAGGACCAAATACAAAAGTAGCACCTCTCACCAAAGGTAAGCCCATTCTGGTTACAGCCTTCACTTGATCAATAGCTCTTACAGCAAGTTTATCCGCATTATTATATACAGGCTTACCGTTCTGTGGATCTTTATTGTTCACAAAAACATCATAACCAATGCGCCAGAATGGATTAAGCTCCCATCTATTAGCTTTTAGAAAGTTAGCTAACTTCGATCCGCCTTCGTACCTTACTGCATTCCTAGCACGAAAAACATATTTCAAGAACATATTGTGAGGAGCGGACCAGGTAACATTGATCTGCTGAGGCTTACCGGTTTTATCAGTCACCTGTCTAGTATAGCGTCTTCCAAATTCTTCGACCTTAAAACCTAAACCTGACATAAGAGCTGTCTGACCTATCATCAGAAGAAAAAGTCTGAACAGGGTTTCTAGCGCTCTCTGGTTTTTATCTTCGAAATCTCTTGTACCGTTAACTATATCCTTCGTCATACGTACAAAGTATTTACCCATTACTATTTTAAAGGTAGGAGTATATAATGGGATATTTGCAATTCTACGAGTTTTCGTTGGGACTGAGGCATACTTACCGTGAATTAATGCTGCCTCTTCTGCAGCTTCACGGACGCTTAGGCCTTTATCCCTAAGAGTATAGTAAGAAGCACGACGTACCAACCCGTCAAGAAACCAAGCAAGGTCAAAGGATGCATGATAAAGATTCTTCCCCATCTCTACAGGAACTTTCAAAGGAGCATTTTTTAAATCAATATTTCCTTTGAGATAGTTTAAAGCAAATGTTTTGCTTCTTCCTGTAAGGGTACCATCTCCTAAAGATATGTTAATAGCCTTGCTCACATTTTGAGCAAAGCTATCAGAATAGATATTACTTTCTAGACCGTACTTCAAGGCTTCCAGCATTTCGGCATCATTATTCCACATAGACTCCCAGGCCTTCTTAAAGTTACCTCTAAAAAGAGTCTTGTAGTTAATCGACCCACCATAGAAACCCTGAATAGTATCATACATACCCAAGAAAAGCGGGTTCAAGAATGAAACCATCTTGGCAAAGTTCAGGGTTTTTAAGAAAGCATTTGGGTGTGTTTGCTGAAAAGTATTACTATTAATCCATGCAGCAAGCTTCTTATCAATCTGCTTTCCTTTCAGGACAGCTTTAGCAAGAGAGGGTGCAGGTACGAAACCAGCATCATAGTCTACACCCTCTTCCTTGTCACGGATATACCCGTCTGCCCTACCTGCTTCCATGATGGAAGCTAATGCCATGTCCTTACCTATACGTGAGGAATAGGAAGAAATGATGTTAGCATAATTAAGTACAGTAGGATCCTGCAATCCTTCATGTACTACATTACCATCTTCATCCATTACTGGCATGAAAAGATCTTCAAGCGTTAAAGTAGTTCTATGCTTACGAGTAAGGTACTTAAGCTTGGAAATGGTATTACCATCTTTGAGCATACCTTCTGCAAAAAGCAAATTATAAGGAATATGCACAAAGGAATAGTCTCGCTTTACTTTCTCAAGAAGCTTCTCTGCTTCCTGAATCTCTCTTTTACTTTTACCCTGTTCCTTCATTCTCAGAATTTGATTCTCAAGGCTTGTTGCAATATTCTGATAAAAGCCATTATGTAGAATACCAGCCTGCTGAAGTTCTGCTAATTTGGCATCCATATAGCCTTTTAAAATATTGGCAGCTTTAAGTAATGCTTGTATTTCCGCGGAATTTTGGTATTCAAAGTCATACTTAGCTTTAAGCTGTTCTGTTAATGCTTGATCCAGACTACCCTCTTCCAAAGCTTTTGCCAAGGCTGCATCATTAGCAAGAAGGCTAACCATCATACGGTTCTGGTCATCATTATATTTGCCTAGAGAATCACGTACCTGACGAATAACATTTTCTCCTTCTTGGATATAGGCAACCCTAGTTGATGCACTATTTTCTATAGCAGCGCCTGTTTCTTTATTGCCGAAAGCAGTACGAACATCTATAGCTTCACCAAGAACCATAAAAGGCCGAGTGAGTTTAGCAGCAATAGCTTTCAGTCCAGAGAGCCTAGACTTCCTAACCTCATTCGAAGTAGATTCGTCACCCAATATAATCTGATCACCCTGCTCAGATTCTAAAAGTTCTGCAACAGCTTTACGACCCTCTAAGGTTTGTTCAGTCTGAGAAAATTGTACAAGAGGTACACCTAGACGATAAGGTGTTTGTGGAGTCCCTTCTATTACCTCTGTTTCAAGGTTTTCAAGATTCCATTCTAATGAGGTCTTTCCAGGATTCATGCTTATGTAAGATACTATAGAA
>Ga0272443_10004434_pt1 | contig 15289 bp, 15 predicted proteins | sample SSMAcet12_FD_193581 | JGI IMG/M metagenome (GOLD analysis project Ga0272443, IMG submission 193581) | Marine sediment archaeal communities from Little Sippewissett salt marsh, Falmouth, MA, United States - SSM-Acet-12 | ecosystem: Environmental > Aquatic > Marine > Wetlands > Sediment ...
TTTTGCCATAGACATCTTCCGGGTTAAACATCAGTGTATCGCAGATTTCAAGAGAGAGGTCGCTTTTTGTCTTCCGGTAGAAACAGGAGTGGTATCCTACATGGCATGCGCCGCCCTTCTGGGAGACCTTCAACAGCAGCGTGTCACCGTCACAGTCAATCAGGATCTCGTGCACATCCTGCATATTTCCTGAGGATTCCCCTTTAAGCCATAATTTCTTTCGACTTCGGCTCCAGTAGCAGGCTTTCCTGTTTTTCAGGGTCATTTCGAGGCTTTCACGGTTCATCCAGGCCATCATAAGTACTTTTCCGGATTCATGATCCTGAACGATAGCCGGTACAAGGCCGTTACTGTCAAACGATACGGTCTCTAAAAAGCTTTTTTGAAGATCTTTATGCTTATTCATGTACAGGGCAGATTGATGCTAAGGAATTCTGATTCGCCGCAAGTTAGTTTCAAGCGTTTTTATTATTGATCCTAAAGATTGATAAAATTATGGAAAAACCAAGGTTGATAAGGAGAAAAATCGGGAAACTCGTAACTTCCACATCAATATTTTAACGCTTCTGCCCGAATAGGGCACCACTATTTATGCAGTCACTACAGAAAATACTTCCTAAATATACCATCGCTCTCGGGGTCATTTTTCTTGTAACGATCATCTATCTCATCACGAGAGGTAATACCATTTCTGTGGAAGTACATCCTGTCAGGAAAATGGAACTGGCTCGGGCGGTCTACGCGACAGGCTATGTGGATGCGGACGCAATGGCTGACCTCAGCAGTGAACTGTCGGGAACGGTAGGTTTTGTCGGTGTTCTTGCAGGGCAATGGGTAACCCGGGGAAGTACCATTCTGGAATTTGATGAACGCCAGCTTCAGCTTGCTTCGGAAGAGGCCGGCGCGGCTTATGCGGAACAGCAGTCGGAAACCGAAGATTTACGCGTTAAACGTCAGCGAAGCAGCAATCTCCTGCAGGCCGGGGCGATTTCACGACAGGATCTTGAAGAAGCCGAAAAAGAGTATTTTCAGGCAAAGACGTTACTTCGGCAGCGTGAACTGCAACTGAAAAGCCGTCAGAATGACCTGAGAAAAAAAACGGTACGTTCGCCGATTAACGGGGTGTTGACCCTCCAGAATGCAAAGGCAGGAGATTATATCTCTGCCAATACGCTTGTGGCGAGGGTTGTCGACACGACAAGCTACATGATCAATGTTGAGGTGGATGAACTTGACGTTCTTCGTCTGAAAACAGGACAAAGAGCGGCAATAGCGTTGGATGCATTGCCGGAAAAACGTTTTTCTGCCAAAGTTTCCAGGGTGGTCCCCCAGACAGACAGGATCACCAAAACATCCAGGGTATATTTAAAACTCGATGAGCTTGTTGAGGGAATACAGGTCGGAATGACGGCGACCGCAAATATTATATACAACGTCCGGAAAGGTGTTTTGCTGGTTCCTGTAAGCGCGGTATTTGATGAAGCCGGTTCTGATTATGTCTGGAAAACCGTGAATCGGAAGCTACAGAAGCAGAAGATTGTCCGTGGGGTATCGGATGTCCGGTTTATAGAGGTCCTAAAGGGCCTTGACGAGGGAGACAGCGTTGTAGTGTCCCCGGAAGAGAGGTTCAGGGAAGGCATGGATACAAAAATCGACGCCCAAAAGGAAGAGTGATGTCCGGATCGGAGAGGAGAATGGTGGTGGTTCAGGTGCAAGGCGAACGGAGTGGAGAAACCGGAGTGTACAGAGAGTACATGAGAATTTCGGGCACCGCTAAACGAAGCAGTTGAATCGCGTCATAAAAATAGAGCTGCCATAAAGTAGCGATCACATGCATAATCTTCTGCTGCTCATCGTTTGTTTTACTGCCGGGATCATACTCCGGCGTTTCGGGAAAATGCCTGAAAGTACACCCCGGGTGCTGAACAGTTTTATTATTCACGTTTCTCTTCCGGCAATTACGTTGTTATCTGTTCATGAACTCACCATTTCTTCCGACGTGTTGTTCATGGCGGCTATGCCCTGGATTCACTTTGGTCTCGGAGCAGGTTTTTTTCTCCTGCTGGGGAGGCTGTTACAGTTGCCGCGAACAACTGTCGGAGCCCTGATGCTGACCGGCAGTCTCGGTAATACATCCTTTGTGGGTTTGCCTATGATCGAGGCATTTTATGGCCAGGAGGCTCTGGTGAACGGGATCATTGTCGACCAGCTCGGTTCGTTTATGGTACTCTCGACGCTGGGGATTATTGTCGCCGGAATCTATTCGGACGGATTGCCTTCAGCACGAGGCATCCTGAAACGAATTGTTTTTTTTCCTCCCTTTATCGCGCTTGTGATTGCTCTTGTGCTACGTCCTTTTGAGTATCCCGAATTGCTCACTGCGGTGTTGCAGCGTCTGGGCGACACGCTTGCACCGCTTGCCCTGTTTTCAGTGGGATGCCAGCTTAATCCGGGCCATTTCGGAGGTAATGTCCGCAATCTTGCTTTTGGTCTCGGGTTTAAGCTGTTGCTCGCTCCTCTTGTCATTTTTCTGCTGTATGTCAAGGTTTTCGGCCTCGGCGGACTGCCGATAACCGTAACGCTTTTCGAGGCTGCTATGCCGCCGATGATCACAGCGGGCATCATAGCGACTGAACACGGCATCGATCCTCCGCTGGCAAATCTCATGGTTGCCATGGGTATTGTGCTGGCCTTTTTTACGTTGCCCCTCTGGTGGATGGTACTGTGAGCGCCGGTTCTTTGTTCGCTGATGTTTTTTTTGCTGGTAAAAGCACTGTACTTTATAGAAATTCTTTAAACAGCTATCACGATAACACACAAAAGCAATGACGATGGACATCATCAATGATATGCTTAAAACCGTTACCGGCATCACTTCAGGTCTATGGCCTGAACCCTCCTTTGCGACGCCTGGACTTGTCGGGGAGCGCCTCAGGCCGTGTCCTGGAACTCCAAACTGTGTATGCAGTGAACATTCAGATTCACCTGAATGGGTAGAGCCGTTAGCGTTCAGGGAAATGTCGCCGGATGAGGCCTGGAAGTTTCTCAAAGAGGTTATCGGCACGATGGACGGAGAGGTGAAGAATGAGCAGGAAGGGTATCTCTGGTCTACGTTTACGGTTCCTGTTTTCGGTTTTGTCGATGATGTGGAGTTTCGCATGGACGCTTCCAAAGCGGTTATTCAGGTCCGTTCGGCATCCAGGCTGGGGTTTTCCGATCTTGGGGTCAACAGGGGTCGGGTGGAAGAATTTCGCAGAAGATTTGCAGATAGAATCGGTGGTTAGGAGATTCTTTCTGTCAGGCGTGTCGTATTTTTTTTTATTGATAACGATTTTCGTTAAATACATGCTTTTCCTGACCCCCGGGTTTTTGTGGTTAGCCTCAGCGTTATGGTGTTGAGCTGATCGACTCGTGCAATTAATTTTCGTGTTTACCACCGCGCACCGCGCTTTTCTTTTTTGTCGTGGTGAAGTGTGTTATACAAGTGTAATCTTTAACAAGGAGAGAAAGACGTGGAACAAAACTCCCTGGACGCAACGGTTGACGAGACGTTGGTACAGAAATGGATTGCTGAAACGGGAAAAAGCGTTTCAGCGGCAGTTCCTCTGCTCCAGGCTGTTCAGAATGAATATGGCTATCTTCCGAGAGAAGCCATGGATATCATTGTTGCTGAAACTGATGTCGGGGCAAGTCAGCTTTACGGGGTTGCAACATTCTATTCCCAGTTTCGTCTGGACCCGGTCGGAAGGCATGTTATCAAGGTTTGTCATGGTACGGCCTGTCATGTCAGTGGAGCTGACAGGATAAATACGGCTCTGCGACAGAGCCTGGGGATAAAGAATGAAGATGAGGATACGGCATCGAACGGCAGCTATACTGTTGAAGATGTGGCGTGTATAGGCTGCTGCAGCCTTGCGCCTGTTATGGTGATTGGCGATGAGACTTTCGGGAACCTGAAAGGAACGGATGCCCAGAGAAGTCTGAAAAAGCATGCCCGTCAGCAAGGGGAATTTCTGCCAGGTCATGAAGAAGAGAAAAGTGAGGCGGAAGCACCTGACAGGAGATCGCCCGGGAAACAGCAAAAGGAGGTATGGCAATGAATCAAAAGCCATCGAAGCCGTTAGAGATAATTGTTGGTGAAGGCACATGCGGTATAGCGGCAGGGTCGAAAGATGTTATAGATATATTCACTGAACTTGCTCCTGAAGCGGCAATAAAAAGTGTCGGATGTGCAGGAATGTGTCACGATGAAGTTATGGTTGAGATTATCGACGAGAAGAGAGGCGCCTGTCTCTACAGGAAAGTCGATAAGAAAAACATTCCTGATCTTCTGAGTTTTCACAGGGGTGAAGGAAAGGTGCGGCAGGACCTGTTGATCCGCTCTTCCATGCCGTCAGTCGGGGCTGATTATCTTGACCGCCAGACAAGGATAGCCTTGCGCAATATCGGGCAGGTTGACCCTCAATCTCTGGATGCATACAGAGAGAGGGGAGGCTACCGTTCGATAGAAAAAATTATCACGGAGGGGATCAAGCCTGAACAGGTAATCGAGGAGGTACGAGTATCCGGTTTGCGAGGCCGTGGAGGAGCAGGTTTTCCGACAGCGGTTAAATGGGGATTCGCCCGTTCCGCGAAGGGTGAAAAGAAATATCTGATCTGTAATGGTGATGAGGGTGATCCGGGGGCTTTCATGGATCGTTCTCTGCTGGAAGGCGATCCGCATAATGCCCTTGAGGGCATGCTTATAGCTGCCTATGCGATCGGAGCCTCTTCCGGGTACGCCTATATCCGGGCGGAATATCCTCTGGCTGTTGAGCATTTCAGAAAGGCTATAGATGATGCAAGAAAGGCAGGGCTTCTCGGTAACAACATACTTGGAAGTTCATTTGATTTTGACGTTACCATTAAACAGGGCGCAGGAGCTTTCGTCTGTGGTGAAGAGACCGCGCTGATCGCATCTATCGAGGGTGAACGCGGGATGCCGCGTATTCGTCCGCCTTTTCCTGCGGTCAAGGGGCTTTTCGGGAAACCGACGATTATCAACAATGTCGAGTCGCTTGCCAACCTTCCGTGGATCATTGAGCATGGCGGTGCAGCTTACGCGGAAATCGGGACCGAGAAGAGCAAGGGGACGAAAGTATTTGCTCTTGCAGGACCTATAAAGCGTGGCGGCCTTGTCGAAGTTCCTATGGGGACGACGGTTCGGGAAGTTCTTTACGATATCGGGGGAGGTTCATCTGCCGGCAGGCCGATCAAGGCCGTGCAGCTTGGCGGCCCGAGCGGAGGATGTATTCCGGAATCACTTTTCGATACACCTATCGAATATGAAGCGCTCAATGCAACAGGTGCTATCATGGGTTCGGGTGGTATGGTTGTCATGGACACCAAATCATGTATGGTTGATATTGCCCGATATTTTCTCGAGTTCACCCAGATCGAATCCTGCGGCAAGTGTACCTTCTGCAGGATTGGTACTCTTCGTATGAAAGAGCTGCTGACCAGGATCTGCGATGGTCAGGGAACGATGGATGACATCGATACGTTGGAAGATATTGCTCATCAGGTGAGATCATCCAGCCTTTGCGGATTGGGTCAGACCGCCCCCAATCCGGTACTGACGACACTGAAATATTTCAGAGATGAATATGTCGCTCATGTTGAGGAGAAACGGTGCCCGGCAGGTGTCTGTAAAGGGCTTATCACCCATACCATTATGCAGGATACCTGTACAGGTTGTTCAATCTGTGAACGGTACTGTCCGGTTGACGCGATTACCGGAGTGATCAAAAAGCCCGAAAGCTGGGTGATTGACCACGACCTCTGTGTTAATTGTGGTATGTGTGTTGAAGTTTGTAATTCTGATGCTATCAGCGTTGCATAACAATGGTTTGATACAGCGCCAGACATTATTTTAAACGATCAATCCAGGTTTTTATTATGAGCGATACAGTAACCGTTTTCCTGAACAATGTATCAGTTCAGGCACCCGCCGGGGCTACCATCCGTGAGGTGGCAGCAGCAAACGGGGTTCATATTCCGACGTTTTGCTATGATGACCGTTTACAGCCATACGCTTCCTGTTTTCTTTGCGTTGTAGAGGTGGAAAAGGCAAGGGGTCTTCTTCCCGCATGCAGCACGGTTGTGGCGGAAGGCATGGTTATCCATACGGATAGCGAAAAAGTGATCACTGCCCGGAAGACGGCTCTGGAACTTCTTCTTTCCGACCATGCAGGGGACTGCGTCGCCCCGTGCGAAGCTACCTGTCCGGCGCATATCGATATACAGGGCTATATAGCCCACATTGCCAACGGGAATCCGGAAGCCGCGGTCAGGCTTATTAAAAAGTCAAACCCCCTGCCGGTGGTATGCGGCCGTATCTGTCCTCATCCCTGTGAGCTGCAATGCAGAAGAGGACTGGTCGATGAACCGGTTTCAATCAATCCGCTCAAGAGATTTGCCGCGGAATATGAGTTGGAGCATGGCGCGTATCTTCCGGAGACAGCTCCTGATACCGGTAAACGAGTGGCTGTTGTCGGTGGAGGGCCTGCAGGTCTGAGTGCCGCGTATTATCTTCGACAGATGGGTCACGCAGTGGTGATTTTCGAGGCACTGCCTGAACTCGGAGGCATGGTTCGTTATGGTATCCCGAGATTTCGCCTGCCATGGGAGCTGCTTGACAATGAGATTCAGTCGATCCTTGATCTTGGCGTGGAGGTACGGACGGGAAAGAAACTTGGAGAGGATTTTACGATCGCAAGTCTGAAAAAGGAGGGCTTCGACGCAGTACTTCTTGCTGTGGGAGCTCACCGGGCGAAGCCTATGGGCGTAAGCAGGGAAGAGGCTCCAGGGGTTATCGGTGGCATTGACTTTCTGCGTAAAGTGGTGCTGGGTGAAGAGGTTGCTCTTGGTAATCAAGTAGCGGTTATCGGTGGCGGTGATACCGCAATGGACTGCGCGAGGGTTGCAAGGCGCAAAGGAGCCGAAGTGACGCTGCTTTACCGCAGGACCCAGGCGGAAATGCCGGCTCTTCCGATGGAACAGGACGAGACCATGGAAGAGGGGGTCGAGTTCATGTTTCTCACTGCGCCCACTGAGGTGCTGGTCGATGAAAACGGTCAGGTTTCTCATCTCCGTGTCATCTCCATGAAACTTGGGGACCCTGACGAGTCCGGACGGAGACGTCCTGTCCCGGTCGAGGGATCTGAAGAGGATCTGCAGTTTGATATGGTTATCAGCGCAATCGGTCAGGATCCTGACATGAGCTGCGTCGAGGATGATCCTGAAAAGCCGGAACTTACGCGCTGGAACACGTTTGTATACGATGAAAAGACCAACGTCACTTCACAGAAGGGGGTTTTTGCCGCGGGAGACTGCGCTTTCGGGCCTGATACCGTGATCAGGGCTGTTGGTGAGGGGCAGCGATCTGCCAAAGCTATTGATCTCTACCTCTCCGGTGCCGATGTACATCTGCAGAATGAGTATGCGATTACCCGCGGACGGGTTCAGGACCTGAAAATGCAGGACTTCGCTTCGCGATACACCCATGAAAAAAGAGTTCAGGATTCCGTATTGCCTGCTGAAGAACGGTTGAAAGACGGGGGATGGGCGCCGATCAACATCGGTCTTGAAAAAATTCAGGCGATGGCTGAAGCCTCACGTTGTATAGAATGCGGTTGTAATGCAAGGTTTGACTGTGATCTGAGAACCTATGCTACCGAGTATGGTGCGGATGATGCGCGATTCCGGGGCGATAAAAGAAAGTATGACAATGACGAACGACACCCGCTTATCAGGATAGAGGGCGATAAATGTATCACCTGCGGAAGTTGCGTGAGAATCTGTACCGAAGTCAGGGGCATAGGGGCGCTCTGCTTTATCAATCGCGGGTTTTCTACAAGGATCGGCCCCAATTTTGATGATCCGCTTCAGCTAACCGGGTGTGATGCCTGCGGTATGTGTATCGATGTCTGTCCTACAGGGGCACTCGCGCCGAATACAGGAAAAGAAGCAGGTCCCTGGGAGGCTGTGGATGCCATGACGAGCTGCAGTTCATGCAGCAGAGGTTGCGGACTGATGGTCGCTACAGCTGAAGGAAGAGTTGTCAGGGTTCAGAGTATTGACGGAGATCCGGTTAACAATGCGGTTATCTGTGCTGAAGGGCGCTTCGGCTATCAGCTGCTTGACGACAGAGGCAGTCATGACTATCAGTCGTCAGTTGAGGATGTAAAAGCGATGCTTGCATCTGCGGGAGAACTCGCTGTTGTGGTATCCCCGAGGCTTACCATAGAGCAGACCTATGCCGCGGCAAGGCTTGCGAGGCGTTATAATGGCAGGCTTCTCTATATTCCAGGAGAAGAGAGCGCGTCAGAAAAACCGGATTCCGTGCGATACGCCAAAATATCCGGGGAAGCAAATACCGCGCTTCTGGATCGTCTGCATGCCGGCGGTATCTCGATTGGAGAAGAGCTGAAAGCCGATACGGTAGTTTTTGTCGGTACACAGATGCCATCATGCAACGGGCAGAAAATCATCGCCATCAATCCTGCGAAAGGCAATGAGGAGTGCTATTTTGTCATGGCTGACCCATTACAGACTGAAGGTATGACGCTCAACCGGGACGGTAATCTCTGTATGGTCCATGCGGTAGTTCCAAAACCGGAGGAGGTGCCTGATTGTCATGCACTGCTGGCGGAACTGGCAGGAGAGGATTCATTGAAAGAGCTTGAATCGCTCCGCAATGCCCTGGCCGACGAGATTGAGGAGCTGTCGGTGATACGAAATCCCGATAGTGACAAACGGTTGTTCCACTCCGGTCTTGAGCCTGTACTGACAGCAGTCTCGCCCGATACCCGTGAAAGAGCCTTTGCCGCGCACTTGAAAGCTATCGGGATGTACGAACCGAGGTGTGCCTGTGCATGTGGCGATTAATATGAATTGAGTTTCCAGTTATGATTTTTATTGCTGACTATGGTGCGGGTAACCTGCATTCTGTGCAGAAGGCCTTTGAATATCTCGGTGTGAAGACGGTGGTGAGTGGCGACGCTTCCCGATTGCCTGATTATCAGAAAGTACTTGTTCCGGGTGTCGGGGCGTTCGGTCATGCCATCAATTCCTTTAACGCTTCCGGATTCAGCGATGCTCTTCGGGAGCATGTCGATAAAGGCAGACAGGTGCTTGGTATCTGTCTCGGTATGCAGCTGTTTATGGGCAGAAGTGAAGAGCGGGGAGAACACACAGGGCTGGGTTTTGTGCCCGGTAATGTTCTCCGTTTCGACAGTGAGAAGGAAAAGGTGCCCCAGATAGGCTGGAACTCGGTTGAATATGCTAAAGAGAGCGTGCTGTTCCGGGGTATAGAGAACGGTTCGTTTTTCTACTTTGTTCACTCCTACTACTGCGATCCGGTTCATGCTGAAGACATCGCCGGCACGACCATGTTCGCGGGAAAAAATTTTTGTTCAGCCATTGAAAAAAATGGTATTTTCGCTCTACAGTTCCATCCGGAGAAAAGTTCGGATGCAGGATTGAAAGTACTGGATAATTTTGCCAAATGTTAAAAGTTGCCCGGAGAGTTTGAATATGTTGATAATTCCGGCTATAGATATTAAAGACGGTAAGTGTGTAAGGCTTACCCGCGGAGAGTTTGACAAGAAGAAGATATATCTTGATAATCCCCGTGACATGGCCATCATATGGCGGAAACAGAACGCCAAGATGATACATATCGTTGATCTTGACGCGGCCTTGACCGGGAAGCTGGTGAACTTTGAAAAAATCAGGGAAATAGTCACTGACCTTGATATTCCTGTTCAGGTTGGCGGCGGGCTGCGCTCAGTCGATGCTGTGGAGAAATATCTCGATATCGGGGTCAGCAGGGTGGTGATCGGCTCCGCAGCAGTCACCAATCCCGGGCTTGTAGAGGATTTGCTGAAACGTTACTCCCCCTCGCAGATCGTTGTTGGTATCGATGCCGAGAACGGCATCCCGAAAATCAAGGGTTGGACGGAGAGCAGCGGGATGAAGGACTATGAGCTTGCTCTGCAGATGAAAAAACTCGGTGTAAAACGGATTATTTATACCGATATAGCCTGTGACGGCATGATGCAGGGGGTTGGCTTTGAGAGTACAAAACGGTTTGCCGAAAAAGCTGGCATGAGAGTAACCGCTTCCGGGGGAGTGACAGGATCCGAGGACCTCAAAAAGCTGCACACGCTTGAAAAGTATGGCGTTGACTCTGTTATTATCGGTAAAGCGCTCTACGAGAACAATTTCTCGTGTCAGAAACTCTGGTATAATTTCGAGAAATGTATAGGTATTGACTGTGACTTCTCGACCGCATTGAAGAAAGAGTGCTGTTCCTGATCTGGCGTAGATCTGCATCCCTTCTATCTGGAACACAACTTTTCCGAGAGCAACGTGTCACAAAAAGATCCCTCCACCTTACAGAAAATCGAGGCTGTAATTTTTGCCTCGGATGAGGCTGTATCCGCACAATTTATCCTACAGGTGCTTGCTGAAGAGCTTTCTGCAGAAGATATTGACGCAGCCGTTGAGAGCCTGAACGATTCCTATGCATCGACCGGGAGAAGCTTCAGAATTACCCGTATAGCCGGGGGGTTTCGTTTTTTAACGCTCGGGGTGCTTGAGCCTACCCTGAAAAAAATGCTTGCCCCTAAAATTCAGAGAAAGCTTTCACAGTCTGTTCTGGAAGTGCTTGCTGTAATCGCTTATCAGCAACCGGCAACCAGAGGGGAAATACAGCAGGTGCGGGGTGTCAGTCCGGATTACGCGATAAACAAGCTCCTCGAACGCGGTCTCATCGATGTGAGAGGCAGGGCGGAAAAACCGGGAAAGCCTCTTATTTACGGTACAACAAAAGAATTCCTGGATTTTTTCAATCTCAACTCGCTTAAAGATCTTCCGAAACTGCGTGAGATCAGGGAGCTTGTCCAGGACAAGGAAATACAGGAGTATCTCGCTTCATCAGAAAGAACGGAAGAATATGAAAAAAAAGAGCAGTAACGCTCATGTCGAAACCCCGGATGCTGCTGTCAGGATCAACAAATACCTCGCGCTTTGCGGCATCGCGTCGAGACGTGCCGCTGACCGGTTGGTTGAGTCCGGAGAGGTCATGGTAAATGGTCGCATCATGATGAAGAAGGGAGCAATGGTTCGACCGGGGGTCGATGAAGTTGTCGTTAGTAATCGGTTACTTGCTTTGCCTGAAGAAAAAAAAGTGTATATTTTACTCAACAAGCCAAGGAATTACATTACAACCAGCAGTGATGAGAAAGAGAGGGAAACGGTTCTTGATCTGGTGGATGTCAGGGAACGTGTCTTTCCTGTAGGCCGTCTTGACAGGAAAACAACAGGTGTGCTTCTTCTGACCAATGATGGTGCATTGGCTCATCGGTTGATGCACCCATCATCGGAAGTTGAAAAGGAGTATCTGGCAGAGCTGGAAACCCCTTTTTCTGAAAAGGATCTGCCGTCGTTGACTGGCGGGATGCGGCTGAAAGATACGGGTGAAAAGACCAGTCCCTGCAAGGGAAAAATTATGCAGGGAGGGTTACGGGTTCTCGTGACCATTCATGAGGGGAAAAATCACCAGGTGAGAAGGATGTTCCGTTCTTTGGGCTATGAGGTGAAGAGACTTGACAGAACGGCATATGCCGGCTTGCGGGCAGGTAAGCTTCGCAGAGGCGAGTGGCGATATGCCACATCGAAAGAGGTTGAGCAGCTCATGTTGACAAGCTCCGGCCTCTGAGAGCATAGCCGCTGAAACGTATAATTTTCAGGTTATGAGAGCAACCATTTTTTTAGCGGCATTTCTCCATCTATTCATCCTTCAATCCCTGCCGGTTTTCGCAGACGAAGATCTCGAAGCCCTCTTTGATCAAAGCGATATGCCCGGCGACATCGAGCAGCTGCTTCTTGAACTGCAGGAGCTGAAGCAGAGGAAAATCCCTGTCAATAGCGCGACAGAGGAGGAACTTCTGCTTATCCCGTTTCTCTCGAACGACGATGCCCGCAGGATCATCGAGTACAGGGAGAAGAACGGCCCCCTAACTTCTGGCGAGCAGCTTGCCGGGGTTATCGGCAGTGACCTGGCGCGCAGGATTTCACTGTTTCTCTCCTTTGAGTCCCCGAGGCTTATAATTCCTGAGAAAGCTGTTCCCTTTAGCGGAAACTGGTACGGCAGATACTTCAGTGAAAGCCCCGAGCGGAGCGGGATTCTTTCAGGGAAATACGGAGGAGAGAGCTACAAGTTGTACAACCGCTTGCAGGTGGTCAACGGGGGGATTTCGGTAAACGGGGTAATGGAAAATGATATCGGAGAGCCTGATGTCGACGACTTTACCTCGTTGAGTGTCGCATACGACGGTTCCGGGAGTTTCGAGCGGCTGATAGCCGGTAACTATACGGTCAATTTCGGTCAGGGGCTGTTGTTCGGGCAGAGCAGATACCTTTCAAAAGGGGTAGATCCTCTCGGGGTGAAGCTTTCCGGGCGTCGGCTCAAAGCCTACGCTTCAAGTGCGGAAAACGGTTTTATGCAGGGCGCAGCGACAACCCTTGATCTGGAACCATTCAGGCTGACGGCGTTTTATTCCAGCAATCTGATCGATGCTTCCGTGGAAGACGGAACAGTCACCACCATCCGTACATCAGGCTACCATCGAACTGAGAGTGAAATCGAGCACAAGGATAACGTGACTGAGCAGGCTGGAGGGGTGAACATCCTCTACACGCTTGATTCCGGGCCGGTCAATGGAACTGTAGGTGGGACATGGGCGCGCTACCGCTATTCGATGCCCCTTGAAGATATCGAAGGCAGCGGGGAATGGCTTGATATGGGAGGTGTCGAGGCTGATCTGCTCATAGGGAAGGTCAATGTTTTCGCGGAAGCTGCTGTGACCGGCAAAGATCCCCGGCTCTCCTGGATCAGCGGTGTGCGTTTTCCTTTGACTGATGACATCCGTACCGTACTTGTGGTCAGAGACTATCATAACCTGTACTTTTCCCCCTTTGCCGGAGCGTTCGCCGAGCGTGCGGATGACGCGTCAAACGAAGAGGGCTATTATATCGGTCTTGAAGCAAAAATCCTGAAGAACCTTCGCCTCGGGGCCTACTACGATATCTTCAGGTTTCCCGAGCTCAGCAGCCGATACCGATTGCCATCGACAGGGGACGAAGCGAAAATTTTTCTCACATGGAAACAGTCCCCGGTGTTGACGACGAAACTGCTGTTGCAGAACCAGTACAAGGAAGAAGCAAAAAAACTTGAGGATGGATCAGGTCTCGAATATTACCAGCCGGTACCCTTCAGGTCAAACCGCGCCCGCCTTGACCTCATCGGAAAAGTCACCCCCTGGCTGACGCTCAAGACAAGAGGAGAGGTCAAGTTTGTTGATGGGGAGTATCCCGACGGAGATGATCATTCCGAAGGATGGCTGCTCTATCAGCAGGCGTCGATGCGCAAGGCCCCTGTCACCTTCAAGGCTCGCTATACCCGGTTCTCTACCGATGACTTTGACTCAGCGATCTATGTCTACGAAGACGACCTGCCGCTGGTCTTTACCCTGAAATCCTATTACGGAGAAGGCCAGGCCGCTTTCGCGGTTGTTTCGCTCGATCTTCTCAAGAATTTCAAACTTTCCGCCCGATACGGCAAAACCTGGTATGACGACCGCGAAGCCTACAGCAGCGGCAACGATAAACGCGAAACCAATGCCCCCGCGTCCTACCACCTGGGATGTGCGTTGAAGTTTTAGAGTTGCCCGTGAGGTGTTTGTTTGAAGGTAGATTAGACTTAGAGTATATTATTTGAGGATAATACATAGACGTAGTATGCTTTCGTTACCATGGGGCAGAAGCGATAGAGTATTTTTTTTCAAAGAGGATGATGGTTATGAATCTTGATAAAATTGCAAGTGAAGCATTGCGATTAAATCCCCGAGACAGGGCAATCCTTGCTGAAGCGATATGGGAAAGTCTCGACGACCCCTATTTCATTTCCAAAGAGATGTCAGAAGAAGAGGCTCTCGCGTTGGCAAAGCAGCGTGATGAAGAAATCGAACAAAGCAAAGTGGTGCCGTTATCCCACAAAGGGCTAATGGAGCGGCTTCGGAAATGAAAGTAGAGTATCATCCAGCGATCGAAGGCGAATTACGTGGGATAATCAATTATTATAATAGTTGTTCTCATGGATTGGGAACTTCATTTCTCAATGAATTTGAGCAGCATATTTTGAGAATTGCCTCTATGCCAACTCGCTGGGTGAATGTTGACGGCGATATCAGAAGATCGCTAATGAGGCGATTTCCTTACGTAATCTATTATCGTGTTTTGGAGTCCGATGTGCTTCGTGTCACAGTGGTCAAACATCAGCGAAGACGCCCTGAATACGGGCGGAGTAAAAGATAAAGTTCAGAATTATTTCTCCGAGTCGATTTTGCGCCATATGCTTTAATACATGCAGAATCCCTCTATCCAGTCATTCCGCACTTGATGCGGAATCCATATTCGATCGTCCACTTTTTGGCGATCGTAGAGACGCTGATCTACTCATAGTGAGTCCGCATACGGAGAACTTTGACGGTTTTCTCCTTGTCGTAAATCTGGTACACGAGGCGGTGCAGGATGTTGATCCGTCGTGAATATGCGCCCTGCAGGTCGCCCACCAGTTTTTCATATGCCGAAGGATTGCTGTAGGGATTCTTGGCAAGAATTTCCAAAAGTTCTTCAGCTTTGGGTTTCAGCCCTGAAGTGGCAATTTTTCTTGCATCTTTCTGCGCCTGTTTGGTGTAGACGAGTTCCCGGTTCACCAGTCAAGGGTTTCCGAACATTCAGAAATATCTTTGCTCATCCAATTTTTGAGAGATTCCCGCTTACCGGGGATTGACATCAGATGTAGCGTTTCCGAGATCGCGTTCCAGTCGCTTTCTGACAGCAGGACGGCATTGCTTCGTTTTCCTTTTATGATGATAGGAATGTGGGTGATTGCCGTTTCATCGATCAAGCTGTAAAGCTTCGATCGGGCTTCCGTGACATTGAGTATGGTCATGATAATGTTCCCTTTTCTTTTCTAATCGTACGTAATAACGTACGATTAGAAAAGAAAATTGTCCCTGTTCGCGTGTTTTGGCGGTGCTTTAGTGTCCTTTGATTGCACTGGAAAGTATAAATAGTTGTGAACGTCCCCCTTTTGTTGGTAGGAATTTCACGCACAAAACATTTTTCCTGGCAAAAACTTTCGGGTACAGGGTAATCCTGACTATAAATCGTATGTTAT
>Ga0272443_10004435_pt1 | contig 15288 bp, 11 predicted proteins | sample SSMAcet12_FD_193581 | JGI IMG/M metagenome (GOLD analysis project Ga0272443, IMG submission 193581) | Marine sediment archaeal communities from Little Sippewissett salt marsh, Falmouth, MA, United States - SSM-Acet-12 | ecosystem: Environmental > Aquatic > Marine > Wetlands > Sediment ...
TATAAGGACATGATCCATATTCCCGCATTCATACTTCCACGCACCGAATCTGCCGCGGGAATAAACATCGTGTTTTGCCAGTGCCGGCAGCACTTTTTCAATCAGTTTGTCCCGCCCGAGGAACGGTGTCGGATAAGCGTACTCGGCGCGAAACGTCCATGTGTCGACAACTGCACCGGGGTCTTCAATCAATTTGGTGTTGACAAAGCCGGTTAAAGCATTTTCCGTAAAACGGGTCTGGTCAACCGTTTTTTTAGGCGACTCGGAAACTTCTCCCATCAAAGACCAAAATCCCTTATTGGGGACATTGTTATAAGAATAATTTGAAAACATGGTCACACGGTAGAAAGGGTTGTCGTTTTCGGGGAAGTACATCCAGCACTTGGTGCGGAGTTTTTGAGGGGGAGTTCCCCGCAGCCCGACACCGATAATATTTGAGGCCGAATAGAGAAAAGTTCCGGCTTCCTGCTGCATTTCCGGCATGCCGGATTTCAGGAGCAGGTCCAGCGGAATGGTCGAGATCAGATGGTCGAACGGGACTTCGCTGCCGTCTGCGAAGCAGGCCACTTTTTTTTCGGCATTCCATGAGGTCAGTTCAGCATTGATATGGATCTTCTCTTTCGGAAGCTGTGCGGCCAGGGATCTCCAGATAGCGCCGGTCCCGCCGTGAAGCGGGAAACGGAACATGTTGTTGGGACCCCACGAGCAGTCATCTTTTTGAGCGATGATATTGTTTATGACGCGTTTTACATCGGGAACAGCGACCCTTTCTCCGATCCATTGGGCATCCAGATCTTCGGGGGGATACGCCCAGACTTTTTTGTTGTATGGAATAAGAAAGTGTTCGGCAATACCTTTACCGAAACTATGCATGATCCAGTCCAGAAAAGTCCCCCCGTCAAAATCAAAACCGTCCGAGGAGCACTGCATGAGTCCATTCAGACATTCCAGCATTTCCTTTTTCGGCAACCGGCCGATATTGTACTGCAGGGGATAGGGAATGAAACGGTTACACATCCAGATCCAGCTTTCGCGTTCGTGGGGCAGCCACCCTTTCCGGGGGATCGCATTTTCCATGACCCGACTGAAATAATCATAATGGGAAAACAGGACATGACCGCCGATATCCCAGGTGAATCCTGCGTTGTCAGTGAAACTGGCTGATAATCCGCCGATATAATCGTTTTTTTCAAAGAGTTCCCAGTTGTCATAACCCAGTTCCTGCAGGCGCCAGGCCGCGCCGACGCCGCAAGGCCCGGCCCCGATAATGATAATTTTTCCATGGTTCCTTTTCATGGTTGTCTCGCTGGAATTCCTGAATGTTTTTTCCGGAGGTTCTCCCTCCGGTGCCGGCGTGTTTCAGTCAGCAACAACGGAGCTGGTCGACATGCGCCGACCAAGCGGGATGATGTCGACATGTGCGCGGTATTGTTGCAAAATCATGATTTTTTCTACATTATATATATTTTACAAGTTTTAAGCTGAAAAGTATATAAGAAATGGCTTCCAAGCGTAAATAAAGTAAATTATGGCGCTTTGTATTTATTATTCAGGGTTTGCACAAAAACTTTGAATAAAGCCGAGGGATGATCTGACCCCTTTGAAAATATGTTAAGTTGTTTTATTTGTATCAAACAGATCCGGTACTGTATTAAAAAAAATAGTTTTGGACCATACAGGCCAAACGGTTCTTACATATTAATTGACAAACATTTGTGGGGTATAATAGATTAAAAAAATGAAAAAAATATGTCAGACAATCCTCATAAATTTTGCCGTTTTGTGTACATTGATTTCAGGGCTGGAGATAGGTTTCCAGTTAGTCTATTATCTGAAACAGGGCCATTTTGTATTTGAATACTGTGGCAGTCGGCACGGTACCACTTCCGAGAAAATATTTGAACGTCATCCCTATCTGGTGGGAAGGCCCAGAAATAATATCGAGATCAAAGACAAGAGTCATATAACGGTAAAAACAAGTTCCCGGCATACTCGGTGGACCGGTGCTCCGGACAATGACAGCCGTTTGATACGGATTGCTGTTTTGGGGGGGTCAACGACCTTCGGAACGAAGGTAGATGATCGTGACAGCTGGCCGGCCATTTTGCAGGCCAAACTGGGAAAAAAGTTTAGTGTTATCAACTATGGGGTGCCGGGCTACTCAACGGCGGAAGCAATCATACAAATGGCGCTGGTGGTTCCTGATGCAGATCCCCACATAGTTGTTTTTTATCAGGGCTGGAATGATATTCATAACTATCATAATCCGTCATTTGAATCGGATTATTACCAGCACGGCATGAGTCAGCATACAACCCTGGCGATACCGGCCTGTAAAGAAAAAACAGCATTAGAGAAATTCAGTGAAGTTTCCATGATTGTCCGGCTTGCCCAAAAGATAAAAACAAAAATGTTTTCGCGCGCCCGGAAAAATGCTTTGAACGAACTAAAGGAAACACCTGATCGGTTGGTGGATGAACTTTATGTTAGAAACCTTAAGACGCTTAGGTGCTTATCAAAGAAGGTGGCCGGCTATTCCTTTTTTGTGCCCCAAGTGATCAACAAAGAACGGTTCAGACAAAAAGAGGGGTCTCACTGGTGGTCTCCGTTTGTCAAAAATTCTGCAATGCCCGAACTAATGGACAGGTTTAATTTATTGATGAAAAGCATTTGTCCGCCGAACGATTCCCAGTGTATTTTTGTGCATGATATCTTGTCCGTGCAATGGGATTCTGAAGATTTCCTGGATTTTGGCCATTTTTCAAAAAGCGGCGGTGAAAAATTTGCATCAATTCTTGCGGAACGGATTTTAACAAAACTGGAAGAAGGACACCCTTACGGATTAATGAAACAGGAGGCACAACCGGTGCTCCCCTGAAAAGGAAAACAGGCCGACAGATACAAAGTTTGGGAGACCGCAAAATCGCTCAACGTTTTTTTGAAGACTGAGAATACAAATGAAGTTCATTCTTTTGTTTTTCGTCAATGGGCGAAGGGGCTCCCGACATCAGACAGGCGGCTCTGGCGGTTTTGGGAAAGGCGATGATATCCCGGATGGATTCGGCGCCGGACATCAGCATGACCAGACGGTCGAGGCCGAGGGCCAGCCCGCCGTGGGGCGGTGCGCCGTAACGCAGCGCGTCCAGCAGGAAACCGAACTTTGCTTCGGCTTCCTCTTTTTCAATACCCAGGAGACCGAACATTTTTGACTGAACGTCCTGCAGGTGGATACGGATACTGCCGCCGCCGATTTCACTGCCGTTTAAAACCAGGTCATAGGCCCGGGCCCGGACCCGGCCCGGATCGCTGTCCAGCAAATTCAGGTCTTCCGTCATGGGCGCGGTAAAGGGATGGTGAACGGCCATCCAGCGCTGTTCCTCCTCGGAAAACTCCAGCAGCGGAAACTTGTTGATCCAGGCAAACGTGAATTTCTGTGAAGGCGCCAGCGCCAGTTTTCTGATCAGGTGAAGCCGGACATTGCCCAGAGCTGTGCAGGCGGTATGCCAGGAAGGATCCGCGACGATCAGCACCAGGTCGCCCGGTTTTGACCCGGCGGCCTGTTCAACGGCCGTTTTTTCCGGATCACTGATAAACTTTTTAATGGGAGACTGCCAGCCGTCGGGATTAATTTTTATCCAGACCAGACCGCCGGCGCCGTAGGTTTTGGCGATTTCGGCAAGCGCATCAAGCTCTTTTCGGGAAAGGGAAGTGCCGTTTTCCAGGCGCAGGGCCTTAACGGCGCCGCCTTTTTCAAGCGCGCCGGAAAAAACCTTGAAAGCCGAATGCCGAACCGCTGAAGAGATATCCATCAGTTCCAGACCGAAACGCAGGTCCGGATTGTCAACGCCGAACCGGTCCATGGATTCCCGGTAACTGAGCCGCGGGAAAGGCGTTTTTACCGCTACGCCAAGCACCTCTGTGAAAAGTGTTTGCATCATGTTTTCAAGGATCCGGTAGATGTCTTCCTCGTCGATGAAGGAAAGCTCCATGTCGATCTGGGTGAATTCCGGCTGGCGATCCGCGCGCAGGTCTTCATCCCGAAAACATTTGACGATCTGAAAATAACGGTCAAATCCCGATACCATCAGGATCTGTTTAAACAGCTGGGGGGACTGGGGCAGCGCGTAAAAACTGCCCGGTTCAATTCGGCTCGGGACCACATAATCGCGCGCGCCCTCCGGGGTGCTTTTGGTCAGAAAAGGTGTTTCCACTTCGATAAACCCCTGTGCCGCCAGGAAATTTCGGGTGGACTGATAAAGTTTGTGTCGAAGAAAAAATGTTTTCTGAACTTCGGGGCGTCTCAATTCCAGGTATCTGTATTTGAGCTTGTTGCCTTCCGAGGTTTCAATTTTGCCGGCAACTTCAAAAGGCGGGGTTTCGGATTCGTTCAGGATGTAGAGCTCATCAGCGGCCAGTTCGATTTCACCGGTGACCATGTCTGGATTGACCATTCCCTCGGGCCGGGGAATGATTTTTCCCCGGACCGCGATAACATATTCATTGCGCAGGGCCTTTGCTTTTTCCAGGAATTCCGGTTTAATGCCTGCCGGTGCAAAGGCCACCTGCAGCAGACCCGCCCGGTCTCTCAGGTCGACAAAGATCATTCCGCCCAGATCCCGGCGGCTGTGAACCCAGCCGACAACGGTGACTTTTCTGCCGACACTCTCTTTGCGCAGGCCGCCGCAGTAATCGGTGCGTTTCAGGTTGATAAAAGGTTCTGCCATATCCGTTCTCCGAAGCGATGATCCTGAATGATCACGGTGTTGGTTTTGACGGTTGTATTCCCGGCCTTGGAACAGCCCGCCGGTTTTTTTGCCGGTGTCGCGGTCGTGAACAGCGGGATGGCCGTATTAATAGTCGGGATTCTCCATGGCGCCGAACTCGGCATCCAGGATTTGAACCTTGACCCGGTCGCCGGGATGGACCCGATCCCGGTCTTCGGGGACCACCATCAAACCGTTGGCCATGGCCATGGAGGTCAACATGCCGGACCCCTGCGCGCCGGTGGTGGCGGCTGTATATTCCCCGTTTTCGGCAACGACCACACAACGAATAAAATGTTTTTTCCCCTTGCGGACGGTGATTTCCTCTGTTGCCGTACAGGTCACCAGCGGTCTGAAAATATTTTGATAACCCATCATTTTCCGGATGGCCGGTCGGACGAACTGTTCAAAAGAAACCATGACGGAAACCGGATTGCCCGGCAGACCGAAGGCGGGTTTGCCCTCTATCAGGCCGAAGGCGAGCGGCTGTCCCGGCCGCATCGATACTTTCCAGAACTTCATGGCGAGACCGAGTTCCTGCAGCACATCCTTGACGAAATCATAATCACCGACAGAGACACCGCCGGAGGAAAGGATGATGTCGGCATGAAGGCCCTGCAGGAACTTTTCCTTCAGGGCTTCCCGGGTGTCGCGGCCGATCCCGAGATTGACCGGAACGGCGCCGTTTTCCTGGACCAGCGCAGACAGCGAGTAGGCATTGCTGCCGACAATTTTACCGCCGCTGTTGTCTTCATCAATATCCACCAGCTCATCCCCGGTGGAAAGAATCGCCACTCTGGGACGCTGGTAAACCGTGAGGACCGATCGCTTGACAGAGGCCAGGGTTCCGATATGGGCCGTCCGCATCCGGGTGCCCCGGGCAAACAGCAGCTGCCCCTGCGTGATATCTTCGCCGGCCTTGCGAATATTGGCGCCCACGGAGGGCGCCTCAAGGATATCAACACTTTTTGCGGTGGAACGGGTGTCTTCCTGCATGACCACGGTGTCCGCGCCGTCGGGAACCGGCGCCCCGGTCATGATCCGCAGCGCTTCTCCCTTGTTTAAACGGTTTTCGCTGCGGTACCCCGCCGGCAGTTCTCCGCTGATGACCAGCCGGACCGGGGATTTTTGCGAGGCGCCCTGAATATCTTCCACGCGGACCGCATAGCCGTCCATGGCGGAATTGTCCAGCGGGGGAACATTGAAAGGCGCGCGAATATCTTCGGCCAGAATCAATCCCAGGCTCTCCTGCAGGGGAACCCGCTCAGTGCCCAGGACCTTGATATGGGGAAGTATGGTGTTTAAGGCCTCTTCAACTGAAATCATGAAGATGTTCTCCTGCCGGCCGGACAGACAGAGACCGACCTATTTTTTCCCCTGAGGTTTATTGTCCCGGGCTATCTTTTCCCAGAGAATCAGTACCGGGCTGGCGATAAAGACAGAGGAGTAGGTGCCCACCACAACGCCGATCATCAGGGTAAAGGCAAAGTCGTGAATCACGCCGCCGCCGAAAAAGAACAGGGCAATGACCACCAGCAGGGTGGTCAGACTGGTAATAATGGTTCGGCTCAGGGTGTGATTAATGCTGGTGTTGATGATTTTGGCCAGTTTTTCCCGGACCATCCTTCGCCGGTTCTCGCGGATCCGGTCGGAAACAATGATGGTGTCATTGACCGAATAGCCCACCACGGTGAGGATGGCGGCAATGATCGGCAGATCAATGGCCCTGTTGGTCAGAGACAGGGCGCCCAGGGTGATGATGACGTCATGGGTCAAGGCGAGGATGGCGCCGATACCGAACTTAAATTCGAAGCGCCACCAGATATAAACCAGCATGCCCAGCAGGGAACAGAGAACGGCCAAAAACCCTTTTTTCCTCAGGTCTTTACCGACCTTGGGACCGACCATTTCAACCCGCCGGATCTCGAAATTTTCCGGGCCGAAGGCTTCATCAAAAAGACGTTTAATTCTGCCGGAAAGCCCCTGAAGATCATCAACGGTTTTACTGATACTGATCAGATACTCATTATTTTTCTTTTCCCCAAACGGCTGGACGGAAGCGCTGGTCAGGTCAAGGCCCTCAATCGTCGTTCTTATTTTGGCCGCATCCGTCAGGTCTTTGAACTGGACCTGAACCAGGGTGCCGCCGGCAAAGTCGATCCCGTATTTGGGCCCGCCTTTCAGGATCATGCTGCCGGCGCTGACCAGAATCAGAATAACGGACAAAATGCCGGCCGTGCGGGCTTTACCGATAAAATCGAAATTAATATCCTGTTTGATAAACTGCACGCTGCATATCCTTTCTAAATGCTGATTTTTTTTACGCTTCTTTTCATGAGAAAGTAGTCAAATATCGTCCGGGTGACGACAATAGCCGTGAAAAGACTGGCGACGATTCCGATGCTGAGCGTGACGGCAAAGCCCTTGACCGGTCCGGTCCCGAACTGGAACAGAAACAGCGCTGCGACAAAAGTGGTGATGTTGGAATCCAGAATGGTAATGAGTGCTTTTGAGTAGCCGCCGTCAATGGCGGCCCGGGCGGTTTTGCCGAGACGCAGTTCCTCCCGGGTTCTTTCAAAGATCAGGACATTGGCATCGATGGCCATGCCCACGGTTAGGACCATGCCGGCGATGCCCGGCAGGGTCAGCGTGGCCCGGAACGCGGCCAGCGCGGCCAGAATGAACAGGATGTTCAGGACCAGAGCGGCATCCGCCACCAGACCCGATGCGCCGTAGTATATCAGAATAAAAACCAGGACCAGGATGCTGCCGATGATGATGGACTTGATGCCCTGATTAATGGAGTCCTGTCCCAGAGAGGGGCCCACCTGACGCCGTTCGAGAATTTTGACCGGGGCCGGCAGGGAGCCGGCCCGAAGAACAATGGCCAGGTCGCGGGCCTCTTCCATGGAAAAACGGCCGGTGATCTGTGCCCGTCCGCCGGAGATCCGGTCCTGAATGGTCGGTGCGGAATAAACATTATCATCCAGAATAATCGCCAGGCGTTTTTTGATGTTTTTTTTGGTGATTCTTTCGAAAATTTTTGCGCCCCGGGCGTCGAACTCGATGGACACGTAAGGTTCATTAAACCGGGAGTCTATCTGAACGGCGGCATTGACCAGCCGGTCCCCGGTTAAAAGGGTTCTTTTTTTCAGCAGAAAGGGGGTTTTCCGGACTTCACTGGTTTTGGGGTCCACCTGCCGCTGGTAGAGCAGCATGCTGTCCGCCGGAATGTTTCCTTCTTTGGCTTCCGCCAGGCTGTTTTCATCGTCGACCAGTTTAAATTCCAGAATGGCGGTTTTACCGATCAGATCGATGGCCCGGTCCGGATCGTCTACGCCCGGCAGCTGGATCAGGATCTTGTCCCGCCCGTGTTTCAGAATGATGGGTTCGCTGACACCGAACTCGTCGATCCGGTTGCGGATGGTTTCAATGGCCTGATCAATGGCCAGCCGGCCGATGTAATCGGCTTCGCGTTCGTCGATTTCAAGGGTATATTGAATAACATCTCCGGTTTCAACCGGTCTTCCCTTGATTTTCATCATTTTAAACCGGTTGGCGATGATGTCTGCGAGTTTGTCTTTGGCGTCGGGATCGATGATGCTGATTTCAATTTCGGTGGTGCTGATTTTTTCCACATGGTCAAACGGAATGCGTTCCTCAAAAAGAAGCTCTTCCATGTCTTCGGCATACCGTTCCAGAGTGTTTTCAACCGCCTTGTCCGCCTCGACTTCCAGCAGCAGGTGAACGCCGCCCTGAAGATCGAGCCCGAGCGATATTTTTTCGGCGGGAAGGTTGTCCTGCCACCAGATGGGGACACGGGTAAAAGTGGGAAGAATATAAACCAGTGCCAGGACGATCACGGAACAGATCAGCACGGCCCGCCACTTGAGACTCTTAATCATAACGGCTCCTTACTTTTTTTTGTCATCGTTTTGTTTGTTGATGCTGCTGAGTCCTGAAATGTTTTTCTTTTCAACCTTGATTCTCATGTTCGGCGCAATTTCAAGGGTGACCACGGATTCGGCCACATTGGTGATCTTTCCGTGGATGCCGCCCGAGGTGATGACCATATCGTCACGTTTCAGACTGTTCAACAGCTGCTGGTGCGCCTTGACCTGTTTGGACTGGGGGCGAATCAGCAGAAAGTAAAAGACAAAGCCGATCAGGGCCATGGTGATGAAAAAAGAGATACCGCCGCCCTGGGCATTTCCGCCGGCCTGCTGGGCCATGGCGTGTGCGCTGGTAACCAAAGAAAAATCCACGGGAATTCCTCCAAAAAAGTTAGAAAAATAAGACAGTCACATTACCACAATTCAAAAAAAAAGAAAAATTTTTTTACAAAATCAGCATGGCGTCACCATAACTGAAAAAACGGTATTTTTGCTCCACGGCCTGTTGGTAAGCCTCCAGGATCAGGTCCTTTCCCGCAAAGGCGCATACCAGCAGCAGCAGGCTGGATCTGGGCAGGTGGAAGTTCGTGATCAGGGCATCCAGGGCTTTAAACCCATACCCCGGATAAATGTAGAGATCGGTATAGCCGTTTTCGGCCCGGATTTTTTTATCCGGTGATGTCAGGGTTTCCAGGACCCGCGCCGCTGTCGTGCCCACGGCAATCACCCGTTTTCTTTCCCGGTAGGCCCGGTTGATGGTTGCGGCACTGTTTTTAGTAACATTATAATATTCTTTATGTATTTCATGTTGTTCCGGGTCCGCTGCCCGGATGGGCTGAAAGGTGCCCAGCCCCACATGAAGAGTGACAAAAGTAAAGGCAGCCCCTTTCTCTGCCGATTTTCTGATCAGGTCGTCGGTAAAGTGAAACCCCGCCGTCGGTGCGGCCACCGCCCCGCTGTTGGCGGCATAGACGGTCTGATACCGCTCACGGTCCAGGTGGTCAAAAGCATCGTCCGTCCTTTGCCGCCGAATATAGGGGGGCAGCGGGGTCCGGCCGGTTTTCTCGAGTGCCGTTTCAAAGCTTCCCCGGTAATTGAGCCGGACCCGCCACAGGCCGTTGCCCAGGCTGCTGATCAGGTCGGCGTTCAGATCCGGGCTGAAAAAAATATTTGCGCCGGACGCCAGTTTTCTCCGCGTCTTTAACAGGCATTCCCAGACCTGGGCCGTATCCGTTTCATTTTCGATGAAGTCCAGCAGAAACAGTTCCACCCATCCGCCGGTTTTTTTCCTGCCGAAAATACGGGCGGGAATGACCCGGGTGTCATTGGCGACCAGCAGATCGTCTTTTTCCAGATAGTCGGGAAGGCAGTGAAAGAAGGTGTGCGCAATGGTCCCCTTTTGCCGATTGACGATCATCAGCCGGGACCGGTCCCGCTGCGGCAACGGCTGCTGGGCAATCAGGGTTTTGGGCAGGTCGTAATCAAAATCTTTTAAATGCATCAGCGGTTATAATTATAATCTTTTTTTATGGATAAAAAATTGATTATAACAAAAACAGCGATAAATATACATTATATTCCCGGTGCGGTCCCTGATCCGTGTCTGCTTTACGGTCAGGAGTCCTTGACTATTGACACCCTTTTGAAATATTATTATCTTTTAAACAGAACGAAAAAAAACGGGTGATCTCATGAGCAGCAGCGTTCCTGAATACGGCAGCAGGATCGAAGACAGTATTGAGGTTAAAGAGCCTCAGGAATACAAGGTTCTGCTGCATAACGACAACTACACCACCATGGAGTTTGTGATCAAGGTGCTGCGGATGGTTTTCAGCAAGTCCCCCGAAGAAGCCAACCGGATTATGCTCAATGTTCATAAAAAAGGAATCGGGATCTGCGGTATCTATACCCATGAAATTGCCGAGACCAAGGTATACATCGTGAAACAGATGGCGATGCAAAGCAACTTTCCTCTCAAATGCAGCATGGAAGAGCTCTGAAATGATTCGAAAAGAACTGGAAATGGCTTTTGCCACGGCCGTGAAAGAGGCCCAGAAACGCCGGCATGAAATGCTGACGGTGGAGCATATCCTGTATGCCCTGATGAATGATGCCACGGGTCGGGATATCCTTTCCAGCTGCGGCGCGGATATTGATTTGCTCAAGGCGCAGCTGGAGAAATTTTTTACGGAAAAGGTGGAAATTATCTCGGAGGACAGCCACCGGGAACTGGCCCAGTCCATCGGCGTGCAGCGAACCCTGCAACGGGCCATGCTTCAGGTCCAGGCTTCCGAAAAGGAGGAGGTGGATGTCGGTGATGTGCTGGCATCTATTTTTGAAGAAGAAGGTTCCTATGCCGTGTATTTTCTAAAGTCTCAGGGCATCACCCGGCTGGACATACTGAACTATCTTTCCCATGCCATCTCGAAAACGGAAGACGATTCCTGGACGGAAAGCGATCTGCCGGAAACTGCGCCGGCGGAGGAAAAGAAAAAGAAAAAGACGTCTCCTCTGGAACGCTACGCGGTGAACCTGATTGAAAAGGCAAAACAGGGGAAAATCGATCCCATTATCGGTCGCCGGGAGGAGTTGGAAAGAACGCTTCAGGTGTTGACGCGCCGGGTCAAGAACAATCCGCTGTACGTGGGTGATTCCGGGGTGGGCAAGACCGCCATTGCCGAGGGACTGGCCCTGAAAATTGCGCAGGGGGATGTTCCCAAAGCGTTTGTCGACACTGAAATCTATTCGGTGGATATGGGCACTTTGCTGGCCGGAACCAAATTCCGGGGGGATTTTGAAGCCCGCATTAAATCGATTATCAAGGAACTGGAGCCCAAAGCAGGGGCCATTCTTTTCATCGACGAAATTCATACGGTCGTCGGAGCCGGTGCCACCAGCGGCGGTTCCATGGATGCCTCCAATATTCTCAAGCCGGTGATTGCTTCCGGCAACCTGCGGTGCATCGGTTCCACCACTTATGAGGAATATAAAAATCATTTTGAAAAGGACCGGGCGCTGGCCCGGCGTTTCCAGAAAATAGAGATTGCCGAACCGAGTGTTCCTGAAACCATCGATATCCTCAAGGGGCTGAAGCCCTACTATGAAAAGCACCATCAGGTCAGTTATTCGCCGGCCGCCATCCGGACGGCGGTTGAGCTGTCGGCCAAGCACATTAACGACAGCTTTCTTCCGGACAAGGCCATCGATGTGATCGATGAGGCCGGTGCCGTGTTCAATCTCAGGGACATTCGCCGGGCGCGGAAAAACATTACCCCCCATGATATTGAAAAGGTGGTTGCCCGAATGGCCAAGATTCCCACCCGAAGTGTTTCCTCTTCGGACAAGGTGGCCATTCAAAACCTGGAGCAGGTTCTGAAACAGCGGGTGTTTGGTCAGGACCCCGCGATTCACAGCCTGGCCACTGCGGTGAAGCGATCGCGCGCCGGTCTCCGCATGCCGAACAAACCGACAGGTTCTTTTCTGCTGATGGGGCCCACCGGGGTCGGCAAAACAGAGGTCGCCAAACAGCTGGCCGGTGTTCTCGGTGTTCACTTTGCCCGGTTCGACATGAGCGAATACATGGAAAAACATACGGTGGCCCGCCTGATCGGTGCGCCGCCGGGTTATGTGGGGTTTGAACAGGCCGGCCTGTTGACCGATGAGATTCGAAAACATCCCTATACCGTGCTGCTGCTGGATGAAATTGAAAAGGCCCATCCGGACATATTCAACATCCTGCTCCAGATCATGGACTATGCCACTTTGACCGACAACAACGGGAAGAAGGCCGATTTCCGGCATGTTATTCTGCTGATGACCACCAATGCCGGTGCGCGTGAAATGAGCGCTTCTTCTATCGGGTTCGGCGGCAGCGGGCAGGATGTGAACCTGGCCAAAGGCAAGAAAGCCATTGAGAAGCTTTTTACGCCGGAATTCAGAAACCGTCTGGATGAGATCGTTATGTTCAACGCGCTTTCCATTGAAATTATGGAAAAAATCGTCGACAAATTTATTCTTGAAATTTCACAACAGCTCTCCGCGAAAAAAGTTTTTATCACCCTGTCGGCATCGGCCCGGCACTGGCTGGCCCGTTACGGGTTCCGGCCCGAGTACGGCGCCCGTCCCCTGGCCCGGCTGATTCAGGAACAGATCAAGGACGCCCTGTCCGACGAGATTCTTTTCGGCGCGCTGAAAAAGGGCGGCCGGGTGAAAATCGATCTGGCTGAAAACGGGGACCGGGAACCGGTTCCGGACAGTGATCAAAATCATTTTGTCTTTTCTTGTGATAACTAGCGTTTTTGTAACGTGTAGTCTTTGCGCAGCAAAAGGCTGACACAGTACGGTCTGAAAGACAAAGACCGGATAAATAACAAATGTCAAAGCGCAAATGACAAATGAATGCCAAACTGTCTATAAACTCATTTTGAGACTTTAGTAAAAAATAAATTCAAATCCCCACTCCTGATTTTCAACATGCCTGTTTATCAGCTTTCCGAACAACCGGTTTTCCCCTCTCCGGAAGAAGCCCTGCCGGAAGGTCTGCTGGCGGTGGGCGGCGACCTTGCTCCCCAGCGGCTGATCCTGGCCTATACCCTGGGTATTTTTCCCTGGTACTCGGAACCGGACCCGATTCTGTGGTGGTCCCCGGATCCGCGCCTGGTCCTGGAGCCGGAAAGGCTGAAGGTCTCAAAGAGCCTCAGGCGGGTGATTGCCGGAAAAAAGTTTTCGGTCACCATGGACCGCGCCTTTGAAACCGTGATTCGTAAATGCGCCGGTGCCAAACGGAAAGATCAGGGCACCTGGATCGTTCCGGACATGATCGATGCCTATATCGAACTTCACCATCGCGGCTTTGCCCATTCGGTTGAGGTCTGGGGAAAAGAAGCGCTTGCGGGCGCGCTTTACGGGGTTTCGGTCGGCAAGGCTTTTTTCGGCGAATCCATGTTTTCGGAAAAAAGCAACGCCTCAAAGGTGGCCCTGGTCTATCTGGCGGCAGCGCTTCAGGCGTGGGGTTTTTCCCTGATCGACTGCCAGGTCCGGACCGATCACCTGGTGAGCATGGGCGCCCATGAAATTCCCCGCCGTGATTTTTTACAAAGACTGAAAAAAGCGGTTCAGGAAAAAACAAAGGTTGGGGTTTGGCAAATTCCGGAAGACCTTGAGCTGCTATAATTGAATTGATATTGTTAAGAACTTGCTTTGAGTTGTGAAAAATATAGGCCGAAGGTGTTTGTGTCTCAATAAATAGATTATCACAAAATATGGGGAAGAGTTTCATCTTGTTTTTCTTTTTTACGTCTGCCCCGACTGACATTGCATTAGTAACCATAGTAACGCACCATCTGTTCGCCTCGGTTGGGAACATGGGAGCACATGGCAGCCAGCCATTCCAGGGCTTCAGTTCCCCAGTAGCTCAGTCGGTAGAGTCCCGCGATAGCGGGATTAACCAGCATGTCCCTGGTTCGAGTCCGTGCTGGGGAGCCAATTTATAAACGGCCGCATCCTTTTTTGAATGCGGCCGTTATTGTCTGCCCTGGCCTATTGTGGTTTACATACTCCAGAGCCAATTAACAGGGCGTTATTACTGTGGCAAATCCAAAGCTCTTGAGCGCCATCCCCGAGAGCGTAATGCGTACTCACGTACGCTGTTGACTGCGATATATACGTCTGTCGTAAAGGCCTGGCGAATTATGCAACCCCGCAAATTTTGGCGCCAAGGTCATATGCTGTTTGTAGTGATTCTTTTTTTTGGGCAATATCTCCCGGCTCTCTAACGTCCGCAACCCCCAGGTTGCCGACGAGGTCCATTTTGAATACCTCCGAAAGTATCCTCTCATATACGGAGAAAGGCAGCCTCTGGTATGAGAGATTATTAAAAAAATTAACCTGTAATACTACGGCTTTCTTACCGCTGAGTTTATTGCTTTCCACTTTCAACGTTTCAAGATTAACTTTTTTCTGGTCAATGCTGCGCTCAAAGAATGCCATAAGCTTTGCAGGAGGCGCGCCCATATACACGGGCGATGAAAAAACGATAAGATCGCTCTCAAGCATCTTATCATGGAGCATATCCATATCATCCTGCCAGTGAGGGCAGCTATCATCATTCACCCAGCATTTAAGATGACAGCCCTGACAGAACTGTATATTGCAATCGTAAATATTGATCTTTTCTGTCGCAGCATCTTTAGAGTGCGCGCCTTCCAGAAAACGTTCAAGCAGTATGTCTGAATTTCCGCCCTTCCGAGGGCTTGCCATAAAGCCGAGTACTTTCATTTTCTAGAGTTCCTCCTTTGACTGATAGTTTGATAGATGCTCTGGGCGTCTTTTTGATCTTCAGCCGGTTCACGTATCTTATTTGCTTGCCGGTGTGGCGGCCATATTTGCATGACTGCCAAGATTCAAGACAAGTTCAGTTATGAAGAATAGAAAAATAATTTTCAACAACTTTTCTTTCTACCGAACATTCCCGAGCCACTTGGGTAATCTGGAATACATGATTCCACTTTGCATATATTTTAGGAGTTGTAAGGTGAAAAAATGAATACTTCCAGCGGAAAATCCGTAAATGCAATACGGGTTTTTTTAAGCTGTTCTGTTTCCTGCAACAATAGAATATATAAAGATTTCTT
>Ga0272443_10004437_pt1 | contig 15287 bp, 11 predicted proteins | sample SSMAcet12_FD_193581 | JGI IMG/M metagenome (GOLD analysis project Ga0272443, IMG submission 193581) | Marine sediment archaeal communities from Little Sippewissett salt marsh, Falmouth, MA, United States - SSM-Acet-12 | ecosystem: Environmental > Aquatic > Marine > Wetlands > Sediment ...
CGCCGAGCAGCCCGATCTCCGTCCACAGGGCGACCATCTCCGGCGCGTCGCCGCCGCAGCCGTAGTATTCCCCGTAGGGCGTGTACCACCAGTAGGAGAGCTGCTTGGCGCCGGTCGCCAGCGCATAGTAGACCTCGATCCGCTTTTCCTCCGGCGTCGGTGCGCGGAAGGGCGTGCGTTCCGCAGGGAAATCGATCCGGCAGGACTGGAGAATGAGATGCATGGGGTTCGGGGCGGCCGCGGATTGATAGACCGTTCCCACGCCGTAAACAAACTTCGGCCTGAGAAAGGCCGCCGCCGTGCCCGGATCGTTGTGCACCGCTCCGCGTATCATTCCCTGGTAATAGGGGTCCGCACAGGCGATATCGGGAAGCTGCGCGTAGGTGTACCAATTCTCCGGCTTGAAGGTGCCATCGATGTTGAGCAGCGTCGGTGTGTCGGGGTCTTTTTCGTGAAAATGATCCGCCCGCGCGACAAGCCATTGGGCCAGGCTGCCGATCCGCTTGTAAGGGTCGCACCCTTCGACCAGGAAATCACCGGCGTCCGGTTCGTCGGTGAGGAAATAGAACAGCGTATTGCGAACGTTGCCCGGAGCCGTCGACATGAGAAACAACCCGACCGAACGGGCGAAGGCCGCCCCCTCGTCGGTGTTCAGGTAGCTGACCGCATGGCCCGGCAGCGAATACATCAGCACATTGATGTTGTGCAACAGCATGTCCCGGAGATAGTAATTCCGCCGCTCCTCGGGCGTGTCGCCCTTGTTGATGTAGCCCCACATGCCGTAGGGGAAGTCCATGTACCACGTCCCGAGGCAGGCCATCGCCTGCGTTCCGTCGGCGTAGTCCGCCTGGTAGACGTTGAAGCTCGCTTTGGCGAGGGGTTCTTCGAGAGGGATGGTCACGACCACGACGCCTACGTTCGGGTCGACGGCCATCGTGGCCCGGGCCGTCACATCCCTGTTGTTGATACGAATGCGGCTCGGTGCGACCCCTTCGCCTGACGGATGGCGCAGGTAGGCGTAGACCGTGTCGAGTGCGGGCGAAAAGCCGATGCTCATAAACCGCGACTGGCGTTTCCGGACATTGACCGTCCCCTCCAGGCTCACCCTACCTTTCGCCGGCACCGTCACACGGATCGTGTTGGTCTTCGGATCGCGGCGGAGCCTCACGGTGATCTGGCACACCTGGCCCGGTGCGAGCCGGCGGGGCGCAGCCTTCCACCACACCGGCTCGCCGGCAGACTCGAGCCGTGCGATCTGATCGGCCGGCAGCTTCGAGAACGCCAGATGCGAGGCATGTTTTTCATTGGCCGGTTCATTTACTTCCTGCTGAGGCGCGATGCCCTGCACGAGGCTTACCTCATCGAGCAAAACGTCCTTGACGGTCAGCGGTTGAGCCGTCGTATTGCGGACGAAAATGGAGAGATAGCCGCCCAATGCCATTGATTTGTAGGCGTATTGGACCCGTTCGCCCTCCGCGTTCGTCCAGGACCAGCCCTCCCGCCACATCGGTATGAACTCGGGGAAGGGGATATCCGGCTGATAGACGCCGTGAAGGAAGGCGGAATCCTGCTGCGCGACCGCCTCGCCGACCACCGCGCTCGACAGCGCGGCTGCAAGCACGACAACACCCGCCCATCTCCTGGAACGTGTGTTCATGGAACGTCCTTTCTTTGTAAACCGAGCGTATTCAGCATGGTACGGGCGCGTTGCCCGCTTGCCATGTGCCGCGGCTCTTCGAGCCGTGCGTTTTTTTCTCCGTCCCTCTAGGCTTCTGCGCCTCTGTATGAGCTTTCTGTCACGGCGGCTTGCCCGCTCGCGACGATGGTCGTCACTCCTGGAATCGGATCGAATACAGGTCCGCGTCGCGCATCACGAACCGGAGCCGGACGGGTTGGCCCGCGAGCCGGCTCACGTCGGGCCCGCCCGCGAAGTTCACGATGCGCTCGATTTCGTCCCCCCAGAAGGGTTCGGAATCTGCCAACGTGAAACCGGGGATCGGTCGGCCGGCCGCGTCCTGGATCTCGACCTGTACGCTGCCGACGGCCGAGGTCGAGAAGTTGATGACGAGCTGTTTTCCTGCAAAGACCAGCGGCCGGGTCACCATCTCGCCTCCGGCGTGGGGTGCGTTGACGGAGATGAACCCGTCCGTGCGGACCAGGCCGCGGCGGAGCCGGGGCGTGGTTTTGCAACGCGGGTAATTGTCCTCGTGTTCGAGCCAGTAGACGGCGATCGAATGCTCGTCGACCGGCACGATGCCCCAGGCCGGCGTCTGGTTGTTGTGGGCGCCGCCCCAGTTGAGCGGGTCGAGCCCGGGCCGGATGAACGCTTCCATGAACGTCCGGTCCCAGTGCATCCCGTCCCGGCTCGAGATGAGCACCGCATCCGAAAGGCCGTCCGTCTCCCGCTGTTCGAAGCCGACCGTGTTGCGCTCCTTCGACGGCACGAACCGCATCGGGAAGCCCAGGTAAATGTGCGGTGCCCGAAAGTAGGGGACGATCCCGTTCGTATAAAAATGTTCCGGCTCCGTGTCGCCGAAGTCCAGGACGACCGGATCCGTCCAGTCCAGAAAATTCTCCGAGGTCGTGCGGTGGACGCTTCTCTTGCCCCGGTGCCCCACGCGGGAATAACAGACGTATTTGCCCAACTGTTCATCCCAGAACATCGTGTTGTGCGAGTCGAACCCGCCCTCGGTGATGAGCGGTTCCTCGCGCGCCTTTTTCCAGTGGATCCCGTCGGGCGACACGAACCCGATGAGCACGTTCTTCCGCTCGTCCGGTGTGGGGAAGATGCGTGTGACGGCCACCGCCTTGTAGCGCTCCTCGCGTTTGCAGGCCGGGTTCGTATCGATGAACGGCGAAAAATTGTGCGACTCGCTGTAGGCCTTGTTCGGACCCGTCCAGACGATGTTGTTGTCCTTAATACCCTCGAACGGGAAGAGCCCCAGGTTCGGCCGGGTCCAGGTCAGGCCGTCACTGCCGATCGCCAGACACGTGTGCTCGCGGACGAGGTCCCCCCCGCCGCGGTAATACATCCGGTACTCGTCCCCGTCTCGGAGGATCGTCACGTACCCGCTCTGGGGCCCTTCCCAGGGCTGATCGAACGTGAAGGTCACCTCGCTGCACTGCGGATGATGCAGCTTGAGGCGCGAGTCCTTCATGCTTTCGATCAGGAATTCATCGACGAACAGCTCGAGCCGCGAACCGATGTCGATCGGTTCAGCTACTACCGCCGCCCGGCCCGCGACGGCCGTCACCGCCACGAAAAGACATACACCTGCCGCTGCCCGCCAACGCCCCCTCTCGTTTCGACACTTGATCCCCATGTGCTCTCCTTACTTTCGCGGCGTGGGATTTCACCTGTCCTGACTGCCCCCCTTCGTGCGACCTCAGGCACACCTGTCTGCGGCCATCACTCGACCTTGAACGAATAGAGCCGTCCCCGCCAATCGACTTCGAACTGGAGCCGTACGATCCCGTCGTCGGTCAGTGCGCCGAGGGAGCGCCCGTTGAACGTTACTTGATGCGCGAGCGAGTCACCCTCTTCGATCGTGGCTGCGCCGAGCGGATTGCCCTGCGCGTCGAGCGCCCGCACGGTGATCGGCCCCGCGCCGTTGACGGTCAGCTTGTCGCTTTCGAGGATCAACGGCCGGGTCGTCAGCGTTCCCCAGTCCACCGAGACGAAGCCGTCGACGCGCAGCCGCGACCGGAAGATCCCGCCGCCGCGGATGATTTTGTCGGCCGGTTGCGCCTTGCCGTAGGACGCGCTGCTGTAATAGAAGATCAGTTCGTCGCCGACGCGCAGCGGGCCGGTGGTGAAGTCGGTAATGTACCCGCCGTCGTTGGCCCCATCGTTGCCGCCCTCGGGGCCGTTGGCGATGAAGACCTCGGGGACGCCGCCGTCGTTGGTGAACGGCACCTTGTTCCAGTGGAGCCCGTCGCGGCTGACGAGAAGTTTCAGGAACGCGCAGTCTGCGGTCGAATACGGGTAATGGCCGAACCGGTGGTAGATCTTCAGACCGCCCAGCCAGAGCGACTCATACCGCCAGGCCGTGCTCTGGTAGTACTCGTCGAACAGCCGGTCGCCGTTTTCCTCGGCCATGGCCGGCATGAGCTCGACGTGCGTGATGAGCTCCGTGTCGAACGGCTTGTCCATCCGCTCCATGAAGGCGTACGCCCGGCAGCGCGAATGGTAACCGGGCCGAATGGGCGAGTCGCTGAAGAACTTGAACAAACCCAGGAACCGGTTTTCGACCTCGTCATAATAGAAACTCGTCACGTCACCGGGCCCGTAGACGGTGCGCCCGTCCTGCGTGATGGCGCGGTACGTCGGGTCGCCCGAACCGGCGTAGCCGTCGACGATCTGGCCGACACGCTCCCAGTCGAGCCCGTCCCGGGAGCGCACGTACCAGACGCCCTCCCGCGCGTAGCCCGCGTTGGCCAGCCACACCCACCCCTTGTAGGGATGCTCCGGGTCCTTTTTGTCGTAATAGCAGGAGAACAGGTCGATCCCGAACCGCCCCCGTGCCTCGTCCGGGAGCTTGCCCAGGTCGACGTCCATCCGGACGGGCGTGAGTTCGTCGTGGGTCTCGGCATCCCAGTTCAGCCCGTCGACCGAGGTCGTCAGGAACATGTCGCGCGAGGGAAACTCCTGAACGAACATCACGTGTTTCTGCCGGTGCACGTCGTAGACGATCGACCCGTAGGCCAGCAGTGTCGTGCCTTGCCTGGCCGGGATCATGGGGCGCTGGCCGCCGTGTTCCTTGACCGGCTGATGGAGGGTGCGCTTGAGATTGTCGCGAGAGGCGATCAGCGTGTCATCGACGAACAACTGGGCGACCCCCCGCTCGATCGCGACGGCGTCCAGGGAGTGAACCTCCGTCCCGACCGCGCGGGTTATCCTCGCGCCGACGGCTAACACGAGGACTCCGACCGCCCCCGCTGTCCAACGTCGCATCACGAATCTCCTTTCGGTGGTTTTTGTCCCCGCGACTGTTCCCCCTATGGTACGGGAACCCGCCGCTCCGGTCACCCGGTCGCCCCCGCTACCACGCGCGCCGGCCCGTACTCCGGTGCAACCGGACAGAACGCTACTCGACCTTGAAGGAATAGAGCCTGCCCCGCCAATCGACCTCGAACTGGAGCCGGACGATCCCCTCGTCGGTCAATGCACCCAGGGAGTGCCCTTGGAACGTCACTGGGTGCGCGAGCGAATCACCCTCTTCGATCGTGGCCACGCCGAGCGGATTGCCCTGTGCGTCGAGCGCGCGCACGGTGATCGGCCCGACGCCGTTGACGGTCAGATCGTTCCCTTCCAGGATCAGCGGCCGGGTCGTCAGCGTTCCCCAGTCCACGGAGACGAACCCGTCGATCCGCAGCCGCGCGCGGAACAGCCCGCCGCCCATCAGCCGGGTCGGCCGCCGCTGCTTGCCCCACGAGGTCGAGGTGTAATAGTAGATGAGCTCATCGCCGACCCGCAGGGGTCCCTGGCTGAACTCGCAGATGTAGCCGCCGTCGTTGCGCCCGTCGTTGCCGCCCTCCGGTCCATTGGCGATGAAGACCTCGGTGATGCCGTCGTCGTTGGTGAACGGCACCTTGTCCCAGTGCAGCCCGTCGCGGCTGACGAGAAGTTTCAGGAACGCGCAGTCTGCGGCCGAGTACGGGTAATTGCCCGGGCCGTGAAAAACCTTCAGCCCGCCCAGCCACAGCGATTCGTACCGCCAGGCCGTGCTCGCGTAGTATTCGTCGAACAGGTGATCGCCGTTTTCCTCCGCCATGGCTGGCATGAGCTCGACGTGTGTGATGAGATCCGTATCGAACGGTTCGTCCATCCGGTCCATGAATGCGTACGCCCGGCTGCGCGAGCTGAAACCCGGCCGTACGTCGTACGGGCTGAAAAACTTGAACAGGCCCAGGAACCGGTCCTCGACCTCGTCGTAATAAAACGTCGTCACGTCGCCGGGGCCGTAAAGCGTCCTCCCGCCCTGCGTGATCGTCCGGTGCGTCGGGTCGCCCGGGCCGGCGTAGCCGTCGACGATCTGGTGCGGCCGTTCCCAGTCGAGCCCGTCCCGGGAGCGCAGGTACCAGATGCCCTCCCACGCGTGGCCGGCGTTGGCCAGCCATACCCAACCCTTGTAGGGGAACTCCGAATCGTTCTTGTCGTAGAAGCACGAGAACAGGTCCATGCCGAAGTGGCCCCGCGCCTCGTCCGGCAGCTTGCCGAGATCGATGTCCATCCGGACGGGCGTGAGTTCGTCGTGCGTCTTGGCATCCCAGTTCAGACCGTCGTCCGACATCGTCAAGAACATGTCGCGCGAGGGGAAATCCTGGATGAACATCACGTATTTCTGCCGGCGCGTGTCGTAGACGATCGAGCCGTAGGCCCAGAGCGACGAGTCCGGCGCCGGCGCGAGAAGCGGCACGTTGCCGCCGTCGTCCTTGGTCGGCTGGTGCAGCGTCCGCTTGAGATTGTCCTGCGCGGCGATGAGCTCATCGTCGATGAACAACTGGGCGACCCCCCGCTCGACCGAGACCGCATCCCAATAGAATACCTCTACGCCGGCTGCACGAGTTACCGTCGCGCTGCCGGCCAATACGAGTGCACCGGCCGTCGCCGCTACCCAATGTCGCATCGCAGGCCTCCTTTTAGTGTCTTTTGTCCCCTGTGATGACCCTGCACCATGGTATGTGATCCCGCAGGGCCCGTCACCCGAACCCCCGGCCCGCCGCCCGACCGCACGGCCAGGCCGGTATGCTCCATGCGGACCGGATGGCCAAGCCTTTTCCAAAAACGGCAAGCCCTGGGAAGCGGAATTTCACGCCCGCGGATCAGTTTTTCCGCGTATTTCTCTGGCTTTACGACGACGGGTACTCGGCAGTACAATAACATCACTTCTGGTGCGGATACCATCGAAGATGGCTTCGCGAAAAAGACTCATTCTCTCAATCACCGTTGTGTTCCTGGTCTTCTGGGGCGGCGTCGCCGGCTATCTCGTCATTGACCCCACCATCCCCCTTTTCCGTGCCATGTACATGGTGGCCATCACCTTGTCCACGGTCGGGTTTCGCGACGACATCGTCACGACCAACCCGCGTGTGCAGGCCTGGACCATGTTGATCATCGTCTTCGGCGTCATCGCCACGATGGTCGTCATCACTTCGCTCGTTGGTTTGATCGTTCAAGGAGAAGTGGGCCGCTTGTTCGGGAGCAGAAAGTTGGAATCCAAAATAAAAAGCATGGACAACCACACAATCATCTGCGGCCTTGGGCGTGTCGGCACGATGCTGGCCCGCCATCTTACCGATCGACACGTTCCGGTGGTCATTATCGAAAAAAAGCCAGAGCAATGCCGATTGGCTGAGGAACTCCGCCTCCTCTACATACAGGGCGACGCGACCGACGAGGATGCCCTCCGAAAAGCCGGCATCGAACGTGCCAAAAACCTGGTCGCCGTACTCCGCAGCGACGCCGAAAACGTTTTTATCACCCTGACCGCCCGGCAAATGCGGCCCAATCTGTTCATTGTCGCCCGGGCCGAACTGTCGTCGGCCGAACCGAAGCTGCGCCATGCCGGCGCCGACCGCGTGATCTCCCCGCAGGCCATCGGGGCCGAACGCATCGTCAACATCCTGACGCATCCGCTGCTGGTCGATTTCGTCGACGTGGTCGCCAAAGGGATGGAGTTCGAGATGGACGCCGTCGTGGTCGCTTCCGACTCGCCCATCGCCGGCCAGACTCTCCGCGAAGCCGATATCCGGGCAACCGCCGACGTCATGGTCGTCGCCATCCGTCGACCCGATGGGACGATCCGGTTCAATCCTGGCGCCAACGAACGCATCATGGCCGACGATACCCTGATCACGATCGGACCATCCGGCGCTGCCGCTCGTTTGTCGAACCTCCAGATTATCCGCCCCGCAACGACGCAAAACAGACCGCAATCATGATATTATGGTGGCATGGCCGGACGGTAGCCCCGGTCCGAGCAAAAATTGGCCTACGGAGACACCAGCGTCGTGCTTTCCAGGAAGGCGTTCCACGTGCCAAAGCCAGTGGTTGAAACGTCCGAGCCACGCCCCGTCGCAGCCGACGAGCCCCCCAGGCCGTGGGCGCGCTACTGGGCCCGGCACCGCCACCCGCTTAATCGCGCACTCCACATGGTCGGCGTGCCGCTGCTTGTCGCCGCCTGCATGCTGACCCTCGTCCAGCTTGTTCAGTGGCGCTGGGACCTCTGGTGGCGGCCTGTGATTCTGTTGATTGTCAGCTATCTGCTTCAGTGGGTCGGCCATCGCATTGAGGGCAACGACATGGGCGAGGCGGTCTTCATCAAAAAACGCCTCGGCCTGCCCTACGTCGCCGTCGCGCCGCAGGATCGAACCACGCAACCATAGCATTCGCCTCTCGTCGCAGAGTAACCTAGCGACGAAGGTCACCCCTCAGCTATCCACGTTGCGCGTGCGAAGCGCCATTCGATTGGTTCCGTGCTCGTCCGATCCCGGAGCTTCGACTTCAGCCCCCCCCTTCCACGCAACGTGGCGGCTATAAGTTCTTAATACCTCTTTATTGTACTTTCCCGATATCGACTCCCAAATCTTTGGCGATCCAGTCGAACGCGTCGAGGTCCGCATAGTGGATAATGATCTTGCCCTTGCCTTTGCGGCGGGACTCGATGATCTCGACGCGCGTGCCCAGGGCCTGTTCGAACGCCTCTTCGAGCTGACGGATGAGCGGTCTTTTCTCGCTCTCTTTGCCCTTTCCGTCGGCGGATTGGGGGCGGGCTGCCAGGCGGTCCCGTACGTTTTTTTCAATCTGCCGGACGGAAAATTCTTTTTCGATGGCTTCCCGGGCTGCCTGGATGCGAGCAGTCGGGCCGGGCAGCGCCAGCAGGCAGCGGGCATGGCCCATGGTGAGTTTTCCGTCGACTACCCACTCCTTGACCTCGTCGGGAAGCTCCAGCAGCCGCAGGTAATTGGTGACGGTCGTCCGGTCTTCGCCGACCCGTTGGGCGACCTGGTCGGCTGAGAGCGTGAATTCGTCGCAATACCGCCGGTAGGCCGTGGCCCGGTCGATCGCATTGAGATCCTCGCGAAAAATGTTTTCAACGAGGGCGATTTCGAGCATTTCCTCGTCCGTGGCCTCCCGCACGATGGCTGGTATCTCTGTGAGGCCGGCCATGCTGGCGGCCTTCCATCGCCGCTCACCGGCGAGGATTTCGAAGAAACCGTCCGCTGCAGCCCGGACGAGAATGGGCTGGATCAGGCCGGTCTGGGCGATCGAATGGGCCAGGGACTGAAGCTGGGTGGCGGAAAAATGTTGCCGCGGCTGACGCGGGTTCGGTCGGATGCGGTCGGCAGGCAACTGAACCGAGCCTGTGTTGCCGGGCGGACTCTCCTGCCCTTCCGCGCGATTCGGTTGAAGTTGCGAGGTCTCCTCCGGCATGGAAATCAGCGAACTCAGACCGCGGCCGAGGCGTCGTGGCGCTTTCGACATGGGCTTGGCCCTCCTTGTCATCAAAAAATTGCCGGATTATCGTGCTTTAGCGGAATATTAATGAAGTTGGGACGGGAAGGCAATGATTTTTTTTGCGCAGTGGCAAGGTGGCCATGGAAAAGCTTTTATCCTTGCTGCGCCCCCCTCTGTTCCACGTGAAACAAGACGCATCCGGATTATCCGGGCCAGCGAGTGGACCGGGAGCAGGGCGGGGCAGGCGGGAAGACGACTTTTCGGTATATATATTCTATTAAGAGGCAAAAAGCCCCGTGCGGGGCGGTTGCCAGCCGTGTTGCGTGCTCCTAGGCTTGCGACCATCGAAAGGGAGGGCGAGACAGCCAAACTTGACCGGATGCGAGTAAAGTTTCATGGATAGAGAAGTCTTTAGAGTATTTGACGCTGTTTTAGTGGGCGCCGGGCCGGTCGGCCTGTTCGGGGCCTACTACGCGGGTTTGCGCGGCATGTCGATTGAGGTCATCGACAGCCTCGGCCAGCCGGGTGGGCAGTTGATCACGCTGTATCCGGAGAAATTCATCTATGACGTGCCGGGCTTCCCAGCCGTCTTGTCCAAGACGCTCGTCAGTGAACTCGTTCGTCAGGCGGCGCAGTACGAGCCCGTCCTGACGATGAATGCGCGCGTTGATGCACTTGCGCGCCGGCAAGACGGCACGTTCGAGCTGACGACCGACAAGGGGGTTCACCGGTCGCGCTCCGTGGTGGTTTGCGCCGGAGCAGGCTCGTTCGTGCCAAAAAAACTACCCGATGCCAATACGGCAGCTTATGAGGGAAGGGGGCTGGATTACTTCGTGCGCGACGTGGCTGCCTGCCGCGACAAGCGCGTTCTGATCGTCGGCGGCGGCGATTCAGCCGTCGACTGGGCGCTGGGCTTGTTGCGCGTGACCAAAAAAATCGCGCTCGTGCATCGGAACGATACATTCCGCGCGCACGAGGACAGTGTGGCCAAACTGTTCGCGTCACCCGTGACTGTCCGGACATTCTCCGAGCTCAAGCGCGTCCACGGCGATGGCCGCGTGCAGGCTGCCACGGTCGTTCACAACAGGACGGGGAAGGCCGTTCTTCTTGACGTCGATCGGATCATCGTCAACATCGGGTTTTCGACGAGCCTCGGAGCGATTCGCCATTGGGGTTTGCCGATGGACCAGCACGGGGTCGTCGTCAACAGCCGCATGGAGACAAGCATTCCCGGCGTTTACGCGGCTGGGGACGTGGCGAGCTATCCCGGCAAACTCAAACTCATCGCAACCGGTTTCAGCGAGGCAGCGATCGCGGTCAACCACGCCAAGGCGTTCACCGACCCTGCCAGTAAATGTTTTCCGGGTCATTCCTCGATGCTCGTGCCCAAACGACGCAAATCCGGGCAATGATATCCCATTGTTTCATCCCTTATTTCAAATGGAGCGCTGCCCTGACGCCGACGGGGGACGTGCTCCGGTCATCTTCCTGTACCAAAGCGATCCATCGATTCGCGCTGGCTGGCTGACATGAGTAAAAGTGAATGGTTCACGCCAAGGCACCAAGGCTCAGACTTGCAGAGACAAAGTAAAACTCACGCAAAAGCGCCAAGGCGCAAAGAAAACAGAAAAAAGGTTCATGTCAAGGCGATGAATCGCAGAGCCAGAAATACTTCGCGATATTCAAGTCTTTGCGTGAGTCAATAGCGAACGTTCCCGGCATCGTAGCGTTGTCCCATCAAACAGATCGACCCCAGCGATCAAAGTATCGCAAGTTCAGCCTGCAACAGCGTTCAGCCGTTTTTTTTGCATCGCACAATCACCAATAAGTGGAGCGAGGGGCGCCCCTGTCGCTGGATGCTACAGGCATGAAAAAGCGCGTGCCGCTATCGGCTTGGCTGAGCGTCAGACAGCGTTTGTCAGCGGGGTCCGCTCAAAGTGGACGGACATGGGCTTGATGGCAGAACGTGCAACGACGTTAACTCGCTTCTTCCTCAGTGCACTACAGGCGTTGCTCAGCCGGCGCAAGGTTGTCCGTTGACCGTGGTCGCCGGCGGTTTACAATCCAACCAGGACGTGCCGGCTGGTCCATGAACGCGACACACGGGAAATCATCAACCATGAAAATCGCCTTTGTCGGCCCACTGCAAAGCGGCAAATCGACGCTGTTCCGGGCAGTCACGGGCTATCACGCCGACGCCCACCACGGCCCGGGCGAGCAGTTGGCTGTCGTCCGGGTGCCCGAACCGCGCCTCGACTTTCTGCACGCGCTGCATCCGACGGCCAAGCGGATCGAGGCGACGATGGACTGCCTCGACGTACCCGGCTTCAGCCACGAGACACCCGCCCAGCAGGCAGAGTTCCGCAAAACACTGCCAGCCATCCGCCAGTGCGACGTGCTGGTGGCCGTCGTCCGCGCGTTCAGCGGTGCTGCGGTGCCGGCCTACCGCAACCGGGTCGACCCGCGGGCCGACCTCGACGAGCTGATGGCTGAGCTGGCCTTCTGCGACCTCGAACAGGTCGGCAACCGGATCGAGAAACTCGAAAAATCCATCAAAAAGCCGACCCAGTCGCGCGAGCATGAAAAGCGTGAACTCGAACTCATGAAGCGCTGCTACAAGACGTTGGAGGACGATCAGCCGATCGCGTCAGCCGTCCAGTCCGAGGAAGAGCGGCGGATGCTCATGGGGTTTGCGTTCCTGACGCAGTTGCCTCTGATTGTCGTCGTCAACGTGGACGACGCGCAGGCAGCCGCCCCGCCGCCGTTCACCTACGAAACAGCGCACAGCACCATCGCCCTTTGCGCCGAGACGGAAGAGCAGATCGCCCAGCTTCCGCCGGCTGACCGGGCCGCCTTCCTGGAGGACCTTGGCGTCGCGGAGCCGGCGCGCGACCGGCTCGTGCGCGCATGCTATGAGGCGGCCGGTCTCATTTCGTTTTTAACCATGGGTGACAAGGAAGTGCGCGCCTGGACGATCCAGCGCGACGCCAGCGCGCTGGAGGGGGCTGGCAAGATCCACACGGACATCGCGCGAGGTTTCATCCGGGCCGAAACGGTCGCCTACGACGATCTGAAAGCTGCCGGCGACATGAAGGCTGCCAAAGCGGCCGGCAAGGTCCGACTCGAAGGCAAAACCTACGTCGTCCAGGACGGCGACGTCATCACGTTCCGGTTCAACGTGTGATCCAGCGTGACGTGGAACGGATGCCTTGCACCGGCTCACCCCGGCCCGGCCTCGTTCGTGACGGTGGCTGGAGCACCGAGACGGGGTCGCGGCACGATGAGCTGGACCTGGCGCACGTGCGGGTCGCCGCTTTCCGGCCAGACGGCCATTCGGACGGTGTAAGTGCCCGGCTGCGCATAGCGGTGCGTCGGGCGGGTTTCGCTGACGTGCGGCGTCCCGTCCCCGAAATCCCAGAGAATCCGCTGAGGCTCGAAGGAGACGTGCGGCTCGAAGGTCAGCCGCATCGCTTCTTCGGGATCATCGATGACATTGATCCGTACCCACGGACGGCGCCGGATGACCTCCTTGAAAAACTCGACCATCGGCACCGGCTCGCGTCGGTGAGTCCCCGGGCGCTCCAGGACGGTGGGCTCCATGCCGTGACCGCGCAGCCACTCGATGGATTCCAGTGCCTGGTCTTTGAGCAGGTCCGCGTCGCCGTACATGATCTGAACCGGCTGGAAGCGGTCCAGAAACGGCACGCACGGCTCGACGTAGGCGGGGTCGAAATTGCCCTGCCGCACCGACAGGGCGCGGAAGACGTCGGGGTTCCGCAGGCCTGTAAACAGCACCGCGTAGCCGCCGGCTGACCAACCCGTCAAAAAGACGCGCGCCGAATGGACGGACCAGCTCGCTTTGACCGCGCGAACGATGTCCAGGATCGCCTGCTCGTCGGCTTTCTGGCGGCGGATCTGCTCGTCGGGCGAAAGAAGGATGTCGCCGCGTGTACCGACAAGTTCGGGCACGACCAGCAAAAAACCCTTCTCCTCCGCCAGACCCTTCCACTCCTTGAACTGGAGATCCATCGTGTCCCACGGTGGCGTTCCGTGACAGGCCACCACGAGCGCCCATTGCGCGTCGGACCGGTAGCGTGTCGGTATGTACAGGCGGTAGCGCCGGTCGTGCTCGGTCTCGCGCTCCTCGATCACGCGCCCCGGCGCCGGGCGATTGCTGATTACCGGGCAGCCCGCACAGCCGACCAGGAGCACCATCGCCAGCACAGCCGCCCCGATGCGGCAGAAATTTCGCGTCGATAATCTCACCCCGCACCTCGCTATTCCATGTGGTGACCAAAAACCATCATCGGCTTCGTGACGGTGCTTGGCAATATGCCCATTCGAAACGGCACTTTAGACTGTTCAGCCGGGTTGGCCAGGGAACGATTCTCTCTCTCTGAAGACGCCCCAGCACGATCCCAGGAGCTATTCCGATTCGCCCTGCGAATTCCAGAATACTCGATCTCGTTGTCAAATCGGCTAGTTCAGCAGCCGCCCCAGGTGGAATCAAAAAATTTGCCGCGAAACGGTTGGCCCGCTGTTCACGCACGTCATCCGAGCGCCCATCGTCAATGAAGACTTCCTTCTTAGGATCGTGGAGGATATGCCCCGCTTCGTGGAAGAACGAAAACCAGAATTGATCCTCCGTCTTGTACCGAAGGCTGAGCTGAATCAAAGCCTTTTCCGAGGTTAGCCATCGTGCAACACCGCTGACTGGACAGTTGGCGATTTCAGGAACGAAAATGACGGCTACACCCACCCCAGCCGCCAACTCTACCATGCGGGGTTGAAAGACCCGCGGAGGTTCGCACGTCAATTTGCGAATACCGACAAGCGCATTCTCAAACCCCGCCCTGTCATACGGCCGAACCTCGATATTCCTCGCTTCGAGTTCTCCGAGTCGCAGCCAAGTAGCCAAAGCCCCCGGGCGAGCCTCGAACTTGGCGGATTTGCGGAACGCCCCTCCAGGATGCATCCACAACTCGTTCCAGCTTTCGGAACTGCTCACTCCAAAAAACTGCAGCACAGCATGAAGCAATGATATTCTATCCGGCTGTTTCTCAATGACTTTTCGGGTAAGAAGTTCTTTTGTCGGAATCGTTCCGAGCCAGGCCAGGTCGGCTTCCAGCCTCTGACGGTCGGTGATTATGGCCAACTGTTCTCGGTAGTTGGTTTCCAGGTTGTTCCACATCCGCGCAGGCACCCCAGTTACTCGGTCTAGCAGGACTGAAGTATCCGGCGTGATCGGAGCCTTACCCTTGATAATCTCATTGATTGTCTTGGGAGACAAGCCGGTACGGACTGCTAAATCACGTTGGGTCATGTCAAGATGGTCGATCGTTTCCTGGAGCGTCTGGCCGGGGGGGACAGCGTAATCCGGCAGAAATCGATATCGGTGTTTCGTTCTCGTTCCACTCATGTGTCGCCCTCCCGAAATCAGTGCGTGTCACAAACCTCCAGCACCACAATCTGTGTCACCCTAGTGCGATCCAATCCACCATCCGGTTTCCGCGGCACCGGGTCATGGTCGGGCACGAAGATCAGCCGATAAGGATGAACGAGATCGACGGACAACTGCCCGGACCTACTGCCTCCCAGCTCGTGACATCGTGCAGGAGGAACTTGGCAGATGTCGGACAGCTTGTCGGCCGCCTTCAACTCCATCAGGCGCTGCTGAAGCTTGCCGGCTAGACGTTCGCCCCACCGTTTTTGCGATTCCTTTGCGGATGAACACGCCCTTTGCAAACCGCGGCTCGCGAAGCTTACCTCCATGTTCGACGTTTCCTTAAAATAGTTTACCTATTGCGAAAATCAATTTCAAGAAAAA
>Ga0272443_10004438_pt1 | contig 15286 bp, 15 predicted proteins | sample SSMAcet12_FD_193581 | JGI IMG/M metagenome (GOLD analysis project Ga0272443, IMG submission 193581) | Marine sediment archaeal communities from Little Sippewissett salt marsh, Falmouth, MA, United States - SSM-Acet-12 | ecosystem: Environmental > Aquatic > Marine > Wetlands > Sediment ...
AGAAATGAATCAGAGGGTAAAGGAGCTATTAGAACTGGTTTCACTACCACCTGAGCAATTTCTCAATCGGAAACCAAAAGAACTCAGTGGCGGACAACAACAGCGCATTGGATTAGCGCGGGCAATGGTTATGGATTCACCCCTACTGTTGATGGATGAACCATTTGGCGCATTGGATCCTATTTTAAGAAAACAACTCCAGGAAGAATTTATTAGAGTTAAGGAAAAATTACAAAGAACTATCATCTTTGTAACACATGATATTGAAGAGGCTTTTCGCCTTGGAGACCGGGTTGCCATTCTGAGAGGAGGACAGCTAATTCAGGTAGCCAGAAAAAATGAATTGCTGGTCAACCCGGCTAATGATTTTATTGCAGATATCGTGGATTCCAATAAAAAATTCAGACATTTGGATAATTTAACAATTAAAGATACCATGCTTCCCCTTGAAAAAAAATACATTTTTCAGGCAGATGAAACAGCCCAATCTGCTATCCAAAAAATGATTGAGGAACAAATTGAATTTGGTATCGTCTTAGAAAATCATCATTATAAGGGAGCAATTAAATTAAACCAATTATACGCTAACCAGGAAAAGAAGCTCAAAGAGATATCTTCGCAAGTGTCAACATACAATTCTACAGATTCAGTTGCTACAGCTTTAGATGATATGAAAAAAAATAATAATTTTATCGGCATTGTCATGGAAGATGAGCCAATAGGCATCCTCCTGTCTGACGAACTTCTATCAAGGTTAATTTAAGATGATTTTAAATGTATGGAAAACCCAGCAATTAGGAATAAAAACGATTGAACATCTTTCTATGGTATTTATTGCCCTCTTGATTATTATATTTATCGGCATAAGTATTGGTATTTTTTTATACAATAGAAGAAATTTATCTGATGTTGTTTTAAATATACTTAATGTGATTGAAACCATACCGGAATTAGTCTTGCTGGTTATTTTGATGCCCTTTTTAGGTATTGGTTTTAGACCAACTATAGTAGCCTCGATTCTCTATTCAATATTACCGGTAGCAAGAAATACCTATGTCGGATTAACTCAAGTAGACCAGCAGTATCTCGAAAGTGCCCGGGCAATGGGATTGGCTGAAAAGGAAATACTATGGCATGTGAGGATACCTCTTGCCCTCCCATTGATTGCTGCCGGTGTTCGTATTGCTATTGTCTTTACCATGGGCGTCGTTACCCTGGGAGGATTAATCGCAGCAGGCGGATTAGGGGGTCCAATTCAGACCGGCATTCATCTCTATGATAAAAATATTATCATCATCACCGGATTATGGATTGGTATCCTGGCAGTAATGGTTGACTCTATCGGTAGCTGGATAGAAAAACGATTAAATCGAAGGTATGGATATGATTGATATAAACATTATCTTAAATGCAGTCGGAGAACATCTCTTTTTAGCTTATAGTGCATTATTTATTTCTATTATCTTAGCTATTCCACTGGCTATTCTATCCCTTTACAATCGCTACCTGGCTTCCGTTTTGCTGGTTCTTGCCAATCTGGTTCAGGCAATTCCCAGTTTTGCTGTTGTTGCCATTGTTGTTCCGTTATTGGGCATAGGCTTTAAACCGGCAATTTTTGCTATTATTTTACGGATCATTCTGCCTTTATTTAAAAATACCTTTACAGGATTAAAGGATGTTGATTTTATTTATATTGATTCAGCTAGAGGAATTGGACTTAACAAAATGGAAATTTTACGCCATATCCGTTTTCCCCATGCTTTTCCTGCTATTTTTGCCGGTATTAAATTTTCTGCCGTGATTGCCAACAGTGTTGCAATCCTTACCTCTTTAATAGGTGCAGGAGGTCTGGGAGAACTAATCTTTGAAGGATTGACTAATTTTAATATCCCAAAGGTATTAACCGGTGCCATTCCTGCTATGATTATTGCTATCCTGTTGGATGTGAGTTTTAGCCTTATTGAAAAAAGAATTTCATTAGAAAACTAGAAAACCACTATTTTAAAAATGACCCTTTTCTTTCATGATTTTTTTTAATTTCTCGTCTACTGTACCGTCCGGTAAAACATAATCCGGAGAAACGTATCCTTCCTCTTCAAATCGTTTTTTTCTGATACAATCCTTACCCCCATTCAAACAGTAATCATCAATCCATTTTTTATCCAACAATCCTTTATCATAAGCTCTTTTCATACCTGATGTTTGATCATACCATCTGCATACATTAGCCATAATACAACTCCTTAACTTCTTTTATTTTTACTCACCACTCATCACTTGAAGTGCTATCTATTCTTACAATCTTTATTTCTACAACCTTAGAGATTGACAAAATATTTGATTGTAAAGTTAATAAAAACATGAATGATAAAAGCGGGCCAGAAAGATTTTCCGCGATAGGCAATCCATCCAAACCACAAGCCTGTTACAATACAGGATAGAGTTTCTGCCTCAGGTTTGCCCAGATGAAGCAAAACAAATGGAACCATCTGGATAATAATACTAACTTCACCAAATCGCTTTTTCAATCCAAATAGTAAAAATCCCCTGAGCAAATATTCCCAGGCAAATAAGATAACGACTGCTGAGGTAAAAAATTCATAATAGTTGAATTGTCTTACATAATATTGGTGAACAGAGGCAAAACGGGAACCAATTAATAAAACCGGAACACCTAAAACGATAGTTATAAAAACATAGGGTAACCAAATTCGGTAATTCCCTATTCTAAAACCATAATCAAGCGGGTTGTCCCTTAAAATGAATAGGATAACAAAAACCGGTAGAATGACATAATAGATTAAATGGCTAAATGCTAAAGTTGGTCCAATTGGCCTGTACCACTGCATGACTAAAGAAAAAGTAGCCAGGGTTAAGACAATAAGTACCTGAAAATTATCTTTTAAAAAAGGTAGGATTTCTAGATATTCCCGATATAAAAACTTTAGCAATAAACAAACCTCATTTATTATATTATGTTCAAATAACCGATAGAATTAAAAAGTTTATAATCCTATTACAATAATATCAGAGATTACTATCTTTTTCTATCCTTGCCTGATACCCATTATTGATACTTTCATTGAAAATTATATTATTTTGTGGCAAAATAATGATAAGAGAAAATATTATATAAAAATTATTCCCTAGAATATTCCTGAAAAATCAATGATTTCTATAGAGGAGGTGATTTATTAGTAAAATAAAGAGAATATTCATTACTAACAAGTCACAGATTCCGAGTTTCTTTTTGACTAGATTGAATTTAAAGAATTTTTTAATTTACAGAACCGTAGGAGGTTTATTCGATGAGAAAATTTTTTTGGTTTACTCTTATAGTGTTATTTTTCGTTTTCTGTGTTAACGGACATGTCCTTGCTCAGAAAGACGTCTTGCACCTGTATACTGCTTTTGATACCGAAGAGGCAAAATTATACATTGAAGCCTTTGAAGCAGAAACCGGTATCGATGTACAATGGGTTAGGATGTCTTCCGGTGAGGTTCTGGCCAGAATTGAAGCTGAGGCCGCTAATCCACAGTCTAGTGTTTGGCATGCCGGTTCCAATACTTCCCATATCAACGCCGCTTCAAAAGGTCTTTTAGAACCCTATGAGCCCAATACCGACTTTGAATTACCTGAATTATTCCATGCTGATGACTGGGCTTGGACAGGATTTTACAGTGGTGCAATTGGGTTTGTTACCAATACAAATTTCTTAGAAGAAAATGATATGGAACCTCCCACTACCTGGGCTAACCTACTTCATCCAAAACTAAAAAATAATGTGGCTATGGCCTATCCATATACATCAGGAACCGCTTATACTACCTATGCCACACTTGTCCAAATGCTTGGTATGGAAAAAACACTTGATTGGTGGGAAGAATTTGACCAACACAGTATTTTCCAATACACTAAATCCGGGACAGCCTGCATAGGAATGGTTGGCCTGGGTGAAGTAGCTGTTGGGATTGCTTTTTCACATGATATCCTGGCTAAAGGAGTTAATGCCGGCTATCCAGTGGTTATGACCTTCCCAAAAGAAGGAACCGGTTATGAAATTGGAGGATTATCTCTCATCAAAGGAGGACCTGAACCGGAATTAGGGAAAAAATTTATTGATTGGTGTTATACTGTTGGAGCTCAAAATCTCTTCCAGGAATATAACCGTTTACCGGTAAACCCAAAAGCCACTGTGGCAGAAGGATCAGTAACCTTAGATGATGTAAAATTGATTGATTATGATCATATTCTTGCCGGAGAAAGCAAAGATGAATGGGTAGAAGCCTGGAGAGACAGAATTGGAAAATAAATTTCTTATAAATTGTTAATCCAAATTAACTATCCCTGCTATCAATGATTATTGGATTTGAATTGATTGGTAGCAGGGGTTGTTTTGCAATGGTATAAATCAAATGAATAGTTACAGAAATAGACAATTTCAAGAAATTACCGGTCAAATAAAACTTATCTGGAAAGAGCCGATACTTTTTCTTTTTATTGTGTTTATTTTCTATTTTTTGTTTACATTTGTGGTCTTTCCCATATTTCAGGTCATTAGATATAGTGTTTTTATTGATGGTCAATGGGATTTTTCTAATTATTTGGCTATTTTTTCCAAAAGATATTATTTTCAGCCTTTTATCAATAGTATTGTTTTAGGTGTTTGCACTGCAACGATTGGAACAATTGCGGGATTTATTTTTGCTTATGCTCTGACTCGAACTCCCCTTCCTTTCAAATACTTTTTCCGTTTAACGGCTACTTTCCCTATTATTTCTCCCCCTTTTGTAGTAGCATTGGCTGCTATACTTCTTTTTGGAAGAGCAGGGACTTTCTCTCCATGGATCAAAAATCTAATTGGAGATTATTCTATCTATGGTCTGGGAGGCTTGATATTAGTAGAAACAATTGCATATAGTCCTACTGCATTTTTAGTTTTATATGGGGTTTTAGAAGCCATTGATCCTTCATTAGAAGAAGCATCGATGGATCTGGGTGCTCCCAGGATGAAAATATTCTCTACTGTTACTTTGCCACTGGCTACTCCGGGCATAGCCAGTGCCTGGCTTTTGGTCTTTATTCAATCGATGGCAGATTTTGGTAATCCCATGGTTATCTCCGGTGATTTCAGGGTTCTTTCGGTTCAGGCATTCTTACAAATCACCGGTATGTATGACCTCCCCCGTGGTTCAACCTTAGCGATGTTATTACTTATTCCCACTTTAATCGCCTTCTTTGTGCAAAAATACTGGGTTTCGCGAAAATCTTATGTTACAGTTACCGGCAAACCAACCGGTGCCACCATTAAAAACCTGGAATGGTATATCAAATTACCGGTTTACGGATCCTGTATATTCTATGCTGGTTTGGTTTTTCTATTTTATGGTTCTATTGTGTACGGATCTTTTCAAACACTATGGGGGGTAGACTCTACTCTTACCCTAAAAAACTATGTGCAAATGTTTGAAGTCGGAAAAGATTATCTGATTGATTCCATAACTTTATCTACTGTTGCTACACCAATTACCGGAATAGTAGGAATTTTTATTTCCTTTTTAATTATACGGAAAAAATTTATTGGTCGAGGTCTAATGGAATTTATTTCCATGTTGACTTTTGCTGTCCCTGGAACGGTTGTTGGTATAGGTTATATCCTGGCATTCAACCAAAGTTCAGTCATAATGCCTGTTATTCTAACCGGGACGGCCTGGATTATTATTCTATTGCTAATTTTTAGGAATATGCCGGTGGGAATTCGTTCCGGTATAGCTGCATTACAACAAATTGATCCGGCTATTGAAGAAGCCTCTACTGACCTGGGAGCTGACAGTAATGCAACTTTTCGAAAAATTACTCTCCCTATGATTGCTCCGGCCTTTTTTTCCGGACTTGCCTATAGTTTTGTGAAAGCTATGACTGCCATCAGTGCGGTTATTTTTGTAGTATCGGGAAAATGGAATCTCATTACCATTGCTATCCTTGGCTTTGTGGATAACACTCAATATGCTCACGCTGCAGCCATGAGCATGTTATTGATTCTCATTGTCCTGCTGGCACTTGGAATTATACAATTTCTGGTAAATCGAATCGGCAAAGGGGTCAGAACAACTGATATTATTGGCTAGTTTTTTTGTTTTAATAAGCAGAAGGGGTTTAAAAAATGAAAAATGATTTTCTTGAATTAAAAGAATTGGTTAAAATATTTGGTAGTGGCAAAGATACTGTTAATGCAGTTGATCATGTTAATTTAAAAGTAAAAGAAGGGGAATTGGTTACTCTACTAGGGCCCTCCGGTTGCGGCAAAACAACAATTCTACGCATGATCTCCGGTTTTGAATTACCAACCTCTGGTAGAATATTCATTGACCGGGAAGAGGTAACTTCAACTCCACCAAACAGAAGGCCTACTGCCATGGTATTTCAAAATTATGCTCTCTTTCCTCACATGACAGTTGCGGAAAACATCATATATGGACCCAAAATCCATGGAGATGCTTCACATACTGCGAAAAAAAGAGCAGAAGAAGTGATGAAATTAGTTGGGCTGGAAAAGCTTGGCAATCGTTCACCTTCTCAACTCTCCGGAGGACAGCAGCAACGGGTAAGTTTAGCCCGCTCTCTGATTATGGAACCAAAAGTATTATTACTTGATGAACCACTTTCTAATCTGGATGCCAAATTAAGAGTTTCCATGCGTCTGGAAATAAGGAAACTACAACAGCGAGTTGGCATTACCTCAGTCTATGTAACACATGATCAGGAAGAGGCTATGTCTTTGTCAGACCGCATAGTCATTTTAAAAGCTGGAATAATACAACAGATCGGGACTCCTTTAGAAGTATATGCCCACCCGGATAACCGTTTTGTAGCAGACTTTATCGGAAAGGCAAATTTTCTGGAAACCGTTGTTACCCAGGTTATTTCAGATGAACAAGTAGTCATTGACTTATTGGGTCAACAGTTAACTATCCCTGTGGTTAAGAAAACTTTTAAAAAAGAGGAAAACGCCCTTCTGGTTCTCAGGCCGGAATCTATTATCCTGGAGAAAAAGAAACCGGATACCATTACCGGAATGATTCATGAAATTGTATTTCTTGGGAATCAAATGACCTATATCGTTGAGATATCCGGGCAATTAATAACTGTAGAGATGTCAAATCCCCAGGAATGCGAATGTTTTCAAAAAGGGGAAGAAGTGAGTATCCGGTTACCTGCAAAAAGTCTTCATCTATTGCCCTGGGAGGAAAAATAATGCAACCGGTTATCTGTATTGAAATGCTTTATCCTGAATTGAAATTAGAAGAAAAATTAAGCAAAATAGAACAAGCAGGTTTTTCCCTGATAGAATTCTGGGACTGGAAAGATAAAAACCTTTCTTTGCTACCTTCTTTATGTCAAGAATACGAAATGAAAGTGGTTAATTTTAGTGGTCAGCGAAAGGGTAGCTTGATTGCCAGTAACACCCATGAAAAAATCTTTTCCGAGCTTGAGGAAGCAATAAAGATAGCAGAAAAAGTGAATTGTCCCCATTTAATGTTATTAACTAATCAGTTAGGAGAAAGAGGTATAATAGAAAATAGTTATGACAAAATAAGCCCGGAAGAAAAATACCATAATATTATTTCCGGTCTGAAAAAAGCAATCAGCTTAACCCCTCATTCTATTACCCTGTTATTAGAAACACTTAATAGCAAAATCGATCATCCCGGTTATTTTTTGGATAATATCAATACAGCAGTAAAAATTGCAAAAGAAATCAATCATCCACAATTAAAAATTTTAGCTGACTTATATCATCTCGGAGTAATGGGTTATGATCTCAGACAGATTATAAATGAATACCATTCTGAAATAGGTTATTTTCATGTTGCTGATATTCCGGGAAGACACGAACCCGGGACAGGTAATATAAATTGGAAAGAAATACTTGAATTGATTCAAGATGTTGGTTATAAAGGTTTTATTGGTTTTGAATATTCACCAGCTTATGATTCTGATAAATCACTGGTTAAAATAAAAAATCTCTGGCAATCAGTTTTCCCTGGATATTTTTAATAAATGTTTGTAATTTTTAATATTTCTCTCGAATCAGTTTTTCTACATCCTCAATAGGTCGTCGGAAAGGACCTTCAGCCTCCATCTTCAAGCTGGTTAATGCTGCTGCCCAGATTGTTGCCTCTTCCGGTGAGGAACTAATCCTTTTAGACATATAAGCAGCAAGGCAGGTATCACCTCTCCCGCTTCTCCCAATCAATTCCCGTGGATAAAAAGAAGCTTGAAAGAATTTTTCTTCTGCTAATACCAATACCCCTTCCTGATGAGTAATAATGACTTCTCGGGGACCCATATCCTTAATCAGAAAAGCGGCTTTTTTAATATCCCTTTCTCCTGTTAACAATTCAGCCTCTACTGCATCAGTCTTTAAAATATCAATACAGGATAATACTTCTTCCTTTTCCGGCCATGGTCTGGCAACTAATCTACCATTATCATTTACACGAAGAAAACTTTGAATATCAGCAGCTAATACTGATTCCTTTTGAGAAAGCACTTTAATCATTTCTGGGAATATCTCTTCGCGCATGGAAGCGCCAACAACGATTACTTCAGCCTTTATAGGAATAATTTCTTTCAGAGTAAAAGGTTCCGCCCAATTCGTTACAACTATCACTCTTTCATCAGGATTATCAGAAGGATATACCAGTCTAAGACAGGTAGATTGCTGTGTCCAGGTAATGAAAGTTTCTACTCCCAGCTTTTTCAATTGGCGAATGACTTCAGCATCTTTCCTGGCAAGCCGACTTACTGCTAAAACTCTCAATCCCATTCGAGCTGATACATTGGCACCATAATTAAAGGCTCCACCATCAACGACCCTGGTTCCGGTAGAAGAGACGATAGTATCCTTAGTATAATGGCCGATAAAGGCTATCTTGTAAGGTATATCCAATTTTTCAACCCCCGTTTATTAAAAAACAGTCATTCTCTTTATTCTAAATTCAGGTAATCAATTGCCTGGTTAATTTTAGCCTTTAATTGTTTTTTATCTAATTTTTGTATCTCTTCGGCAAAAGGTTCAAAAGAGATAATCCCTTGATATCCTCTATTCACTAAAAATTCTATTTGCTCTTTGTTGTTCATTCTATCCCTGCTAAAATCCATATTTCGATATTTATCCTGATACTGATCAATAGGTATCTCTGCAGTAATAGATGAAATATGCATGAGTCCGGTGAACTGAATATCATATTCTCTGGCCAGTAGATTCAAGCCATCGGGTCCGATAGCATGATGGAAAGTATCATAAACAATTTTGTAGCCTTTATATCCCACTTCTTTCATTATTTTCATGGCTGTAATAACAGAAGATAAAGAACTGGAATTAAAACCAAGAGGCTCAATGTATCCCATTATTCCGAAATCTTCAAAAACATTGATTAATTCTTTCAAGATATATATGGTTTCATGAACCTGTTCTTCCGGACAACGATGATCATCTTCTTCATTCATAGGACAAAGGACAATAGCCTGACAATTTATATTTTTCGCTAAAGTGAGCAAAGAATTTAATTCTTCTTTCGTTTTATCTATTTCTTCCAAATTATTAAATCGTTGTAATGCATTAATTGAACAGATTTGAATATGGTATTGTTTAGCCAAATCCCGGATTTCCTGTATAGAATATGAACCAATAATGTTTCCACCGTTTATATCATTGCGTAATTCCACCCAATTTAATCCCAACTCATTTGTCAACTGAAAAAATTCTTCCATATCAAGAGTTGGACACATAATTCTGTTCAATCCAAACCTGAAACGATCGATCATTTTTAGATAAAATCCTTATCAATGAAAAAATATTACATAGTAACAAAAATTCCTTATATTTAATCTTCTAACAAACCAAGTTTTTTCCCATATTCTTTATATCGAGGATGAAGAGGGTATTCTTCTTTTATATACCTGGTAACAGGAAGACCCCACCCGTTTTTTTGCTCAAAGTGCATCCCTTCGATAAAATCTGGAAGTAATTCAGGAGTTATGGTAAACATGAGGTCACCATCCTGTGCTCTGGCAAAAGTGCGATCTCCCTTACAGGGAATAGCAACATAACATTCTCTATTTTTAAGGGCCGGCACAATAGCATAAACACAGGCTGCATGCCCTGATAGTTGACAATGAAGGTCTTTCCCATCAATATAATTTTTAATTATTAACAAATAAGTTAACATTAAGCCATTAACATGCATAAAAATTAGATCGGGTTTAAAGTTGAGTTTATGAATTGGCGCCATGACAATTCCTTGATATTGACCTTCTTCCAAAGAGGGCATATTTTTACACCATTCCTTCCCAGCCTCCAGAGTTTTTGCACTATCAGGGTAACGATGTGTACCATCAAAAAAACCTTCATCCTTTTTAACCATACCCAAACCAATAACAGGTTCAAAACAATAATGGTCTTCCTTAAACATGGCTATGGTCTTTTCATTACCATCTTCTGATAATGACAAAGCCTGGCATAATGCCAGCTTGTGTCCTAAGTCTCTTGTGGGTATTATTACTCCTTCGGGGATCTCGTTTCTGTTATTCAACATTTTAATTGCAACAGGATGATTGCGCATTCTTAACCATACTTCGATCTCTCTTCCCATTTCTTTAATTTCTTCAAAATTCATAACAGGCTCCAATCCTAATAAATAATGTATTTACTTTTTTTTTAAAAACAAATGGTTTTCAATCAAGATAAATCTAAAATTATGAATAATTCGCAGCTACTTTTTTGATTACTTTCACAGTCTCTATTGCATCTTCTTTGGATATATGACGATTCGTTACAATTCTAATTTTATCCGGTTCAACTGGTAATACCTGTATTCCTTCTTTATTCAGTTCTTGAACAAAATTTTCCGGGGATACTTTCAATTGACCAATATTGCAATAAACCATATTTGTCTGGACACTTTCTAAATTAACATCCAAACCAGCTGTTTCATTTAGCTCCTTACCAATGTAATGGGCATTTTGATGGTCTTCCTTCAATCGGTCAATCATCTTCTCCAATGCAACAATTCCTGCTGCAGCAATGACACCTGCTTGTCTCATGCCGCCACCTAACATCTTCCTTGCTTTTCTTGCTCTGTTTATAAAGGAAACATCTCCCACCAGAACAGACCCAACCGGTGTGCTGAGACCTTTAGAAAGGCAAAACATAATCGAATCAGCTTCCTTGACTAATTCTTTAACATCAACATCCAGAGCAACTGAAGCATTAAAAATACGGGCTCCGTCAACATGCACTTTTAAATTCAATCCATGGGCTAGTTGACAAATCTCATTCATTTGGTGAAGTGAATAAACGGACCCGCCCCCACGATTATGGGAATTTTCAATACAGAGCAGGCCTGTAGGTGGATAGTGGATATTTTTCGACCTGAGAGCAGTCTTGATTTTCTCAATACTCATAATGCCATTTATACCTGGCACTAAACGTGGGGAAAGACCGGCAATTCTGGCAAAACCACCAACTTCATAGTAATAAATATGGGAATCTGCTTCTAATATAACCTCTTCCCCAGGCTTAGTATGACTCATCAAGGCACAAAGGTTTCCCATGGTACCACTGGAAACAAACATAGCAGCTTCTTTCCCTAATTTTTGAGCTGATAGTAATTCAAGTCTATTCACTGTTGGATCTTCACCAAATACATCGTCCCCCAAAGGAGCATGACGCATTGCTTCCAGCATCTCTTCAGTAGGCATAGTCTGAGTATCACTCCGTAAATTAATTGGCATAGTAATATTCTCCTTAATTTCTATTCTGGATTATTTATATTTACTCTTTTATATTCTAAGTTTTTAATTCTTTATACTTAGAAATCAACACAAATTTGACTATAAATTTCCGATGCTTTACACACTTCTTCCAAACATATGAACTCATCCTTCGTATGTGCCTGTAAAATGCTTCCGGGGCCAAATACAATCGATGGTATCCCTATTCCTGTAAAAGAAGAGGCATCACAACCAAAATCCACTCCCTTTATTGCCGAACTCCCAATAATTTTATCACAACTTGATATTGCAGTTTTTACAATGATCTGATGATTATCAGTATCCACTGGCATAGCATAGGTAGTCGGCTCTGAAACATTTATATCTATGTCTTTATTCTTCTTAAGCTGGGCAATTAGATCGAGAATTTCATTTTTTGCGTTCTCACCTGTTTCTCCCGGCAGTAATCTTCTGTCTACTTCGATTGTACAATGATCCGGTATAATATTTACCGCACTTCCCCCATTAATACATCCGACGCTCAGGCTGGGACTTCCTAATAAAGGGTGTTTTTTATTTTGCAAACTCGCAACAAGTTCGTTTTTCATTATTTCAATAAAATCAACCATATCATATATCGCATTGTGTCCTTTGTCTGGCCTTGAGCTATGTCCGGCCTTTCCAATACTTGTTATTTTCCATCTCACTACTCCCTTGCAGGCAGTTACAACATCTAACTGTGTTGGTTCACCTACGACAGCTCCTTGTAGTTTGATCCCTTTCTTTAAAAAATGATCAACTCCTCTATGTTGATATTCTTCATCAACGGATGCTACAAAATATAAATCTGTAGAAGGTTTAATATTATGCTTTACTATATTTTTCATAGCAATCATCATGGCAGCAAGAGATCCTTTGTCATCCGAACTTCCTCTACCATACATTCTCCCATCCTTAATCATAGGATTTAACGGATCTATATCCATGTTTTTAATAGAAACTGTATCCATGTGGGATTCAAGACATAAACCTCTTCTGTCTTTCCCTTTAATAAAACAAATAACATTAGAACGACCAGGCAATACTTCATCTAAAATACAATCAATCCCTAATTTTTTACAATAGTTATAAACATACTCAGAAATTTCTTTCTCACCGTTTTTACAGCCAGGATAACCCGGATTTACACTATCAATACTAACTAAATCAGCTAATAATCTTGTTATTTCATTATGATCAGCAGTACCTTTAAATAAAAAAGCAGTCATTCAAGTCTCCTTCATTCGATTTTTATAATGATGGTAATAAATTTATGTTAAAAGATATTAGTTATTGATCTCAATAAATATACTAGCCATTAAAACTTTTTATCTACCGGTAACTAAATTAGGCAGCCATAAACTTACTTCTGGAACGTAGGCAACCAAAATAACGACCAGGACTCCTATAATAAAATAGGGGATTAAATCCTGAAAAACATCTTCCAGGCCTATTTTGGCAATATTACAGGAAATAAATAAAGTAGCTCCAACAGGAGGAGTGAATAATCCTAGTGCTAAGGTCATTAACAAAATGATAGAAAAATGAATAGGATCCATGCCCATTTCTTTAATAATCGGGAAAAATATTGGAATAAAAATAAATAGATTAGCAACCAGGTCAATAAACATTCCTGCAACAGCTAAAATAAGAATCATAACTAATAATATTACAGCATTAGACACTTCCAATGACAAAACCGCTCTAGAAATTAATTGCGGTATATTCTCTCTGATTAGCACCCAGCTAAAAACATTAGCAGAACACACTAAGGCCATTACCGCTGTTGTCGATCTGGTAGAATCAATAAGTGCTTGTTTTAAACCATTTAAATCCAAGGACCTGTATACAAACAAACCGATAGCCAGAGAATAAAGGGAAGCTACTGCCGCTATTTCAGTAACTGTTGCAATACCAAAAACAATTGCAATTAATAATAAAAAAGGAAATACAACTACCCAGGCACATTCTTTAAAGGCTTCCCAAAAACCTTTCCAGCTAAAAGATTCCTCTCTTGGAAATTTCTTCCTGATAGAAATAATAACTGTAATAATTAAGTAGGATAAACCTAATATAATTCCCGGGATTGCACCGGCTAAAAACATTTTTAATACCGATAAATTAGTAATCCAGGCAATGATAATCATCGTGCTACTGGGAGGAATAATAATTCCAACCACGGAAGTTGTTGCGTTGATTGCAGCTGAAAATGATTTAGTGTATTTCTGTTTTACCATTTCTGGAATAAGGATACTTCCGGTAGAAGCAGCATCAGCGACTGATGAACCGGAAACTCCAGCCATAATCATACTAACTACTACAGAGACACAGCCAAGTGCACCTGGTAACCTTCCAATAACACTATTGGCAAATTTAATAATCTTATTAGCAACACCTGATTGGACCATAAGGTTTCCCGATAAAATAAAAAATGGAACAGCTAAAAAAGGAAAAGACTGTGTATTGGTAAAGAATTTTTGAGCTACCATAGATACAGGAATACCTTCAGATAAGATATATAATAAGGCTGAAACACCCATACTGAAGGCAACAGGAAGACCAATAATCATAAAAAGGAAAAATAGAAAAATCATGACCCAAATCATCAATTATCATCTCCTTCCTTTTCAGTATGGATAAGCTCTTTTTTTTGAATTTCTACTATTTGCTCTGTTTCTGTAGAGGGAACGGCAATTTTTAAATCCGCTTTCCCTCTTAAAATAGCAATAATCTCATTTATTTTTAAAAATAGAATAAATGCAAGAGAAACCACTAATGACAAATAATAAAATGTCTTTGACATATATAAATTTCCAATCATCTGATTGGATACCGCGATTGATAATTGAATTGCTCCTATAAACATGAACAAAATAAAAAACATTGTCAAAAATTCATTAATAATTGCGACTACTCTTTTGGATTTTAGGGGTAATTTGCTGACAAATAAAACTATTCCTATATGTTCTTTATGATAAGTAACAGATATAAGGGACAAAAATACAATCCAGGGAAATAGCAGACTTGTCAAATCATAAGTAAAAGTAAATGGACTATTAAAAAAATACCGGGCGGTAACTTCGATTAATACTACCAATACCAATATTAACATTAAACCAGAAGAAATAAGATCAATTTTGTGAGACAAAGAATCCAGATATTTTCTTTTAAGATGCTCTTTTGAGTTCATAACTATCTCACCCACCTTTATAAATCATTCATTATGGAAAATTATTTTTATTTTACAATCATTTATTAATGAAGAGCAAAGACTTTATTAAAAATAAGTCTTTACTCTTCATTAGTTATGTTAAAACACTATTTATATGGAATATTATCTCTTTTATTATTTTCTATATTCTTCTAACCATTTTTCCATTGTCGCAAAATCTTCATATTTTTCACGAAGTTCTTCATAGACCGGTTGAAGTTTTTCCACAAAAGCAACTTTTTCTTATGCTGTAATAA
>Ga0272443_10004440_pt1 | contig 15280 bp, 18 predicted proteins | sample SSMAcet12_FD_193581 | JGI IMG/M metagenome (GOLD analysis project Ga0272443, IMG submission 193581) | Marine sediment archaeal communities from Little Sippewissett salt marsh, Falmouth, MA, United States - SSM-Acet-12 | ecosystem: Environmental > Aquatic > Marine > Wetlands > Sediment ...
ATTTGTACTTTCATATCCTTGCCCGCTCCTTTTTTGATCTTCCCGATCGGTTGCTTTCTTCTGAAAGCAACATAAAGGAGCGGGCACTTTGTTTTCAAGCAGGCATCAACATTTGAACGGTATTAATACATTGGTTTATCCGGGGACGATCCCGGTTCAAAGAACCGGGACAACACCCGGATCGACAGTCCGGTACTCTAACCAATTGAGCTACGCCCCCAGGTTATACTCGAGGGTCAGTAAGGTACCGGGGCAAGGGGGTAAAAGCAACCATATTTTTCATTTTCATATTTTTCATTTGATTTCAGCGGGTTCCGGGATCAGGGATCTCGCGAGAAAGCCGCCCGGGAATTCTCCGTTGACAAATGTGAAGAAATAATCAGACTCAATTTAACATTTCCCCAACCAGCCGCGAACAAGGGCGATACAGGCGATACAGAATGAGAGTGGTTATACTCGGTTCCGGGGGGGCGTTTCCCACATCCCGGAGGATGCTGCCGGCGACGGCGCTGCTCCGGGAAGGAGAGATGTTCATCTTCGATTGCGGGGAGGGTACCCAGCTCCAGCTGGCCAAATCCCGACTGGGCTGGGCCCGGCTGCGGGCGGTCTTCATCACCCACCTCCACGGCGACCACGTGATCGGCCTGGCCGGGCTCCTGATGACGATGAGTATGGGGGACCGGTCCGCCCCGCTGACCATCTTTGGCCCCCCCGGCATCCGCGGCTACGTCGACCTCTCCCGGAAATACCTGAAGTTCGGAGTCGCCTATCCCCTGGAGGTCAGGGAGATCTCCGGGGGGACGGTGATCGAGGAGGAAGAGTACCGGATCGACGCCATCCCGGTCGATCACCGCGTCTTCACCCTGGCCTACCGGCTGAAGGAATATCCCCGTCCGGGACGGTTCGACCTGGCGGCGGCCGAGCGGCTCGGGGTCCCGTCCGGCCCGCTCTACAAGCAGCTCCAGTCCGGGGAGGAGGTGACCCTGGAAGGGGGGAAGGTGGTGAAGCCGGAGCAGGTTCTGGGTCCCCCCCGTCCGGGACGGACGGTGGTCTATATGGTCGATACCCGGCCCTTCCCCGGGGCGGAGGAATTCGCCCGGGGGGCCGACCTTCTGATCCACGACGGGATGTTCGCCGATGATATGGCCTCGGAGAGCGGGCCCAAGGGCCATTCCACCGCCCGGGAAGCGGCCCGGCTGGCCCGGAAGGCCGGAGTGGGGAGGCTGCTCCTGGTCCATATCAGCCCCCGCTACCTCTCGATCCGCGATATGCTGAAGGAGGCTCGGGAGGAGTTCCCCGATACCCGGATCGCCCGCGACCTCGACGTTTATGAGATCGAGTACCGGGAAGGGTGATCTTCACGCCGGCTGCTCGCAAACGGCTGAATGTCAAGTTTGATGGGGATAATTGTTCTTAAAACGTCATTTTCCCCCCCGAAATTGAACCGCTAAGATCATAAAGGGGGGGTGTTTATTATTTAATCCCCCGGAAGGGAAATACTTAGATAGGTCCGACCCCGAATGCACGAGTGGACGATCGCCGACAACCTGGTTCGACTGGTGGTGGAGACCGCCCGGAGCGAGGGGCTGGAGAAAGTATCGGAGGTGTATGTCAAAGTAGGGGTCTTGCGACAGGTGATCCCGGAGACCCTGAAGGCCGCGTTCTCCCGCCTGGTCGGGGAGACCGGATATGCCGGGGCGGAGTTGAAGATCGAGGAGGTTCCCCTGGCCGTGAAGTGCCGCGGCTGCGGCTCGGAGAAGGCCGGGGACGACCTCGCCTTCACCTGCGGGGAGTGCGGGGGGATCGATCTGGAGATCATCTCCGGCGACGAGTTATATCTCGATTATTTAGAGGGAAAATAGGGAATGGGGAATAGGAAAATGAGAGTCGCGATCAAGGAAGATATTCTCAAGGAGGAGGACCGGGTCGGGGCGGAGAACCGGCGGGTCTTCCGGCAGCACGGGGTGGCCGTCTTCAACCTGATCGGCTCACCGGGTTCGGGGAAGACCTCCCTGATCGAGGCTGCCCACCGTGAACTGGCCGGCGACCTGGCGATCGGGGTGATCGAGGGTGATTTGGCCTCGGACAAGGATACCGTCCGCCTCCGCGGACTGGGACTGTCGGCCCTGCAGATCAACACCGGGCGGGGCTGCCACCTGAGCCCCCTGATGATCAAGGAGGCGCTGACGGAGATCAAACTGGAGAGCCTCGATATCCTGATCATCGAGAACGTTGGCAACCTGGTCTGCCCGGTGTCCTTCGATCTCGGGGAGACCGCCAAAATCGGGCTGGTCTCCGTGGCCGAGGGGGACGACAAGCCGACCAAGTACCCGCTGCTCTTCCGGGAGGCGGAGGTGGTGATCCTGAACAAGATCGACCTCGTCCCGCACAGCGACTTCAGTCGGGAGGCCTTCTACTCCGGCCTGCGGGCGATCAACCCGGCGATCGGGGTAATCGAGGTCTCCTGCCGGACGGGGGAGGGGATAGGGGAGTGGGGGGCCTGGCTGCGGGAGAGGGTCAGCTCTCCCGCCGGGCGATGAAGCGGGCGATCAGCCTCAGAGGTTCGGCCTCTGCTCCCAGGGCCTCCAGCGCCTCTTCGGCCCGAACGACCGCCCGGCTCAGTTCCCCGCGGCTCTCTTCGACCCCCCAGACCGCGGGATAGGTCGCCTTCTCCCCCCGGGCGTCCTGGCCGACGGCTTTTCCCAGGAGCGATTCTTCACCCTCGACGTCGAGGAGGTCATCCTTGATCTGGAAGGCGAGCCCGATCTCCCGCCCGTAGGCCCGCAGCGTCCCGACCAGTTTTTTCTCTCCGCCTCCGGCGATCGCCCCGGCGACCGCGGCGGCGGTGATCAGGGCCCCGGTCTTCCGCGAGTGGATCCGGGCCAGTTCCGCCCGGGAGATCTTTTTCCCCTCCGCTTCAAGGTCGGCCTGCTGACCCCCGACCATCCCCCGGGCTCCGGCGGCCTCCGCCAGAACCCCGATGATCTCCCGGGCCCGGCCGGCCGTCAGGCCCCGGTCGCGGGCGACCACCTCGAAGGCCAGGGTGAGGAGGGCGTCGCCGGCTAAAATGGCGGTGCCCTCGTCGAAGGCCCGGTGGAGGGATGGGCGTCCCCGGCGGAGGTCGTCGTCGTCCATCGCCGGGAGGTCGTCGTGGATCAGGGAGTAGCAGTGGATCATCTCTAGGGCGCAGGCGGCGGAGAGGGCCGGGGCCTCGATGCCGCCGGCCGCCCGGCAGGCGCTGAGGCAGATGATCGGGCGGAGCCTTTTGCCGCCGCCGAGGAGCGAGTAGCCGATCGCCTCCCGCAGGCGCGGGGGGACCTCCCCATCCCGGCCGAGGAGGTCGGCCAGTGCCAGTTCGACCACCTCCCGTTTCTCGGACAGGTAAGCCTGGAACCGCTCGGTGTTCATCCTGAGTTATTCTAACTTCCCGGCAAGGTTGTTGACAAGAAGATTTATTCGCCTAATATTCCTCCCTCCGGGAAATAACCCCAGAAGGAAAATCCGAGATGCCTACCTACGATTACGGCTGCGAGGAGTGCGGCCACCAGTTCGAGAAGTTTCAGAGTATCCGGGCCCGCAAGCTCACCCGCTGCCCCCGCTGCGGGGGAAAGGTGAAGAGGCTGATCGGGACCGGGGCCGGGATCATCTTCAAGGGTTCCGGTTTCTACGAGACCGATTACCGGTCGAAGAGTTACCGGGAGGGGGAGAAGAAGGAGAAGGAGGCCGTCAAGCCGTCGGCGGAGAAAGCCCCGGCGGGGAAGAAGGCGGCCGAGAAGAAACCCGCGGCCGCTCCGGCCGGAAAAGAGTGAGCCGGAAGTGTCGTAAGCCCCACAATGGTGGAATTCCCGATGAAAAGCGACGTTCAGTTCCGGGATATCCTCCGCCGGATCGACGGCAAACCCTACGGGTTCTACCGGGACCTCAAGGGGACCTACGACTTCGGCGAATACACCCTGGTCATCGATTACGTCCAGCCCGATCCCTTCGCCCCCCCCAGCCAGGCGGCGGTCCGGATCCCCCAGGCGGCGGCCGGTTTCCCCGCCGGTCTTTTCGATACCCCGGTCCGGCGGATGGCGCTGGAAGACTGCCTGACCCGGCACTTCTTTCGCCAGGCCGCCCGGCTGGTCAAGGGGAGGCGGGGTACCGGGCACAGCGGCCTGCTGGCCATCGACCGGCCCTCCCAGGAGATCCTGGAGAGGACGGCGATGTCGATCGGCCCCGAGCGGGTCGAGGCCCGGTTCGTGGTCGGGCTTCCGGCCCGGGGCCGGCGGATCCTGGGCCGCCAGGCGCAGGAGATCTTTTTCGCGGAGGTCCCCGAGCTGGTCCGGCGGACCCTGATCGCCGCCGGGCTCGACCGGGAGGTGCTGGATAAGTTCGCCGACACCGCCGAAGACGCCGACTTCATCCGCCGCCGCCTTCCCGGGCGGGGCCTGGCGGCCTTCGTCGGCAACGGTGCGATCCTCCCCCGGCGGTCCGGGGTGGACGACCGCCCGCTGCCGGAAGGGGAGGCGATCCCCTTCCAATCCCCCCCCGAGCTGGAAGTCGAGATCGACTGCCCCCGCCGGGGAAAGGTTCGGGGGATGGGGGTCCCGGCCGGGGTGACCCTGGTCGTGGGCGGCGGCTACCACGGGAAGTCCACCCTGCTCGACGCCCTGGAGAAGGGGGTCTACAACCACATCCCCGGCGACGGTCGGGAACTGGTGGTGACCGAATCTTCCGGGGTGAAGATCCGGGCCGAGGACGGCCGGTCGATCGCCTCGGTCGATATCAGCCCCTTCATCCGCCGGCTGCCCCGGGAGATCGACACCACCGTATTCTCCTCCGCCGACGCCAGCGGTTCGACCTCCCAGGCCGCCAACATTATGGAAGCCCTGGAAGCCGGGTCCCGGCTGCTTATGATCGACGAGGACACCTCGGCCACCAACTTTATGATCCGGGACGGGAGGATGCAGGCCCTGGTCGCCCGGGAGAAGGAGCCGATCACCCCCTTCCTCGACAAGGTCCGGCAGCTTCACCGGGACCTCGGGGTCTCCACGGTCCTGGTGATGGGGGGGAGCGGGGACTACTTCGACGTCGCCGACACCGTGATTATGATGGACGAGTACGTTCCCCGGGACCGGACCGGTGAAGCCCGCCGGATCGCCGGGAGCTTCTCCACCCGGCGGAACTTCGAGGGCGGCGAGAGCTTCGGGAAGGTCCGGGCCCGCCGGCCGCTTCCCGAAAGCATCGACCCCCGCCGGGGGGCGAAGAGGAAAGTCAAGATCGCGGCGAAGAGCCGCCAGCTGATCGGATTCGGCGAGAACTGGATCGACCTGGCGGCGGTCGAGCAGCTGGTGGACATCAGCCAGACCCGGGCGATCGGGGATATTCTCCACTACGCCCTCGGACGCTATATCAACGGGGAAAGGACCCTGGCCGAGATCCTCGACCTGGTGGAGGCAGACCTGGAGCGGGAAGGGCTGGACGCGGTCAGCGGTTATCTGAAGGGCAACCTGGCCCGGCCCCGACGCTTTGAGGTTGCCGCCGCCCTCAACCGGCTCCGCACCCTGCGCTGCCAATAAAGAAAATTAACCGCAAAGTTACCATGTAGACTGAAAATTAAAAGCCAGTCGCTCGCAGCGGGCTTAATGGGGTAAAATATGACGTCCGAGTCAGCAACCCCAACCCGAAGGAGGACTGGCTATGAGCAACTATATCATGGTCGGAGCCGATGTCCACGACAAAGACATCCTGATAAAGGCGGCCTACAACCGAGAGAATCCGATACAAAAATCGTTCAATAATACCCCGGGCGGCACGGATAGAATGATAGCCGCTCTGAAGAAGCAAGCCCGGGAGCACGGCAATGCTTCTATTATTTTCGTGTACGAGGCCTCGTTTCTAGGATTCGGCCTGTACGACAAACTGACCGACGCCGGAATCGAGTGCCGCGTGCTGGCGCCGACCAAAATTGCCCGATCGTCCAAACACCGGAAAAGAAAGACCGACGCCAGGGATGCCAACCGGCTTCTGGAGGTGATTAGAGGTCATATCCTCGCCGGGAATGACCTGCCGGACATCTGGATCCCCGATCTTGAGACTCGGGACGACCGGGAGCTGGTTCGGATGAGATTGGAGACTGGAGACAAGATTATCGCGGTCAAAAACCAGACCCTTGTACTTCTGAAACGGAATAGTTTTCGTAAGCCTGGAAAGATCGGAAAGAACTGGACCAAAAGCCACCGGCTCTGGTTGGGGGAGAGTGCGAAGCCGGGTTCGGATTTGCCGAGCGGCGCCAGATGCGCGCTGAACAGCTTGGGCAGGCAACTTTGGGCCCTGGAACAGGAAATCGCTTACCTGGACAAGCAGATCCAGAAGCTTTCGCAAACTCCACGGTACGCGGGCCCGGTCCAGGAGCTGGTAAAACTCAAGGGAGTGGGGACACTGACTGCGATGGTGTACCTTACGGAGATGGGAGACCTGAGCAGATTTAATAACCGGCGAAAGATCGGAGCTTACCTCGGCCTGGTCCCGTCGAGCAAGGAGAGCGGGGGGAAATCCGACCGGAAGGGACATATCACACACCAGGGATCGAGTCGGGTGAGAAAGATCCTCTGCCAGGCCAGCTGGGCGAGAGTGCGGACGGATCTTAACGAGAAGAAAGTGTATGAACGAATTGTTAAACGCAACCCAAAACATAAGAATATCGCTGTGGTCGCCTCAATGCGCCGCCTATCGATAAAGATGTGGCACGAGGGGCTAAAAGCCCAGGGCCGGGCCGGCTCTTTTGAGGCCGTTGTTTAACAGTTAACGTTGCGCAACCCCCGAAACGGAAAGGAATTATCCCTTAACCTGAAAATTCTTTTTTCAGCAGGTAATGACTCGTTCGTCTGAATCGCCGAGATCAACTGAGGGGACGAAAGACCGTTCGCGTCTTGGGTCAAATACAGCCCGTCGCAGAGTTTGGTCCGCCCCCGGCGTTCAGAAAAACTGATCTCTCCACGGGAGATGATCGAATAGCAGAATGCGCGACTTCGGCGAACCCAGTTAAACCTGCTGCGATATTAGTCTTGACTGGCGTCTACATAGCAGACGCAAAGAACGCAAAGAGTGCTTTAGAGATTTATTTCGAAGTCTTCAGGCGGTTGCATAATCTCAACATATTCGGACTGTATTCCGTCTCGGGAAACAAACTACAATTAACTTTGCGTTCTTTGCGTCTTTGCGGTGAAATTGTCTCTGCGTTCTTTGCGGTTCATATTTTCAGTTTGGAGATTCCGGTATGAGTGAGTTTATCCTGGTAATGATTACCAGCCCGGAGCGGGAGGAGGCGAGAAGGATCGCCCGGGCGCTCCTCGAGAAGCGCCAGGCGGCCTGCGTGGGGATCTATCCCCGGGGGGAGTCGTTCTTTTGGTGGGAGGGGAAGATCGACCGGGCGGAGGAGCATCTGCTGATCGCCAAGACCGTCCGGGACCGGCTGGACGGGTTGATCGCGACGGTGAAGGAGATCCACGGTTACGAGGTCCCCGAGATCGTCGCCCTCCCATTGACCGGGGGGAGCCGGGAGTATCTCGACTGGCTGGAGAGCGAGGCGTCCTTATGAACCGGAGAAGCCGGGAAGGCGAGGTGGCGGCGGTCTGCGTCAGCGGCCGGAAAGGGGTGAGGAAGGACAACGTCGGGGAGGGCGTTCTCCGGCCGGGCTGGGGGTTGGAAGGGGACGCCCACGCGGGAAAGTGGCACCGCCAGGTCAGCCTCCTGGCGGTGGAGAGTATGGAGAAGCTGGCCCGTTCGATGAAGCGGGCAGCTCCCGGCGAGCCGCCGCCCGTATTCCGCCCCGGGGACTTCGCCGAGAACCTGACCGTCCGGGGGCTGGAACTCTTCACCATCCTCGTGGGAACCCGGCTCCGGGTCGGGGAAGAGGTTGTCCTCGAGGTGACTCAGATCGGGAAGGAATGCCACGCCGGCTGCGCCATCCGGGAACTGACCGGCGACTGCGTGATGCCCCGGGAAGGGATCTTCGCGAAAGTGATCGCCGGGGGGAAGGTGAAGACCGGGGACCGGATCCGCCTCGCCGGGCCGGTCAGTCCGCGAAGACCGCCGGCCGGCTGAAATCCGGGAGGTAACTGCCGGGGCTGTCGAGTTCCTGGACCCAGCCCCGGGTAAAGCCCAGCCGCTCCATCTCTTCGAGCACCGCCCCGTACTCCTCCTCCCGGAGCGTTCTGCCCAGGTCGGGATGGTCCCGGACGGCCGGGGTCGGGTGGTACTGGGACATCAGGGAGATATGAAGATCGTGGGAGAGTTCTTCGGCCAGAAACCGCAGGCAGGCCCGGGAATTCTCCACCGCCCCCGGGAGGACCAGGTGGCGGACGATCAGGCCGGAGCGGGCCGCCCCTTCATCATCGAGGACCAGTTCGGCCCCCTTCTGCCGGTACATCTCCCGCAGCGCCGCCGCCGCCACTTCGGGGTAGTTCTCCGCCCCGGAGTATTCCCGGGCGAGTTCGGGGTCGCGGTACTTCAGGTCGGGTAGGTAGAGGTCGATCTCGCCGGCCAGTCCCGCGATGGTCTCCGCCCGGTCGTAACAGCCGGTATTCATTACCATCGCCGGGTTCGCGCCCCGGCGGCGCAGTTCCCGGATGATCCGGCACATCCGGGGGATCCGGTGGGAAGGGGAGACGAAACCCACCGACTTCGCTCCCCGGTCGAGGATCGTCTCGATCCGGTCAACGATCTTCTCCAGCGAGTCGAGGGAGGAGGGGAGGGGGCCTCGATTGCGGCTAATCTGGAAATTCTGGCAGTAAACGCACTGGAGGTTGCAGCGGGCGAAGAAAACGTTACAGATCCCTCGCGGGCCGCTGACCGGCGGTTCCTCCCCCCGGTGGAGACAGACCGCCGCCACCGCGTACCCGCTGCCGGCGCGGCAGTAGCCTTGCCCTCCAGTCGGACAGGAACGGGGACAGATCCGGCAGGTTTGGCGATGGATGTTGTCTTTTGTTTGGCGTGCCATCCTATCGGTCATTCGTAGGGGCACGGCATGCCGTGCCCCTACCAGGTGGTAGCCCGGTCAGGCTGCGCCCCGACCCCTGAATTGAATTGAAAATAATTTCAACGGCGGTAGTATAAGGGAATGCGAGCGGTGATTCAACGGGTGAGGTCGGCCGCGGTCGAAGTCAAGGGGGAGGAGGTCTCCCGGATCGGAACCGGGCTGCTGGTCCTGCTCGGAGTGGGGAGGGAAGACGGGGAGCGGGAGGCCGACTGGCTGGCCGGAAAGATCGTCGGTCTGAGGGTCTTCCCCGACCGGGAGGGGAAGATGAACCTCTCCCTGGAAGATACCGGGGGAGGGGTCCTGGCCGTTTCCCAGTTCACCCTCTACGGAGATTGCCGGAGAGGCCGCCGGCCCGGGTTCAGCGCTGCGGCTCCCCCCGAAGAGGGGGAACGCCTCTACGAGTATTTCTGCCGCCGGCTGGGAGCCCTGGGGTTCCCGCCGGGCAAAGGGGTCTTCGGGGCCGAGATGCTGGTCCGGCTGGAGAACGACGGTCCGGTGACGATCATCCTGGAGAAGAATAATGACTGATCCCTATTTCCTGAATATCATCGTCCCGGCCTACAACGAGGAACTCAATATCTCCCAGACCATCGGGACGATCCGGGAGATCCAGGACCGGGTGGAGATACCCCACAAGCTGATCGTGGTCAACGACAATTCCACCGACCGGACGGAGGAGATCGTCCGCCGGCTCCAGGAGGAGAGCGACGACCTTGTCCTGGTCAACCGCCGGGGCAATCACGGCCTGGGGAGGTGCATCAATCGGGGTTACGAGGAGGTCGAGGGCGGGGTGATCGTGGTGGTGATGGCCGATCTCGCCGACGACGTTGCCGCCATCCCGGCGATGCTGGAGAAGATTAAGAAAGGCTACGACCTGGTCTCCGCCTCCCGTTACGTTCCGGGCGGGGAAGGGGAGCACCGGGACCGGGTCAAGCACTTCCTCTCCCGGCTGCTCGGCGCGGCCCTGAAACTGCTGATCGGACTGCCGACCAACGACGCCACCAACGCCTACAAGATGTACCGGGCGGATATCCTCGACCGGATCGGGATATTGAAGTCGGACAACTACACCACCGGGATGGAACTGACCGTGAAGGCCTACCTGGAGGGATTCCGGATCGCCGAGGTCCCCACGGTCTGGCAGGACCGGACTGAGGGAAAGTCCCACTTCAAGCTCTTCAAGGTCGGCCCGGAATACTGCCGGTGGTTCCTCTGGGCGGTCTGGCGGAGGCTGCGGGCGGGGAGGATGGGGACCGGTGCTGATAAAATGAAATCGGGGAAAAAACCCGAATAACCACTATCCAACCAGGAATATCCAACCGGGAATGTCGATCGAGAATGGAAGAGAAGAATCCATGAACCAACCGTTTATCCTCCTCACCAACGACGACGGGATCAACGCCCGCGGCCTCTACGCCCTCTGGCGGGAGATCAGCGCCCTGGGCGACGTGGTGATCGTCGCCCCCGACTCCGAGCGTTCGGCCGCCGGGCACGCCATCACCCTGACCGAACCGCTCAGGGCGAAGAAGGTTTACCGCAACGACGGCCTTTACGGTTACGGGGTCAACGGGACCCCGGCCGACTCGGTCAAGGTCGCCGTGAAGGCCCTCCTCGACCGGATCCCGGACCTGGTCATCTCGGGGATCAACCTCGGCCCGAACACCGGGACCAACGTGATCTACTCCGGCACCGTCTCCGCCGCCACCGAGGCGGCGATCCTGGGGATCCGGGCGATCGCCGTTTCCCTGGGCACCTTCGTCGACCCCGACTACGGACCGGCCGCCCGTTTCGCCCGGCATCTGGGAGACCGGGTTTTGCGGGGGGAGACGCCTCCCCGGCTGCTTCTCAACGTGAACGTCCCCGCGGTCCCGGAAGAGGAGATCCGGGGGGTGAAGGTGACTCACCAGGGGATCGCCCGTTTCCGGGAGGTGATGGAAGAGCGGGTCGATCTGAGAGGAAGGCCCTATTACTGGCTGGGGGGGGAGATGGACAAGCCCTCCAACGACCACGGGTCCGACCACACGGCTTTGCTGGAAAACTATATATCGGTCACCCCGCTTCACTTCAATATGACCGATTACCGGCTCATCCCCGAACTGGAGGGCTGGGGGCTGTCCGCCGCCAGCCGGACGGGTTGAAGCGAAAAAATCTATTCCCCGTCCGGGATTTTCAGTTATAGTAGAGAGGAAGACGGTATTCAGTAATCGGCAATCGGTGATGGGGGTGGGGCGGGGGGAGGGGGCTAAATTATGAGATATTTTTTCGCGGGTGTTTTCCTTATCACGCTTGTTGTCTGCGGACCGTCCCTCCTTCCGGCCGAGGAACCGGCGGGTGAGGAGAAGCCGCCGGATGTAAATACCCTGATCGCGGATCTCGAGTCGCCGGAGGAGTCGGTGAAAATGAGAGCCCGGGCTCTCCTGGCCGGGATGGGGGAGGAAGCCGGCCCGCCTCTGCTCTCCGCCCTGGAGGCGGCCGGCGAAAAAAAGGCCGGCGACCTGATCGAGATCCTGGGCTTTATCCGCTACCGCCCGGCGGCTCCGGCGGTGGAGAAGGCCTGGCAGGAGACCGACTCCGTTCCGCTGAAGCTGATGGCGGCCCAGGCGCTCTGCCGTTTAGATCATAATTACAGCCGTTACCAGGGGTACATTTTGAGCCAGGTCCGGTCGGGCGGGGAAGGCGACCGGATGGCGGCGATGCAGATGCTCGGTTATATCGGGGACCGCCGGGTTATCGGGCCCCTGGCCGATATCTTCGGCGACTCCGGCCTGCCGGACCAGGTCCGCCAGGCGGCGATCTGGGACCTGGCCCACACCCCTTACCGGGAGTCGGCCGAGATCCTGGTCGGATTGCTCAACGACCCGGAGCTGGACTGGTTTTACAAGGAGATCATCATCGCGGCGCTGCGCCGCCTGGCCGGCCAGGAGGGGATGGCCCCGATCGTCAGCGAACTGCTGGAGAAGTCCCAGGGCCTTCCCCAAAGATAGCCGCCGGCCGGCCGGTTCCGCCGCGGGAGAAGAAACTATGCTTGCCGGGAAAAATAGTCGCCCGGGCCCCAAACCCCCGTCCGGGCGGTTTTTTGCCGCCATCGCTTCGGCCGGGGTTATCCTGCTCCTTCTCCTCCCGGCCGGCTGCGGCAAGAAATCCCCCCCGCCCGAAGTTCTTTTCCGTTATCAATTCCGGCCGGCGGAGGAATTCACTTACGAAATCTCGCTGCTGGGAGAAGGGGAAGCCACGATGACAATGGGGAAAGAAGACGGGGAGAAAGAGGAGGTTGTCCTCCCGGTTCGGATGGAGGGAAGCTACCTGATGGAGATCCGGGTCGGGGCGGTTTCGCCGGAAGGAGTGGCCGACCTGTTCCTCGCTTACCGGGATTTCGATCTGACCGCGGTCAGCCGGGTCCGCGACCGGGAGATGGCCGTCCGCCTTGACGACGGGGGAATGGTGATCTCGGAAGGGGACCGGGTGATAAAGGAAACCGGGGCCGGGGAGAGTGATTTCCCTCTCCGGGGGATTACCGGAGAAGAGTTCGAGATCCGGATCGATAACCGGGGGACGATTCTCTCCGCCCGTCTTCCCGCCGGTCCCGAGCGTCTCTTCCCCGGACTGAGGTTCGACGCCTTTCTCGAACGGATGCAGCCGGAATTTCCCCGGGAAGCGCTTCCGCCGGGCGCCTCCTGGTCCCGGGTGATCGAGGTTCCCGGCCCGGGTCAGGGCCGGCCCTGGGACCGGGGAGAGAAGTGGTCGGTCGAGCTTGTCTCCACCTTCCGCGGTTACGAAGGCCGGGATGAGAAGACAGCGCTGATCGATTTCTCCGGGGATTACCGGCAGGAGGCCCCGGCCGAGGTCGCGGGTTCCGGGCCGAGAGGTTCGTCCCACCGGCTGGAGGGGACGACCCGGTTCGATCTTCCGGGGGGCAGGGTGCTCTCCAGCCGGTCCGTCCTCCGGCAGAGTCTCGACGTCCGGATTGAATTCGACCAGGTCCTCAGGGGGGAGAAGATCGATCTCCGGGTGGAGGACACTGTGGAAGTCACCGTCCAGCTCAGGCAATAATCAGGGAGGTTATGATGGGATATCTGCGTCGGCACGGCGAGGTTTGCTTGCTCCTGGTGGTTTTGATCGCCGCGTCCCTCTGGGGGCTCTCCCGGTTCTTCGCGCCCTTCAGCTTCTCCCAGAAGGCGCTCCTGGCGGCGACCCTGCTCTTCTGGATCACCGGGTTGGCCTGCTGTCTCTTCCGTTCGGAATTCCCCTTCTTCAGGAAACATTCCCAGGCCATCGGCCTGGCCATCCTCGTCGTTTACGTGGTCGTCCTCGGCCTGGGCACGGTCGCGGAGATCTTCGAACTGAACTGGTTCTCCTGGCTGTAACCGTCCCGGATCGACCCGATCCGGCGGGAGATGAAACCGACCAGTTCCTCCTGGGCTTCCCGTCCGTTTCCCCGGACCGGTATCGCCTCACCGAAAATGATCCGGACCGGGATGCCCGGCGAGATCCGCCCGAAATCCCGCAGCCGCCTCCCGGTCCCCCAGGCCGCCGTCTGGAGGGCGACCGGTACCACCTCCACCCCGCCCCGCCGGGCCAGTTTCACCGCCAGCGAGTTGAAGCTGGCGGGGTCGAGATAGGGTAGCCGGGTATTCTGGGGAAAGACGATGACCGAAATCCCCGCCCGCAGTCTTTGTTTGCCTTCCCGGAGGACTGTCTCCAGATCCCGGCGGGGATCTCTCCGGGCGACGACGATCGGCCGGCGGCTGGCCAGGACCGGTCCGAAGGCCGGGTAGGCGAGGAGTTCCCGTTTGGCCACGAAGGTGACCTTGCGGTGGGGCCGGATGATCCCGGGGAGGATAAAAGTCTCCAGGACGCTCATATGGTTGGCCGCGAAGACGACGGGCGATTCCAGCCCGATGAAGTTGGCGGTCCCCTCGACCGTCGCCCTGACCCCGACCGACTCCAGCGCCTCCAGGGTCCGGCGGCTGGAACGGATCCAGTCCCGGCCGGAGTAGGCGCCCCGCCGGGCCGTCTGCCCGGCGTCAAAGACTATCTTCAACAGTTTCAGGTAGAAGACCAGGGACGGGAACCGGCGGGCGACCGGGCCGATCGTCCGTTCCGGGGTCCGGTAGTCGGCCGCCCGGGGAGACCCGGCACCCGGTTCGCTGGAGGGAAAATTCATTGTCGGACTATCTCCGTCGGCGTCCCCTGTTTCTTCGGCTGTTCGCCAGGAGGAGGGCCCCGGCGATAATCGCCGGGAGGCTCAGCAGCTGGCCGACCCGCAGGGGGCCGGGGAGGGGATAGGAAGCCTGGGGAACCTTGACGAACTCGATCAGAAACCGGGCGCTGAAAACGGTGAGGAGAAAGAGTCCTATCAACTCCCCGGGCGGAACCCGTCCGTCCCGCCGGCGGTAGATAAATATGAGGAGGAAGAAGATCAACAGGTAGGCGGCGGCCTCGTAAAGCATCGCCGGGTGGCGGGGTACCAGGGGAGTCACCCCGGTCCGGGCGAAGACAAAGGCCCAGGGGAGGTTGCTCTCGGTCCCGATAATCTCGGAATTGAAAAGATTCCCGACCCGGATCAGGGCCCCCGCCAGGGCGGCGGCGATCGCCAGACGGTCGAGCAGCCAGAGGTAGGATTGGTCCGGCCGCTTCCGGGTGTAGAAGTAAAGGGCGATCAGGATGCCGACCGCCCCGCCGTGGCTGGCCAATCCCCCCCGCCAGATCAAAATGATCTCCCCCGGGCGGCTGAGGTAATAACCCGGTTCGTAGAAGAAGCAGTGTCCGAGCCGGGCTCCGATCATCGCTCCGCCGAGGATATAGAGCAACAGCGTCCCCAGGTCGTTCTCGGGCACCCCCTCACTCCGAAAGATCCGCTGAAAGATCAGGTAGCCGAGGAGAAAACCCAGGGCGAAGAGCAGGCCGTACCAGCGGACGGTGATCGGGCCGAGGCGGATCAGTTCCGGGGCGGCGTCCCAGTAGATGAAGGCGGCAGTCATCAATAAACCCGTTTGAAAGTTTCCCGGTCCCGGCGAAAGCCGGACGGGAACTTGCCGGGTCCGGTTTCCGACTGCTGCAAATATATTCACCCGGGCGGGATTCGACAATCATTATCTTCCATCCGGCCCGGCCGGACCCGGTTTTTTCTGTGTTGTTGGTACGTCAAGTTGTCCGGTAGAATTGGTAAGTGATCTGTCCGGTTTGGATTGTTTATGAGGGGAGGGATCCTCTCTTCTCTGCCCCCCCTAGGGGGGGCGCGCTCAAGCTGCTTCCCGC
>Ga0272443_10004441_pt1 | contig 15278 bp, 9 predicted proteins | sample SSMAcet12_FD_193581 | JGI IMG/M metagenome (GOLD analysis project Ga0272443, IMG submission 193581) | Marine sediment archaeal communities from Little Sippewissett salt marsh, Falmouth, MA, United States - SSM-Acet-12 | ecosystem: Environmental > Aquatic > Marine > Wetlands > Sediment ...
CGGCCGAGGACGCCCGCGTCGTTCACCACCAGCGTGTCGGCGTGGTCGAAGCGGGCGACGGCCGCGAAGGCCTCGGCGAGGATCGACGCGCCGTTCTCGAGCGTGAAGGAGAGCCGGTGCGGGCGGTCGACGCGCACGCCGGGCCAGGCGGCCGCCAGCTCGTCCAGCAGGACCGCGATCTCGGCGAGGTGGTCGCCGCCGTTGGTGGCGGCGACCAGCCGGCCGCCGGGCCTGAGGACCCGGCCGAGCTCGGTGACGGTCCGCGGCAGGTCCGGCACGTGGTAGAGCATGTGGTTCGCGAAGACCAGGTCGAAGCGGTCGTCGGCGAAGGGGAGGTTGGCGGCGTCGGCGAGCACGAACCTCGCCTCGCGTCCGGTCGCCGCCAGGGTGCGGCGGGCCTCGGCGAGCATGCCCGGCGAGACGTCGCTGAGGGTGAGCCGCCACCCGGCCGGCACGGTGGCGCCGAGGGCCTGCCACATGCGCCCGCTGCCGCTGCCGACCTCCAGGACGTCGGCGGTCGGGGGCGCCTCGAAGCGCCGCCAGAGCCAGGCGTGGAAGTCCTCCCGATCGCCCGCCCCGAGTTCGTGCAGCGCGATGCGGGCCCGCAGGCGGGCGGCGTCGCCGTAGGCCTGGCGCGACAGCGTCAGCGCGGCGTCGTCGTCCGGCGCGAAGTCGCCGGCCGGCGCGGCGGCCCGGCTCATCGGAGGAAGAACCCCGCGCCCAGCGCGTCGTCGGGGTCGACGACCCAGGTGTTGAAGCCGACGATGGCCGCGCGACCGGCGATCTCCGGCACGACGGCGTCGTAGGGGCCCACGCGGGTGCGTTCCAGCGCCCGGCCGCGGAACGCGGAGCCGACGATCGACTCGTTGACGATGCCGTCGCCCAGGCCGAGCCGCCCGCGGGCGACCAGTTGCGCGACGCGCCCGGCGGTCCCGGTGCCGGTGGGCGATCGGTCGACCTCGCGGTCGGCGAACACGCAGACGTTGCGCTGCGTCCCCTGAGGCGTCTCGGGCGGGCCCGCGAGGATGGTGCCGTAGATGCCGCGCAGTTCGCCCTCGAGCGGGTGGACGATCTCGGCGGCCGCCATCACCGCGTGCTTGATCTCGTGGCCCGCCCGGATGAGGTCGCGCAGGTGCCCGGGCGTGACCCCGAGGCCGACCTGCGCCGCGTCCAGGTAGGCGTAGAAGGCGCCGCCGAAGGCGACGTCGACGGTGACGTCGCCGAAGCTCGGCGTCGCGACGGTCAGGTCGGCGGTGTGCAGGAACGAGGGCACGTTGCGGAAGCGCACCTGGCCGACGCGGCGGCCGTCCCACGGCACGTAGGCCTCGATGAAGCCGGCGGGCGCGTCGATGCCGATGCGCGTCTCCGGGATCGTGCGGGTCACCAGGCCCTGTGCCACCGCGACGGTGGCGAGCGCGACGATGCCGTGCCCGCACATGTCGGAGTAGCCCTCGTTGTGCATGAAGATCACGCCGAGGTCGGCCGCCGGGGTGACGGGCTCGGTGAGGTAGGCGCCGTACATGTCCGCGTGCCCGCGCGGCTCGAGCATGAGGGCGCGGCGGACGTGGTCGAGCTCCTCGCGCACCCAGCGGCGCTTCTCCAGGATCGTGGCGCCCGGGATGCGCGGGACCCCGCCGGTGACGATGCGCAGCGGCTCGCCGCCGGCGTGGGCGTCGACGGTCGTGTAGGCGGCAGCGAACTCCATGGGCGAAGGCTACCCGGTCGGCGGATCCGGCGGCGCGGCCTGCGCTGGTCGCCTGCCCGCCACCGGTACGCTGGGGCCATGCCGCACCCCGCTCCCGCCGTCGTCGCTCGACTCGCAGGTGGCCTCATCGCGTCGTGTCAACCGGTCCGGGGCGGCGTGTTCGATCGCCCCGAGCTCGTGGCGCTGTTCGCGCTCGCGGCCCTGGACGGCGGCGCCGTCGGGCTGCGGGTGGAGAGCCTCGCCGATCTGCGCGCGGTACGCGCGGCGCTGGACGCCGCCGGGCGGCCGGTGCCGGTCACCGGTCTCGTGAAGCGCACGGAACCGGGGACGGCGGTCTTCATCACCCCGCGGCTGGCCGACGTCCGCGCGCTGGCCGACGCCGGGGCCGACGTCATCGCCTTCGACGCCACCGACCGGGGGCGCCCCGTGCCGGTGGCCGAGACGATCGACGCGGTCCATGCGCTGGGCGCGCTGGCGATGGCCGACGTCTCGACCGAGGCCGAGGGCGTCGCCGCGCACGCGGCCGGCGCCGACTTCGTTGCCACCACGCTGTCGGGTTACGTGCCCGGGACGCCCGACGTCCCCGGGCCGGACCTCGAGCTGGTGGCGCGCCTCGCGCGCGCCGGGGCCCGGGTGGTGGCCGAGGGTCGCGTGGCCACGCCCGCGGACGCCGCCGCCGCCCGCGCACGGGGCGCCTTCGCCGTCACGGTCGGCACCGCGTTCAGCCGCCCCGAGTGGATCGTGCGGGCGTTCGTCGACGCGGTGGGGGGCGCGGCGGCTTCGACGGGCGGCGCTGGCACGTGAGCGAGCCGCTGGCCCTCCTCCGGCTCGCGCTCGACCTCGGCGGCACGACCACCCGCGCCGCCCTGGTGCGTGGCGGCCGGGTGGAGCAGAGGAGCGTGGCGCCGACGCCGGCACGGGAGGGCCCGGAGGCGGCCGTCGCGGTCGCCGCGGGGCTGCTGGCGCCCTTCGTCGGGCGGGTCGACGCGGTGTGCGTGGCCGCGACGGGGCGCGTCCAGGACGGTCGCGTCACCGCCGTCAACCGCGCCACGCTGCCCGGGTGGGACGGGTTCCCGCTGGCGGACGCGCTGACCGAGCTCTGCGGCCTACCGGTGCGCGTCGTCAACGATGCCCAGGCCGCCACCTGGGGCGAGGCGCGCTTCGGCGCGGGACGCGGCGCCCGCGACTTCGCCTTCGTGACCGTCTCCACGGGCATCGGCGCCGGGCTGGTCGCCGAGGGTCGGCTGCTGCGGGGCGCCCGCGGGCTGGCGGGGCACCTCGGGTTCTGGGAGCTGCCGGGCGACGGGGTCGCCGCTTCGCACGGTGCCCGCGACGGCGGACGCGCCGTCCTCGAGCACCTCGCCTCGGGCACCGGGATCGCCCGAGCGGGCAGCGCCGTGTGCGGCGAGCCGCTGAGCACCCGGGAGGTCTTCGAGCGCGCCGAGGGCGGTGACGCCCGCGCGAGGATCGTCGTCCAGGGGGCCGTCGATGCGCTGGCCCGCGCGCTCGTCGAGCTGCGCTGGCTGGTCGATCCCGAGCGGGTCGCCGTGGGCGGGAGCGTCGGCCTGGCGCCGGGGTACCTCGCGGCGTTGCGGGGGGCCCTGGTGCGTTGCGAGCCCGAGGATCCGCTCGCCGTGGTCGCGGCGGAGCTCGGTGCCGATGCCGGGCTGCTCGGGGCGGCGGCGCTGCTCGGGTCCTGAGGGCGCCCAGCGGCGCCCCTTGACAGCTGCTGAACGCGCGTTCAATCATATGAACAGGCGTTCAGCGATGGCGGCCGAACGGACGTGCAGCCGCCCGTGAGCTTCGCTGGACGTCGGAGCCGATGGAGGTCCACATGGCCGCAAGCGCGATCAGCGTCGAGGGAGCCCACTTCTCCTACGGTGAGCGCGAGGTGCTCAAGGGCATCTCCTTCGAGGTGGCGCCCGGCGAGGTGCTCGGGTTCCTGGGGCCCAACGGCGCCGGGAAGTCCACCACCATCCGCCTGCTCACGGGCCAGCTCAAGCCCAGTGCCGGCGACGTGCGGGTACTCGGGCGCGACGTCCACAAGGATCGCTCCCAGGTGATGGGTCGCGTGGGCGTGAGCTTCGAAGAGAAGAACCTCTACCCGAGCATGTCCGCCGAGGAGAACCTGCGCTTCTTCGCGCGCCTCTACGGCGTGCCGCAGCCGGACGTGCGCGGGCTGCTGGCGCAGGTGGGCCTGGAGACGCGCGCCCGCGACATGGTCGCCGGTTACTCCAAGGGCATGCGCCAGCGCCTGATGATCGCGCGCGCGCTCGTGCACGACCCCGACGTCCTACTCCTCGACGAGCCCACCGACGGCCTCGACCCGGTCTCGTCGGAGGCCGTGCGCGACGTCATCCGGGGGCGGGTCGCGGCCGGCAACGCCGTCCTGCTCACGACCCACGACATGCACGAGGCGGACGAGCTCGCGCACCGGGTGGCCTTCATCAACGAGGGTGAGATCTATGCCCTCGACACCCCCGAGAGTCTCAAGCTGGCGCACGGCCGCCGCAGCGTGAAGGTGCGCCTCCGGGACGCGGAGGGCGTGCGCGAGGAGGCGGTCGAGCTCGACGGCGAGGCCGCGGGCGCGCGCATCGCCGAGCTCATGGCGAGCGGCGAGGTCATCACGATCCACACCGCCGAGGCGACGCTGGAGGAGGTCTTCATCGGCATGACGGGGCGGGGGCTGGCATGAGCACGCGTCGCACCCGCGAGTTCTTCGCGCGCGGCGCGCCCACCCACGCGCCCTCGCACGCCGGGATCGTGGCCGCCATCGTGCGCAAGGACCTGACCACCTTCGGCCGCGACCGGCTGTGGATGATCCTCACGCCGCTCGCCCTGCTCATGTTCATCGGCATCTACTGGCTCATGCCGCCGCGGGTGGACGAGACGCTCGTCGTCGGCGTCCACCCGCCGGCGATGGCGGCCGCGCTGAAGATCGCGATGGGCGTCGACGAGGGCGATCCGGCGCTCACCGTGGTGCCGTTCGAGGACGTCGAGGCGATGGCGGCGGCGGTCGCCGACGCCGACGCCGTGCCCGAGGGCGCCGAGCGCCCGCTGGTGGGCATCTCGCTGCCGCTCGACCTGCTGCTGCGGGCGCGCCTCGGCCAGAGCGCGACGGCGACCGTGTACGTCGGCACCAACGTGCCCGACGAGGTGCGCTCCGCGATGGCGACGGCGGTGCGCGAGGTCGCCGCGACCGCGGCCGGCGCGCCGCTGCCCGTGGACTGGACGGCCGACGACGTCATCGTGCTCGGCACCGACCGCGCCGGCGAGCAGATCGCGGCGCGGGAGCGCATGCGGCCGCTCATGGCCTTCATCGTGCTGCTCACGGAGTCGCTGGCGCTGGCCTCGCTGGTGTCGGTCGAGGTCACGCAGCGCACGGCGAGCGCGCTGCTCGCCTCGCCCGCGCGGACCGTCGACGTGCTGTTGGCCAAGGGCCTGGTGGGCACCCTGCTGGCCTTCTCCCAGGCGCTCATCCTGCTGGTGGCGACGCGGGCCTTCGGCCCCAGTTGGCCCGTCCTCTTGGTGGCCGTGCTCCTCGGCGCCATGATGATGGCGGGCATCGGCATGCTCACCGGCGCCGCCGGCCACGACTTCATCGGCACGCTCTTCTACGGCATGGGGTTCCTGCTGGTGCTCATGGTGCCGGCGATCGGCGAGCTCTTCCCGGGCAGCGCCGCCGCCTGGGTGCAGGCGATCCCGAGCTACGGCCTGGTCGAGGCGATGGTGGGCTCGTCGGTGTACGGGCTCGGCTTCGCCGACCTGGCGATGCCACTCCTGGCCGCCGCCGGCTGGGTGGTGGTCGTGTTCATGCTCGGCTGGTGGGCGCTGGGCAGGAAGCTGGTGCAGACGTGAGCCTCCGTCGCGTGCTCTCCATCTGGCGCAAGGACCTGGCCCTCGGGCCGCGGTCGCCGATCCTGCTGTTCGCCGTCGTCATGCCCGTGCTCATCACGCTGCTCGTGCAGGGCGTGTTCGGCAACCTCTTCGAGCGGCCCCCCCGCGTGGGCATCGTCGACCAGGGCGACTCGGCGGTGACGACCGCCGCGCTCGGGCTCGACACCCTGCGCGCCTCGCGCGTGGCCGACGTCGAGACGCTGCAGCGGCTGGTCACGGACCACGACCTGGACGCGGGCCTGGTGCTCACGGCCGGCTTCGACGGCGCCCTGCGCGCCGGCGAGCAGCCCCCCCTCACGCTGTACGTGGCCGGCGAGAGCCGCGCCAGCGACCGCGTGCTGGTCGCGATCACGACGATCGACCTGCTGCGCGGCGTCGAGGGTCGCGCCGCCAACGTCGCCGTCGAGGTGGTCGCACCCGGTGGGGAGGGCGTGCCGCTGCAGGTGCGGCTCGTGCCCTTCATCGTCCTCTACGCGCTGTTCGCGGCGGGCGTCTTCGTGACCTCGTTCAGCTTCACCGAGGAGCGCGAGAAGCGCACGATCGACGCGCTGCTCGCCTCGCCGCTCACGATGAACGAGGTCCTGCTGGCCAAGGGCCTGTTCGGCGGCACCCTGGCGGCGGCGATGTCGCTCGTGACGCTGGCGCTGAACGGTGCCCTGACGGGCCAGCCCGTCGGGCTGCTGGTGGCCCTCGCGATCGGCGCCGTCATGGCGGCGATGATCGGCCTGCTGTACGGCATCGCGGCCCCCGACACCAAGGTGCTCTTCGCGCTCATCAAGACCCTCAGCCTCCTGGTCTTCGCCCCGGCGCTCTGGTACGTGTTCCCCGAGTGGCCGCAGTGGATCGCCTACCTGTTCCCGACCTACTGGCTGCTCAACCCGATCGTCGAGATCGGGCAGCAGGGGGCCGGACTGGCCGACGTCTGGTGGCAGCTGGTGATCGGCGCGGCCATCTGCGTCGCGCTGGTGCCGCTCCTCGGCCGGCTGGCGCAGCGGGTGCGGGCGCCGGTGGCGGCGTGAGGGCCGCCTAACCCACCTCCGCCACGGAGCGCTCCTGCGCCGCCACGAACTCGGGATGCCCCGGCGGCGCGTCGAGCGTCCACGCGACCGGCGCGCCGCGCTCGAGCAGGCGCCACTGCAGCGCGCGGGTCCGGGATTGTGAGGCCCACACCTCGCGCGGCGTCAGGCCGTGGTCGAGGCAGAAGGCCGCCAGCGTCCCCGCCGCCTCGCCGATGGCCCACTCCACCGGCTGCAGGCGGGTGGCGCCGTTGGCCACGTGGGTGACCCCCGCGTCCTTGCAGGCCGCCAGCAGGTTGCGCGTGCGGCGCGGGACCAGCGTGCCCAGCGGCAGCTGGAACGGGTGGGTGGGCGCGTAGAGCGACACCTCGGGGCGGCCCACGCAGGGGTGGAGGTCGATGGGGTACCAGCCGATCGCCACGGCGTTCGCCCAGCGGCGGGCCGCCGGGCGGGCGCCGCGGGCGAGGTCCTGCTCCGTCACCCGCTCGAGCGCCAGGAGGCGGCGCGACTCGCGCACGTAGGGCGCCTTCGCCACGCCGTCGGGCGTGCCCAGGACGCCGGGCGCGGGCTGGATCTCGGGGTAGCCGCTTTCGGGGGCGCCCGGCGCGTCGTCGCCGGGGTCGCGCGGGCACTCGGTCTGCAGCCAGTGCAGGAAGGCGAGCGACAGCCGCCGCGCCTCGGCCAGCGCGCGCTCGCGCTCCTCCGGCCCCGCCAGCAGGCTGCCGTCGCGGTAGTCGTTGCCGGCCCAGTTGATCAGGGCGAGGTCGTGCGGGCGGCCGAGCAGGGCCGCGTCGACGACCCGCCGGTAGGTCCAGAAGGGGGGCTCGCCGGCCGGGCCCGGGACGCGCATGCGGTGCTGGCGGCGGCCGCCGTCGAGGGCGAGCGTGAACGGCTGGGCGTCCCGCAGGCGCTCGTAGCCCGGCGGGCGCGGGATCACGCGGCGCGCCCCCGGCACGAAGGCGACCGCCAGCGGCACGGTGAAGCTCTGCACCGCCCGCGGGTCGGGCGGGCCGGGGCGGCCGTGGGGCTCGCCGCTGTCGTCGCGCGACTCGGCGCCGGTGACGAACGCGGTGCCCGTGAGCGGCAGGAGCTCGCCGGTGTCCGTGGCGTCGAGGACCATGGGGGCGACGACGTCGACGGCGTCGCCGTCCGGGCCGCGCAGGCGCACCGAGCGCACGGTGTCACCGTCCATCTCGGCGGCCACGGGCTCGTGCCGCAGCAGGAAGGTGAGCCGCCCCGCCTCGCGCTGCGGTGCCAGCATGCCCTCCAGCACGGCCAGCGCCACCCGCGGCTCGAAGCACAGCCGGCTGACCCAGCCGTTGCCGGGGTTGAGCGGCTGGCCGTCGGGCATGCGCTCGGGGGCCCCGTCGGCGGCGCGGTAGCGCGCCCGGACGCGCTCGCGGAACTCGGCGTAGCGCGCGGTACCGCCGAAGCGCTCGATGTGCTCGTGCTCGTCGAGCGGGGTGACGCCCTGGCTGGTGACCTGGCCGCCGAGCCAGTCCGTCGCCTCGGTCAGCACGACGGTGCGGCCCGCCTCGCAGGCGGCCAGCGCCGCCGCCACCCCGCCGAGGCTGCCGCCGACGACGGCGACGTCGCAGGCGAGGCGGCGCGGTGGGGTCACGGCGTGGGGGTGGGCCGCGGGGCGGGGGTGGCCTCGGGGCCGGCCATCGCGCCGGGCTCGGGCTCGAGTCTCCAGCCACGCACCTGGAACGGCCCGATCGCCCCCGGGTCGCCCCCCTCCAGCGGCCGCTCGAGCAGGTCGACGGCGCCCGCGACGCGCCAGCCGGCGGGCGGACGCGGCGTCAGCGGCCCGCGCGCGCCCTGCGGCTCGTAGACCCGCAGGACGAGGCCGGGGCCGTCCGCGGCGGGCTTGAGGGCGCCGAGCGCGACGGCCGCGTCGCCGTCGCCGAAGCCCAGCGGCGCCCACGCGCCCTCGGCGGCGGGCCCCGCCAGCACCCGCGCGCGCAGCGGCTGGTTGAGGTCCTCGGCCTCCGCCAGCACGCCGCCGGCGAGCCAGTCGCCCGCGTGGGGGAGGAGCGCGTAGGTGAAAGCGTGCGCGCCCTCGTCGGCGCGCGGGTCGGGGTGGGCCGGCGAGCGCAGCAGGCTGAGGCCCAGCTCGCTCGGCAGGGCGTGGTGGCCGTAGCGGCCGTCGTTGAGCAGCGCGACGCCGTAGCCGGGCTCGGCGAGGTCGGCGAAGCGGTGACCGGCGACCTCGAAGCGGGCGGCGTCCCAGGGGGTGTTCGCGTGGGTGGGGCGGTGCACGACGCCGAAGGCGGTCTCGTAGGTCGCCCACTCGGCGCGCACGGCCAGCGGGAAGCGCGCCTTGAGCAGCAGGTGGCGCTCGCGCCAGTCGATGCGGGTGGCGAACTCGAGGCGTGCCGAGTTCGCCCACAGGCGCAGCGTCTGCTCGATCGTGCTGTCGCGGAAGCGGCGCCGCAGGCGCACGGCGCCGCGGTGGGGCCCGCGCTCGACGACCTCCACGGAGGCCAACCCGCCGATCTCCTCGCCCTGCGCGCGGTAGTCCACGTCGACGTCCCAGGCGTCCCAGGCCCGCGGCAGGTCGACGTAGGCCCACAGCTGGTTGCCGCGGCCGGCGAGCGCCTCGCGGCCGACGCGCTTGTCGAACACGCGCTGGAGGGCGCCGTCGTCGCCGAGCTCGACGCGCAGGAGGTCGTTCTCGAGGTGCCGCTCGGAGACGGAGAGGACGGCCGCCGCGGGCCCCGGCCGCACGACGGCGGCGGCGAGCCCGGGGACGGCGCCGCCGCTCAGCAGCGTGCCGTCCGCGACGGGCTGCGCGGCGGGGAAGGCGGCGGCGGCCTCCGCCGGCAGGTGGACGCGCAGCGGGCGGGGCCGGAGCTCGGGGTTGACGACGAGGAGGGCCGGGGCGCCGGGGTCCCCGGCCGCGGCGTCGGGGGCTTCGGACGGCACGCTCGCGGCCAGCGCGTCGAGCGCCCCCTCGGTGACCCGCTCGGCCGCCTCGATCACGTCGGCCAGCTCGCGCTCGGCCCGCGCGTAGACCTCGCCGATCGAGGAGCCCGGCAGGATGTCGTGGAACTGGTTCTTGAGCAGCTCGCGCCAATGGGGCTCGAGCGAGGCAGGCGCGGGCGCGCCGCGCAGGTGGGCCAGGGCGGCCACGGCCTCGGCGGCGAGCAGCGCGCGCTCGGCGCGGCGGTGGAGGCGCTTGGTGCGGCCCTGGCTGGTGAGCGTGCCGCGGTGCAGCTCGAGGTAGATCTCGCCCAGCCACACGGGCAGGTCGGCGCGTTCGGCGCTCGCCCGGGCCTCGTCGAAGTAGGTCTCCACGCGCCCCCAGCGCGTGCGCGGCAGCACCGGCAGCACCTCGGCGGCGCGGCGCCGCTCGAGCATCTCACCGGTGGTGCCGCCGCCGCCGTCGCCGTAGCCGAGCGTGAGCAGGCCCTCGGGGTGGACGTGCTTGCCGCGGTAGTGGCGCCACACCTCGAGCGCGGTGGCGGGGGAGAACACGCCGTTGTAGGCGTCGCGCGCGTTGAAGAAGGTGTGCGTCAGCAGGCGCGTGCCGTCGAGGCCCTCCCACCAGAAGAGGTCGTGGGGGAAGCGGTTGGTCTCGTTCCAGTTCGTCTTGGTCGTGAAGAAGGCGTCGATGCCGGCCTGGGCGTAGAGCTGCGGCAGCGCGGGCGCGAAGCCGAAGCAGTCGGGCAGCCAGCCGACGCGGTGGGGGCGGCCGAAGCGGCGCGCGAAGTCGCGCTGGCCGTAGAGCAGCTGGCGCGCGAGCGACTCGCCGGTGGGCATGAGCGTGTCGCTCTCGACCCACATGCCGCCGATCGGCTCCCAGCGTCCCTCGGCCGCGTGTGCCGTCACGGCGGCGAGGGCCTCGGGGTCGTCCTCCTCCAGCCAGGCGTAGTACTGGGCGTGGGACTGATCGAAGGTGAACTCGGGGTCGCGCGCCAGCAGCGCCAGCATCGACGCCGTCGTGCGACGCAGCTTGCGGCGGGTCTCGTCGATGGGCCACAGCCAGGCCAAGTCGATGTGCGCGTGGCCCGACAGCAAGAGGGCGCCCTGGGGCGGGTAGCGCTTCTGCAGATCGCGGAGCTCGCCTTGCAGCCGGGCGTGGGCCGCGCGCGCGGCGGCGCGCTGGGCGTCGTCGAGCGCCGGGGGGTGGGCTTCGAGGCCGCCGGGCGCGGCCCACAGGTGGTCGAACGCGCCCCGCGCCGCCGCGCGGGCGAGCACGTCCGGCGTGCGGCTGGGCCAGGCGACGGCGGCGAGCGCGCGCTCGGCGCAGGCCAGCAGCGGCGGCACCACCTCGTGGTCCGCGAGCGCCTCGGCGGTCTCGCGCACGAGCTCGAGCAGGCGGACCAGCTCGACGACGGTGGCGTCCTCCCACACGAGGCGGGCGCGGCGCAGCCGGGGGTCCGGCTCGGGGACGCCGAAGGGTCGGCGCGCGACGGCCTCGGCCTCGACGGCGAACCGCGGGCCGCGCAGCGGGAAGCGCCGGTGGTAGGGGTCGAGACCGAATCGCTCGTGGCCGTCGGGGAAGACGAGCGTCAGGAGGGCCTCGCCGCCGAGGTCGAGCTCGAGGCGCGCCTCGGCCAGGGGCCACCCGGCGGGCACGTCGACCTGCGGGTGCGCGAGGCGGACGACGCCGTCGCGCCGCGGCCAGGGCTCCCCGTGGGCCAGGGGCGTGCCGTCGAAGGCCCAAGCGTCGAGGTCGACGTGGGCGCGGTCGCGCCAGCCGGCCAGGGCGTCGGTGCGCACGCGCAGGCGGTCGCTGCGCTGGGCGGGGGTGAGCGTCATGTGGGGTCCTCCTGACGGACGGCGAAGGGGAAGACGCCGGTGAAGAGCCGCGGCCAGGCGAGCCGCGCGGGGCGCCAGTCGAGGGCCAGCCCGCGGCCGGCGAAGTGGCGGCGCCAGAGATCCTCGGCCAAGGGTCGCACGTGGGCGTCCACCCGGGCCTCGGCCTCCGGCCAGCGGTCGCCGAGGTCGTAGGGGTCGGGGTCGCCCAGCGCGTCGCGGACGCGTTCGCGCGCGATCGCCTGGTAGAGGGCGTCGTCGACGAAGCGGCCGAAGAGCACCTCGGTCCACGCTGCGCGGTCGACCGCCTGGGGCGCCAGCGCGCCCATCGCGATCGCGCTGCCGAGGGTGTTGCCGGCGGTGTTCCAGGCGGCGTAGCCGGCGAGCTCGGCGAGCGGCACGCGGCCCTCCAGCAGCCGCAGGAGGCGCCGCTCGGCGCCGTTGGGGTAGGCGGCGTCGGCGAGGGCGACGCGGCGGCCGGCGGCCAGGTCGCGCGCGACGGCGTCGACGAAGCCGGGCAGGTCGCGCGCGGGCGTGTCGACGGTGGCGTGGTCGGGCTGCGCGCGTGCCTGGGCGGTGGCGGGGCCGTTGACCGCGAGGACCCAGTCGGCCTCGGCCGCGGCGTCCGCGCGGCGGGCGCCGGCGGCGCGCAGGTGCGCGTCGACGAGCGCCCCGAGCGGTCGGTCCTCGTAGATCGTGGTGGCGGCGGCGCCCAGGGCGGCGCTGAGGCGCACGGCCACGCGGCCGCCGGGCGCCAGCGCGCGGGCGAGCAGCGTGGCGGGCACCTCGTCGGCGCCGGGGTAGAGGTCGAAGCGCGGCCACGCACCCAGGGCGTCGGCGCGCGCCTCGAGGCGGCGGCGGTCGTGGGCCGCCAGGCCGTAGGGGGTGGTGTCGTCGAGCGTGACGGCGAGGTGCTCGAGGACGCCCTCGGCGAGCAGCTCCAGGGCGCCGAGGTGCAGCCGGTGGTTGCGCTCGCGGGTCGCCAGCCAGTCGGCGAGCACGTCGCCAGGGACCGCCGCCTCCGCGGCGCGCAGCCGCCGCGCGTGGGCCTCGTCCGGGTGGCGCGCGTGGCGGTCGAAGGCCTCGCTGAAGGCGCGCAGCGCGGCGCCGTGGACGCCGTAGTAGGGCTTCTCCTCGAGCGGGTCGTCGTCGTGGGCCACGCGCACGATCACGCCGCCCGCCAGCAGGCGCAGGCGCGGGTGCCGCGCGCGCAGCTCGCGCAGGACCTCGAGCGCGGCGAGCGCCGTCGCCTCGGGCGTGCCGACGCGGCGGGCGGGGATGAGGCCGCCGAGCGCGAGGGTCTCGAGGGAGACGATCGCCAGGTCGGCGCCGGGGGCCTCGGCGCGCAGCCAGTCGGCGAGCGCGGCCGTGTCGCCGGGCTGGTTCAGGTGCGGCAGGGCCGGGGGCGGCGGCACGAGGACGCGCCAGCCGACGGCCTCCGCCAGCCGCCGCGGGAAGGCGAGGGTGGGTGGCCGGACGTCGGGCGGCACGAGCAGGAGCGTGGGCAAGCGTTCCTCCACGGGGTCGTCGAGCGCAGGCTACCGGGTGGGCCGGGGGGCGGCAAGCCGGGGGGCGTGCGCCGCCGCCGACGCGTCGGGTGGTGTGCTGACGGTTCCGCGACGTCGAAGCCGGCACCTCCGGCCGGTTGGCGCCGACCGACACCGTCGAGTCCGCCGCCGGCGTTGCCCCAAGGGCTGTTCCGTACACGATCTCGACGCCGCGCACACGCGAGGTGGACGGGTTCGACTGCAACCTCTCGTGGGGCATGACGCCGGTCGACCGCAAGCTGGTGCGACACGGGCATCGCGCTGGACGCGAGCCCGAGCGAGGCATGGGAGGCAGGTGGGCGCCCTGAGCCCATCGCTCCGCCTCGGCGAGGTTACCGGCGAACCGGGCGCCGGAGGCAGCGGGGCCCGTGGAGACGACCGCCGTCGAGTCGGTCGAGCCGGCGAAGCCGCCTAGGCACCGCCCAACCTGACCTCGACCCGGTGCTCGGCACCGTCGTCGCGCAGCGGCACCCAGGCCGTCTCGTCCGCCGCCACGGGCACGTCCTGCCCATCGACCGCCAGCCTCGCCACGCCCCCGCACACCCCCTCAGGGTTCTCGACCGTGACCTCGTACGTGGCCGACCCGTGCCGCAGCGTCGCGCCGTATCCCGGCCAGTCCCGCGCGATGCACGGGTCGATCTCCAGCCGGTCGCCGCGCAGGCGCAGGCCCAGCACGCGCTCGAGGCCGAAGCGGTACAGCCAGCCGGCCGAGCCCGTGTACCAGGTCCAGCCGCCGCGGCCCACGAACGGCTCGGCGCCGTAAACGTCGGCGGCGACCACGTAGGGCTCGACGCGGTAGCGCTCGGCGTCCTCGGCGGTGGCGGCGCGCGTGACGCCGGAGAGCGAGCGCAGCAGCTCGACGGCGGCGTCGCCGTCGCCCAGGTCGGCCATGGCCCAGGCGCCCCAGACGGCGCCGTGGGTGTACTGCCCGCCGTTCTCGCGCACGCCGGGCGGGTAGGCGCGGATGTAGCCGGGGTCGGGCCCCTCGCGGTCGAACGGGGGCGCGAGCAGGAGCAGCAGGCCGCCGTCGCGGTGCCACAGGTGCTGGCGTGCCGCGGCCATGGCGGTGCCGGCCCGGTCGCGGTCGCCGGCGCCGGAGAGCACCGACCACGCCTGGGCGATGAGGTCGATGCGCGCCTCGTCGCGCGTGTGGCTGCCGATGGGGGAGCCGTCGTCGGCGGTGGCCCGCAGGTACCAGTCGCCGTCCCAGGCGTGGGCCTCGATCGCGGCGGCGAGCTCGGCGCGGCGGGCGCGGAAGGCGGCGGGGCGGTCCGCCAGATGCGCCCCGGTGCCGCTCTCGCCCCCCCGCTCGCACAGCCGCGCCCCGTCCTCCAGCACGGCGCACAGGAACCAGCCGAGCCACACGCTCTCGCCGCGCCCCTCGAGGCCGAGCCGGTTCATGCCGTCGTTCCAGTCGCCGCTGCCGATGAGCGGTAGGCCGTGCGGGCCCCGGGTGTCGCCGCGCTCGATGGCGCGCAGGCAGTGCTCGAGCAGCGTCCCGTCGCGGTCGCCGGCGCGGTAGGTGTCGAAGCGTTCATCCTCGCCCGCGGCCAGCGGCGCCGCGTGCAGGTAGGGCACGCGCTCGTCCAGCACGCCCGCGTCGTTCGTGCGCTCGATATAGCGGGCGCACGCCCACGGCAACCACAGGAGGTCGTCGGAGCAGCGCGTGCGGACGCCGGCGCCGGTGTCGGGGTGCCACCAGTGCAGCACGTCGCCCTCCTCGAACTGGCGGGCGGCCGCCCGCAGCAGTTGCGCGCGCGCCAGGCCGGCCTCGAGCGGTGCGAGGTTGGCGGCGTCCTGCAGCTGGTCGCGGAAGCCGTAGGCGCCGCTCGACTGGTACAGCGCACTGCGTGCCCACAGGCGGCAGGCGAGCGCCTGGTAGGGGAGCCAGCGGTTGAGCACGTGGTCGAGCGCGGGCTCGGGGGTGCGCACGACGATGCGGCCGAGCCGCTCGCGCCAGCCGGCGCGCACGCGCCCCAGCGAGGCGGCGGCCTCCGCGGGGTCGCGAAAGCGGCGCGCCAGCTCCAGTGCCGCCGTCCGGTCGTCGCCGAGGCCGAGGACGAAGTGCAGTTCGGTCTCGCCGCCCGGCTCCAGGTCGACGTGCACCTGCAGCGCCGCGCACGGGTCGACGCCGGGCCGCACCGTGCCCGACAGGCCGACGCGGCGGAGCCCGGCGGGGTCGGCCAGGTCGAGGTCGGGCCCTAGGAACTCGCGCCGGTCGGTGGTGAGGCCGTGCGGCGGCCGGCTGGACGTCAGGAAGGCGACGGCGGCGCCGGCCATCGGTCCGAGCAGGGTGCGGGCCAGAAGCGTGCCCGTGTCCGCGTCGTAGTCCGGGACCACGAAGGGCGC
>Ga0272443_10004444_pt1 | contig 15274 bp, 13 predicted proteins | sample SSMAcet12_FD_193581 | JGI IMG/M metagenome (GOLD analysis project Ga0272443, IMG submission 193581) | Marine sediment archaeal communities from Little Sippewissett salt marsh, Falmouth, MA, United States - SSM-Acet-12 | ecosystem: Environmental > Aquatic > Marine > Wetlands > Sediment ...
GCGGATGGATGCAGCGGGGCCTGGAGATGAACGGATGCAAGGACGTCAATGTGGATATCACCCGCTCCCTCATGAAGGGTGATCCGTACACCGAATTCCGTATCCAATATAAGCCCTGAAGCCGGCGCGCTGCAGGCAGCGACCTGCTCTGTATCAACATCAGGTTCAGCAAATCTACCGCATTCGCTGACTTCCAATCGTTTTTAAGCCTGAAAATCGATATTTTTTTACGCATTTGGTTTGACAATCGATAAAAATTTACTTATATTGTTTTTAGTGCGTCCAAGGCACGGTTTACACCGTGCGGGCGCGAGGAGCCGTAGATGATGGAAGCAAAAGGCATCCTGGTTTCCACTGTTCCGTTGTTTGTAAAAGAGAAATTCGGTGTGGAAGGACTGGAGAAATGGCTGGATACTCTTTCAACGGAAGCGCGTCTGTTGTTTGAATTCAAAATCAAGGACAGCGAATGGTATGACCTGAAGACATACATGCTCGAACCCGTGGCGTTCATCGCCCAATTGTTCTACCAATGGAACCTGGAGAAGGCCGGCTGGGAAATGGGTCGTTTCGCCTTGGACCACGGGTTCAAGGGAATTTACCGCATGTTCCTGAAGGTAGGCAAGCCGGAGTTTTTTGTGGGAAAAGGTCCGATGTTCGCTTCGGGATTCTATCGTCCCTGCAAGATGGAGGTACCCTTTAACCAACGGGGCAAGGCGACGGTGCGGATCGTCGAGTTTCCAGATATAGACAGGACTGTGGAATACCGCATCGGCGGATGGATGCAGCGGGGCCTGGAGCTGAACGGCTGCAAGAACGTGCAGGTAGAGATCGTGCGCTCCCTCATGAAGGGCGACCCCTACACGGAATACACCATCAACTACCAGGCCTGATCGCCACCCAGCCTTGCCAACTGCCCCCCCCCGGTGTACAATCTGCGCGTGATGACGGCACGGGTGGCGATTGTTCATGACTGGCTTAACGGCATGCGTGGGGGCGAGAAAGTCCTGGAAGGCATGCTGGACATTTTTCCCTCTGCGGACATTTTCACCCTCTTCTACGAACCAGGCAAGGTGTCGGCGACAATCCGTGCCCGCAAGGTGACCGCCTCCTACCTCAACCGCCTGGCCCCGCTGCGCAGGTACTACCGGCAATGCCTCTCCCTGATGCCCAGGGCGGTGGAATCATTTGATCTTTCGTCATACGACCTGGTGGTGAGCACATCCCATTGCGTGGCCAAAGGTGCGATTCCACCGCCGCATGCGCCCCACGTCAGTTACGTGTTCACCCCCATGCGCTATATATGGGATCAATATCCCCAATATTTCGGTCGCACCCGGGGGCTGAAGAAATGGTTGATCCGTCGCGCCGCCACGCGCCTGCGCACCTGGGATGTGGCTTCCTCCGCCCGGGTGGACCGTTTCGTGGCCGACTCCGCTTACGTGGCCCGGCGCATCCGCAAATACTACCGGCGCGAAGCGGAGGTCATTCATCCCCCGGTGGACACGGATTTCTTTTGTTTGGGAGATGGCGATAAAAAAGAGGATTACTTTTTGACCGTGACGGCCCTGGTTCCCTACAAGCGGGTGGATCTGCTGGTGGAGGTTTTCAACCGCACCGGAGATCCCTTGGTGATCGTGGGGCATGGCCCCCAGAAACGGCAGTTGCAGCGCATGGCCCGGTCCAATATCCGCTTCGAGCAGAACCTGTCCCGGGAAGCCTTGCGGGAGCGCTACCGTCGCGCCCGTGCTTTTGTGCACGCGGGCCTGGAGGACTTCGGCATCGCCTTTGTCGAATCACTGGCCTGCGGTACGCCGGTACTGGCTTCTGCCCGGGGCGGAGTGGCGGACATCGTGACCAGCGGGGAAACCGGCTTGTTGGTTCCTGAGCTTACGCTTGAAGCTTTTGCCTCCGCTGTGGAAGAGATGCGTGGCTTTGATTGCAGTATCGAAGGCCTGCGTGAACAAAGCCTGAGGTTTTCGCCGCAGTGTTTCAGGGAGCGGTTCTCCCGGCTGATTGCCCAACTCTGATGATTAAGAAAAGCCGCCGCAAACTGGTGCAGTTCTACTTTCTTTCCGACTTCATGGCCATTGCTGCCGGCTTCCTGCTGACGTTTCAGTTGCGGTTCCATTCCGGGCTGCTGGGCGTACCCAAAGGCGTCCCGGCTTTTCGTCAATACCTTCCGGTACTGGCCTTTTGCATGTTTTTTCAGGTGGCCTATTTCGCCTTCCGTGGGTTCTATCGCATCCGCCTGCGGCGCAACCGACTGGACGACCTCTTCGCCACCCTGATCAACACCCTGGTAACCGCGGTGGTAACCCTGCTGGTATTCAGTTACCTGAAGAGTTACGGCTTTATCGGATTCGAAATTTCCCACGTTTTCCTGGCTTTGTACGTCCCCCTGATCATCACGACCATATTCCTGGGCCGTTTGCTGATTTTCCGTTTGTTCCGCAGCGTATTTATGCGGCGCAACGGGGTATCCCACATCCTTATCGCCGGAGATTCGGAATTGGGTCGCCTTATGGCGGAGAAGTTGAGTAATTACACCCATTTCGGAATCGAGGTGGTCGGGTTCCTCGGCGACGGGCAAGACGCTGATGTTCTGGGCGGATACGATGGTCTGGAACACGTGGTCAAGGAGCAACAGGTAACCGATCTGTTTATCGCCCTGCCGCTGAGTCGAATCAGGACCATCGAGTCGCTGATCCGCCGCGCCAACAACCTGCTGCTCGACATCCGGCTCATCCCGGACATCCTGCAGATCGCTTCCCTTAAAGCGGGCATGGAGCACATTGAGGGCATCCCCACCATCAACCTGGGAGATATCCCTCTCCAGGGCTGGCGACTATACCTGAAGCGCGGATTCGATCTGGTGGTATCGGCTTTGGGTTTGGTGCTGGCGTCACCGTTTTTCGCCGTCCTGTCCATCTGGGTGAAACTGGATTCCCGGGGGCCGGTGTTCTACTCACAGACACGGGTGGGTCTGGACGGGCGCCACTTCAGAATGTTTAAATTCCGCACCATGATCCAGGACGCGGAGAAAGGCACGGGCGCAATATGGTCGCCCCCGGATGATGATCGGGTGACCCGGTCGGGACGCATCATGCGGCGCTTGTCTTTGGATGAACTGCCCCAGCTCCTCAACGTGTTCAAGGGCGACATGAGTCTGGTGGGACCGCGACCCGAGCGCCCCGAATTCGTGGATGAGTTCCGCACGAATATCCCCCGCTATATGCTGCGCCACCGGGTGCGTACGGGCATGACGGGCTGGGCCCAGGTTCATGGACTGCGGGGCAACACGCCCCTGGACCAGCGTATCGAGTTCGACATCTACTACATCCAGAATTACACTTTCCGCCTTGACCTGGAGATATTGTGGCGGACATTGCTGAAGTTCAAGTTCATTGATACCGCCAATTGAGGCCTTGCCCTTCAGGCAGGTTTACTCCCGACTCATGCAGGCTTACGGCCCCCGGGGTTGGTGGCCCCTGGTCGAACTGCGTCACCGGCTTCCCGCCGCCGGCGGTTACCACCCCGGCGATTATCGGCCTCCCGCCACTCAGGCCGAACGATTTGAAGTGGGAGTCGGCGCCATTCTGACCCAGAACACTACCTGGAAGCAGGTGGAAGGCTGCCTGGACACCTTGCAGCGATTGGGAGGGCTGGAACCGGCCGCCCTGTTGAAACTCGATGCAGTGGAGATCGCGGCGGCGATCCGCTCCAGCGGGTACTTCCGGCAGAAATCTCGCAAATTGCTTGGATATGCACGGTTTTTTCTCCACTGGGATCCAAAGCCTCCGCCCCGACCCGAGTTGCTCGCCCTGTGGGGGATCGGCGAGGAAACCGCGGATTCCATTCTGCTCTACGCATATGGCCGGCCGTTTTTCGTGGTGGACGCCTATTCCCGGCGCTTGGTGGCACGGTTGACCGGTGTGCCGGTCCCGGCTTATTCCAGGCTGCAGCAGTATTTCGCCGCGCCCTTCATGGACATGGATCCTGCATCACGCGCGATAGTATTCAATGAATTCCATGCCCTGGTGGTCACAGTGGCCAAGGCCCATTGCCGCCGGCAGCCATTATGCAGGGGATGCCCCCTGGAGAGCGTCTGCCTGAGCGCGGAAAAGACCTGAAGCGGCGCCGGGACGCTTTTTGAATGCACCGGGCTAGTATGCTATAATGCAATCGATTGAAATAGAGGCCGTTTACCATGACCAACTTCAGAAATATCAACCGCAATATCAATCAGAAACGTCCCCGGGGGTTCTTGTTCTGGGTGGCTGCTTTCATCATGATTATCCTCTTGTGGAACCTGCTCTCCGATGTCTCTTCCGGGCGGGTGGAGAAGCTCAACTTCTCCCAGTTCATGGAGAAAGTGGAGAAGGGGGAGATCATCTCCGCCTACCTTTCGAGCAATTCGATCTCCGGGAAGCTCAGTGACAATACGGGCGGCGGCGATGTGTTGCGCTATGAGACCGCGGTCCCCGTCAATTACCCTGACCTCATCAACAGCCTGCGCAAACACGGGGTCAACATCGAAATCGAGGAGTTGAAAAAGAACGAGTGGCTCTCCATCCTCTTGTCTTCCGCTCCGTTGCTGATCCTCGTTTTTTTCTGGGTGGCACTCATGCGCCAACAGAGTGGGGGCAAGGCATTCACCTTTGGCAAAAGCAAGGCACGGCTTTTTTCCGGGGAAAAGAACAAGGTCACTTTCAAGGATGTGGCCGGTGTGGAAGAAGCCAAGGATGAACTGCAGGAGATTATTGAATTCCTGCGCGAGCCCAAGCGTTTTCAACGCCTGGGTGGCAAAATTCCCAAAGGGGTGTTGTTGATCGGTCCCCCGGGAACGGGTAAGACCCTTCTGGCGCGGGCCATTGCGGGAGAAGCCAATGTGCCGTTTTTCTCGATCTCCGGCTCCGATTTCGTGGAACTCTTTGTGGGGGTGGGCGCTTCTAGGGTGCGTGACCTGTTCGAAGAGGGCAAAAAGCATGCCCCCTGCCTGATCTTCATCGACGAGATCGATGCCGTCGGTCGTCAGCGCGGCGCCGGACTTGGTGGCGGCCATGATGAGCGGGAGCAGACCCTAAACCAATTGCTGGTTGAGATGGATGGTTTTGACGCCAATGAAGGCGTCATCATTATCGCGGCCACCAACCGTCCCGATATCCTTGATTCCGCCCTGCTGCGCCCCGGACGCTTCGACCGCCGCGTGGTGGTGTCCACTCCCGATGTGGGCGGTCGCGAGGCCATTCTCAAGGTCCATGTGCGCAACATTCCCCTGGCGCGCAATGTGAGCCTAAAAGTACTGGCCCGCTCGACACCGGGATTCACCGGAGCCGACATCGCCAATCTGGTCAATGAGGCGGCCCTGCGGGCCAGCCGACTGGATAAAAAGAAAGTGGAGATGAAGGACTTTGAATACGCCAAAGACAAAGTGCTCATGGGCTCCGAACGCAAGAGCATGATCATCTCCGACGAGGAAAAACGCATCACCGCTTATCACGAGGCGGGACATGCGCTTATCGCGGTGGTTGAAAAGGAAGCCGACCCCCTGCACAAGGTGTCCATTATCCCCCGCGGCATGGCCCTGGGGGTCACCCAGCAGCTTCCCCTTAGTGACAAGTACACTTACTCCAAGACCTATCTTCAGGCCCGCCTGGCTGTTTTGCTGGCGGGGCGTGTTTCCGAGGAGTTGTTTTTGGACCAGATCACCACGGGCGCGGGCAATGACTTTGAAAAAGCCACCTCCATCGCTCGAAAAATGGTGTGCGAGTGGGGCATGTCGCCCCTGGGCACTATGGCGTTTGGTCAAAAGGACGAGATGGTGTTTCTCGGCCGCGATATGATGGTGCACAACGAGTACTCTGAAGAAACGGCCCGCAGTATCGACCGGGAGGTCAAGAAAATCATCGATGAAGCTTACGGTAAGGCCCGGTCGATCCTTGAAAAGCATCGCAAGGAATTGGAGGCCATCGCGGGACTCCTGTTGGAAAAGGAATCCCTTTCCTCGGATGAGATTCAGTTGATTCTGCAGGGCAAGGCCGACAAGGTGAAAAGTACTTCAGGCAGCCAGAAATCCACCGCCAAATCCAAGACGGCGAAAACCAAGCGGACATGATCGGCGAGTTCATCCTCAACGCGTTGTCCCGGTTCTCCTTGGTGGACGTCCTGGACATCTTTTTCCTCTTCCTGCTGTTTTACTACCTGTTGTTGCTCATCAAGGGCACGAAGTCTTATCAAATGGCCATCGGCCTGGTGCTCATCGGTTTTACCTCGGTGATCGCCAGCCTGCTGAAATTGACGGCGTTCTCCTTTATCCTCAACAACTTCCTTACCTACCTTATCTTCGCCATCATCGTGTTGTTCCAGGATGAATTGCGCAAGATCCTCACGGAGATCGGCAGCAAGTTGCGCACCAAGTACGAAAAGGCAGATCGTGCCGAGATGGTTGATGAAATCGTTAATGCCGCCACCGCCTTGTCCCTTTCGAAGGTCGGGGCCATCATGGCCTTGGAGCGGGAGATAAACGTCAAGACCTATGTAAACAAACCCGTGCAAATCGATGCCGTGGTAAGCAAGGACCTGCTGCTGACCATCTTTACTCCCAACTCTCCTCTCCACGACGGCGCGGTGATCATCAGCAAGGGACGCGTGGAACTGGCACGCTGCTTTTTCCCATTGCCGCCTCTGCTGGACCTCAGCCCGTCCGGCACCCGGCACCTTGCCGCCATCGGCATTACCCAGCAGACCGACTGCCTGGCCGTTGTGGTCTCCGAGGAGACGGGAAAGATTTCTCTGGCCGTTGATGGCGAGTTGATCCGCGGCCTGGACCGGGAAGGCCTGAAAAAACGGCTCCATCATTATACGTTGTGATCCCATGAACATCCGGCGCATTCTATTCAACAATTTCGGGCTCAAAATGGTCGCCCTGGCCATCGCGGTCCTGGTATGGATCCTGATCACCGGCAAGCAGCGTACTTACGAAGAGAAAACCTTCGAAGTCGCCGTGGAGTACTTCAACGTGTCCACGAACATCAATGTGCGCACTGTGCGGCCGGATCAGGTACGCATCAAGGTGCGGGGCACTACGAAGGAGATCCGTTTGGTAACCGACGAAGATTTCCGGCTGCGCGTAGACCTGGCGGGCATCACAAACAGCAAACGGATGAACCTGTTTACCGAAGATTTCTTGACGTTTCCCCGTGAGCTGGAGGTGATTTCCATCCACCCCAAGATGATCGAAGTGGATGTGGAAGAGTTCATGCGCAAGGAGGTGCCGGTGAGGGTCCGCTACCGCGGCCGCATGAAACCCGGCATCGTGCTGTTGAGCCGCACGCTCAAGCCCGAGAAAGTGACGGTATTCGGTTATCGTTCCCAAATCCAGAACGTCATGGTGGTCAACGCCGAGCGGGACATTCAACTGGATAAAATTGATCGCAACCGCACCTTCCGCCTCCCACTGCAGAAAACCGAGGAGATCCTGCGTTTTGAGGACGCAGATACCGTTGAAGTGATCATCGAGGTGGAAAAACGCAATGCCAACTCCCGGTGATGCCATCTTCGGTACCGATGGTATCCGCGGTTGCTGGGGCACGCCTCCGCTTGATCCCGATTCAATCGTGCGCCTGGGTTCGGCGCTGAGTTCCGTATTGGGGCCTTGCCGCCTGTTGATCGGGGAAGATCCTCGTGAATCTTCCCCCTGGATTCGTGACCACCTGCTGAAGGGAATGAGTTCCAAACAGCAGGTGGGGATTTGCGGTGTTATCCCGACTCCCGGCCTATCCTGGGCGGTACGCACGAAAGATTGGGATTGGGGGATCATGATCACGGCATCCCACAACCCTTGGAAAGACAACGGCATCAAGTTGTTCGCCCGTGACGGCAGCAAAGCCGATGACCACATGGAGGCGCGGATTACGGCTGCTTTCCACGCGGAAAAAGGCGTAAGCGGTGGTGGCGCACGAAGCCGCACCTTTGCGACGGCGGGCGATTACGCCACCGCCCTGCGCACATGGGGGGACGGCCTGGCGGGCGGGGGGACACGCCTGGTGGTGGATGCAGCCAATGGCGCCGCTGCCGGGATCGCCGCTTCTCTTTTCGCGGACCTTGGCTACGCTGTGGATATCCGCTGCGCGGCCCCGGACGGCCGCAATATCAATGAGGCTTGCGGTGCCACCCATCTCGCACCGCTGCAATCCGTGGTGAAACAAACCGGCGCAGCCCTGGGAATCGCCCTTGACGGTGACGGCGACCGAGTCCTGTTCGTGGCGCCGGATGGAAGCGTGATCACCGGGGACCATGTGTTGTTCGCCCTGGCCGGAGGATTGGGGATAGGCCCGGCTGTCCGCCCCACCGGCGTGGTGGGTACGGTGATGTCCAACATGGGTTTGGAACTGGAGTTGTCCCGCCGGGGCATTCCGTTCCGCCGGGCAGACGTGGGGGATCGGCACGTGGCGAGAATCATGCGCGAGACCGGCTTCGTGGTTGGGGGGGAACCCTCCGGACACACCATTTACTCGCCCATCCAACCAACGGGAGACGGCCTGCTCACGGCATTGCTGCTGTTGCGGGTGTTGAAAGAAGACCCCGCAGCCATGGCGCTCCGGCTTGGCCGGGACATGGAATGGTTTGCCCAGGAGACCCGCTCCATCCAGGTCAAGCGCCGCCGTGACCTGGAGGCCTGGCCGGAATTGCAAAGCCTGCGCAAGGATATTGAGGCGCGTCACCGGGACCGGGTGCGCCTGCTTATTCGTTACTCCGGAACAGAGCCCAAGCTGCGCGTCATGGTTGAAGCGGAGGCGGAAGAGTTGATCCGCCCCATCCTGGCGGCTTTGGAGGCGGTGATCCGCCGGGATGATCCTGGGACCGGCTGAACTGTAAGGGGGATCCCCAGGCTTGATCATGGTATGCAGACGGGTTACACTATTGAGAGGATAACCCGCGAGGAGAAATAGGATGAACCTGGCTGTGAACATCGATCATGTGGCCACTTTGCGACAGGCCCGGGAGGCCCGGGAACCTGATCCGGTTTACGCCGCCGTAATCGCGGAATTGTCAGGAGCCAACGCCGTTGTGATTCATCTGTGTCAGGATCGACGCCACATCCAGGAGCGGGACTTGAAACTGCTGCGTACCATCGTCAAGACCCGCTTGGTTATGGAAATGGCTCCGACCATGGACATGGCGAAGATCGCCTTGCGTATCAAGCCGGATACCTGCATGCTGGTGCCCGAAAGCGCGGAGGAGGTCACGAGCATCGGAGGCCTGGACGTACAGATGTTTTCCGAGAAGATCGAGGAAGTGGCGGGGAACCTCAAAGCGGCCGGCATCGCCGTGTCCGTGCTGGTGGATGCAGACCTGGAACAGATCAAGGCGGTTCATCGTTTGGGAATCCGCGCGGTTCAGATCAACACCGGGCCCTACGCGGAGAATTGGAACAACAGTTATGCGGTGATCGAATTGGAAAAACTGCGCAAGGCCGCGGCCTATGCATGCAAGTTAAACATGGACATCAAGGCGGGACGCAGGCTGGATTTCCAGAACGTATCCGCCATTGTGTCCATCAATGAAATTTCAGGGCTCAGCGTCGGACACTCCATTATCGCCAATGCCGTTTTTTTGGGACTGGGTGAATCGATCAAGCGCATGAAGCAGTTGATCACCCGCAGGCACTGACCGTGTAGTCGCGGTTGCCCTCTTGAAGATCTCTCAGGATACAAGGAGAACATCATGGTGGATATCGCTTTCCTTGGCGGCGGGCCCGCCGGTTACGAAGGGGCCATCACTGCGGCCCGTAAAGGCCTGAAAACCCTGGTGGTGGAGAAATACAAGCTCGGAGGTACCTGCCTCCAATGGGGATGCATCCCCACCAAGACCCTGATCCACGCAGTCCGCATGGTACGAACCGCGGCGGGCGGCCGTCGCTACGGGCTGCGGGGAGGCGAAGGCGTCAGCCTGGACCCAGTGACTTTAAACAAGCAGAAAGACCGCGTGGTGTCCAAACTGACCCGGGGCATTGAATTCCTGTTTAATGAAACCGGCGTGGAGCTGGTGGTCGGAAGCGGACGCGTCATGGCCGGCGATACCATCCTCATGGAGGACGGCCGGGAGATCAAGGCCCGTCATATCGTGATAGCCACGGGTTCCCGCATGGCGGAACTGCCGCACGTAAAGATCGACGGGGAACGCATCATCGGCTCGCGGCAAGCCCTGGATGTGACTGCAGTGCCCCGCCGCCTGCTGGTAATCGGCGCCGGCGCCATCGGTTTGGAGAACGCTTTTATCTATCGCTGGCTGGGCTCCGATGTGACGGTTGTGGAACTCATGGACCAGATCATGCCCGGCAGTGATGCTGAAATCGCCGCCATTCTGGCAGCGGAGATGAAAAAGCAGAAGATCCGAATTCATACCTCCACGCAAACCGGGGAGGTGCGTGTCAATGACAATGCCGTACATGCGGATTTTACCGATGGAGAGACGAAATGGCATGGAGAATTCGATCGCGTACTCCTGGCCGTGGGACGTCGCCCGGTGAGTGAGGAAGCCTTTGACCCCGGGTTGCCCATCCACCTGGATAAAGGCGGATTCATTCAAGTGGATGAAAATCTGCGTACCGGCCTGGCCGGCGTTTACGCCTGCGGCGATGTGATCGGGCAGCCCCAGTTGGCGCACAAAGCCTCCCACCAAGCCATGGCCATTGTGGAGCATATCCTGCACGGCAGGCCTGTTCCCCACCATGCGGTACCGGGTGCGGTGTTTACGGATCCGGAAATGGCGTCCGTGGGCTTGACGGAAGTCCATGCCCGTGAGCGTTACGGCGATGGCGTGAAAGTGGGGCGCTTCCCCTTTGCCGCGGGTTCCCGGGCCAACGCCGTAGATGAAAAAGCGGGTCTGGTCAAGGTTGTGGCCGCCCCGGACAATACGGTCCTGGGTGGGCACGTCGTGGGAGCGGAAGCGGGAGAGCTGATCCTGCCGTTGACCCTGGCGGTTCAGAAGGGCCTTAAGGCCGATGATTTGCTGGATCTGACTTTTGTGCATCCCACCCTCGGAGAAAACGTTTGGGAGGCGTTAGCCGCTGTTTGCGGCCGGGCCGTACACATTTAGAGCTGGATCGGGGCAGGGCATGAGCGAAGAATCGTTTAACTGGACGACCCTGGACGTGAATGCCGCCACACTGCGGTTGGGAGTGTCCCCCGGAAAGGGTTTGACCACCGCCGAGGCGGAACGCCGCCGGTCTGTTCATGGCGCCAACCGCCTGGAAGAGCGGGCCCCCAAGAGCCGTTGGCGTCTTTTCCTGGACCAGTTCCGCAGTTTTATCATTGCCATCCTGATGGCCGCGGTGGCGTTGTCCGCGTTGGTGGGGGAGTATGTCGACAGCCTGGTAATCCTGTCCATTCTTTTGGTCAACGGCTTGTTGGGCTATATCCAGGAAGTGCGGGCCAGGGATTCCATCGCCGCCCTTAAGCGCATGACCCGTTTGAAAGCCCGGGTTGTCCGGGATGGGCGTGAGCAAAAGGTGGATTCCGCCGACTTGGTTCCCGGCGACGTGATCCTCTTGGAAACCGGTGACAAAGTGCCGGCGGATGCCCGGGTAGTGGAAAGCGTCAACCTGGCGTGTGATGAATCCTCCATGACGGGCGAGTCCGTGCCTGTCTCCAAGAGTTCAGGCGCCATCGATTCCGGGGTGGTGATGGCGGAACAGGTGAATATGGTGTTCTCCGGCGCCATCGTGTCCAGCGGGCGCGGCCGGGCCCTGGTGGTGCGCACGGGCATGCAGAGCCGACTGGGACGCATAGCGGCGATGATTCAGGAGAGTGACGAGGAGCCCACGCCTTTGCAGAAACGCCTGAACCAATTGGGCCGGTGGCTGGGCATCGCCGTGCTGGCCATCTGCGCGATCACCTTCTTACTGGCGTTTTTCCGGGATCCCGGCATCTGGCGGTCCCTGACCGGAGAAGCGCCGATTTTGGCCGCTGGCGCCCGTATCAAGGAAATTTTCATGACCGCTGTCGCCCTGGCCGTGGCCGCGGTCCCTGAAGGTCTGGCCGCGGTGGTGACCGTTGCCTTGGCGTTGGGCGTGCAACGCATGGTGCGGCGCAACGCATTGATCCGGCGGTTGCCTTCGGTGGAAACCCTCGGTAGCACCACGGTGATCTGCACGGACAAGACGGGGACATTGACGCGCAACCAGATGACGGTGCGCCGTTTGTGGGTGGACGGCCGCGAGATCGAGGTGACCGGTGACGGCTATGCCACCCGGGGCGGATTCCTGCACCAGGGCGATGAGGTGAATCCAACCGAATTGAATGACTTGCTAACCATCGGCGCGCTCAACAACGATGCCGCCCTGGACGGGGAAGGGATCATCGGTGATCCCACGGAAGCGGCCCTCATCGTGGTCGCCGCCAAAGCGGGGTTGCAAAAGGCCGAATTGGAGTTGCGATACCCCCGGGAAGCCGAAATTGCCTTTGATTCCCGCCGCAAACGCATGACCACGGTCCATCGCATGGACGGCCGCCGGGTAATGCTGGTCAAGGGCGCACCTGATGTGTTGCTGAGCCATTGCACCCACATGCGTTGCCCGGGGGGAACCCGAATCATAAAGGATGAAGACCGGGAACGGATCCTGGCGGCCAACGCGGATTTCGCCGGACAGGCGTTACGGGTGCTGGGGTTCGCATGCAGGGATTTGGCGACTGGCGCGGAACCTCGAGAAGAGGGATTGGAGTTTGTCGGGCTGCAGGCCATGATGGATCCCCCGCGTCGCTCGGCCCGCCTTGCGGTGGAGCGTTGTCGCGAAGCCGGAATCCGGGTGGTCATGATTACCGGTGACCAGGCATCCACCGCCGGGGCGGTAGCGGCGGAACTGGGCATTCCGGGAAAAGCGGTATCCGGAAAGGAATTGGATGCCATGGCCGATCTGGAGACACGAGTGGATGAGATCGGCGTCTACGCCCGGGTGAATCCGGAACACAAGATGCGCATTGTCCGTGCATTGCGCAACCGGGGCCACGTGGTGGCCATGACCGGGGATGGGGTCAATGACGGGCCCGCCCTAAAGGCCGCGGACATTGGCATCGCCATGGGGATTACCGGTACGGATGTGGCCAAGGAAGCATCGGACATGATCCTCACGGATGACAATTTCGCTTCAATTGTGGATGCCGTTGAAGAGGGCAGGGGGCTAAACGACAACATCGGCAAGTTCGTCAACTATCTTCTCTCTTCCAACCTGGGGGAAGTCCTGGTTATTTTTGTCGCCATGCTCATCGGATTCTCTACTGCGACTGGGCCTTTGCTGCCTTTGACCGCAGTGCAGTTGTTGTGGTTGAACATCGTGACCGACGGGCTGCCGGCTCTGGCCCTGGGAGTGGACCCCCTGGATCGGCGAATCATGTCACGCTCCCCCCGCCCCCCGGGACGCGCCGTATTGACTCCCGGCATGCTGGTCAGCATCGCCATGACCGGTATCCTGCTCTGCGTGTTCACCCTGATACTTTTCGCCCGGGCCCTGGATCGCGGCGGGGCTGCTGCGCAAACCGTGGCGTTTTCCGCCCTGGTTGTGTTCCAGATCATTCGGGTTTACATGGTGCGTTTCCAATACCGGGTACGCTTTTTTTCCAACCCGTGGTTATGGATGGCCATCGGCGTATCACTGCTGCTGCAGCTGTTCGCCGTGTACCTGGCGCCCTTGACCGTGGGCAACCTGTTCGGTACCGTGCCCCTCGCCGTTTCCGACTGGATAGAAATCCTGTTGGCCGGCGGGATCATGCTGATTCTGGGGGTGGGGAGCGGCCGGTTGATACGCAGGTTGAAAAGTGTCTTGTAAATGGACAATGGGCATGTCTCACTTCGGCATGAGTATTGCTTTCATGTCATAGGAGGAATCATGAAGCGCAAGACAATCGCAATCATCGGCTTGTTGCTGACATTGGCATTCACCGCCCCGGCGGCCGATTACAACTTCAATGCCCGTACCCGGGTTTATTTGTACACCATGGCGGGTAGTTTTCATTTAACCGCGGCGGGATCCGGCCTGTGGAACGAAGTGGCTGTTTCGGATGATGGGTTTTCTCTGACCGGCGGGATCGGTTTCAGCATGCTCAACGTCAACAACCGCTTTTTTCTTAACCTGGAAGCGGATTACATGGCGTCCGCGGTCAACTACCGTGGGTCCCATGACCGCGGTGTCAAAACCCTCAGCTTCATGATTCAGGGCGAGTACCGTTTGGGTCGCCTGTCTCCGGTCAGTGTCTATGGGGGTGTCGGCATTGGCGTGATATTCAAGGACGAAGCCGTTCTGCCGGGCATTTACGATGACTGGCTGCGGGTTGAAGCCATGACGGATGTAACCTTTGCCGGCGAATTGGGAATCAAGGTGTCCCTTTCCCGCCGCCTCATGTTTCGCGCCGCCCTGCGCTTCTATTCTCTGGTGGACGGGTATGATGACATCGAATACTGGGGCGGTTATTGGGGAGACTATTGGGACCTGTGGCTGGACGACTACGACAGTGAGTTGTACGCCACTTCCATCATGGCCGGCCTGGAGATTCATTTTTAATACTGGACGGGCGTGCCTACTCTCTGGAGCGGGAGGAGGGCAACATGAGGATGTGCAGCGTTACTCCCAGCGCGATCAGTCCCAGCAGCAGGCGCACCCACAACAGTACGGTGGCGAACGCCGCCGACAATGTCAGCGTTGTCCACAGCAGGAGCAGAGTCCAGGCTTTTACGGATATCGGGATGCCCCGGCCCGCGCGATAATCCCGCAGGTATCCGCCAAACCAGCGATTGGCCAGCAGGCGGCGCAGCCGCCGGGGAGAGCTTTCCGCGTAGCAGGCCGCGGCCAGGAGCAGGAACGGGGTGGTCGGCAGCAAGGGCAGGAATATTCCCGCCACACCCAGGACAACAAACAATCCGCCCGCGGCCCTCAGGAGAAGCGCCTGGATTTTGGATTTCTTTTTGCCGTCCGCCATGACCGCAAAGGGTAAACCGGCTGGATCGGTGTGTCAAGGCTGGGGGGGCGGTTGCCCGGGCGCAGTACGGGACTGTATTAAATATGGGGCAATCTGGCGGGAAGCGTCTGGCATCGCATGTGCTACGGAATGATAACCGGAAACATGTATATTAAAGGGATTTTGAAAAACAGGTGAATTAAGGTTTTTTGACGAAGGTGTTTCCGGATTATGCAGAGTTGCTTGTGCGATACTGGGAGGTAGCATGAATCGGATCGGTTTTTTGCTGTTGGTTGTGCTCTTGATTGTTTCATTTACGGTCA
>Ga0272443_10004445_pt1 | contig 15273 bp, 3 predicted proteins | sample SSMAcet12_FD_193581 | JGI IMG/M metagenome (GOLD analysis project Ga0272443, IMG submission 193581) | Marine sediment archaeal communities from Little Sippewissett salt marsh, Falmouth, MA, United States - SSM-Acet-12 | ecosystem: Environmental > Aquatic > Marine > Wetlands > Sediment ...
GAATTTACGGCAATGTCAATTACACTCAGGAATAATATTTTGGAGTTTTTGTAATTTACGCTTGACTGTGAGTAATAAAAACCCCTATATTTAATAATAATTCGAAGAGCACACCGGAGTATGTCTGGTCGAATTAATGAACATATAAATTGAAATAATCTGATTGTCTATCTGATTGTCTAAATGTGTAGGTGATAAAAAATTAAATTTCCACAAAAATAAGACTTAGGAGGATTCTATGAGAGTAAAGGCTGATTCTTTATCTAAAATGGCCGTGCTAATTATGATACGATTTGAATAGCTGCCGAATTGTCATTTACTTAGCATTTAATTGAACCGAAAATTAATTTATTATCAATCTGTAGGAGGTACCATGCACTACAAAAAGGACTTGATATCTAAATTTGTCCATCAAATAGTGTCATTAATCATGGTTTTTGTGGCGTGCCCAATTTTGTTGTTGGCGGCAAAAGAACCACAAGCGTTTGTCACGCAACAAATTGACGGCGAAGCTGGGGCGTTGCATATTGATTCTTTACAGCCTATATTGTTATACGATGGAAATCAGATAATTCTTAATGAGTCTCCACCCAATAGCATCAAATATCCTACCGTTGATATCGATAAACCTTTCGATATTGGAATTGAAACGGCAAAAATAATCGGTTCGCAAAAAATATCTGCATATCTTAATACAGACGTAAGATTATTATCATTCATACCTCTGGTGGATGTCTACGAAAATATAGTCGCCTATGATATTGATTTCAGTTTGTCCTCATATAAAGGGGTTTCCTATGGCGAAATTGCAAATGAATGGTTTCAATATTGTAAAACATTGAAAAATAGTCCTCTGGCCGATATTCAAGGCAAAAATGAAAATATAAATAGTCTTTCCGATTATACTGTCGATTCAAATAGTCTTAAAAGTGTATTTGGAAGTGTTACTATATCGGCCACATTTGACCGAAATACTATTATATCCTATTATAATGGCCCATCAAACTTCTATTCCGGTGGTTGGATTGCAAATTACATAGCGAAAGAGTTTTTATCTGACCCAGATCCAATCTTGCTAAAGATATATCTAACAGGTCCATTGTCGAGATCATACCTATATAAATCGGGGAAGGAATACGTGGTTATTGAAGGGCAGGAACCATACTCAATATATAATTATGAGGAATTTCACGAAACAACATTAAGATTGCAAAGGCAAAGAAAGCAAGAAATCGAACAAATATTAATCAATAATGGATTAACCTTACAAAGGGTTGAGGATTCTATTCGCCAATATAATGAAATTAGATTTAGGGGTTTAGAGTTCAATCAATTGCAAAGCCAAAAGGCGTCACACTATGTAGTAGGTTACTCCGGCTATTTTGAACCTCTTGAGTGGCATTATGGTTGTGCACCGACAGCTGGCGCCATGGTATTTCACTATTGGGAAAATAGATCGTGGTACGGATTGCTGAACTACTATTATTATAGAGAATACGATTCCATTGAAGGTGATGGTACGGATTGTCATGTCGCGGAATCGCAGGATGCGCTGAGGTTGGCGATGGGTACAAACAGTAGCGGCGGTACATCCCCTAGCAATATATATTCCGGGATGCTAAATAGAGCAAATGGGCAGGGGTATAATTTTTCTGGCGGGCCCAATTGGACTGGTTCAGTATTAGATTGGCAATGGGATAAAATCGTTCCTGAAATAGATGATGGCTACCCATTTGTCTGGACTTTGGATTGGTTCCCCGGATCCAGCGGACGCCACTCGGTGACTGCAGTTGGATACACTGATGACGAAGAAGTTATTTGTCATAGCACATGGTGGACTAATGGCGACAGTCCAATTTTCGTGCCTCATTCGGGAGGAATTGTAGATTTTTCATTTGGAGCAGCGCCGCATCCAGGCGGTCCTGTTTATTACGATGCGAAATTAATAAGTCCTGATGGTAACACTTCTTTTCTTGGATGTTCTTATTCTGAAACATTTACAGGTGGATCGACAATGCCAATAAGATGGAGTAATTTTGGAACTCCAGGCAATCATGTTAATTTGTTTTATTCAACGGATGGTGGAAATACTTATAAAACTATAATAAATACGGCTGATGATGGAGCGTATGATTGGAATATCCCCTGTAATATTAATTCGCAACAATGCAGGATTGCCATTCAACAATATTCGACGAGTTCTAACTTGGTATCATCGGATGGCAGTTGGGGGGATTTTCGAATCATTCCAGGCGATCCACCTCCGTCTCCATCACCAGTCAGCGCCACTGATGCCGCTTATTGTGATAGGGTCGTCATCAGTTGGAATAATGTGTCTAATGAAGATGGATATTACATTTATCGTGGCGGGACACAAATAGGTACTGCGGGTGTTAATGTGACTTCTTACACGGATTATCCTGGAACGGGAACATTTTCATATTGCGTGATAGCATACAATGAATGTGGCTCAAGCAGTTCGGCTTGCGATAATGGAAGTCGGAAAACCGTCCCCGATAAGGTTCCCAATGTTACAGCGACAGATGGTGATTGTGATGAAGTCTGCATCTTTTGGGGCAATGTATCCAATGAAGACGGATATTATGTTTACAGAAATGGCACACTAATAAACACTGTCAGCACTAATGTAACAGAATGTTGTGATGGTGGCGGAAATCCTTATACTACCTATTCATATACTGTCAGGGCTTTCAATAGTTGCGGTAATGGATCGCTTTCCGATCCGGATCAAGGGCATTATATCGAAGTTCCCGGGGCGCCGGGGAATCTTCTCGCATCAGACAATCAATACTGTAATTATGTGCATATAACGTGGAATAATGTTGATCATGAAGATTCATATAGAGTCTATCGCGATGGTAACTGGATAGGGGGAGATCTATCGGCAAATACTACTTCCTATGATGACTATCCCGGGGATTGCGTATCGCACGACTATTCCGTCCGTGCGCGTAATGAATGTGGAAATGGTCCATTTTCGAATCATGACCAGGGTGAGCCGATATGTGCGCCCGATAAGGTAACCGGTGTTACAACTAATGATGGATGCGGGGAAGTTGAAATTTGCTGGAATAGTATGGCGAATACGTCTGGATATCGAATTTACAGGAATGGCCTTCAAGTTGGAACAACATCATCTACCTGTTTTTCAGATATATACAATCCTGGGTGTTATGACTATACCGTGCAAGCATATAATGATTGCGGCGGCGGCTTTTTATCAGATCCCCCGGTCGAGGGGTGTTCTATTGGTCCAGTCAGTCAGGTCCAGAATGTCAGTGCCACCGATGATCATTGCGGCGAAGTGATTATTACCTGGGACGATTTGCCTAATGAGTCCAACTATTATGTTTATCGAGAACAAACGCAGGTTTGTCAGGTTGGTGCAGATGTAACTTCCTGTACTGATAATCCTGCCGATGGTTGTTATAACTATACCGTTCGTGCATACAATGCTTGTGGATTCGGACCATATTCCGCGCCGGATCAAGGTTGCTCAATCCCACTGGTTGCTAAGGTAACAAATGTATCTGCCAGTGATGATTTATGCGGTGAGATATCAATTACCTGGGATGATATCCAAAATGAAAATGGATATATAATTTACCGTGATGGCTCTACAATTGATAGCGTCGGTGGAAATGTGACAATTTTTACGGAGAGTATTTCTGGTGGATGTTTTAGTTATACGATTGCAGGATATAATGAGTGCGGAAATGGCCCCCTTTCCGATTCCGACCAGGGATGCTCAAATGAACTTGTCACAAAGGTGAATAATGTTAATGCCTCGATTGACAATTGTGGAGAAGTTTTAATAACCTGGGATGATGTAGATGGTGAAGACGGCTATCGCGTCTTTCGAAATGGTGAACAAATAGATGGCGATATAGATTCCGGAGAGACTTCATTTGTGGATAATCCTCCTGACTGTCCCGCTTGTTATTATTACAGTGTTCTTGGGTTCAATGCGTGCGGAGAAGGTCCCAAATCCGATTCCACCGAAGGTTGTTGTAATGCCGGTCCCGATCAAGTCCAGAATGTAAATGCAACGGACGATCGTTGTGGTGAAGTTGAGATTACATGGGATGATGTTGATGGAGAGGAGGGATATAGAGTCTATCGTGATGATATAGAGATTTATACTGCCGGACCAGACACGACGATATTTGTCGATAATCCGAGTTACGGATGTTATGTGTATTACGTCCAGGCATATCATAGCTGCGGGAGTGGACAGATTTCAGAGGGAGATCCCGGCTGTTCATACGATCCGGTTGCACAGATTCAAAATGTTTTGGCCAGTAATAATCTTACCGGACAAATCTTGATATCCTGGGATGATATATTGGGGGAGGATGGTTATAAAATATATCGAAACGGAATTCAAATTGGCGGGAATCTGGATTCCAATATAACCGAATACACCGATACCCCGCCAACGTGCGCGAATTGTTATGCGTACACTGTGGCAGGTTATAATATAGCCTGCGGCGACGGGCCGCTTTCTGATTTGGACTCTGGTTGTTGCGAGAACGGACAAGTTCTTGACTACATCGCTATTGAGGGGGATACCATAATCGATGAAAATTCAATAGTCTCCTACGACTGCCGCGCATACTACAATGATAGTAGTGATAGTTTGCTGGATCCCTGTATTGTTGTTTGGGGAGATAATTGTAACTACGGGAATATCGATGGATGCGGATCGCTCTCCACCTATCAGGTTGATGATACGGAATATTGCTTTATTTTCGCCTCGTATATCGAAAGCAGTATTACAAAAGATACTATATTAAATATTCTCATTATTCCCGTCGAATCATGCAATGATATATATGTATCTACTTCCGGCAGCGATCTCACCGGTGATGGTAGTGAAATGAATCCATATCAAACTGTCCAATATGCCATCGATGTTTCAAATACATGTGATACCATCTATGTTATGCCCGGTACTTATACTGAGCGTTTCATGATTTTGGGTAAATCTCCCGCCATAATTTCCACTTCCGGGCCGGATTCGACGTTTTTGACCGCGGTTGCCGACAGAAGAGTAATTACCATCTCCGATGGTCCAGATACGGTAAGTATTGCTGGATTCGATATCAGCGGCGGTGTTTCACTGGGCGATACACTTGGTGATTGGGGTGCCGGTATTTTGACCTACAATACAAATCTGAAAATCGATAACTGTGTAATCCATGATAATATTGACGATACCGCTTATACCGCATACGACGGAGGCGGAGGTATCTTTGCTTACAATAGCTACCTGTCAGTGGAAAACTGTGAAATTTATAACAATTCGGCTGCGTATTCCGCGGGTGGTGGTATATATTTCAAAGCAGGTTCTTATGGCAGTATAAAACATAATTACATTCATGATAATTTTGGCAGTTTCGGTGGCGGAATTATGGCCTCCACCGGGGCGACAGGCGGAGATATTGAATTTAATGTGATTTGTAATAATATCTCCTCAAACGACGGCGGAGGTATTTATCTTTATGATTCCGCTGTTACTGGCGTGTCCTATAACATTACCAATAATACCATTACCAATAATATTGCGGCATACTCCGGTACAGGAATTAATGCTATAATGGTCGGTATAAACGGCATTCAAAACGTAGTAGCCTACAACTGCGTTTTTGAACCCGATCAAGCGGTAGACGCCGGTAATGTCTGTTTGTTTGATTGCGGGAGTATTATATGGAATTGTAATGATGTATTTTCAGATATTTCGCCTGACCCCTGTAATATTCCCCTTTACTGCGGATTAGAGACAATCCCTGATGGTAATATTTCCGAGAATCCTTTATTCTGCGATGAATCTTGCGGATTGGAAAATCTGCACCTTTCCGCAAATTCACCATGCGCGGCCGATAATCCGTTAAATCCTTGTGGCGGTTTAATAGGTGCCCTTCCGGTCGATTCTTCCTGTGGCGCTGAACTTGATTACATTGTAATAGAAGGCCCCGACGAAATACCGGAATCATCAACGGTCCAATACCAATGTCATGCCTATTACACAGACAATAGCGATAGAACCATCAATTCTTGTGAAGTGATATGGTTGGATGATTGTTTATCTTATGGTGAAATCGATAATTGTGGTGAGTTCACCGCGTTTGATGTTTTGGATACCGTTTCCTGTCACATCTCAGTTGAATATACGGAGAACGAAATAACCAAAGATACAGTTCTCAGTATTATTATTTATGAGCCTCCCGCAGAAACATGCTGTATTGAAGTTGCTGAAGTTGCGGGAGCGATTGGTATGCCGGTCGGCGTTCCTATCTTGGCAAAATGCGAAATGCCGGGTGTAGCCGGTGTTGAATTCCACGCCGACTATGATGCGTCGGTAATCCAGTGTGATTCTATAGTATCGGATAATTTTGATGCACCAACCGCAAACTGTGAAGATGAAGCACTTCATTTTATATGGGAAGATTTTATGAATCCCATAGATATTTTTCCGGATGATACTCTCATGGTCCTATGGTTTACCTGTGTCGGTTATATAAATGATACAGGTTGGATTGAACCTTGGATAACTAATGAACTCGTGGATTCAATCGGCGATCCAATAGCGGGGATTACTTTCTGCGACGGTTTTGCCTATATTCCGCCGTGTAATGATATCTCCGGTAATATTGTCTATTACGATTCGGTTACTGCTATTCCTGATGTGAGTGTTGAATTGTATTGGAATCAGTCCGGCCTGGATTCGACCGATACATACGGCGACTATCATTTCGAGTGCCTTGATCCCGGCGATTATATGTCTCTTCCGTCCAGAATCAGCGACGATCCGGGTGTATCGGTATCCGATATCATCAAGATTAGAAGATTACTGGCCCATATTGAGCCGTTTGATAATCTTTATAAATGTATCGCCGCCGATGTGAATTGTGACTGCCGAATCTCCGTGGCTGATGTTATCAAATTGCGAAGATATTTGGCTCATATCGAGGATATTGAATGCGGCAATTGGAAGTTCGTCGATGCCGACTATATAATGGCCTGTGATGGATATTGTACCGATTTCGATGACTACTGTCCATTTCCTGAATCTATATTTGTTTCGATTTCGGGACAGGATATATTTGATGCAGATTTTATCGGAATCAGAATCGGTGATGTTAACAATACTTGGAGTCCGACCGCAGCTGCGAAATTATCCGACGCTTTATCGAAAAAGCTGGAAATAGAAGACGTGCTGTCTGCTCCTGGAGAAATTATTGCTATGCCGATTGTGATAACAGACAATATCGATTTAGCTGGCATTGAAATGCATTTGAATTACGATCCTGATCAATTGAATTTCATCGGTGTGCAGTCCGAATTGCCCGGTGAAATAACGTTTGGCAGTAATGATGAGTCGATTCATATTGTTTGGGAAGATATTAACCGCACGATAAAAACTTCGATTGAAGAACCGTTACTCGTATTGAAGTTTAAAGTCGGAGATAATTTCAAATCGGAGACTTCAGTTAATATTACCGGTGCCGAGATTGTTGATGTTGAAGGCCAACCGTATAATCTTGAATTCAGGAATGGCATAATTGTCAAACGCGACTTCGCGCCGGAAAAAACAATTATGCCAAAGGAATACTGTCTTGAGCAGAATCGTCCTAATCCGTTTAATCCGATTACCGAAATCAGATTTGGTTTGCCTGAGCCATGTGACGTCAGTTTAGAAATCTTCAATATTATGGGGCAAAAGGTTAAGACGCTGGTTGAAGGTCACCTTGATGCAGGTTTCCATTCATATAGTTGGGATGCCTCGGGATATTCAAGCGGGATCTACTTTACGAGATTAAAGGCAGGCTCATTTACAGATACAAAAAAGATGATATTACTTAAATAAAAGGAGGTGGTAAGGCAATAATTACTCAGGCAGTAAATAAAGGCCCGGTGTTGATGTGCTCCCACCGGGCTTTATTATATATAGCCTGTAATTTTCAGGTTTCAATAGAAGGTTTGAGGATTAGATTTTGAGACACGCGGAATTTTGGACTTATTTTGCGAGCAATAAATTTTTTGTGCTAAGATTATATTATTTTGAAAATGATCGCTGTAAGCACTTTATTTTAGCTATTTAGGTATTGACATTTGATGAAATCCAATCTATAATCTGATAATCTTAGCGGTACTACAACACTTAGGGACTGGTTTTAAAAATAGATATTATGAACATCATCAAGTTGTCTAACACTACAGTCAACGAATATTGAATATTACGACTTAAATCAAATGTGAGGCAATAAACAATTCTATTCGAATGGCAAATTCAAGGAGGTGAGGTAAGGTTTTATTAAATAGCTAACGACACAATATTAATCTAATGGAGGAAATAATGGGAAAAGAGCTATTTGTAAAGATTTGTAAATTAATTTGTATCCAAATAGTAATATTTACAGGCTGGCCAATATTAGTTAACGCACAGACTATTGAGTTCATTGCGCAAAGAGATTTCACATACGGTGGGGAGACTGCCTATGGTGAAGAGGTGGAAGTCGAAGGTGATTATATGTATGTTGCCGGGGGAGGAACTTTTGACGTATTTGATATTTCAAATCCCGCGTCCCCTGACAGCATTGCATCTTATCATAGACCGGTTCATCTTGAGGACTTGTACGTAGAAAACAATATTGCATACTTTGGCGACGGGTATTCATCTACTAGAGGTACATTGACTTTATTTGATGTATCTAATCCTTATTTGCCGGATAGTCTAAGCCAAATTGCTACATCTTCTAGTAGGAATGCTAAATCAATTTTTGTTGATGGAAACTATACATATGTACCTGCCGCTAGTTTTGAGGGGGTTCGCATTATTAATACGTCCAATCCTTCAATGCCGTTTATAGCAGGAAACATTGATCTGTGGGCTGTAGATATTTACGTCAAGAACAACTATGCCTATTTATGCACATCGACTGACGGTCTTCATATATATGATGTTTCAACTCTTAGCTCACCGGATAGTGTCGGTTCCATCGGTGGTTTAGGCTATTTAACCGATATTGACATTGATAAGGAGGGACAATACGCTTATCTAATCAATTATTGGGGTGGAAGCACTACAGGATTTAGTATTGTAAATATTTCTGATCCAACTGCACCGTCGATTGTAAGTCAATATCCCGTTGAAATTTCTACGGGCAATTCAGATATTAAGGTAGACGGAGACTATGCCTTTATCACGACAACATCAGGTCTAATGATACTTGATATTTCTAATCCCGCAAGTCCTTCAATGTTTGCCCATATAGTTGGAGATCCTATGTCAGGAGCGCAAGATATTGAAATTGAAGGTGATTACGTGTACATCGCTTCCGCTAGTGAGGTTCTTATCTATCGTTTTATCCCGCCTCGGCCGCCGGAAACTCCAACACTCATATCACCGGACGATGATACGACCCTTTACGATAATACGCCTCTGTTGGTTTGGTCATCAGTTGAAGAGACAGATGAATATCAAATCATGCTGGATAATGATTCTCTTTTTACTTCACCTGAATATGGAATAACTACAACTTCATCGCAGTGGACAGTAAATTCATCGCTATCCGACGGAGTCTATTTTTGGAGAGTCAGGGCCGGGAATGATGTAGGATGGAGCGATTGGTCGGAGATACGAAAATTCTCCATTCTGAATCCGCCAAATCCCCCGGCGTTAACTTCTCCGGAAAACGGGGGTTCTACCGCGGATCTACTCCCAACATTCTATTGGAATTCGATTTCGGGAGTAGATAATTATGAAATCGAGATCGATAACAATTCTAATTTCTCGTCTCCCGAACGATCAAACACGGTAATAAATAATTACTGGACCGTTTCGCCGGAATTGACGGAAGGAACGTGGTATTGGCGCATTCGTGCCCATAACGATGCCGGATGGGGAGAGTGGTCCGGCGGATGGACATTATATATTGTGGGTATACCCCCGGCACCTATACTCGTATCGCCCATTAATGATACGACGTTTGATAATCACTCACCCGCTTTGGATTGGTATGAGATTGCCGGAGTAGATTTTTATAACGTTGAAATCGACGACAATTCCGATTTTAGCTCACCGGAGCGCGCCACCTCTGTTGATTCATCAGAATGGAGTGTCTCACCGGAACTTGCAGAAGGAATATGGTACTGGCGAATCCGTGCACATAATTTGGCCGGATGGGGAGATTGGTCGACAACATGGCATTTTAATGTATTAGACAGACCCGAACCTCCACTCCTGGTATCGCCCGCAGATTATGACTCTTCATACGTCAACGGAGTTTTAATTCTCGATTGGACGGATCTGACATCTATCATTGAATATGAAGTTGAAGTAGATGATACTTCTGATTATTCATCAATTGACAGATGGTACAACACTGCCATTACTCAATGGAGCATAACACCATTATTACCTTCAGGAACATGGTATTGGCGTGTCAGAGCAAAGAATCTATCCGGATGGGGAGATTGGTCTAATTCCAATATATTCGTAATTCTGGATTATTCGACTATATCCGGAAATATTATTAAATGCTCAGATATGAATGTGGGAGTTTTGGGAGTAAGTATCTTTGGAATTAAATCCGGCAGTGGTGATACAATTTCAACCGCTGTTTCCGATTCGAACGGGTATTACTTGATTGATGGGTTAGTACCCGAATCATATACAATAACTCCGTCTCTCAATATTGATAATACTTCAGTTTCAGTCGCGGATATAATTAAAACCCGTTTACACCTTGCCAATCTTGAAATCTTCGATACACCCTGTAAATTAATTGCCGGTGATGTCAACTGTTCCGGAGGCGTTAGTGTCGCTGATATTATCAAGATGCGAAGATATCTGGCTCATTTGGAAGAATTACCATGCGGGAATTGGACATTTATAGATTCAAGTTACAATCTTAACATGACCAATTGGCCATCAGCTCCGAGGTTAATTGAAAAAACTATTGTTGATGAAAACATTTTTAATGCCACTTTCCTCGGAATTTGCATGGGAGATGTGAATAATACATGGAATCCGGCCCAGGTTGCAAAACCATCGTCGGCAATAGAGAAATCTGTTTTACTTCAAGACGCCTATGGAATGCCCGGTGATAACATATCAATACCATGTATAATTGAGGAGAATACCGAGGTCGCTGGATTTGAGTTTCATCTGAAATACGATACGGATCATTTGGTCTTTTCCAATGTGACGTCAAAATTGTCTTCCGAATTTACCGTTAATGCAATCGATGATGCCATTCATATCGTATGGGAGGATATTGATAATACAATTTCGACACAACCTGCGAAACCGGTATTATTGCTGAACTTTAATGTAAAAGATAATTTCGAAGATGAGGCTGAAATCGCTTTTACACATGCCGAAGTAGCTGATGTCAAAGGTGAAACCTATAATTTGCAGTTGTATTCGGGCAATATTATTAGAGAAAATTCCTCGACACATTCATGCAAACCGGCGGAATACCGGCTGGAGCAAAACCGGCCGAATCCATTTAATCCCACGACAGAAATTCAATTCAGTTTGCCGGAAGCCTGTAATGTCAGACTGGAAGTATTCAATATGTTAGGTCAGCGAGTTCAAACACTGGTTAACGACCGTCTCGAGGTCGGTTATCATACCTACTCATGGAATGCTGGCAACTTCGCCAGTGGAATCTATTTTACGCGTTTAAGAGCAGGCACATTTATAGATACAAAAAAGATGATATTACTTAAATAAAAGGAGGTGGTAAGGCAATAATTACTCAGGCAGTAAATAAAGGCCCGGTGTTGATGTGCTCCACCGGGCTTTTTTATTAAAATAACGGAGATATTGCGTTATGTGCGAACCAGCAGTTCTAAACCCGTTGCGTCTAACTTTCAAAAATACAACAACTTAGGATGGCGAATCAAATCTTTGTGCCAGAAAATTGACTTATTATAGCGGTTCTTTCATATTTTGAGCACTATCGTCTGAACGGAATATCCTTTTATTGTTTGGTCGCTAGTCTTGCCGATTCAATAATCTACGCGAACCAAATATATAGATTATTTTAGTTTAAAATGTGTTTAACTCTTCATCAAGCCCCAATTCCCTTAGCGCAGTTTTAATCTCATTGACTTCCTGTTCGGAAAAACCACTCTCCGAAAGCACTCTTATCGCAATCTCTATGGACAGTTTGTTCTTACCGGCATGCTTGGATAGAACCTTTGTGTAAAAATTCATCCATTTCTGTGAAGGTACTTCGCCTCGCCAGCTTATAGATGTCAACTTTTCAGGTGGAGGTTCTGGTGACGGTGGATGTTCTGCACCCGGTTTGGCGACAATCACAGTACAGGAACCCTCAACTCCTTCACTCTTAGCCTTTATGACAAAACTGCCTTCCTCATCACATGCAAAAACTCCAATATCATCAATATCACCACCGGAAGTTGACCACTTCACTTGGTCAATTGCGATATCCAGCCCATGTTGATCTAGTGCCTTATAGGTAAATGTCTGTTTATGACCGGGCTGAACCGTAGCATTCTGGGGTGAAATCAATATTGTTGATAGTTTTGGCGGTTCGATATGCTTTTTGGCTTCTTCCGCACTTATAATGAAAACTTCGTCTGAAATTTCAATTTCGTTTTCAGAAATAGCATCACCAAATACAAATGGATCATATCTACCATCTGGTGCTTTTGCCACGTAAGCCAGCATACTTCCGCTTACACCTCTGGCGATTGTGTCCTTAATCTTTTCAGGATTCAACAATCTGGAAAATTGGGGAGAGGCATAGACAGCATCCCTGACCTGCTTCGTGCTCCATTCCTTAAAAGCAGGTGGCCAATTCGTTACCAATTTACGAGGCTGAATGTATTCTGTTACCTCATCTTCTTTTCTCAATGAATCTATGATAAATTCCAGCACGGAATCCGCAGCGCTTGAGTGTACCAATCCCAGGTCGAGATGTCGTATTGAATTGTCTTTACTGAGAAGCATTAGGTTCTTGTATGTCCGCCAGACTGCTTCTTTAATGTCACGTTTTGCTTTCTTAAGATTCTCGTTTAACTGCCGTCTCTGACCATCATCTAACTTTAAATCTTCCTTCTCTTCCTCGATAGCTTCCCAAGCAAGCATTTTCCTAGCTGCGTCATAGAGAGCATCGGGACTTTCAGGAACACACCAGATCAATGCGTTCTTAAATGTCCTGGATGATGTCCCGTGTTCCTTGGTCATCGATTCAACCAATTTCATTGTTGCTACAGAGTCTTGCATCGAATATTCAGGTGCCAATACCACGACTGTCAATGCCGGACTATCGGATATTTGGTTGCTCTTTTCTGGGAAGAATACTCTCTTGATATCTTTGTTGGAGTTAAAGATGGATTGAATTTCTTCCTTCACTAAATCTTCAATTTGTTTACTCTGAACGCTTGCTCTTCTATCCGATAACAACTTATTCAGATTGGGTTTAATGCTGAACCAATACCGATTTTTGGCCGCGTCCATGTAGTAACAAGCTCCATCTGGAGGGACTAGGCCATCTATTACGGTCTCAACATTGGCAATATCTAAATCAGGTTCAGATACTGCCAATCTGATTTCGGGCAATGTCGTATAGCCTTGCGATTGACCTCCATTGGACTCAAAAAATATTGTCGTTGCTACTTTTCGGTGTAGTCTGGATTTCTTGATTGAGTCAATAGCCTCTTTATCCAACCGCACAGCGTTGGAGTCTTTTTTCCCACAAATATCTGTAGTGACCGCGCCTTCCAATCGTGTTTCGCCCAATTGTTCAAAGGCTGCTGCTCTGAAGAGTGGATCATCTAACGGTGCTGTTCCCAAGCCAATCAGGGTATCCTTATGATTTCCCTTATAGCCTTCTTCCCATGCGCGCGAAACCCATAGAGCGAGAAGTCGCAATATTCCTCTTGTCCTTTGGAATCTTGGTAGTGCTGCCCACTTACGCTCAAATACTGATATCGCTGTTGGGTGAAAAGGATAGGTTGCCTGTAAGTATTCTATAGAGCTATCAAATGGAAACCAATTGGGCAAAGACTGCCGATATTCTGACAACCATTCGTTATATTCGTTTACAGTTTTTTTGGCATCATCAGGTAAACCACCCCATTCGAATAGTCGTCTGCGGATAATCTCCGATGTTTCTTGTTCAGCTGACATTATCACAGCCTTGCCTAAACGATCCAAAAGCTTTTTTAGGCGGTCGTATTCGGACTGCTCTTCAGCGTTCATTTCCATTTCGGAGGCCGGGACAGAAACTACTAATACTACATTATCCTGGGCACGTGCTTCCTCGGATAGATTCTGAAGGAAGTTATACATTTGGGCGGCGATACCCATTTTGCGGGATCGGCTTATGTAGTTCATAAGCTCGTCTACCAGAATGATATTTGGTTTGTCATTTGGCAGGAACTTCCGAATAACTTCACCCGATGGTGCCGTCATTTCTTCATCGTGCTTTTTGACTACATCAAATGAAGCATTGCCACCAAGTTGAAATGCAATTTCACCCCAGGGAGTTTTTCTCAGCGGTGTTCCATCGTCACCTCCGCGACCAGTAATTGAGTCAAACTCTGTCCCTACAAAGGTCGCTGTATTAGCTTTTGGGATTTCCTTTACACCGGATTGCTGAACAATAAACCGCACACCTCGCCAATTAGATGCCTTTTTACCGTTTTGGGCTAAATGATATAGAAGGGTCAAGGCGTGGGTTTTACCGCCACCAAACTGAGTGGCCATATTAAATACCGCAGAGGTTTCAGTTTTTTCGCCGGAGAGTCTTCGTATGACTTCAGCGGACAGATTTTTCAGATTTTCTGTTAGATATGTTCTCTCAAAAAACCTCTCCGGGTCTTGGTAGTCTTTGTTTGCCCTACCGTCCCTTACTTGGTCCAAATGAACAGCAAATTCCGATGCATCTAAAGGTCTTCCTTCTCGTAAATCCTCTCGTGGGGTAACGACCTTATACCAGGGTTTCAACGCCATATTATTTATCCTTTGTTCTCGCTCTAAAATCAAGATCAAGCTTTTCTTTAAGGTATTCTTTTAGTACAAAAACTTCTATGTTGTGCTCTTCTGTATCACTTGCTAGCATAAATTTCGTATAACCATCGTTATCGTCTTTTTCTGGAGGAGTGATTTTGAGAGTCCGTTTTTCACCCTTCAAATCAATGACCTCATCCTCGTTTGATAGCTTAGTGTCCCAGCAGATAACTGAAGCGAGTTTTCCGAAGGAATGGCTA
>Ga0272443_10004446_pt1 | contig 15271 bp, 14 predicted proteins | sample SSMAcet12_FD_193581 | JGI IMG/M metagenome (GOLD analysis project Ga0272443, IMG submission 193581) | Marine sediment archaeal communities from Little Sippewissett salt marsh, Falmouth, MA, United States - SSM-Acet-12 | ecosystem: Environmental > Aquatic > Marine > Wetlands > Sediment ...
TGCAGCAGCCGGTCGATCAGCTGCGAAAAGTCGATGCCTGAAGCATCCATCATCATCGGGTACATGCTGATGCCGGTGAAGCCCGGAACGGTATTGATCTCGTTGAGAATGATCTTCCCTGTAGCGTCTTCGATAAAAAAGTCGACTCGCGACATTCCTCTGCATTCAAGAGCCCGATAGGCTTTCAATGCCTCTGTGCTGACCTTCTGCAGAACCTCTTCAGACAGCCTTGCCGGAATATGCAGACTGGCTTTTCCATTGATATACTTATCGGTGAAATCATAGAAATCCCCTCCCGGTTCGACTTCACCCGGAACTGATGCTACGGGGGAGTCGTTGCCGAGGACGGCGACTTCAATTTCCCTGCCTTCTATAGTTTTTTCAATCAGTACTTTGGTGTCCACCATGAATGCCTTCTCGAGAGCCGCAGCAAGCTCTTCCGGTCTATGAACCTTGGTAATGCCTATCGATGAGCCCTGGCTTGCGGGTTTGACAAAAAACGGAAGCGTAAACTCTTCGAGAATAACCGATACGACCTGTTGCGGGTCCTGCTGGTACCGAAGCTTTCTGATGGTGGTATACGGCGCGATATGAAGTCCGGCATGTTCAGCGCATATCTTTGTGGTCTCTTTGTCCATGGTCATTGCTGAGGCGTGGACGCCGCAGCCGGTGTAGGGGACAGAGAACATATCGAGCAGACCCTGGATTTTACCATCCTCGCCAGTCGAGCCATGAATGATCGGCAGCGCTACATCTATGCCTTCTTCCGAAAAGTCGAAGAGAAACCGGTTGCGAGGATCGCTGAAGGAGATTTCCCTGAGGCGCTCACGGATCGTATCGGCAGATGCGTTTGCCAGCATCGCCGGCATATCGAGGTCAAGTACCTTTTGCGCGGTTTCTCCCTTGAACCATGAGCCGTCGTGTCCGACATAGATAGGATAGAGTTCATAAGCCTCCGTGTCGATGTGGTTGGCTATGGCTCGGGCGGAAATAATTGAAATTTCATGTTCTGTCGACTGGCCACCGAAAATAAGAGCGACACGATGAGTAGGCATGATTGACGGTTTAGTGAAGTTTAAGTGATACATGATGTAGAGGCAGGGGGTTTAACCCCTCAGTCGCTGGTGTTCGACGGCAATACAGCGGTTCTGGACAACATCGATGCCTTTTCCCGACGCTTTTGCCCGAGCCTCTTCGTTGACGATACCCGATTGCATCCAGATGACCTTCGCGCCGATCTCAATTGCCTGATCGACAATCGGCATGACATCGGAAGGTTTGCGGAAAATGGTAACGATTTCAACGTTTTTCCTCATCTCTTCAGGCAGCGAAGCAAGAGATGGGTAACACGGCATGCCGAATACCTCCGTGATCGAGGGATTGACCGGGTAGATGCTATAGCCAGCATGCATCAGATACCGTGCGATGCTGTTGCTCGGCCGTTCGGGATTGTCGGAAATCCCTGCAATAGCGATATGGCGGTATGTTGCAAGTATTTTTTCTATATCCATAGTGCTGATGCTGATGGCACCGAAGGTGCAGCAGAAAGACGGTCAGGGATTATTTTTCTGCGATCTTTTCAAAGACGTTATGGCTGATTGCTCAAAGTGAAAATACCGGTCTCTGTTCAGACAAGCAATCAGAGAATGAAAAATTCTTGAAGGTGGCAGCCGCACGCAGCGCAGCCCTCAAGAAACTTACAAAAAGTTTCGGCTGTTGAAGTATAAAGAGGTCCAGAACTGGTCATGTATCTTATCTCTAACGGAGCAGGAGTCTGTTATGAACAAGGTTTACTCAATGGTGTCATTTTTACTGCTGCTTGTTCTCGCATCATGTTCAAGCGTTTCAGTTGTTTCGGATTACGACAGGGTTTTCGATTTCAGCCGATTCCAGACCTATCGCTGGCCGATAGCGGGAGAAGGCATCAGGCAGGGTGACCTGCTTGTTCAGAATCCTCTGGTCTACAAAAGGGTCCAGAGTGCTGTCGACCGGGAGCTTCAGCAGAAAGGTTTTCACAGGAGTTCGTCAGAGAGTGCCGATTTCATCCTTCATGTGCACGCAGGAGTCAAACAGGTCAAAAGCTATCAGCCGCACTATGGGGTGGCATTTCCTTTACGGGGAGGCTGGTACCGTCCCTGGTGGGGAGCCTATGGAGGCTTCACCTCTGTGAGTTACTATGAAGAAGGCACCCTGGTTGTTGATATCATCGATGCCGGTACTAAAGATATGGTCTGGCGGGGCATGGCGAAAAGAATCGTCAGGCAATACGGCAGTCCCGAAGCCATGCAGAAGGATATCGACGATGCTGTCAGGCGTGTTCTGGCCGAATTTCCTCCGTTGCGTCAATAACGCTTCTTGAGGGCACCTCTCTTCATTGTCGTGAGCGAGTTGAAGACAAGGCGGACGGAGCAGAGAAACCGGAGTCCCGTCAAGTCGGGATGAGGGTTTCGAGCACCGGCCAACGAAGTATTCCGGGTTGCGCAACAAAATGAAGAGAGCTGCCCTTGAGTGAGTGCCCTCTTTTGGCGCCTCACCTGTCAGCCGAGGCGGCAGTGGTCATTTTTTCCTTCCAGCTTTTTCTTTCACGGGTCTGATATTTCCGGTCGAGAAGGATACAGCTTCTCTTTGTCGCTGTCAGAGAAATGCCTCTATGCGTTTCTGATAAAAAATAGTATAGTTTAGCTGATCGGTCCTCTGTGATGGCTCTTTATCGGCGAAATGAAAATGTTTTCAGCACTATGAGTTCCTTGTTCCCACAGGTCTATTATGTGTCGAGCGGCGCTCGTCAAGGGGAGTGGAACATGGCGTTTGACAGGAAACTCGTGGAGGTATTCAGTGATGGTCGTTTTCAGAGACGATTTGGCGAGGGAAGCGCTCTCTGGCGGTTTTACGCATGGCATCCATCAGCGCTCTCTCTCGGCTATGGCCAGGACCCTGAATCAGTTGACCGGCAGCGTTGTCTTGCTATGGATATTGATGTTGTCCGGAGGCCGACAGGGGGACGCGCGGTTTTGCATGCCGATGAATTCACCTACTCATTTCTTGCTTCGACCAGGGCACCGGATGCTGAGGTTTACCGGGTGGTTCACGATGTTCTTCTTGCCGGATTGAAGAGGCTCGGGGTCAATGCCGGTTTTTGCCGGACCAATCCTGACTTTCGCCGTCATTACCGGACCGGGCAGTCGGTAAGCTGCTTTACGGCGTCGGCAAAATATGAACTGCAGGTGGATGGCCGCAAAATTGTCGGTTCGGCACAGCGCAGGAGCGGGCCAGTGATTCTTCAGCACGGCTCGCTGCTTCTTTCAGAGCGTCACAAGCTGATTCGTGAACTGATCGCTATCTCCGATAGCGATGTTCTGGCCGCCGTTACCGCTGATCTGGACAGTAAAACAGTTTCAGTGGCTGAGATTATAGGCTACGTGCCTGATTTTTCCGATCTGCTCGATGTTATGACACAAGCCCTTGATGCAAGCTGGCTGACGGTCGCCAGGCCTCTTGATGTCCGGGATCTTGAAGCCCTATTTTGATCATTTTAACTCCTTGTTTGTATGAATAAGCAGAGCACGCAAAAACTGCCCCACGTCACAACACGACGTCTTCATGATATGAAATCAGAAGGTGAGAAAATTTCAATGCTCACTGCATATGATTATACAACGGCCAGAATTCTTGATCGCGCCGGTGTCGATGTTATTCTTGTTGGTGATTCGGCAAGCAATGTTTTTGCCGGTCACAATACGACGCTGCCTATTACCATCGATCAGATGATCTACCATGCAAGAGCTGTTGTCAGGGGAGTTCAGGCTGAAACCAGCAGAGCGATGGTTGTGATCGATATGCCGTTCATGAGTTATCAGCTCTCGAGCGAAGAGGCATTGCGCAATGCGGGTAAGATCATGAAGGAGAATGAGTGTGATGCTGTCAAAATCGAAGGGGGAAACGTTATTGTCGATACGGTAAAGAGGATAACCGATGTCGGTATCCCGGTCATGGGACACCTGGGCCTGATTCCGCAGTCGATCTATAAGTTCGGAAGCTATAAGGTGCGTGCACGAGAAGAACAGGAGGCCGAAGAGCTTCTTCGTGATGCGAAACTGCTTGAAGAGGCAGGGGCCTTTGCTCTTGTTCTTGAAAAAATTCCGGCGGACCTTGCTGCAGAGGTGACCGCTTCGATCTCGATTCCAACGATAGGTATCGGTGCCGGGGGGGCGTGCGATGGTCAGGTTCTGGTTATCAACGATATGCTTGGTTTGAGTACCGAATTTCATCCCCGCTTCGTTCGCAGGTATGCTGAACTCGATCGTGTTATATTCGATGCCGTCAGCCGCTATGTCGATGATGTCCGTGGCGGGACGTTTCCGGGGGAAGATGAAAGCTACTGAATCTTCTCTCCTTTTTGCCGACGTCATTTGTTTCAAAGATTTTGCAAAGATCGTACCTTTTATGAGTTACATCACACACCAGCTCTCTTCGTGATACTTTGGGCTCATGGGCCGTTTGGTGCTGTTATAATTATTGCAAACATCAGGTTTGTGATCGATGTTTCCCTGAAGGAGTGCTTTATGCGTCAATGTTATTGGATCGACTATTTTCTATGAAAGAACAAGATCGCAACAGTTCAGCCAAAAAGTATGCCGGGTCGGGCTTTCCGGCCCTATCCCGTTCGTTCGTTCCTTCTGTCTTTACTGTCATGAATATGGTTTGCGGATATGTTGCCATCGTGATGGCCGGCGCAGCCCATTTTCATGCTGCCGGATGGTTTATTATCATTGCGGCCTTTTTTGATGTATTTGACGGATATGTCGCCCGATTGACTAATGGGGCTTCCGAGTTCGGAGGAGAGCTTGATTCTCTTTCTGATCTTGTTTCGTTCGGTGTGGCGCCGGCCTATCTTGTCTACAATTTTGCCTTGAGCCCAATGGGAGCTGCAGGCGTCATGGTCAGTTCGCTTCTGGTGATCGGAAGCGCTCTGCGGCTTGCGCGTTACAATGTTGTCAACAGGGAAAGCAGGGGAGATTCTTTTTCAGGTCTGCCTACTCCGGCACAGGCGCTGACCGTTGTGGGGTTTGTGCTGTGGATGCTTTCGGATCCGCTCCTCAGCCAGGCCCGACTGATTGCGGTGCTTTCATGGATGACGATTATTCTCTCCATGCTGATGGTCAGCAAGGTCAATTACCAGACGTTCCCCAGGCTGAATCTTGATTCCCTCAGAGCGCAACCTCTGCAGACAGGCCTCTATATCGCGGTGTTTTTTTGTGTGCTTATCTTCCACGCAAAGGCTTTTTTTCTTGCCATGTTGTTGTATATTCTGCTGGGTGTTATGAGGTCACTTTCGCTGATGGTGCGCCAGACCGTCCTGTGACCGCCTGGGGCCCGGCACGTTTTGAATGTTTTTCAATACAAGACAACGCATTATGGCATATAAGGCAAAAATCAGGGTAACCCTTCGCCCCTCCATTCTCGATGTTCAGGGCAAAGCAGTTCAGCACGCGCTCGACAACCTTGGCTATTCTTCCGTTGATACGGTCAGAATTGGCAAATACATCGAGGTTTCGATCAATGAGGACAATCTCGCCGATGCGGAGCGCATTGCCGATGAGGCATGCCGCAAGCTGCTGGCCAATACCGTTATGGAGGATTATTCCATTGAACTCGAAAAAATCAACTAAACAGATCTGAGCATGGCTGATGTTACCATAGGCGTTGTTGTTTTTCCCGGATCGAACTGTGATCACGATACAGAGTATGCGGCAGCATCGTTCCCCGGTGCAACAACAAGAATGCTGTGGCATAACGAACATGATCTTCAGGGTAGCGATATGATCGTTCTGCCCGGAGGATTTTCCTATGGCGATTACCTGAGAGCCGGTTCTATCGCCAGGTTTTCACCGATCATGCGAGAAGTTATAGCGTTTGCTGCAAAAGGCAATCCTGTTCTGGGTATCTGCAACGGCTTTCAGGTGCTTCTCGAATCAGGACTGCTCGAAGGCGCTTTGACGAGAAACCGTGAGAAGAAGTTTCTCTGCAGGTTTATGCCGGTCAAGGTCGTCAATAACAAAACCCTGTTCACGTCTCAATACAAAGCAGGCGAAGTACTCAATCTGCCTGTCGCTCATGGTGAGGGCAACTACTACGCTTCGCAGGAAACTCTCGATAGTTTGAAGGAGCATGATCAGGTTGTCTTTACCTATACCGATGCAGCAGGGAACCAGACCGATGCGGCGAACCTCAATGGTTCTGTCGATTCCATAGCGGGTATAACCAACCGCTCGAAGAATGTTCTCGGTCTTATGCCTCACCCCGAGCGTGCCAGCGAAGCGCTGCTGGGTTCCGGCGATGGCAGGAGGATGTTTCAGTCGGCTATAGAATATCTTGCCGGAAGGTAACGACTTTCCGCTCCAGGGTACCCGGATATCATCGATTTCCGGTGCACTGGAGCAAGCTTTTTCCTCCTCGGTCGCTGCCTGGCGTTTTTTCCCGCAACTGTAACCACCATAATTCGTGTCATCGAAGCGAACCATAGTATCCTGGCTGATGTTTGATTTTGCCAACACATCATTCAGTGTCATGATGGTGACGTTTGCATTTCCTCTCTATTTTAAAAATATCATCTGCGGCGCAGAAGCCTGGGGCGATGCCATGTGGGGTGTCAGCGTCAGTGTTTCGATGTTTATTGTAGCCATTATCTCCCCGTTTCTCGGTGCGGCCGCCGATATGTCCGGCAGGCGGAAACGTTTTCTTCTCATTTTCACACTGATGGCGGTTCTTGCAACCGTGCTGCTTGGCTTTACCGGGCCGGGTATGGCCGTTTTTGCAGCCCTGCTTTTTATTGTCGCCAATGTCGGTTTTGAGGGCGGACTTGTCTTTTATGACGCATATCTGCCTGAAATCGCTTCTGAACGAAGCATCGGGAGACTCTCCGGGTATGGTTTTGCCATGGGGTATTTCGGTGCGCTGACTATTTTGCTGCTGCTTTTTCCCCTTCTTAAAGGGGGTATTGTTCTGGAAAACAGCCAGAATATCAGAAAGAGCTTCTTTGTCGTTGCCCTGTTTTTTGCTCTTTTTTCAGCACCGCTTTTTCTTGCCCTCAGGGATAGAAAAAAAAAGGAGCTTCCCGGCAGAACGTTTATGAGCTCAATTCGCGAGGTACGCTATACCATCATGCATATCATGAATTATCCTGACCTTGCGCGTTTTTTGCTCGCATTTTTCTTTTACAATGACGCTATTCTGACGGTTATTGCATTTTCTTCGATCTATGCACAAAATACGCTGGGTTTTACAACCTCAGAGCTGATCGTCTTTTTTATGATCGTTCAGACGACAGCAATCATCGGCTCGATCGTCTTCGGCATAATCACCGATCGAATAGGCCCCAAAAGGACGATTGTACTGACACTCTTTATATGGTGCGCCGTTATCGTTATGGCGATCATGACTCGTGAAAAAACTTTTTTTTACTATACCGGTCTGCTTGCAGGTATGTCGATGGGTTCCTCTCAGGCAGCGTCTCGTTCCATGATGGCCAGGCTGACGCCTAAGGAACATGTGACAGAGTTTTTCGGTTTCTATGATGGCACCTTCGGCAAGGCTTCGGCAATTCTCGGCCCGGTGATTTTCGGTGTTGTTTCCGTCCAGGCAGGTGATCAGCGATATGCTCTCGCATCGCTCCTGTTCTTTTTTATTCTCGGTCTGGTCTGTATTCTGCCTGTTCGTTCCAGCAGCACAGCTCTTCGGGCCGTTTCCCGGTCGGATGCATGATATATAGATGAAAAAGAGTAGATTGAGAGCAGGGAAAGACAAGCCAAACCGGCCGTAAGGAGTTATGCCTTCATCTGAACATTCATTCATCTCTGTACCACATGACGCATTGAGGTCTGTGCGTTCTTTTCTGGCTTTTTTTTCAAAAAGTTTCATTCGCGATCAGGTGCTGCTCAGCGCCGGTTCACTGGCTTTCCAGACCCTTCTTTCGATCGTTCCACTGATGGCTGTTATTTTGTCTGTTCTGAGCGTTTCGCCTGTATTTGATTCGTTCAAGCAGTATGTGGAGGAGTTCATTTTTCAGAACTTTCTTCCCGCTTCGGGTGTGGAAGTCCAGGAGTATCTCTGGCAGTTTATCAGCAAAACCTCATCGGTGCCGACTATAGGCGGTCTTTCTCTTTTTATTATAGCGCTGTTTCTTATATCGACCATCGATCACACGCTTAACCGGATCTGGGGGGTCGATGCGCCAAGAAAATTTTTTCAGGGATTTACCCTCTACTGGACAGTGCTGACGCTCGGACCAATTTTCATAGGAAGCAGCCTTGTTGCAACCTCGTATGTCTGGTACAACTTTTTCACCCAGGGCGCGCTGGCTGACGTGCAGGCAAAAACCCTTTTGCTGTTGCCGGTTATGAATACCTTTCTGGCATTTTTTCTTCTTTATATCCTGGTGCCGAACCGTAAAGTAAAGTTCGTTCATGCTTTCTCCGGAGCGATACTTGCGACCCTCTTGTTTGAATTCTCCAAGCGGTGGTTTGCGTTTTACGTCTCGCATGTGGCGACCTTCGAACATATCTACGGAGCCCTTTCAGTCATTCCTCTGCTGTTTTTCTGGATCTATCTGATCTGGGTTGTCGCCCTGAGCGGTGCCGAATTTGTCTATTGTCTCGGAGTAGTGCACCCTGAGCGGGCAGTTGTCAGAGAGTTTCATCCGCTTTTGGGTATCAGCGCCGTACTTCTTGTTATCGAAAGGATCTCTGCCGCCCAATCCTCTGGAGGATTTCTCACTATGAACACGCTTGAAGACCTGTGTCGGAGTGTTACCCGGATGCAGCTGCGCCGGATTACCGATTTTCTGCTTCAGCAGAATATCATTCATAAAACAGAAGAAGGATTCTTTGCGTTAAGCGCGGACCTGCATACATTAACACTGTATGATCTGTATGCGATACTGCCTGCAGACCTTGTCCAGCCGAAAGATCCCGAGACGAGCGATTCGCATTTTGGACAGGATCTTTCCGGACTCGAACAGAATATCATCCAATGCCTGCAGCATGCGATGCATCAGCCGCTTGCTGCGTTTTTGAACACAGCGACCCGTACACTATGAGCTATCAGGTTATAGCCAGAAAATACAGACCGAGTAAATTCGCCGATATTACCGCTCAGGAGCATATCACGCACACCATCCAGAATGCGCTTCGTCTCGACAGGGTTGGCCATGGCTATATTTTTTCGGGACTTCGGGGAGTCGGCAAGACAACCGCGGCGAGGGTATTTGCCAAAGCGGTCAACTGTCAGAAAATGATTGATGACCCTGTCTACCGTCAGGAGGTCACCGAACCTTGCGGAGAATGCGAAAGCTGCCTTGATTTCGATGCGGGAACAAGTCTCAACATTTCAGAGTTTGACGCTGCCTCAAACAATAGTGTTGACGATATCCGCCAGTTACGCGAAAACGTACGCTACGGGCCTCAGAAAGGTCGTTACCGTGTCTATATCATCGATGAGGTTCACATGCTTTCAACTGCGGCCTTCAACGCTTTTCTCAAGACGCTTGAGGAACCGCCGTCCCACGCTATTTTCATTTTCGCCACGACGGAGCTGCACAAAATACCGGCGACTATTTCTTCTCGCTGTCAGCGTTTTAATTTCAAACGTATTCCGATCGGAGAGATCCAGTCGCAGTTGCAGATGATCTGCAGGGCCGAAACGCTTCAGATTTCAGATGATGCCCTTCTGCTTATAGCGCGCAAGGCTCAGGGTTCGATGCGCGACGCGCAGAGCATTCTCGATCAGGTGATAGCTTTTTCTGTTGGAAACGACGCTGAAAAAGTGATCGCATACCAGGGGGTTGCAGAGTTGTTGAACTATATCGATGACGATCAGTTTTTTGATGTCAGCGACGCTGTAGCGGAAAACGATCCGGTGAAGATGCTTCAGGTTGCCCGTTTTGTTATTGATAACGGTTATGACGAGCAGGATTTTCTCGAAAAACTCATTGAGCATTTCAGAAACTTTCTGGTGCTCTACAACCTGCGATCTACCCGTCTCATTGAACGGACGGAAAGTGTTAAGGAGCGCTATCAGCAGAGTGCAGGGGGCTTGAGTGCCCCGCTTGTCATGCAATTGATCGATTTGTTGATGAAGGAGTCCGGTGAACTGAAGTTTCAGTTCGAGTACCAGTTCCGCTTTGAACTGACACTGCTGCGTCTGATCGAACTTGTTCACAACGATGGAGGTGTCGCAGCCTCTGTAGCTGGAGGGCCGCCGGTAAAAAAAAAAGCCCCTGAACCGGATCTGAAACAGCCGGACAGGCATCCCGGACCAGCAGGGAGGTCTGCTCCTGGGGCCCGACCGGCAGAATTGCCTTCTCCTGCATCGACGCCGGAGCAACAGCCTCCATCAGCCAGGTCAGCCTCATTGCCCCCTTCCCCGCAACAGTCTGCACCACGCAATGTCGCGTCCGGGAAACCGGGGGTTGATTTCAGCGCATGGCAGGGCAAGCTTATGAATTTCACCAGAAACGGTTCTCGCAAGCAGCCTGTTCAGGCCTCTTCGTCCGACGCTCGTCAGTCCGGCGTTTTTGAGGGCGTTGTCGAGGTTGAAAAGTTCCGGATGGAGTGGAACCAGTTTCTTGAAATGCTTCTGAAGAAACGACAGAAGGTGCTTGTGACTCATCTTCGTTCATGCGAACTGACATCCTGTTCTCATGGAGTGCTCGTCATGACCTGCGGCAAGAAGTTTTCCTATGAAGAACTGATGCAGGATGCTGCTCTGCTCAGCAAGGAGATCGAGTCATTTTACGGCATTGCGGTCAAACTCCAGATCTGTTATGATGCTGCCAGAGATGCTCAGACGCGGGAACAAACCATTTTTACCCTTTTCAGGGATCTTGCCGAAACCAATGATGTGATGAAGTATATCATTAAGGAGTTTGGCGGCGAACTCGTGTATTGACGCGGGAAGAACTGTTTCCATAATCTGTAAAAATTCATCATATTCAGTGTTTTCGACACGTTTAACATCTCGTTACCACTATCTATGAGCTTAGCGCCTGGAACTGAAACCGATTTACAGAATCGATTTCGTTCGCACTTTTGCGGACGTTTAAACACCGAATATGAAAATAAACAGGTCCGGCTTGCCGGCTGGATCCATAGAAAACGCGACCACGGAGGTTTGATCTTTATTGATCTTCGCGATCACACCGGCATTGCTCAGCTGATTATTCAGCCGGAGAAACAGGAGCTCTTCCAGAAAGTTGAGCGTCTTCATGTCGAGTCGGTTATCGCTGTTCAAGGTACCGTCGTCAAGCGTTCGGAGGAGACGCTCAACTCCCGGATTCCATCAGGAGCCATCGAGGTTCTCGTCGATGATGTCCAGGTTGAAAGCCATGCCGTTGCGCTGCCGTTCCCTGTTGCCGATGAACTTCAGACATCCGAAGAACTTCGCCTGACCTATCGTTTTCTCGATTTGCGCAGAGAAAAGATTCATCAGAACATTGTTTTTCGCAGTCAGCTGATCAGCAAGGTACGCCGCTATCTCGAAGAGCATGGGTTCATGGAGATCCAGACACCTATTCTTACAGCCAGTTCACCCGAGGGTGCCAGGGATTTTCTTGTACCGAGTCGACTTCATCCCGGTAAATTTTACGCTCTTCCTCAGGCTCCGCAGCAGTTCAAGCAGCTGTTGATGGTATCCGGTTTTCCTCGCTATTTCCAGATCGCTCCCTGCTTCCGCGATGAAGATGCTCGCGCCGATCGCAGCCCCGGTGAGTTCTATCAGGTCGATATGGAGATGGCATTTATCGAGCAGGATGACCTGTTCGAAATCCTTGAAGGGATGTTGCGTTACCTTACCGAAACGATGAGCACGAAACGGATCACTCAGTTTCCGTTTCCGAGGCTCAGTTACCGCGATGTCATGAACCGTTTTGGTTCCGATAAGCCCGATCTTCGTGTCCCGCTTGAAATGCAGGATGTTACCGAGCTCTTTGTCGGTTCATCGTTCAAGGTGTTTGCGTCAAACACCAAAGAGGGAAGCTGCATCAAGGCAATGGTGCTTAAAGGCAGGGGAACCGAGTCCCGTCAGTTTTACGATAAAGCAGAAAAGCGGGCCAGAGAGCTTGGTGCACCGGGACTTGCTTATGTCCAGTACAGAGAAGAGGGGCCGAAAGGGCCGATCGTCAAGTTTCTTTCAGAGGCCGAGCTCAGTGCATTGCAGGAGCGTCTGGCTATAGAAACAGGCGACGTTGTTTTCTTCGGCGCCGGCAAGTGGGAAAAAACCTGCAAGATCATGGGCGGTATTCGGGAATACTTCTCCGACCTCTTTGAGCTTGACCGCGATGAACTCTCTTTCTGCTGGATTGTCGACTTTCCTCTGTACGAATTCGATGAAAAAGAGAGCCGGATCGACTTCTCGCACAATCCATTCTCAATGCCTCAGGGAGAGATGGATGCGCTCGATACCATGAACCCGCTTGATATCCTTGCCTATCAGTATGATATCGTCTGTAACGGGATTGAGCTTTCCAGCGGCGCTATCCGTAACCATCGCCCCGATATCATGTACAGGGCATTTGAGATAGCAGGTTACAGCAAAGAGGAGGTTGACAAGCGTTTTGGGCACATGATCGAGGCGTTTAAAATGGGAGCTCCTCCCCATGGTGGCATCGCTCCGGGTCTTGATCGTCTGGTTATGATCCTGCGCGATGAACACAATATTCGTGAAGTTATCGCTTTTCCGATGAACCAGCAGGCTCAGGATCTGATGATGTCAGCGCCATCAGATGTTTCGCGCCTGCAGCTGCGTGAGCTGCACCTTAAGCTCGACCTGCCGGTTGAAACGGCAGAGCAAGAGCCGGGGTGATGTATTGAGTTATTGATCTTCTTGAGCCGCAGGTTATTCCTGCGGCTTTTTTTTGGTGAACTCGGAGTTCCGTTCTCTTCTGCTCCATGACTATCGGTTGTTCATGCGTCTTCTCTCCTTTCTGTTACGCACTGTCGCCTGAGGTTTTCAGTCACTTTCTTTCCATCGCGCTATTTCTCTGACCTCGTCAAGGGTGAGGCTCTGGCTTGACTCTGTTTGGCGGTCTTTTTGACTAAGTTTTTATTATTCGATAATAAAAATATAAAGTGCCATTTTTTTCTTATAAAATTGATTTTAATTACATTAATAGTAATAAGTTTCTATTAAATTTGTTTTTTTAAAGGTTTCTTTTTTATAAGTAATTTATTGCTTATACATTGCAAAATGCTTACTCAGAGGATAAAATATGTCGCATGAAAAAGATTTTTCGCTCGCAACATGCGATCAGATTGAGGCTGCGCTGTGCAGGCAGCTTGAACGGATCAGGCTTTCGCGAAATATGACGCAGAAGCAGCTTGCTCTTGAGGCTGGTGTTTCATTGAGGACTCTTGGCCGCCTTGAGAAAGGGCTTGGTGTTTCTTTTGAAACGTTTATTCGTGTTATCAAGGCGCTTGGCATGCAGCAGCGTCTGGAAGCACTGTTGCCTGATGCTGAGGTAAGGCCATTCGAGCGGATAGGCAGTAGTGGCGCAGAGCGCAAGCGAGCCCGTCCGTCGAAGCACGTTCTTCCTCAAGGCTCCGGTGTCTGGTCATGGGGAGACGGGGAGGGCGATGGCGATGTATGACGATGCAAGGGTGAGGCTTTGGGGCAGTGTTATCGGTGCTGTCAGCTGGCTTGATGAAGGAGATGTCGGTGTTTTCCAGTATGCGCCCCAATTCCTGCAAAGCGGTATTCAGGTGGCGCCTTTCATGATGCCTCTTGATGAGTTTCCTTATGAGTTTTCAGCGCTTGCCAGAAACACATTCAAAGGCTTGCCCGGTCTTCTGGCCGACTCGCTTCCGGACAGGTTCGGCGATACGGTCATTGATGCATGGCTTATGTCGCAGGGATATGAGCCATCGGAGATTCATGCTGTCCAGCGGCTCTGCTTTATCGGGAGTCGAGCAATGGGGGCCCTTGAGTTCGAGCCTGTTATTCCCGGTACTCTGGCAGGTTCAAAGCGCGTTGATATTGCTCGCCTTGTCGCCGCGACAAACCTTATCCTTGAAGAGCGTCGTGCTCCACAACGCGTTTTCAGGCGGCATGATACGCGAGAGATGATCGATGCACTCTTTTGCGTTGCTGCATCTGCCGGAGGCCGAAGAGCGAAAGCACTGCTCGCATGGAATCCTGTTACAGACGAATTCAGATCCGGTCCTGCCGATGTTGGGGCAGGTTTTGAGGATTGGATGATAAAATTCGATGGAGTTACCAGTAGCCTCGACAGAGAAACCTCCGATCCCGCAGGTTCAGGAAGCATCGAATACGCTTTCCATCTGATGGCGGTTGAAGCCGGTATTGTCATGATGCCATGCAGACTGCATCAGGAAGGCGGCCGGAGCCATTTTATGACAAAGCGCTTTGATCGGACAGCCAACGGCGGAAAATATCACATGCAGTCTCTGGGGGCAATGACGCACATTGATTACCATCAGCCTCTGAGTTATTCCTATGAACAGGCAATCCAGCTGATGAGACGCCTTGGACTCAAGCGCGAAGATCTGGAGCAGCTTGTCCTTCGTGCAATGTTCAATGTCATTGCCTGCAATCATGACGATCATGTCAACAATAGTGCTTTTCTCATGAACCGCCGCGGCCAATGGCGATTGTCGCCGGCGTTCGATCTTTCCTATACATCTGATCCCAGGGGGGTGTGGACAATGCTTCATCGGATGAGCATTAATGGAAAATGCGAAGATTTCAAACGCGAGGACCTGATCGCTCTTGCCAGCGTCGCAGGAATCAAAAAGACAAGGGCTAACGAGATGATCTATCGTGTGACCGAAACTGTTCGGCGCTGGCCATATTTTGCAGAAAAAGCCGGTGTGACGGAAAAACGCATGGCTCACATTCAGGCTGACCAGGATACCTTGTTATGAAATATCGGCAATTCGTGGCGTTGCAGTGTTACATCTGACGGCCATATTGTTCTGCAATTTTATCCTGACCGGGAAGGGAGAGACGAGAGGAAAGAGGCAAGAGAAGGATAACGATTAACGGATATCGGATAACGAGTAACGGGTAACGATTAACGGATAACGATTCAAAATCTGGAAGTGACGAACTAGAGTGGTCGTTCGGGGAGGAGGGGAAATGCTCTGACGGGCAGGTCGCTTTGCCTGCCCGTTGCCTGGTAGAATATCGCGGATCGCTCTGTTTCTTACAGATAGATCTCAGGGGTGAGCTTTTTCGTGAAACGGTGCATCATGTAGTTCAC
>Ga0272443_10004447_pt1 | contig 15271 bp, 17 predicted proteins | sample SSMAcet12_FD_193581 | JGI IMG/M metagenome (GOLD analysis project Ga0272443, IMG submission 193581) | Marine sediment archaeal communities from Little Sippewissett salt marsh, Falmouth, MA, United States - SSM-Acet-12 | ecosystem: Environmental > Aquatic > Marine > Wetlands > Sediment ...
TTGATCATTATCGGAAATACTGCACCTATAAAGATTATGAATCCCGCAGCAACATCTGTCAGTCCGAACCATATGATTGCGAAGGGAATCCATGCAAGTGGTGGTATCGGTCTTAATATCTCTATTACCGGGTTTAATGCAGAATCTGCATCCTTAAACCACCCCATAAGTATCCCCACCGGAATTCCGACTAAAAGTGCCGCAACCATCCCTATGAAGAAATGGAGCATACTGTAGAGGAAGTCCTTAAAGAGGGTTCCTTTTGGCCCGAAGACTGTCATATAGAGAGCTTCAAGGACATCTGTAAAGGATGGCAGGAAAAATTTGTTGCCTACGATAAATACGGCAACTGCCTGCCATATCAAAATTACGGCAATTAACGTCCCTGCCGGGAGAAGCAGTTTTTTACCGGTTAACTTTTTTATTATATTCATTTCTGTAAACCTGTCCGTTGAGCGGCGGGGTGCACCTCTGGTAACTGTATAAATTGTGGTGCTGCACAAAAAACGTTTTTCCCAGATATTTGTGGTGATGGAATAAAAAAAAGATTTGTCTGAATCTATCAGACTTCTTCAGGCGGTTGCCTTTTCGTAGAATGTCAGGTCGAATATTTCATCCTGTGTTAATTCTTTCTCGATATATCCGAGTTCTGCCTGTGTTTTGACGTAATCCATCACACCTCCGGTGATGATATTTGGATCTGATACCCATTCGCCGTCCCAGTTGCTGAATGAGTCCTTGACTGTCTCAACAGTGTTTTTTGTGTATCCGGAATAGATCTCAGCGGCTTCGTCTTTGTTGGCTTTGATATAATCTGTGGCCTTAATGTGAGTCTTTATAATTTCCACGACTGCATCCGGGTTTTCCCTGATCAGTTTTCCGCTTACAACAAGTACGCAGCACGGGTGGTTTTTCATCATTTCGCCTGAATTTACTACAATTCTGCCTGCGCCGTCGTTTTCAACTATTGTGGGTGAAGGAGCCGGAAGGAATACTGCATCTATCTGTCCTGCGGTTATTGCTGTGATTGCATCACCCGGACCCATCGGGCGGATGTCAACATCTTTTTCATCATCAATGCCGTTCTCCCTGAGCCATCCGCGAAGGAGTGTATCCTGGATTGTTCCGGGCGGGAACGTTGCAATTGTGTGTCCTTTGAGGTCTTCGGGTTTTTCATATACAATGTCATTGCCTGCAACAAGTGCGGAACCCTGTGTCTGCACTGTGGCAACAATCTTTCCGTCAAGTCCGGTTGCGAGTGCGGATATGACCGGTGCTGCGCCTACGTATGCGACATCAATGTCGCCTGCAATCATGGACTGCATCTCAGGTGCACCTGTAGGGAACTGGTACTCGTTTTTGTTCTTATCAATGGTGTAGCCAAATGGTGCGAGGTTCTCGCTCCACCACCCCTTTTCCATTGCTGCCATATATGCAATCTGATGTGTGCTTGGCTGGTAGCCAAAATTCATCTCCTCTGCTTCTGCCTGTGCATTATCTGTGCCTGTACATCCTGCTGTAAGCGCTACCGATGCAACAATTAATAGAAGTAATGTTAATCCTGCAAACTTTCTCATATCATTAACCTCTCCTTTGGAAGTTGTATAGTTATTTCCTGAAGAAAAGTATTTAACTGGTCCCATTTGCGCCAAAAACATTGGCTTTTAATATTAATATTGTCTATTTTGTGGCTTAATGGGTAATTTTCCCGCGGTTATTCTTCACAGTTCTCCCGCAGGTGCTTATGCGTGGATTTAATCATTTATTCTGACACCTATAATAAGAGGAGTTGTTTTTGCATATGACAAAAGATCCACTCAGGGGCGGGCGCCTTGGCGACTCACGCCCGTCTGAAGTCTGGGACTATTTATCCTCGATGGAAGCTGACCGCTTCATCGGAAAGGCAGATGTATCTGTAGATATTGCCCATCTGCTGATGCTCTTCAGGCAGGAAATAATTGATCAGGATTCTGCAAAAAAAATAATGAATGTCCTGCTGAAACTGTATGATGAAGGCCTTCCTGATTCAGTCTATGACGAGAAATTTGAAGATGTCCATGCCGGAATTGAGGCATATATCATTGATAAAATCGGAATTGATTCCGGCGGCAGGCTCCATATGGGCCGTTCAAGAAATGATGAGGTGGCAACCTGTGTCAGAATCAGGCTGAGGGAGGAGATTTTAGACCTGATGTCGGATGTTGCTATCCTCAGAAGTATCTTCTGCGGTTTTGCAAAGGATAATACAGATATTTATATGCCGGGATTTACCCATCTCCAGCATGCCCAGCCTACAACTGTAGCTCATTATCTGATGAACTATGAGCAGGCCTTTAAGAGGGATTTTGAGAGGCTTGGCGATGCTTACCTCAGGGTGGATCAGTGCCCGCTTGGTGCTGCGGCATTTGCATCTACCGGATATCCGGTTGACAGGGAATATACATCTGATCTGCTTGGCTTTGGCGGTGTTCTGGAGAATACAATGGACTGTGTTGCAGGCCGTGATTTTGCCCTTGAGGTGATTTCAGACTGCGCGATCCTTATGAACAATATAAGCCGCCTCTGTGAGGAGATTATATTCTGGAGCTCTTCATTTGTCGGTTTTGTTATTCTGGCGGATGAATACTGCTCTACAAGTTCTATCATGCCTCAGAAGAAGAACCCTGACTGTGCTGAGATTATGAGGGCCAAGGCAGGCTCTGTTTCCGGATGTCAGATGGCGGCATTTTCAATAATCAAGAATCTTCCTATGAGCTATAACCGTGATATGCAGGAGTTGTGGCCTCATCTCTGGAATGCTATTGAGAATACAAAGATATCAATAAAGATTCTCAACGGGATGATAAGAACGGCACATATCAACAGGAAGAGGATGGCAGAAGAGGCTGTGAAGGGAAATACGACTGCAACCGAACTTGCTGATATTCTTGTGAGGGAGTATGGTCTTGCCTTCAGGACTGCGCATAATATTGTCGGGCGTGCTGTCAGGATTGGAAAACTTGACCTTGAAACACTTGAGATGTCTGCAAAAGAGATGGCCGGTATATCCCTTGTGGAACTTGGTCTGACTGAAAACGCGGTTGCTGATGGTCTTGAGGTCAGTACTTCAGTCAATGTCAGAAATGCAACAGGCGGGCCGTCACCACAGGCTGTAATGGCCAGCATAATGAGAAGTGAAGCTGCATATACGGATGATCTTGAATGGCTGAGAGGCCTTAAGATGTATCTTCACTCGTCAGAGAAGCATATGATAGAAAAAGCAAGAGAGATGGTAAAGGAATAATGGATTCGGGAGACCGGGTGTCCTGCAGTTATGCGGGAAGCATGCTTGATGGCACCTATATTACAAAAAGAGACGGTAAAGCGGTAATTAAACTGGATAACGGATACAACATCGGTGTATCCTTTGATACGGTGAAAAAGACCGGGGATGCTGAAAAGAGAGAGGCTGTTAAGGGTGGATTTACTCAGGAGAAGGGCCTTCCTGATCTTGCGATTGTCTCAACCGGAGGAACGATTGCTTCAAAGATAGATTACAGGACCGGGGCGGTTACGAGTCAGTTTGAGGCTGAGGACATTATGCGGGCAATTCCCGGTCTGGCCTCAATTGGAAATTTCACTTCCCATGTGCCGGCAACTATTCTTTCTGAAAATATGACTCCTGCTATCTGGAAAGAGCTTGCCTCAACCATTTACAGTGAGATTGAATCCGGAGTTGAGGGTGTAATTGTCACCCACGGTACGGATACCATGTCATATTCAGCAGCAGCTGTCAGTTTTATGTTAAAGACTCCTGTTCCTGTTGTCTTTGTCGGTTCACAGAGGTCTGCTGACCGTCCGTCAAGTGACAATCTGATGAATGGTCTGTGCAGTGCTGCTGCGGCAGTATCTGATTTAGGTGAAGTTTCGGTTGTGATGCACGGGACAACAAATGATGATTACTGTGCTGTTCACAGGGGAACAAGGGTCAGGAAGATGCACACTTCAAGGCGTGATGCATTCAGGAGTCTTGATATGGATATTCTTGGTAAGGTCGATTATCCGTCACTTAAGGTCAGCCTGAATAAGCATGCTAAGAGGCGTGGCAGTTTTGAACCGGAACTTTATGCTGAGCTTGAAGAGAAGGTCGGACTTGTGCAGTTCTATCCGGGCATGAATCCTGATATGATTCGCAGCTATGACGGTTATGCCGGCCTTGTTGTTGCCGGAAGCGGTCTTGGACATACTTCTTCAGTCTGCATTGAACCTTTAAGGGAATTAATCTCATCCGGAACAACGGTTGTGATGACCTCGCAGTGCTTAAACGGCAGGGTATGTGACCGTGTCTATGATACAGGCAGGGATCTCATTGAGGCCGGAGTTATTGAGGGTGAGGATATGCTCCCTGAGGTTGCCATGGTTAAACTGATGTGGGTGCTTGGCATGGAAGATGATAAGGAGAAGGTGAAGGAACTTATGCTCTCTGATTTACGCGGCGAACTTGGGGGGTGCACACCTCATGGATTATAAGAAATTAGGCCTTAAAGCCGGAATTGAGATCCACCAGCAGCTCAATACAAAGGAGAAGCTCTTCTGCCACTGCCCTACTCTGCTACGCGATGCCGAAGAGAGGAATGGTGAATTTTTCAGATATCTCAGGGCAACCGAGAGCGAGATGGGAAAGATTGACAGGGCAGCAGAGGAGGAGATGAAGAAGGAGGATCGTGCCTATACCTACTATGCCTATGACACGACCTGCCTTGTAGAGAATGACGAGGAGCCTCCGGCACCGATGAACCCTGAGGCAGTTGAACTATCTATGACTCTCGCAAAGATGCTTGGCATGACTCCTGTTGAGCAGATTCATGTGATGAGAAAGCTTGTCATTGACGGCTCAAACACCTCAGGTTTTCAGAGGACTGCCCTTGTCGCACTGAATGGAAAAATTCCGGCCGGTGCTGTTATTGAATCGATATGCCTTGAAGAGGAGGCAGCACAGAGGGTTGAGGGGGATATATTCTCACTTGACAGGCTCGGCATTCCCCTTGCCGAGATTACAACCGGCCCTGACATGAAGACTCCTGAGGAGGTCAGGGAAGTTGCGGCATATATCGGGATGATTCTCAGATCAACAGGGCGTGTAAAGAGAGGGCTTGGAACCATCAGGCAGGATGTCAATATTTCCATTCGTGAGGGTGCCCGTGTTGAGATCAAGGGTGTCCAGGATTTAAGCCTCATTGAGGAGGTTGTGAGGCGTGAAGCTTTAAGGCAGGTGAATCTCCTTGAGATTCGCGCTGAGCTTATCCGCCGTGGTGCCTCTGTTCCTGAGGATTATACTGATGTTACATCTGTATTCTCTGAGACCGGCTCGGGTATTTTAAAGAAGGCTAAGACTATTCTTGCGGTGAATCTCAAAGGATTTTCGGGGCTTGTCGGAAGGGAGGTCCAGCCCGGAAGAAGGCTTGGCAGCGAGATATCCGATTATGCCAAGAAGTGCGGTGTTGGCGGGCTGTTCCATACGGATGAGCTTCCGGCATATGGTGTAAGTGAAAAGGAAGTTGCAGACCTCAGGGAGTTTGTAGGTGCGGCTGATGATGACTGCGTCATTATAGTTGCGGATAAGAAGAAGAGGGCTGAGTGTGCAATCTCGCAGATAATCAAGCGCTCAAAGATGGCATTTGAGGGTGTTCCCGAAGAGACAAGAAAGATGCTTGAGGAAGGCAGCACTGCTTATATGAGGCCTCTTCCGGGTGCGGCAAGGATGTATCCTGAGACTGATGTATTTCCGGTTGAGATTACTGGTGAATACTGGGATTCACTTGAGATACCTGAGCTTTTAACTGCCAAAGAGGAGAGATTTAAGGATGAGCTTGGTCTTGATGGAGCGGTTGCGAAGCAGATGGCTTACTCTCCGCGTATGCCTCTCTTTGAGCGGATGATTCGTGAGGGTATTAAGGCAAATCTTGCTTCAAGGACACTTCTGGCAACCTTAAGGGAACTGTACCGTGACGGTGTTGATACCTTTTCACTCTCTGATGATTCACTTCTTGAGCTTCTGAAACTTGTTGAAGACGGGAAAGCCGCAAAGGAGGCGATTCCTGATTTGATTCGTGCCGTTTCAAAGGGAATGTCTCCGGCCGTGGCTGTTGAGAGTGTGGCACCCGGAATTTCTGAAGAGGAGCTGACCGGAATTATCCAAACGATTATCAGTGAGAGAAAGGAGTTCATCAAAGAGCAGGGCATGAGATCCCTTGGACCGCTTATGGGTGTTGTCATGAAGGAGGCCCGCGGGCGTGCTGACGGCAAGGTCATCAGTGAGATACTTAAGAGAGAGATTAAGACTGTTCTGTGAATCTAATCAATATAAATATCTTTTTTTGTGAAATGGAGTGTTTTGTTCTGGTATCTTCAACTTATTCTTATTGATTTTATAAATCTTATTTTTGTTTCATATTCTGTTAATGGATTCCTTTTATACTGTAGTCTTGGTTCAGGAATAAAGCGTGCACTTGAACAGTGGCCCGATATTGACTTTGATGATGATCGTGAGGGTTGCAGGTTCACCGTAACGGTTCACCGGAAGGTGGCTGGTGGAGCTTATGAACTGAAAAGTTCACCAAAAAGCAGAAGATCAGAATTATTGAACTAATGCTGAATGACTCTTTTATCACTTCGGCTCAGTTGGGTGAAGTTCTTGGAATATCCAAACGGGCAGTGCTGAAACAGATTGAAAAGCTTAAGAAACAGGGTCGTCTGAAACGTATTGGTTCGACAAGAAGTGGGCAATGGGAAGTAATCTCTGTTAATAGTGATCGGTGATTTAATGGATCATATTGTGGTTTAAAAGGTCAGAATGTTGTTTTATCGGGTCAATGTTGTGACCTTTTAATTTTGACCTCTTAATCATTTGGTTTCTGGTTGGTTTTCTCACTCGCCGTTTTCAACAAGAGTCTTTGAGATGATATATTCGCCCTTGGCTTCTCTTGTTGAACCTATAATTAACCACTTCTCATCACCGTGCTCTTCCACATAGCCACAGGCCTTTATTAACTCTCCTTCAAGTGCCTGACCACTGTATGTGTGTGTAAATGAGAGCACCTTTGAGATCTCCTCATGGTCAACAGAGTATATCGCAGGACTGTCAAAGGAGAATGATGCATCGGTAACTACAGCTTCGATCTCCATCTTTCCGGTTACCCTGCCTTTGTTGACCGTTATTCTGTTTAAGTCCTCATAATCACGGGTATAGAGAAGATCAAAATAAGTCCCGTCAATCTCGCCGCGGTTCCACTTTCTCTTTTCATGAAGTATAAATGTTTCATAGTCAATTTCCGGAATGCGTTTGTTGTAAACCTTCTTCCAGAGTTCCTCAGAAAGTGGGGATGCCTCACCCTTTTTAGTGGCGGCTATCAGGTTTTTCTGGGCCAGAAACCAGTATTTTCCGTATACAACCATGTCAATGTCTGATGCATCATTCTCAAGTCCAAGGAGCAGTGAGCCCGTGCATCCGGCCTTACCTTTTGGAACATCAAAAATCTTCAGCAGTTTTTTTACTCTTGAGTCTCTCTGTGCAATATTATCTACTTCAGCTTCCGGTTTGATAACCCTCTTAATGTCATCAAGAGGCACCCTGTGAACTACATCCAGATATTCGGGCTTGTATTTCCTTATATACTCAAAAGCTGGCTCAAAGTCATACTTTTTGTATTTAATTCCTTCAGGAGAGGTTCTTTCGCCCTCTTCATCAGGTGCATATCTTAAAACTCCGCCTGCCTTTGTTTCATTGTCATATGCTGAAACTGCATAGAGGCAGCCGTCCTTATCCTCAAAAAAATCTCTAAGTCTTATAGGTTTCATATTTAAATTCCGTATTCTGCCAGATATTTGCCTATTTTTTCAATATCACTGCCAACTCTGATTATTTCGCCTGACTTTAAGTTCACAACCGTGCTCGGTGTGCCCGGAAGGATGCCGCCGTCAATAAAAATGTCATGGACTACGTTCACCTGTGAGAACTCAACCGGAGAAATGGCTCCGGAGATATTGGCGCTTGTTGATGTTACCGGAGAGTCAAATCCGCTGATGAGCTCAGTTGCAGTTTCATGCGCCGGCATTCTTACGCCGATTAACCCGGTGCCTCCGGTCAGAATGTCCGGAACACAACGTGATGCCTGCACAACAACGGTTACAGGTCCCGGCATGAAATGCCTGATGAAATCCTCTTCCATCTCTTCAAGAATTGTAACTGCATGAAGCATCTCCATGTCTGAGACCGCAATTGAGATTGGCTTTGAAAGCGATCTGTGCTTTGCATGGTAGACCTTCTCAACCGCATGATCGGAGAATGCATCCCCGCCAAGTCCGTAAACGGTCTCAGTCGGGTATACAACAAGTCCGTCTCTCTTTAAAATCTCTATTGCTTCTTCTGTTTTACTACTCAAAAATGCCGCCCCCTTACTCTGTATATATCAAATACAGCAAGTTCACTTGCATGCATAACCGCAAAAACTCCTGCCTGTATTGGATCAGTCACAACAAGGTCTGCGTGATCCGGCAGGCTTCCTGCCATAGACAGGGATATAACCGGAATTCCGTACTTTTTAACTCTCTCCACGACAGACACTATCGTGCCACCCATAAGTGACCCTGCAAGAACCAGTACTGCAACTCTCGGGAGGCGTGAAATTGCGTCAATAGCGGCAGTCAGGTTCTTCTCTCCGACAACCGGAAATGTATCCACTGAGATTCTTTCACCACGGATATTGTGCCTGTCTGCCTCATTAACTGCACCGAGTGCAACCTGTGCTACCTGTGCGCCTCCTCCGAATATTATAATTCTCTTTCCGAAAATCTGAGACAGCGGCCTGTAGGCTTTGATTTCATGAACTGTATCCAGTAAGAGCAGGGTTTCTTTAAGGTCTTCAAACTCTTCAATCTCTCTGAACTCAAAATAAAGTAATGATTTGCCCCTGTCCGGTCCGAACGGGAGCACCGATGCCTGTACCATCTCAATATTGGCACCTTTATCTGCCATAATTTCTGATATGTCACGCAGAACACCCTGCCTGTGCTCACAGATTATGCTCACAGCCCGGACTGAAATATCGTCTGATTCTGTCATATTGTATAAATTTCCGGAATTATTCTGTTATTATTACCTTCAGTAACCTTCTGATTAATTGATTTATAATGAATATAGATTTATTTGTATGGCCATCCTTATTTTCCCTTTGATATTCTGGCAGATGAAGGAAATAATGGTATTGAGTGCCTGAAAAACCTGACATGGTGCAGCAGATACCTCCGATATTATTAATATCTCACCCCTCCAATTCTAATGAAGCACTTATCTTTGATAGTGCTGGCTTTTGTAAGTCCGACGTGTTCTGCTGAAGCAGGCACTGCCTTATGGCTAGGGATTACAAAGAGGTCAGTATATGGCTCTTTTTGTGGACTTACAGTTGTGTCCGGATGGTACCTGATACTTATAATCCGGAAACCGGAATATTTAGGCAATAATTATTCCTGAGTAAAAACCGCGTTAAATACGTAAATTTACTCCTAAAAAGTATCTTTTTAAAATAAAGGTGGTGAAAAATGGCACGAATGCACGCCCGCAGGCGCGGTAAATCCAGCTCAGTCCGTCCACTCCGCACAGAAGCACCGGAATGGTCCAACAAGGACGCAGCAGAGATCGTAAAGACAGTAGTGGAACTCAGAAAGGATGGACTTTCAAGTGCCAAAATCGGACTTGTCATGAGAGACAGGCACGGTGTACCGAGTGTAAAGCTCGCAACCGGAAAGAGAGTCGACCAGATTCTCACAGATAACGGACTTGAATCTGATATTCCTGAGGACCTCAGAAATCTCATTGTAAAAGCACTTGGTATGAGAAAACACCTTTCAGAAAATAAGAAGGATGTTCATAACAAGCGCCAGCTCCAGCTCACCGAGGCAAAGGTGCGCAGGCTTGGGAAATATTACGTAAGAACAGGTAAAATGCCAAAGGGATGGGCATACAAGCCTGATACTGCGGAATTCCTGCTATCCAGATAATCTGATAATGTCCATCGAAGCCGCTGCAGAAGTTCTGGCTGATAATTTATCCAAAGCGGATTTTGTCAGGGTATATGGCCATCATGACGCGGACGGAATAGCTTCCGCCTCAATCATCTGCCATGCCCTCTCACGACTTGGAAAAAAATATCACCTGACAATCAAATCCGGCATATCTGCCGGAGATGTCAGTGATGAAACCCCCACAATACTTTGTGATCTCGGTTCATCGTTAGAAGATCTTGCAGAGGACGTGATGGTCGTTGATCACCATCTTCCCCGTTTTTCCGGAGAATACCACGTAAATCCCAGACTGCATGGAATAGACGGAGATAATGAACTGTCTTCATCCGGTGCGGCATTTATTGTCGCAAACTGCATGGGTGATAACAGAGATCTCTGCGGACTTGCTCTCCTTGGCATAATCGGTGACGGCCAGGCTGTCACAGGTAAAAATGAGGAGATCATAAACGAAGGTATTGCAAACCAGTTCATCACTCCCGGAAGAGGGATCCCTCTTCCTGGCAGAGATCCGGCTGAGAAGCTCTATACTGCAATCAAACCTTATCTCTCCGGAATCAGTGGCGATAAGGCAAAGGCAGAGGAGATTTCAAAGCTGGCATCCGGTGAAAGGGGCAGTCCTGACAGTATGCTCTCTTCGGTTATACTTGATATCGCTGAATATTCAGGTGAGCATGCCATGCAGTCAGTCTGGGGCAATATATATGAGATTGAGAGAGGTGCCATTCATGATGCACACACCCTTGCCGCAACCGTGGAAGGGTGCGGGCTTTCAGGAAGGGGCGGTCTTGGTGCCGCTTTATGTATGCGGTCAGTCCGCTACAGGGAGATGGCGGAAGAGACAGCTCTCTCATTCAGGCTCAGTGTTATCTCCTCACTAAAGGATGCAAAGAAAAAGGATGAAAATCTGCCTTTGTTTGAGATAGGCAGTCCAAAGGTCTCAGGCAGTGTGGCAGATATTCTCTCTGATGATCTTGTGGGAGACTGCCCCGTATTTACAATAGCAAAGAAGGATGATGGCGGATATTCTGTTTCTGCCAGAGTGCCTCCCGGCTATGGTTTAAATGTCGGGGAGTTTCTCGAAAAACTTGCATCCGAATGCGGAGGTACAGGCGGCGGTCATGTATCAAGAGGCGGTGCATCATTCCCAAAGTCCGGTTATCCGGCATTCAGGAAAGGAATAGAGGGAATGTTTGCATGAGCCTTTTAATCTCCGGAGAGATGAGAACTCTTCATAAATCGCCGGAATGTGTCGCAGATGCACTGTCAGCAGACAATCTGCTTTCAATGAAGACAGTTTCGGACGGGGTTTATGTCAGGACTACAATAAAGGGAAATAAACTCAGATCGGTGGTAGCATCGGTGGATGATTATCTGATGAATCTCTCTGTTGCAGAGGATATATGTAAGATGCATATCTCTGTGCAGGAAATCAGCAAAAAATAATTAAAAAGGTGAATTAATGGCAGCAAGAAGAAAGTCAGTTGGAAGAAGAGTAGAGGGATGGAAGGCTAAAAGCTGGTACAAGGTATATGCACCTGAAAACTTTGATAAAGCATACCTTGGTGAGACCATCTCAAACGAACCTGAAAAGGTTTACGGAAGAGTAATGCAGACAACCCTTGGTGAGATGACCCAGGATTATTCCAAGCAGAACATCAAGATGAGATTTAAGGTCAACAATGTAGCAGGCGATTCTGCATACACTGACTTTGTCGGTCATGAGGTTACAAAGGATTATCTTCGTGCAATGGTGAAGCGCAGAACATCAAGAATTGATGCAATTGTTCTTCTCAACACAAAGGATGGCAGAAAGATCAGGGTTACAACCACCTGCTTTACAATTAACAGGGCAGACTCCAGTCAGGCACATGCAATCAGGCAGACAATAACAGATTCTGTTAAGGCAAGAGCTGCTGAACTTTCATACGAACAGTTTGTAAGGGAAATGGTACTTGGGGAACTCTCCCGTGAGGTTTTCAAGCTTGTAAAGAAGATCCATCCTGTACGCCGTGTTGAAGTCATTAAATCCAAGGGCATTGAAGCGTCCTCGGTTTATGCACAGTAATTTAATTTAACAAATTTCAGATATATTAAAAGGAGCTGAAAAGACAATGGGAAAAACAGGAACCACAACCTGGACTCAGATTAAAAGTGTTTCCGGACAGCTTAGGCTTGTCCCGCAGAAAGAAGCAGGCTATAAAAAACCGGGCCCAAACCAGCGTTTTAAGTCAGGTGCAAAACTGAAGAAAGCTATCAGCAAAAGCCAGGATGCAGGACGCGGAAGAAGAGGGGGAAGACCTGCAAGAGGCCGCGGCAAACAGATTGATCCAAGATTCAGAAGGCGCATCAAGCGCTCTGAGGCATCAGTCAAAGGCACAAAGGGTTCAAAGTAATATTTACAAATATTATTTTGAAATTTTTTCTTAAACCTGTATTTCAGGGGAGGTTATTGTAATGAATTCAAATGAAGCAGTTCAGTCTTATCTTTTCGGTGAGAACGGTAAATTAAATCTGATAACTGCATCACAGAATGTTGCTGTTGTATCCGGACTTAAAGGTGCGGAGAAGAGCGGCGCAAAGAAAGTCCTGCTTATTCTGCTTGACTCATACTGGACCCAGCTGAATCTTGCCGGGCAGAAGACCGGATCTGAAGAGTTCGGTGAATCTGCTGCCCTTATTGATAAGGCAAAGAAGCAGATTGAGGATGAAGACTTTGAGGATGCGGGAGTTACCCTCTCAATGGCTATTACTAAATGCACCACGCCTGCACAGTCGGCATGGACGGTACTGAGTGAAAATGGGCTCATTTGATTTTCTGAATTTTGTCTCCACAAGATCTTCTGTGAGGGCATATTCAGAAAAAGAGGTCTTAGATGATGAGATCTCAGGTATAATCAGATGTGCTTCAGAAGCACCAAGCGCAGGCAACAGGGAATCCTGGGATGTTATTATTGTTACAGACCCGGGTTTAAAAGAGGACCTCTCGGATGCAGCATTTCAGCAGGAACACCTGATTTCTGCACCGGTACTTCTTGTGGTCTGTGCAAATTATGTGCGTTCGATGTCACAGTATGGTGAGAGGGGAATTCTTTATGCAATTGAGGATGCCTCTATTGCATGTACTTATATGATGCTTGCCGCACATTCGATGGGTCTTCAGACCTGCTGGACAGGTGCGTTTGATGACGAAGGAGTGTCGGAGATATTATCTCTGCCACAGCATGCACGCCCGGTTGCCATACTGGCACTCGGAAGAGGCGTTATAACCGGCGAAAAACCGGAGAGAATGCCTGTAAATGAACATATTCATGAAGATGTCTGGTAGATATTATGGCTGATTATCTTGTAACTGTTGAATCAGGATGGATTATCAAGGATGTCGAGACGCTCGACGATGCAATTGGTATTGCAATTAGTGAGGCAGGAAAACGCCTCAATCCTTCAGCGAAGTTTGTTGAAATTGAGATTGGACAGCTTACATGTCCTTTCTGTGAACAGGAGCTTAATAACGCTCTTATTGTAGGAAATCTTGCTCTCGTAGGTCTTATTCTTGAGATGAAGGTATTTAAGGCTGAGAGTGAGGAGCATGCCGGAAGAATTGCAAAATCTGTAATTGGACGGGCACTCCGTGACATTCCGCTGAAAATTGTAGAAGTAGAGGAAATCAAGGCATGATTTCGGTCGTGGGCCACACTGCAACAGATCATATCTTTAAGGTGCCTGAATTTCCGAACAGGCACAGTTCAGTGCCGATTCTTGACCATAAGATATATTATGGCGGCGGAGCAGCAAATATCGCCGCCGGAATTGCAAAACTCGGGGGGGAGTGTGAACTCTTCTCTGCCGTTGGTTTTGATTTCTCCGGCAGTGAATATGACCTCTGGATGAATGAACTTGGAATTCAGAAGAACCTTCTCTGTGCGGATGACAAAAGGACTGCATCATGTTATCTGTATAATGATGAGGACGGAGATCAGATCACGTTCTTTGAGTGGGGTGCTTCTGAGCTGTTTACAACCGCAGAGTCACCGGAGTTTGATTTTGTTCATATGGCAACCGCAGATCCGTCTTTCAATGTGAAAGTATCTGAAAATTCTGAGTTTGCATCTTTCGATCCCGGACAGGATCTTATAAATTATTCCGGTGAACAGCTCTCTGTGATTCTTGATAATATTGATATTCTCTTTGCAAATCAGCATGAAATGAAGGGAATGGCTGAGAAGATCGGAATTTCAGAGGCTGATATTATCAAATCTGTTCCTGTATCCGTTGTTACCATGTCAGGTGACGGCAGTATAATTCATATGAATGGCAGTAAGACGAGGATTCCATCCGTTCCTGTGACTCTTGCCGATCCTACCGGTGCCGGTGATGCCTACAGGGCAGGATTTCTGACAGCACAGCAGATCGGTTATGATCCTGTGACCTGCTGTAAGATTGGTACTGTTGCCGCTTCATTTAATGTGGAGTCGGTTGGCCCGCAGACAAATCTCCCTGACTGGGAGAGGATGAAACTTCGTTTTGAGGAGCATTTTGGAAAACTTGAGGCTGTTATTTAATTCCGGAGTCTTTATCCGGATTAATAACCATTATTATTCAGAATTTAATATTCAGTAATATTACAGTCATTTATTAATTTTATACTCATGAGGGTGATTTGATCTGTCTGCTTCAGGTGATACGAAAATTGAGGGTCTGAGCAGATATCTGTTTATTGCGCCTTCATGGCCGCGTTCTCTTACAATAATTATAATCCTGGGAATTCTTACAGATATTGCGAGTGTTATCAGTAACAGTAAGTTTATGTTCTTTGGAACATCGGGTTTTGCCCTGCCTGCTGTTATCTCCTTTGTTCTTACAAAACCTCTGGTTGAACATTTTGGAAAGAAGATTACATGGAACAGGTCTGCACTTTTAGCACTTGCATGTTTTATATTCTCTGTAATTATCAGTTTTTTTCCGGTTCTGCTGATATTTGAGGGGATAGTTCCGCTTTTATTTGCGGTCTCACTTGGGTTTATATTCGGCATCAGGCTGATTGTTCTTGTAGCAATTGCAGATTTCCGGCTCAAAAAGATGTTTCCGGCAGCAGTAACCCAGAGTTTTTTCGGGACTTTTGTGGGTTATTTTTATTTCGGACCGGATTTTTTACTGCTCTCACTGACGACTCATATTCTCTTCGGAGTCTGTGTGTTTCTCTTCCTGTGGCTTA
>Ga0272443_10004448_pt1 | contig 15269 bp, 10 predicted proteins | sample SSMAcet12_FD_193581 | JGI IMG/M metagenome (GOLD analysis project Ga0272443, IMG submission 193581) | Marine sediment archaeal communities from Little Sippewissett salt marsh, Falmouth, MA, United States - SSM-Acet-12 | ecosystem: Environmental > Aquatic > Marine > Wetlands > Sediment ...
CCAAGGACCTTTCCCTCCGCCTTCTTCTTGTCCTGCCCTCTCTACGCCCTGCCATCGTCTTCTTCCGTTCCCGCAGGAAGACTGAACTCGTCGCTGAGAGACTACGCGAACATCTCGAGGGACTTGAGGTGTCTTCATACCATGCCGGAATGGAGAGGGAAGAACGGGAACGGGTCGAGCAGTGGTTCTATGAAAGCAGCTCGGGAGTCCTCTGTGCTACCTCGGCATACGGCATGGGAGTGGATAAAAACAATGTCCGCAGTGTCATTCATTATGATGTTCCCGTTGATGCCCTGGCTTTTCTACAGGAATCAGGACGGGGAGGAAGGGACGGAAACGGCACCTGTTCCTGTACACTGCTGAGCCCTGTCGACTTGAGAGGCAGGGACAATCCCGTACTCTCATCCTTCACCTCAATCAGCACCTGTCGGCGGCAGAGACTGCTTGACCTCATCAGTTCACCCGCTGTTGAGTGCAGCGGCTGTGACGTGTGCGATAACAACCCCGAAATCACATTTCTCGGCACAGATCCGATACTGTCGACTGTCAACCGATACCCGGGAAGGTTCGATATATACAGCCTCAGGGACTACCTGGAAGGCTGCAGAGATACCATTCACCCGTTCGGGCGGTATAAAGGAATCTTTTCCTTGTGGGAACCCGAAGAGATTAAACAGGCAGTGCAGCTGCTGGTTGATACAGGGAGAATACGGGAGTCAAAGAGAAGGCATCTGTACCCTTCTCCGCTCTTCCGGGTTGCCGAACGGATCGGCAGTGAGTATGTTCATCACATGATCAGTGAACAGGACACCATAGCAGAGATCCTTACGCGCTATCCGTTCATCAAGGAAGCCCTTGTTGAACACAACAGTGTGTTTCGCAACCTCAACAACCCCCTCATGCTCAAGACAGTTGCACGATTCGCCAAACTCAAGGACGCTGCAAAGAACTCGGGAGAGGATATCGCTTCTCTGATGGCTTTCATCAACCGTGAGATCGAGAAACATCAGGCAGAGAGCTGACAACAACTGTTCACCTGAAGTTCAGATACGCAATTCTATGCTCTGGCCGTGTCGACCAGTCCGTTCAGACAACGCATCATATCATTTCTCAGACGTTCCAGCCTGTCTGATACTTTTATGATCTCCTGGTTCACGTTGAGCGTCTGAATATTCTCTTTCAGTTGTCTCAACCGGTTCTCGGCAAGAGAGAGCTCGGCCTTGAGAGCGCTGAAGCGCTCTGCCGTATCGACGAGAAGCTGCTTCTTGTCGGCGAAGAAAGCGGTGAAATACTCCCGCCTGAGCTCACCCATCAGGTGAGCTGCTGACTCGATACTCTTCACCCGGGGAGCATTGGAACCGACAAAGACAAAACCGCTTTTCAGGTGTCCCCGTCGTGCATTGTTGAGTGCCATGGAAATGCAATAGTTGGACTCTTCCGCCTGGCATCCGGCAAGACACTGCCAGGGACAGGAGAAGGTACGTTTCTTCACAGTCGTCGAACGGAGAAAGTCATTCATGATCGCGCGGCCGGGAAGTCCTACCGGGCTTTTGATGATCCCGATATCCCCCTCACTGCAGGCAACGAGAGCTTCCTTGAACTGAAGTTCCTCTTTGCAAAGGTAACCGGCAGCTGTTTGGCTTTTCCCTCGATGCATTTGCAGAAACAGTGGGCTTCCCGCTGGAGGTGGTGACAAGGGAACTGAACGAACAATAGCAGCTGACAGCTTTCTGTAGCTTATCAGGATGTGACTGATTGTCTGCCTCAACGAAAAAACGGACAATTTGACTGCACGGCTCAGCCCTCGAGCTCCCGCCATCGATGACAGGCCACCTCATGCTCCCCTTCGACGGTTTCAAGCTGCGGTTCCTCCCTCCTGCATATATCCTCCGCATACCGGCAGCGGTTGGCAAACCGGCAAATTGGTTCGGGCTCTATCGGAGAGGTGATCTCTCCTTTCAGGATGATCTTCTCGTGCTTATCGAGCGTCGGACGGGGAATGGCCGATAGCAGTGCCTGGGTGTAAGGATGTACCGGATGGGAGAAGAGCTCCTCAGCCGGAGCTTTTTCGACCATTTTTCCGAGATACATCACAGCCACATCATCGGAGAAGTGGTTGACTACCGATAAATCGTGAGTGATGAAGATATAGGTGAGTCCGAGCTTATGCTGAAGGTTCTTCAGCAGGTTGAGAATCTGTGCCTGTATCGAAACATCAAGGGCAGAGACCGGCTCATCGCAGACAATGAACTCCGTGTTCAGCGCAAGGGCCCGCGCGATCCCGATTCGCTGACGCCGTCCCCCGTCAAGTTCATGAGGATAGGTGTTGATCAGGCGTCTCGAAAGGCCGACAAGGTCCATCAGCTCGAGGACCCGCTCGAAGCGCTGTTTCTTGTTTTTAATCAGCTTGTTGAGGATGATCGGTTCCTCGATGATCTCGCTTACCGTATTGCGCGGATCAAGCGAGGAGAAGGGATCCTGAAATATGATCTGCATCTCCCTGCGCAGTTCCCGCATCTTTGCAGCGGACAGCTTCCTGATATTCACGCCCTTGTAGAAAATCTCCCCGTCGGTCGCCTCGAGCAGACGCAGTATTACCCGTCCAGTCGTCGATTTCCCGCAGCCGGACTCCCCTACGACACCAAGGGTCTTTCCCTTCTCGATGGCAAAGCTGACATCATCTACCGCATGCAGCTTACCCTTCGGGCTGTCAAAGTATTTCTTCAGGTTTTTCACTTCCAGGATTATCTCAGACATGGGCTTTTCATCACTCCTTGGTTTTCTTGCTCTTCAGGCTGAATTCAGGCTGAGCTGTGTACAGATGGCACTCGGTGAAATGGGTCTCGCTAAAAGAGTGCTTTACCGGCTTTTCTGTTCTGCAGGTGTCCATCGCATAGTCGCAGCGATCGAAGAAAGGACAGCCTGAAGGCAGATTGTAGGGATCTGACATAAGACCGCGAATCGGTATGAGCTCAGCCTTACGGTCATCTATGTTCGGAATCGAGTTGAACAACCCTTCGGTATAAGGATGCTTAGTGCGCAGGAATATATCCTCAAGCGATCCCTGCTCGACGATTCTGCCTGCATACATAATTGCCACATCGTCACAGACTTCGGCAACAACCCCGAGGTCATGGCTGATCATGACCATGGCCATATGAAACTTCTGTTTCAGCTCCTTCATAAGCTCGAGCACCTGCGCCTGGATGGTCACGTCGAGAGCGGTCGTCGGCTCATCGGCGATCAGCAGCTTCGGGGAACAGGAGAGTGCAATCGCGATGATGACCCGCTGCTTCATCCCCCCGGAGAACTGGTGAGGATACTCCTGCATCCGGTTGCCGGGAATTCCGACAAGCTCGAGGACCTCTCTCGCTTTCGCAAGAGACTTCTCCTTCGAAAGCTTCTGGTGGATGCTGATCGCCTCGGCAATCTGCTCCCCGACCTTTATGACCGGGTTCAGGGCAGTCATTGGGTCCTGGAAGATCATGGAGACCGTTTTACCTCTGATCTTCTCCATCTCATATTCGCTCTGCTCCATGATCGGAATCCCGTCGAGAATGATCGAGCCGCTTACCACCTCCCCCGGCGGCTGCGGAACGAGCCGCAGGACCGAAAGGGCCGTTGTGGTCTTCCCTGCGCCCGTCTCCCCGACAAGACCAAGGGTCTTGCCCCGCTCGAGGGTAATATCGATGCCGTTGAGAGCCTGCACTACCCCTTCATCGGTATTGAACTGTATGTGTAAATCTTTAATTTCAAGAATATGGTCTTTCATTGCAGCAGGTCCTCTATTTAAGTTTCGGATCGAGTGCATCCCGCAGCCCGTCACCGATGAGGTTCAGAGAAAGCACGGTCAGAACGATTGCTAGCCCAGGAGAAAGTACGATGTACATATGGTCCCTGATATAAGCACGCCCCCCGGCAAGCATGTTGCCCCACTCCGGGGTCGGCGGCTGAATGCCGAGCCCGATAAAGCTGAGCGAGGAGGTGGCCATGATTGCCGATGCCACTTTCAGCGTGGCAAAGACCACGATCGGCGCCATTGAGTTCGGCAGGACATGCTTCAGGATAATGGTATGGTCGCGCGCACCGATTGCCCGGGCGGACTCTATATACTCCTGATCCTTCACGCTCAGCACCGAGGCCCTGACGACACGGGCAAACCCCGGGATATTCGAGATTCCCACGGCGATCATCAGGTTGAGGATGCTCGCCCCGAGGGCCGCCACGATGGTAATGGCAAGGAGAATCGTCGGAATTGCAAGCAGCACGTCAAGGACCCGCATAATTGCGTTGTCTATTCTGCCCCCGTAGTAGCCTGCAATAGCCCCGAGCGTCCCTCCGAGTGAGAGTGCGATACTCACCGAGATTATCCCGACGAACAGCGAGATACGGGTTCCGTAGACAATTCTCGCAAAGATATCCCGGCCGAACTCATCGGTCCCGAACCAGTGTGTCAGATTCGGCGACTGAAGCCGTTCCTTCACATTCATTCCAAGAGCATCCTTTTCGTAATCGGCGATAAATGGGGCAAAGAGGGCAAGCATGAGGAACATGAGTATCAGGATCAGGCCGATTACTGCCGTCCTGCTCTTCTTCAGCCGTTTCCAGACCTCGAGCCACTGACTCTTTTTCTTGGTATTCAGGGAATGGTTCTCATAGGTTGTCGTAGGTGGTGTGCTCATAGACTGAATCCTTATGTATAGTTTGCTTTGATTCTCGGGTCAATATAGGCGTAGAGAATATCGATGATGAGGTTAACGATGCTGAAAGAGAGCGAAAAGATGATTACGCAGCCGAGAACCATCGGTGTATCCTTTCGCTGGATTGACTCCACCATCAGTCTCCCGATGCCGGGCCAGGAGAAGACGGTCTCGGTGAGAACCGCTCCGCCGAGCAGAATGCCGAATTCCAGTCCGATGACCGTCACCGCAGGAATCAGGGCATTTCCGAGGGCATGCCGGGTGATGACTTTGCGCCTGCTGACTCCTTTCGCCTTCGCCGTATTGATATAGTCCTGCCGGATCACCTCGAGCATCGAAGAACGGGTGGTACGGGTTATACTAGCCGTCGAAGCGATAGCCAGCGTAAAAGCCGGAAGCACAAGGCTCATGATGCCCTTCATGCCCCCGGAGGGAAACCAGCCGAGATTCAGGGCGAATATGATGATCAGGATGAGGCCGGTCCAGAACGAAGGCATCGAAATTCCGACAAGGGCAAGAATCATCCCGATATTGTCGAACAGCGAGTACTGCTTCGTCGCGGAGATCACCCCGATAGGAATGGATATGAGCACGGAGAGAAAAATGGCCGTCACCGTCAGCTTGAAGGTATTGGGAAACCGCTGCACGATTTCACCTGCCACCGAACGACCGGTTGAATAGGAGTCGCCCATATTCCCTTGAAGAAGATCCCACATATAGCGCCCGTACTGGACGATCAGCGGATCATCGAGACCCATGTCATCACGAAGCTCGATGATACGCTCCTCGGTAGCCCCGTCTCCAAGGATCATGGAAGCCGCATCCCCGGGAGTGAGACTTATGATGAAGAAGACGAGGAAAATGACACCAAGCATGACCGGAATCAGCATCAGCACTCTTTTCAGAATATATCTTAACACTATGCACTCTCTCTAGAAAAAATGGTACGTCGAGAATGATGGCACATGCATAACAGGTTGCGGTACCATCATTCCCGTGATGAAAACTATACGCCTCAGGGAAAGCCTTTCGACTCTCCCTGAGGAGGTACGATTAATAATGAATCTTCTCGATGTTCCACAGTCCCTGCGGGCTCAGTTCCACACCCTTGAGACCGGCGTTTGCACCAACGTTATTGTTGTTTACGAACAGAGGCACGAAGGGGGCCTGCTCCATGACATAGGTATGGAACTCGCCATAGATCTCAGCACGCCCTGCAAGGTCGAGCTCTTCACGTCCGGCTTTCAGCAGACTGTCGAGCTTAGGATCATTGATCCGGCTGAAGTTCATGCCGCCGATATTGCCCGAGTAGAAAATCGGGGTAAGGGTTGCATCCGGGTCGGGGTTGGAAGTCCAGCCGAGCACGAGGCTCTCTTCAAGCCCCTTGAGGATCGAGTCGATGAAGGTTCCCCACTCGAGCATCTCGATGGAAGCGGTTACCCCGATATCCATGAAGTTCGCCTGGATGATTTCTGCGATTCTCTTGCGCTCATCGCCTGAGGTCATGATCGACATCTCGAAGCCGTCGGGATAGCCTGCTTCGACAAGCAGAGCTTTCGCCTGTTCAGGATCGTAGCTGTAGGGGCCTTTCTTGTAGCCGAGGAAGGAAGGAGCGAGGACTGAATCAGCCTGCACACCGGCACCGTCAAGCGCCACGGCGATGATCGCTTCCTTGTCCACTGCATAGTTGAGCGCCTGGCGCACAAGGATGTTGTCAAAGGGCGCTTTTTCGGTATTCATGGCAAAGAAGTTGATACGCGTGGACGGTTTCTGGTAGAGGGTAAGATCGGAAGCATCCTCAACCTTGCTGATATCCATGGTGGGAAGCTCGTCCACTACATCGACCTCTCCAGTCTCAAGCGCGATCGTTCGTGAAGTTCCTTCGGGGATTACCTTGAAAGTGATCTGCGCTGACTGACCCATATTGTCTGCGTCGAAGTAGGCATCGTTCTTCGCAAGCACAACGCGGTCGCCGGAAACCCATTCCACGAAGGTATAGGGGCCAGATCCGACAGGGGATGCAAAATTGTCATCCGATTCCGCATAGGCTTTGGGAACGATGGAAGTTCCTGCATGTACGAGGGTATAAAGGAAGGGTGCGAACGCCGAGTTCGTGGTGATCTTCACGGTATACGTGTCGACCACTTCAACAGAATTCACTTCACTAAGAACCTGCTGCACTTTCGGCATCTCGCGGGAGCGGTCAAGGCTGTATTTCACATCTTCGGAAGTCATTTCCGTTCCGTCATGGAACAGCACGCCTTCCTTGATCTTGATCACCCACTCTTCCGGGGAAGGCTGAGACCAGGATTCTGCAAGATCAGGTACGACTTCAAAATCCGTATTCAGCCGGAAGAGACGGTTGAACAGCAGAAAAGAAACCCGTTCTGATTTTGTATCATTATGTCCCATGGGATCCAATGAGGTGATATCTGCGCTTAAGGCAATAGAGATATCAGTCTTTGCCATCTGCTGGGCTTCCTGCGTCCCGCCTGCAAAGAGCAGGAGGGATGTGAACAGGAAAATCAAGGATAAAGCCAACAATTTGTTTTTCATTTTTCGCTCCTAGATGTATTATTTCAGACCAGTACAGGCCTGTTTTTCCAAAACCATGCTCGTGAACTTCACGAACCTCACATGAACTCGGCCCCTTATGAAAAATGCAGCGCGTAATCGACAAGAATGTCCTCAAGCTGTCGGACGGAATCGAGCTCCACATATTCGTGTTCTCCATGCCAGCCGTCGCCGATTGGTCCCATCTCGATCGCGGGAATGCCCTTTGCGGCAAAAAACCTCGTATCCGACCCGCCGTGCTGTGCGGCAAGGGCGGCCGGAAGTCCGGGGGCTGTCCGCTGCATCGATTCCTGCAGTTTCAGGATATAGGGATTGTCAGGCTTAACGTTCACCCCATCCTCCACGGCCTTCACCACTATCTCACCGTCGGTTACCTTCGCAATCTCGGCAAGGATCTCATTCGAGTCAAGCTCGGGGATAAACCTGATATCGAGACCGATCGTGCATTCATCCGGTACCCGATTGTAGATATTGCCCCCGGAAATGCGGGCAAGATTCACCGAAGAAGTCTTATAGAGCGCAGAGCCCTGCTTCAGCACCGGCAGCTCTGCTATCCGTGCATAATTTTCCATTGCCTTCACAATGGCGTTTTCGCCCTCCCACGGGCGGGAACCATGTGCCGAAGCGCCACGAGTTACGATATCCATCAGGATGATCCCCTTCGACTGGATCGATATGCGCAGGTTTGTCGGTTCGGTGCAGATCACGAAGTCCCCGATATATCCTTCGGAAACGAGAAAAGCCGAACCGCTGCGCCCGCCGGTCTCCTCGTCGGGGACGAGCTGCAGCATCACCTTGCAGCCGAGATCGGCATCCTTGAGACGAATCAGTGCATTCATCATAGCTGTGCAGCCACTTTTCATATCCGCAGATCCTCTCGCGTAAAGACGCCCGTCGATCTCCACGGGGATGAACTGGTCAGGTTTTCCCGATACGACATCAAGATGACCGTTAAGTACGAGTGTCTTCTCGCCGGCACCAATAACCGCGACAAGGTTCTTCAACCCGTTCTGATCAAGAAGTGTATATTCAAGCCCTGCTGCCTTCAGGTACTCTGCAGCAGTATCCATGGCCATGTTTATCGCTTCGGGGGAAGTAGTGTCTATCTGCAGCAGCTCATTCAGTATATCCATATCAGGCAATTTCCCCTTCAGCACGTTTTTTCATAAGATAGTGATCAAACCAGCCAAGCAGTTCTTCGTACCGGCGAAGCTTGCTCAAAGGACGACCGTTCACGACAAGCCCATGATTCTCTCCCTCGAACAGGCAGAGCCGGGTCTCTGTACCGTGATAGTTCAGAGCATTGAACATCTGCACGGACTCTACCGCATTGCAGCGGCTGTCATCCTTTCCATGGATAAACAGCGTCGGCGTTACCGCCCGGTCAGCCTGGTAAAGCGGAGACTCCGCACAGAGCTTTTCCGGGTTGCTCCAGGGAGCGGCGGTATTGCCCATATACTCATGAATGAACTGATAGCCAATATCAGTGGCAGCGAATGAAGTCATCAGGTTGCATATGCCCCGTTCAGATACCGCAGCCCGGAACCGGTCGGTATGGGTAATGATGTAATTCGTCATATACCCCCCGTAGGAACCGCCGGTCACCCCGAGCCTTTTTTCATCGATCTGAGGATAGGCGGCAAGGACGGCCTCAACGAATTCCATAAGCTGCCGGAAAGGAAGCTCCGCAAAATCACCCCTGATATCGGCGAAGGCATCGCCTCTCCCGTCGCTCCCCTTCGGGTTCGCGCACAGAACGAAATAGCCCCGGCTGCAGAGCAGCTGTATATCGTGGGCGTAGACAGGAGCATAGAGCATCTTCGGTCCGCCGTGAATCATGAGCACGGCTGGAAAACTCTTCGTCTCCTCTCGAGACTGCTGCCAGCCGGTCGGGGGGTAGACGTAGCCGTCCATCTCGCACCCTTCAGAAGTAACGGTGATCGGCTGAGGAACTGTGCGTTCTTTTCGGGAAAAGAGGTCATTGCTTCGGCTTATCTGTCTGAGCGCGCCATCCTGCAGGCGGTAGAGTTCGCTGAGCTGAAGATCCTTCAGCCCGATAAGCAGCAGATCTTTCTCCTCCCCCATTTCCCGTACTGCGAAGCCGCCGATGACAGTCAGTCCGGTTTCTACCGGTGTGATTTCCCCAGAGCGAGAAACCCTGTAGAGCATCTCCCGGTCTCGTTCGATTCGTTTCATATAGAGCGCTTCGGAAGTTTTCCTGACAATCGGGGATTGAGAAAAATAGGAGTCGGTCACGATACCTGGAGACTCATTGCTCCGGTCGACTTTTCCGCCGAGAATTTCTAAACTCCCGGATGCTCTCCGGTACCGGTAGAGCTGGTGATTGTCATTCCGGTTTCCTGTAGCGAGATCAGCTGCGGTAAACAGTACTGCATCGGGGGAAAAAGAGGTTACCGAGCTGACCCGGAACCGTTCATTGACGAGCAGTTCGAGATTTTTCCCTGATATATCATACTGGTATATCGAGGACTCGACCGGTTTTACCCGACTCCTGTGATAGGCAGTGAAAACAATCCGGTTAAGGCGGGAATCGAAATCGATCAGGTTCACGTCCATATCGAGAGCAGTGAGGAGGGTAATGTCCCTGCCTCGGGCAGTTGCCTGAAACAGGCCCCGCACCCCGTCCCCGTTGAAAGCCCGCCCCTCTTCGCCTACCGGTGAATACACAGTGGATACTACCCGGTCATTGAATTCACGGCCGAGAGTCTCCGCGGTGAAAAAGAGGTAGTTTTCAAAAAGGGCAAACTGCTCTATAATAAAGGGAATAACTGAGAGAACCTCAATCGAGGCATCTGCAAGTCGATACCGGTAAAGGGTAGTTTTGCCGTCGTGAAGTTGTTTGAGCAGAAGGAAGTCCCCGGAAATGACGAATCCGTCAGCCTCGAAGGAAAGTTCCAGTTCGCGGCAGGAATTCTGCTGCAGGTCGACGAGATAGAGCTTCTTCCGGTAGCTGTCGGTCTCACGATCAGGAAGGTCCTCGGAGAAGCAGGCGAAGGTCCAGTTCTCATCAGTTTCCAGATTCGTCAGGATGTGATTGCTGAGAAAATCATCAAGCTGTATCGCGGTATCAGTCTGCTTCATGCAAGATTATTAGCAACAATCATGCCAAACATGAACGCGGCCAAGGATGAGACGGTACGGAAAAACTCAGGTTCAGGGGTGAGCAGCCGATGCAAAGTATTGCCGTCATTACCGATTCAGCAAAGAAAAGCGGACGAAAAAGCACCGTTGGATCTACCATCGAAGCGAACCTGCTCGCGGTTTTCGCAGATGAGGTTACCATAGCCCGCTATAATATCGACGAACTTACCGCAGGCAGCACCATCGATGAAGACCTCGTCATGGTCATGGCCGGCAGCAGAGTGGTAAAGATCCGGAAGTATGTCACGAGGCAGGACAATATCATCGTGGCGAAGCGGACCTTCGCCCGCAGCGGTCTCTATCCGCTGTTCAGCATTCCCGAAGGAACCGATGTCCTTGTAGTCAATGACAATATAGAGACCGTGCTCGAGTCGATCTCCTCGCTCTACCATATCGGGATCAAACATGTAAACCTCATTCCCTTCGAGGCAGGCAAGGATTACCGGCATATACACTATGCAGTCACTCCCTCTGAACTTGAACTCGTCCCCTCTTATATTGAAAACGTATATGATGTGGGAGGGCGGGTCGTCGATATCCCTACCCTGCTTCTCGTAAGCAGCAGGCTTCACCTGAGCAACAAAAAGACCCAGCAGAATATTTATTCGTACTATCAGGATATATGGAGTCCGAATGAGGGGATCATCGAGAACTACAATGAGCTGCTCTCCCGCACCGAGGAGCTCGACCTTGTCCTGAGCCTCTCGCATGACGGAATAGTCCTGACCGATGAGCAGGGTATCGTCCTCATCAGCAACAAGCGGTTTACAGACCTGTTCGAGCTGCGAGGGAAACCCGAAGGCAGGTTTCTTCACGACCTGCTGCCCGACATGGGACTTGAGGCCTGCTACGGTAGCAATTTCCAGGATGACCTGCTTAAAGTAAAGAAAAAGGTCATCAATCTCGAGGTCAACCGGGTACGTCACTTCAAAGGAGAGCAGAGACTTTATTTCAGCTTCCAGGAAGTTACCCACATAAAAAAACTCGAGCAGAACATGACAAGAAAACTGCGTGAGAAGGGACAGACGGCACGCTACACCTTCGAGGATATTTTCTGCAGCACAAAAGATATGCAGGTAATCGTAAACAAGGCGAAAAAGATTGCGAAAACCGATCTCACTGTCCTTATCACCGGCGAGAGCGGTACGGGAAAGGAGATCCTTGCCCAGGCAATACACAACGCCTCATCCCGGCAGGGACAGCCGTTCATCGCGGTAAACAGTGCCGCGATCCCCGACAGCCTGATCGAGAGCGAGCTCTTCGGCTATGCTAGCGGATCGTTTACAGGAGCCCTCAGAGAGGGCAGGAAGGGACTGTTCGAACAGGCAAACAACGGAACGGTATTTCTCGATGAGATAGGGGATATGCCGAGCTACCTGCAGTCGAAACTGCTTCGCGTACTTCAGGAGCGGCAGATCATGCCGATCGGCTCCGACCGGACCATCGACATCGACATTCGGGTGATCGCCGCAACGCATAAATCACCGATCGAAATGATTCAGCAGGGGAATTTCAGGAAGGACCTTTTCTACCGTCTCAATGTCTTTCCCCTCGAGCTGCCCGCCCTGAAAAACCGCAGAGAGGATATCCTGCTGCTGCTCAAGGAGTTCACGAGAGATCGGTATTCCTTTTCAGCTGAATGCAGTAATCTGCTCCTCTCCTATGCCTGGCCGGGAAATATCAGGGAGCTGCACAATGTAGCGCAGTATATCAGTACGATCGAGGAGGGGGATACTGTAGGAACCGAATCTCTACCGCTCTACCTCGTGAAACCCCACAGAGAGCCGGATTCCGGACAGAAAGAACAGGTCTACTCGGACCTGCAGCTGCTTATCTCCCACAAAAGCGATCCCGAACTTGCCGGTACGGTCCTCGAGGGGATCAGGCTGCTGAATTCCATCGGAAAAACCGCCGGAAGAAAGCACCTGCTCGAGCACCTTGAACTATCCTCGAAGAGCATGAAAGAGGGAAAGCTCCGCAGTATTCTCACAGTCCTTTCCAATGCTGAGCTCATACATGCACAGCGCGGCAGATCAGGCTGCCGAATTACCGAAAAAGGCAAGCTGTATCTCGATCTGCACCAGAATACAGGTTCATAAACAGGCAATTTAATAGGTATTTTACCAGTAAATTCACCTATAAAAAGCACCTGTTCCTACTCTTACCTGCCCTCCCCCCCTTTCAGCAGCGGAATACTGAAACAGGAAAAGCTCTTTCTGCAGAGAGACATCGATTCATGGAAGTATTTCTTGATGAGTCCTATCAGAAATGGGAAGGATCAATCTGAGGAAGTGTGCCCGGTGAGCACAGAGGGCAGATCTTTTAGGGGCGATCAAAGGTGAATATATGGACATTGCCGGACTCATTTCCTTTATCGTCCGACAGAGGGGATCCACATAGTATAGTGTCGCTATCTACCGATACAGCCGACCCGAAATAATCAGAGGCAGCTCCATCAGGAGCAGTGATCTTTGTCCCCGTATCCCACGTGCCGCCGGAACCCCTTGTAAATAGATAGGCGCTGCCTGAATTCAGACCGTCATCGTCATCGTAGTCCGATCCCACAATAATCAGATCTCCGCTTATCGACACCGAACCTCCGAATCGGTCATCACCCGCTGCATCGTCAGCGGTGAGCTTGACCTCAGAGTCCCAGACGCCACCCATTCTCTCGTAGACATAGGCGCTTCCTGAGCTGCTTCCGGTATCATCATCCCGGGAGGATCCGATAATCATCACATCCCCGTCAATTGATACAGAACTGCCAAAGTAATCCGTTGCTTCCCCGTCTGAAGCGGTCACTTTTGCATTGAGATTCCAATCCCCCGAGAGACCTTTTTCATAGATATACGCGCTTCCCGCATCCGCTCCTTCGTCATCATCATGAGGAGCACCGATGAGAGCGCACGCAGCATCGATGCTGACAGCCTGACCAAGGCGGTCTCCTCCAGAACCACTCGGAGGTGTCAGCTTTGCCTGGAGGTTCCAGTCCCCGGATGTATCTCTGTGGAAGATATAGACGCTCCCCTGAGGAGGGTCGTATACACTTCCCTGAACAGGAGCGCCGACGATAGCGTAATCACCGCTTATGTCGACAGCTGAGCCGAACTCATCAAACGCTGTGATTCCACTGGAAGGGAGACGAGTTCCCGTATCCCAGGTGTCGCTCCCGTCTCTGTGGAATATGTAGGCTGCACCGGAAACAGCCCCTTCGGTATCATCCCAGGGAGCGCCAATGATGACATCCTGTTCACTGATGCCGACTGAGAGACCGAAAGCAGCCCCGGCTGAGCCATCAGGGGCGATAATCTTCGTCCCTTCATCCCAGAGGCCTTCCGTGTCCTTGTGGAAGATATACGCACTTCCTGAAGCGTCGCCATCGTCATCGTTTCCATAGGCTCCGATGACCGCGTAATCCCCCTGAACCGCAAGAGAAACACCAAAATAATCGAGGGATTCTCCATCGGCACCCAGGAGTTTAGTGTACTCCATCCAACGGGCAGAGAACGTTCTATTCCCTGTGGAACCGGCAGGTATTGTATCTGATGGGCAAGTATATTCCGCATCAGCATACCATCCGACAAAATAGCTTCCACTTTTTGAGGGAGAATCGAGGGTGATAAGAGCATCGAGCATCGTATAGGCAGCAGGGTTTGCTCCGTTTGTGCCGCCTGCAAGGTTATAGGTGATCGTGTACGTTTCGAGTGTCCACTTTGCATAGACGACCTGGTCAATGAATGTCCCTTCTGGGATGGTGGGAGAGGGAACGTTAAACTCTGGATCACTGTACCATCCGTCAAACTCGTAGCCGTCTTTAACGGGTTCGCTGAAGGTTATCGGGATATCATCTATCGTGAAACTGTCAGGGTTTTCAGGGGCGTTGACCCCTCCGTCCAGCATATAGGTAATCATATAGGGAGCTATCGTCCATTTCGCATAGAAGATCTTATTCCCCGTGGAACCGGCAGGTATTGTATCTGATGGGGAAGTATATTCCGCATCAGCATACCAGCCACTGAAGTCATATCCTTCCCTTGCAGGGTCTGTCAGGGTTATCAGACTATCTCCGGATGAATAGGTTGCAGGGTTATCGCCATTGATACCACCGTTCAGTACATACTGTATCGTGTATACTTCATCCTCAGGATTCATAGAACAATCGGTGAGCCCGCTGACTGTCAGCAGGGTGATGACAGTCAGCAGTACATGAAGCATCTTGTGGTTTTCTGTTCTGTCTCCGCCTCTTTGCACGATACCTCCTCATGCTTCTCGATAGGGATGCCGGGCTCAACGGATGTCGAATGGGTACCAGTACAGCAGTGTGCGCCATATATTGATAGTGTACCCCTGCTTCTCCTTGACCGCAATGGCGAGGACGCGGAGTGAATACCTTTTCTCGATTACGTTCATCTACGAATTTAGATGGCATACAAAACATGGATCACGTATTACCACCTCTCCCCAGAATAGGAATATACAATAGTATCTGAAAGGTAAGCTTTCTGGCACTGGGTTACTCATTTGAGGACCCCAGTCTGTCCAATTTTTCTTTAACTGCCTGTTCTACAAATTCTCCAATCTTAATTTTTTACCATTCTTATCAACAGAGCCAGCAATATATGAGAGGAGCTTCTGGTATGTATCAGGATCTGTTGTTGACCACAATCTAACAGATTTCATAACGGCAGTAAAATACAAGTGTTTGAATCTCTCAACAAATGTGTTTCTTTATTTTTCTGACTGATTTGTTATTCTTTTAAAAATATTCAACTTCTTTGGGTATAAAAAACATGAGGGCTACTCTTCTCTACGAAAGCTTTCACTATGGGTGTC
>Ga0272443_10004449_pt1 | contig 15266 bp, 14 predicted proteins | sample SSMAcet12_FD_193581 | JGI IMG/M metagenome (GOLD analysis project Ga0272443, IMG submission 193581) | Marine sediment archaeal communities from Little Sippewissett salt marsh, Falmouth, MA, United States - SSM-Acet-12 | ecosystem: Environmental > Aquatic > Marine > Wetlands > Sediment ...
TCATGCTCACTGGCTCGACCCAGCCTGCCGACGAAGACGATACCCCACTTCCCTTGAGTCCCTCGCGAACACGTTCGCCCTCTCCATCCCTGCGGTCAGGTGGGTGTCGCGCTCACAGCCACTGGGTGCGGCCTGGTTGTCGCACGAGCGCGTCGGCTTGCGGCACACCTTCGGCCTTCATGGCCGCGCCGTCCCATTCCAGGTTGCGCTGCAACTGGAGGGCAACCGTACCGGAGAGGCCGATCTCCGTGAGGTGCCCGCCGAACTCGAAGGGCGAAAAGGTCGTTCCGGTTCCGAGAATGGCGTCGGTCCATTCCTGAAAATGACCGGCCACGCGTTGGAGACTCTGTGACACCTTGACGGCGTCGGGATGCTTCTCGTGGCCGACGAATTTCTTGTCGCCGTTCATCTTGAGGTAGCACTGGGAATTCCAGAGCCCCGCCGAGAGCAGGCCGTGCTCGGCCTCGACGATCGCGCCCACCCGCGGAATACTGCCGAACGTGCCGACGAGCTGATCCGTGAGCCGCGTGGGCGGCATGCTTTCACCGCCGGTATAGTAGATCAGATTCACCGCCGCCCGATCCCCCTCGGCGGCAAAATGGAACGTGTGTGTCACGGCCCGGGCATAGCTTTCCAGACCGGCCCCCTTCACGTCGCTGATCTCGACCCGGGAGGGATACCCGAGGTTCAGGGCCCGGACCGGCATGTTAAATGAATGACAGCAAAAGTCACCGATCGAGCCATTGCCGAAATCGTACCATCCGCGCCATTGGGCCGGGTGGTAGATCTCCCTCTTGTAAGGGCGCAGCGGCGCTGGACCACACCAGAAATCCCAGTTGAGCCCCTCGGGCACCGCGTCCGATCCGGCCGGACGCGAAACGCCGCACGGCCATCCGTGGGCCGGGTGCCAGACGTGCACGTTGCTGATGTCCCCGAACAGCCCGGACTGAATCAACTCGATACTCCGACGCAGATTGGATGAGGCACTGCCCTGGTTACCGGTCTGGGTGACCACCTTCGCTTGGCGGGACAACTCACGCAGCGCCCGCGACTCGGCAATGGTACGGGTCAGCGGCTTCTCGCAATAGACATGCAGGCCCGCCTCGATCGCCGCGGTACAGATCGCCGCATGCCAATGGTCCGGCGTCGCGACGACCACCGCATCGAGCGTCTTCTCCTTCTCGAGCAACTGGCGGTAGTCCGTGTACGCCTTGACCGGCCCCGCCTTCTCTGCGTGCCGGGCCTGGGAGGTAGCAATTTGGCTGCGGTCCACATCGCAGAAGGCGACCACGTTGTGCCCCAGTTGCAGGGCCGTGCTGACGTGGCCCTGGATCTGGCCGCCCATGCCGATGAAGGCGATGTTGAGCTTCTGGTTGGCTCCAAAGACGATGCGTGGGAGCACGACAGGCATGGCGGCCGCCGCCGCGAGAAAGGTTCGACGCTTCATGGAATACTCTGCTCTCCTGACTGCTGATGAACGCTAAGACCTGTGAGTGTACGGCGCTGAACATCATTATGCCCCCGAGAGAAAGGTCCATCAAGGCAAATCACCGGCCCGGAGAACGAAAGGTCCGCGGTCCGTTCTTACCCACGCTTGAAATGGACCAGCGAGACGCTCGCCTTACGGACGGGGCAGCGGAACTCAGAACGGCCTGAGGAAGCACAGGTCGATTATGCCGCACCTGTGCCTGAAAAAAAAACGCCCCATCCCTTGAGTTTCCCGGCGCTCATGGTAAAAATGGGGACTCAACGAATGAAACATGTTGTTAGGAGATCTCGATGGTTCGTTTGTCACTCGGTTTGTTGCTTCTGAGTTTTCTCATCGGCTGCGCGTCCCAAACGTTGACCCCGCCGCCCGGCTATGGTGAACCGGATGAGGTTTTGCAGGAAGAGGGCTGGGCCTTGCTGATCTATCGCACCCAGAAAGGCACGCGCAGCGAAGGCCGCCATGGCGTGCTCTTGCACGACAATCAGGAGGTCCAAGGCGAGCGTGGCCAACACCTGGAGACGCCGCTGGGAACGCTGACCTACCACGGAGCGCGGGAAGAAGCCGCCCATCTCTGGGACACCACCGGCTGGGCCCTGGGAAAAACGACCGTTTCAGAGCCCCAACTCCTCGACCTCGCCCCGAGGCGGCGCCCCATCACCCGCTAACCTTCCGCAGCCATTTACGATGTCAAAGGAACACCGTGATACGACAACTCGTTTTCTTCTTCCTGTTCCCAATTCTGGTGACCACGGCACGCCCACTCCCGGCGCAAGCAACGAAAAACAGTTCCGAAGATTGGCTCGATCGACAGATGCAGGGCCTGGAACAGACGCTCGACACGCCAGAGCGGGATACCGACGCCAATCAACCACTGGATGACCAGCACCAACAAGACCGGGACGCCTATACGGCTAATTTCGAGCATCAACAGGCCGTCATCGATCATGTGATGCAGTCGACCGTATCCAGTTTCCACATCGACATCAGAGTGCCCCAGAGCGACCAAAGCGATCCGCTGCTGCGAGAGATCGACCTCAAGCAACAGGAACTGGCCGAGGAATACGAAAACTACCAGATCGCCTATCGCCAGATCCACAACATGACCGACAAATGGATTCCCCTGTTCGAGTCGTTGATGGCCCGAGGCGAGATGTATCAGGCCAACGTCATTGCCCCGCCCGAGGACCCGGCCGTCCGGCTGGCGAAAGCCCGCAAGCAGGTGCAGGAATCGCGGGCGGACAAGGACAAGGCCGCGGTGCGCATCTGGGAATTGCGGCGGGACATTGCCAGGTTGCGGCAACGGCTATGGTCACGGCCTGACCAGACGCCCTTCGACGCGATCGAGACCGACGTGGTCGACGACGAGAAGCTCAACCTGTATCTGAGCCTGCAGACCCAGGGTCTGGACCTGCCCACGGAAACCGTCCTGCCCTCGGCCCGCCAACGCGCGACCGAGCAGGCCCTGGCCGAGGCGACCGGCGACCAGGAGGACGTGCAGACCCAGGTCGCTCAGGAGGTGGCCGAGTTGATGCAGGCCTATCTCGATGAGGACGACGCCTCGGCGGCGAACACGGAGGATCGCGACGAGGCCACGCCGCGCGAAGATGAACCGCTGGTCGAAGAAGAGCAACTGGCGCAGGATGTCAACGACATCCTGTCCGGCGACGATCCGGCCCTTGAAAATCCGGAGGTCCGACAGCTTTGTGACAACATCCTGCAAACATTGAAAGAGAGTCGCAAGGCCGGTGAGAAAGTCATTGAGTATCTCGATGAGTCGGGTCAGATCACCACGGTCATTGACGGCGTCGAGACCGTCGTGCAGATCCAGGACATCGTGCAAACCACCAAAGAGCTGAACGAAACCGCCGGCGAAGACGTGGCCATGGCCTATCTCAGCGCCCGCGTGGCCGCCCTGGTGGCGAAATCCGTGGGGGGCATGTACGAAGCAGCCGGCGTTTATCTGCAAATCGGGGCCAAGACCTTGCAGGTCGGCGGCAACGTGGTCGCCAAGGCCACCTTGGGACCCAACCGGGAAGTGCCCGTACACAAGGTCAACTTCGGTCCCAACAAGGCCATTCGCGCTCACAGTGAGGAAACCGACCAAGGCCTGCGCGCCGTCAACGTCGCCGTCAATGGAGAAACGAAACAGGTCGAGATCTATTTCTGGAAACAGATCTACATCGACGGCCAGGACGGCAGGCAAATCGAAGCCTGGGTGCCCTACGACGACCTGGGCAATCCCTGCGACTACGTCTTTCTGGTCACCTCCAAACCCTACGCCTTGGGTCTGCTGGGCGAATACGACATGGACGTGTACCAGGCGGACACGCAACAGGTCGATACCACCGGACAGATCGCCATCAAGGCCAAGGGCTCCTACAAGAACTAATGCTCCGAAGAAGGGACATCATGAGAACGCTCTCCCTGTCGTTTGTCGGCTGGCTGACCGTCGGCCTGCTCCTGGCCGGATGTAAACCCAAAGAGGTGCCGGCCCAATCGGACCCCGACACCCAGCGCGCTGGCGCATCGGCACCACAATCGGCGCCGAACGCTGTTGTTCCGCCCCCAGCATCGTCGACTGAACCCAACGCAAGCGGATCGAGCGTGGCGGAACACACCCGCCAGGCGATGGCCGTCCTGCGGACCGAAGACGTGGACCGGCCCCTGGACCAGATTCAGACCGCGCTGCACGTCATCGGTTTCCCGGAAGCCATCGTGCAGCGCATCGAGCCCGACCGGCTCCTGGTCGCCTTCAACCTCAAGACCGAGCAGACGAGCCGGGAGATGGTCACCAAGACCGCCATGATCCTGTCCACCGTAGCGGGCTTCGAAAAGAGCGGCCAGGTCGCCGTCGTTGGCTTCCAGCATACCCATCCCATGCTGGCCATTCGGGGTGACATCAGCCAGACCATCCGGGCCACCCGGGGCGAGCTGCCCTGGCCCGACTATCTGGCCTCCCTGAGTATCGAGCCCTTGACGAACCAGGCCGGGCCCCGAACGCTCCAGGACCTGCTGGCCTGGTAGGCACAGGCCGGCTCGCCTATAGGGACAATAGAGGAGTGTCTTTTAGGTCGTGTCGCGCGGAGGATGCTGCGCGCCACCTGATGAGTCAGTCTTGCTTGAGCAGGACCTTGATAGCATGCGCCAGGCGATCGACGAAGGTACACTGCGTCATGATGCGCTTCTCGCCCAGGTAGACCGGCTCCCCGTGCGGAACTTTGCGTTCGTTCAGGAGGCCCTTGGTCTTGATCTTCTGGCAGAGGACGTGGCCGATCACCGCATGACCGACGAACCCTTCGACGAAGACCGCACTGCTGTAGTTGATGGTGCCGTAGTAGGAGATCGCGTAGCAGTTGGTGCCGGCCGGGAGTTGCGCCACCTCCCGCAGCAGGGCCGCCAGCGCTTTGGGATAGCTCTTGTGTTTGCAGACCGATTGGCCCTCCTGGCCGTTGATGTAGCAGAACAGATACGGATGGAACGTCTCCGCTTCCGAACAGACTTGAGCGACGCTCTTCTGCATACAACCCAGCATCATGTCCCTCAGATCGATGCCATGCAGCGGCAGTGCAGGAATGTTGACGGTTATCATAGGTCCTCTCTCCATCTCCAGGTCGTTTTCGCCCGTGTCCGTTCCGCACCAGGTCACGCTCCCTGTGGCTGCAAGCCATATCTATAGCCTACAAAACACCCTCTCGGCCGCCAAACGCCGAGTGTCCCGCCCTCCGATAATCCCGCCGGCCCCTGCAACCCCTTCCGTCCTCTGTCGTCTGCCCTCCGTCATCCGTCTTCCGCCCCCATGCAGCATGACCCACACCGTAGCCCCCGGCACCGCCGCTGTCAATTCGAACGGAACAGGCCGGAGGCCGGAGGCTGGAGGCTGGAGGCCGTAGAAACCAATAATCAATCGTCAATCCCCATGTCCTCCGGCACCCGTCCCCGCAACTCAGAACTCAGAACTAAAAACTCGCGGCCATTGGGCCGCACCGGCCCGCCGGCCGCTCTTTTTCCCACTATTTCCTTGAAATCCGTTGTCTCTCACCCTAGCATAACCGTAGCGGACTTTTGATGGGTTACTTCTCTCAGAGATCTTATGCGGTCCCATGGGGTCTGCATGACGTTAGCAAGAACGGAATCGGCGCCGGGGAAGAAGGGACCGAAGATCTTCAATTCCCCGGATGTCCCTAATCCGCCGATCAGGCATGAGGAGACAATGCTATGCGGTTCATTCCAAGCGTCACGTTATTACTGCTGATAGCCATAGCGGTTTCGGGCTGTGCGCAGGCGGAATGGAACAAAGCCTCAGAAACAAACTCGATTGCAGGCTACAAATACTATCTCTCAAAGTACCCTCAAGGAGAATATTCATCGACCGCTCTTGAGAGAATCGAGACTCTGACCTGGAAGCACGCATGCGACCAGGACAAAGCCAGCAATTACGGAGACTATCTCCGTGACTACCCCCACGGTGCATATGAAAAGGAAGCATTAGCCAAGATTGAAGGATTAACGTGGGAACAAACAGCCAATAGAGATACGACGGCTGGATATGAACGCTATGTTGATGCGTTTCCGACAGGGAGATTCATTGAGGAAGCTGAATCGAGAATTGAAGAGATCGCCTGGCTTACGGCCAAGAACGTGAACCTGATTTCCGCTTACGAGGGATTCCTCCAAAAGCATCCATCTGGAGCACATTCGCGGGAGGCCAAGGAGAAGATCGAGAGTCTTTATTGGGAGCAGAAGGATTCAGAAGGCACGCCATCAGCGTATCGCGACTATATAGACAAATATCCAGGTGGATCACAGATAGGACAGGCAAGAGAATCACTGGCAATTGTTCAAAGGAATGAAGCGATCGCGAATCTGCTCGCAGCAGCCTCAAAAGGCGAAATCGAGCAGGTTAAGGGACTGATATCCCAAGGTACGGACGTGAATGCAAAGGGCAACCATGGCTTCACCGCCCTGATGAATGCAGCGCTACATGGCAGAATGGAAGTGGTGAGAGAACTTATCACTCTCGGGGCAGATGTGAATGCCAGGAGTAACGGCGGGTCGACGGCATTGTCTATCGCAGGGCAAGAAGGCTACGCTGAGATTGCGGGCATGCTGATCTCTAATGGGTCCGAAGTCAATGTCGGAGACAAGAACGGTGTGACCCCATTGATGGCAGCAGCGCGGGGAAACAGCGGAATTCTGAAGGCATTGATCGCCGAAGGAGCTAAGCTGGAAGCCGTAGATAATGCCGGCCGAACAGCCGTGATGTATGCGGCAACCACAGGAGACGCGCACAGTCTACAAACGCTGATAGACCATGGTGCACACGTCGATACGAAGGACAAGAATGGTGAGACCGCTTTGATGTATGCCGCCAGGAAAGGGTATGCGGCAACCACAGGAAATGCAGACAGTCTGCAAATGCTGATAGACCATGGTGCACGCGTCGATGCGAAGGACAAGAGCGGTGAGACGGCCTTGATGTACGCCACCAGGAAGGGGCATGCCGCCATGGTCAAGCGCCTCCTTGAACTCGGTGCCGACAAGACGGTCAGAAACAGCCAAGGAAAAATGGCCTTTGATCTTGCGGCTAAGAGTTGCCACACGAATCTGCTTGATTGCTTGCTGCCTTCTGACCACAGGTCATTGCAGTGGATTCCCGCCGACGCATTCATAACATACCAAGAATTCCGAGATGTTTACGGCGCTGATCCTTCCGCTGTTGGAATCATCGACATGGGGGGAGGTATCCCGATGATGTTTGCCTACCCTGTAAAGTCGTCTAGGGTTAAGACCTCGGGAAATGCGCGTCTGGCCGGGTTAAGCGGCACCTGGACGATGGGCGACAAGGTGACCTTCGTTGGGGAAGGGCGAATAGAGCAGCAGGGTCTTCGATTTAAGACTCGTACGGCCATGATATACTCTCCTCCAGACCGAAAGGACGCCCCCTAGTTGAGGGCGCTTTCGCCGAGGGAATTAAAGGTCTGCGGTACATTCTTCGCCGTGCTTGAAGTGGGCAAGCGGGACGAGCGGGAACGCAAAGGGATTGTCGGATTCGTAGGATGGGCTTTAGCCCATGCGGATCAATAGGTCGAAAACAGCACAGCATGGGCTGAAGCCCATCCTACAGTGTCCGACGTTTGCCCCGTGGGAACGCAGCGCTTTCAGAACTGACTGAGGAAGCGGAGGTCGTTTTCGTAGAGCCAGCGGATGCCGGTGATTTCGTATTTGCGCATGGCGAGTCGTTCGATGCCGAGGGTGAAGGCGTAGGATGGGCTTTAGCCCATGCTGATTCATTTCATTGGGCCCTCATCATCGATATCGAATTCTTCGAAACCGTCCTGGGCCGCCTGCCAATATCGTTTAGGGTACGGCGTCCCTTCGACATACCGGTGATAGCTGGACCAGGGCCAGTCTTCGACGCGTTCGACCAGGCCGTGCTTGACTGGATTGTAATGGGTGTAATCGACGTGGCGTTGGAGGTCCCGTTCATCCTTGATCTGGTGCTCCCAGAAGCGGCGCTGCCAAACGCCCCGTTCGCGTTTGCGCCGCCGGGACGGACTTTGCTCTAACTCTGCACCGCCGGCCTTGAGGTAGCGATGCGTGAAGCCGGCCTTAATACGCGCCCAGCGTAGGGAAAAGTCCGCATCGTCTTCCGGCAGCTTCCATACGCAATGCAGATGATTCGGCAGTAGGCAGAGGGCCACGTCCTCGAAAGGCATTTGTTCTCGAGTCTCAGCCCAGGCAGCGTGGAGGCATTCACGCGCCAGCGGTTCGTTGAACAACGCGCGCCGGTCGTAGGTTACCACCGTGAAGAAGTAGTATCCGCCGGGGAAATCTGCGCGCCGGTAATTGGTCATCGTGATGCCTCCTCCATCGTACGTCCGTCCCATGGATGGGCGTCAGAGCCCGTGCCGCGCTTCGCCCGCCACAGGCTCATTGTATGTCAGAGGAGGGGGAGATGCAAATGAATCGATCGTTTGATGGGATGGTAGATGGTAGGATGGGCTTTAGCCCATGCGGGTCAAAGCATTGGGGATAGAACAGCATGGGCTGAAGCCCATCCTACGTTGTCCGGGATTCGCCCTACGAACGCTGGCGCGGTGTCAGAACTGGCTGAGGAAGCGGAGGTCGTTTTCGTAGAGCCAGCGGATGTCGGAGAGGGGCTGCGCCCAGGCTGGAGGCCACAAATCGGACAGCGGAGGACGGAATACTGCGGCTTCTTCACTTCATGAGCACGTTGAAGCCGGCCTGCTCGAAGTGATGATCGCCCGTCAGCGCGTCGCGCAGGCCGTGGTCTTGCATGATGACAAACGAGATGCAATCGGTCAGCGACCACGCCTTGTCGGGTCGTTCGGCATAGAGCGAGACGCCACGATCGAACAGCTCTTTCCCGGCCGACACGATCGTCACCCCCGGATTGGTGCGGAGGAATTGCAAGAAAGGCAGGAACCGCTCCCGGCGCGCTGGCGCCGCCAAGGCATCGGCCACCTCGGTCAGAACCCAAGCACTGGTATATATTCGCCCGGGCAGATCAGCGGCCCGCGCTTGAGCCTCGGCGTGGGCTTCGTCGTTCTCGAACAAGAGGGCAATGAAGAAATAGGTGTCTGCGAAACACGCGCTTATCGTCGCGGCGTTCCGTGGAGATAGTGGTCGTGGTTGCGCGCGAGATCCGAGGGGCCATCCTTAACCACGCCCGAAAACGACAGGAGTCCCTCACGCAGCTTGTCCGCCTCCTGCGCCTCAGCGGGGACGTCGCCATTCGATTCGACCGGCTCGACGCGCACGTCCATTCCCTCGCGCAGATGTACGCCGTTCTCCAGCACGATGACGCCGTTCTTTACCTGGCCTCGATAAACCATAACTCACCTCGTCGATGTTGGCCTCACTACTGTAAGCGTAGCTTTTCCAAAGGGATATGTCAAGGTAAAACCGGGGCCGGAACAGACAGAAGCGCGGGCAGGCACGGGGGCCTGCCCCTACGCGACGCCGCGGGGTATCCGGTCTAGAACTGGCTGAGGAAGCGGAGGTCGTTTTCGCTGAATCTGCAGATGTTGGAGATGGGCTGCACCCAGGCGGTAGGCTTTAGGCTGTAGGCCGTAGGTACAAAATGCGCTGCTCTCGGTCGACCGTCTTCCGTCGTCTGTTCTCCCCCCTACCGCCTTCGGCCTACGGTCTACGGCCTGGGCCTTTAGGGGAAGCGATGCCGCGACGTCAGAACTGACTCAGGAAGCGGAGGTCGTTTTCGTAGAGCCAGCGGATGTCGGTGATTTCGTATTTGCGCATGGCGAGTCGTTCGATGCCGAAGCCGAAGGCCCAGCCGGTGTACTTTTCGCTGTCGATGCCGACGGCGTCGAAGACGTTGGGATCGACCATGCCGCACCCGCCGACTTCGACCCAGCTCTCTGACCCATCCTTGCCGGCCAGCAGCAGGTCGACCTCGGCGCTGGGCTCGGTGAAGGGGAAGAAGCTCGGGCGGAAGCGCCACTTGGTCTCGCGACCGAAGAAGACGTGGATGAACTGCTCGATCGTCGTCTTCATGTCCACCATGGTGACGCCCTCGTCGACGACCAGGGCTTCGAGCTGATGGAACATGTACATGTGCGTCGCGTCGACCGTATCGGGACGATAGACGCGGCCCGGCGCGACGACGCGGATGGGCGGCTTCTGCGTTTCCATGACCCGGATCTGGATGGTCGAGGTCTGGCTGCGCAGCAGGAGGTTGTCCTCGATGTAGAAGTTGTCCAGCGGGTCGCGGGCGGGATGCTCCGGCGGGATGTTCAAAGCGACGAAGTTGTGGTATTCGTCCTCGACTTCGGGTCCGTAGGCGACGCCGAAGCCCATGCGGCCGAAGATGTCCAGCAGTTCACTGACCGTCTGGGTGATGACGTGGGGACAGCCGATATTGGCGTCCAGCCCAGGGAGGGTGACATCGACGGTCGGGCCCTGGGGGCCCTGCGACTGCTCCAGCGCCGTCTTGCGGGCCTCGAAGGCGGCGGTGACCTCTTTCTTGATCTTGTTGGCCAGTTGGCCCGCTTTGGGCTTGTCTTCCTTGGGTAGCGCGCCGATCTGGCTGAGCAGTTGGGTCACCGAGCCCTTACGACCCAGGTACTTGATGCGGAATTCCTCCAGGGCCGCCAGGTCGCCCGCCTGTTCCAGCTCCGTCAGTGCCTGCTTTCCGGTCTGTTCGAACTGCTCCAGCATGGTTCATATCTCGTATTGCGTCGTGCGTGATGCGTGAAGCGTCAACGGTGAAGCGTGAAGCGGCATCCGCGTTTGCTACGCTCGACGCTTCACGACATACGCTTCACGCGCTCGTCGTCAGGCGAGCGCTGCTTTGACCGCTTCGGCGATCGTATCGAAGCCGGCGGGATCGGCGATGGCGATCTCGCTGAGCATCTTGCGATTCAGGGCGATGTTGGCCTTCTTGCAGCCGTTGATGAACTCGCTGTAGCGCAGGCCGCGGGCCCGGCAGGCGGCGTTCAAGCGGACGACCCACAGGTTGCGGAAGTCGCGTTTCTTGCGGCGGCGGTCCTTGCGGGCGTTGGTTTCGGAGCGGGTGGCGGCCTCTTTGGCCAGACGCAGCAGGCGTCCGGCGGGACCGCGATGGCCCTTGACGGTCTTGAAAATACGCTTCTTGGCCTGCCTTCTGGCGGCGCCTTTGCGGACACGTGGCATATCAGCTTTTCCTCAAAATGGGTGTTTTCAAGCCTGCTGCGGCAGCTGATGGGCGCCGAGAAGCAGGCCGTATTGAGTTGTTATCCGCCCCGGTGGGCGGGACGTCTCGTTGAACCTACTTGCCGCCCAGCATGACCTTCATCGTCTCGGCGGTGGCGGTCTTGGCGACGGCCGGGTTGCTGATCCGGCGGCGACGCTTGGCGTTCTTGCTGCTCATCAAGTGCCCGGCGCCGGCCTTCTTGCGCTTGATCTTGCCCCGGGCCGTGACTTTGACGCGCTTGCGCAAGCCCTTGTGTGTCTTCTGTTTAGGCATTTGCCCTTCACCTCACAACTACAGACGCGATTCGCTGAATATGGGTAAAAGCAAAAGTATACCGCCTCGGGCGTGCAGGGTCAACCGGCATTCGTGAACTTTGTGAAAAATACCGCCCCCGTACCGGCGTTGAGACGGGGCCCCTGCCTCGAGAAAGACCGCCTCCGTGCTCAGCCAGCCGCCGGGTATCGAGGTTAGCGCGTGACCAGCAGCAGCGTCATGCGACGACCGGACATCATAGGGGGTCGCTCCACCTTCGCCAGCTCCGCCAGGTCCCCGGTGATCTGCTGGAGCAGATTGTACCCGTGGTCTTTGTGCAGCATCTGGCGGCCCCGGAAGAACACGGTGAACTGGACTTTGTGCCCCTTCTCCAGGAACTCGCGGGCGTGCTTGACCTTGATGTCGAGGTCGTGCTTATCCGTCTCCGGGCGAAGCCGGATCTCCTTGAGCGTCGCCACATGGTGCTGGCTCTTCTTGTGCGACTCACGCAACCGACGTTTCTGCTGGTACTGCCACTTGCCGTAGTCCATGATTCGGCAAACGGGCGGATCGCTCGTCGGGGCGACCTCCACAAGATCCAGGCCCACCTCGCGGGCCCTGCTCAGGGCGTCCTCTTTGCGGACGACACCAACCTGATTGTCAGATTCGTCAATGAGCCGAACGCTCTCAGCCTTGACCCCCCCGTTCACACGCAAGCCTCGTTTCACTGGTGCGGACCACCTTGCCTTTCTTAAGGAACCGATATCTTCTCCTTTGGGATTAACCTAATTTGCCACATTATAAACCAAAGTTGCGGCTTCACAATGCCACATTCATGTCTTTATCGGCGATTTTCTGCGTCGCCCTTGCCAAAAATTCCTCGGCCGCCATCGCCACCGTTTTCTTCTCTCCCCGCATCCGGACGCTGACCTGGCCCGCTTCGGCCTCCTTCGGCCCCACGACCAGCATATACGGCACCTTCTCGGCGTGGGATTTGGCCACCTTGGCCCCGACCTTCTCGTCCGAGAGGTCCGCCCCGCAGCGCAGCCCGGCCTCGTGCAGCTTCCGCCGGACCGCCTCGGCGTACTCGTTGGTCTTCTCGCTAATCGGCAGCACCCGCACCTGCTCCGGCGCCATCCACACCGGCATCGCCCCGCCGTAATGCTCGATCAAAATCCCCATAAACCGCTCGAACGACCCCAGCACGGCCCGATGGATCATCACCGGCGTCTTCTCCGTGTTGTCCTCGTCCGCATACACCAGCTCGAACCGCTCCGGCATCGAGAAATCCAACTGGATCGTCCCGAGCTGCCACGACCGCTTGAGGCTGTCGCGGATATGGAAATCGATTTTGGGCCCGTAAAAGGCCCCATCCCCCTCGTTGATCTTATAGTCGATCCCCTTATGCGCCAGCGCCCCCTTCAAGGCGTTGGTGGCGATCTCCCAAATCTCGTCCGAGCCGATATGCTTCTCCGGCTTGGTCGAAAGCTCGATCATGAAACCCTCGAACCCGAACGCCCGGTACGTCTCGAAGATCAGATCGATCGTCCCGACGATCTCGGCCTCGATCTGGCCCGGCAGGCAGAAGATATGGGCGTCGTCCTGGGTAAACTGCCTCACCCGGAACAGCCCGTGCATCACCCCGCTGGCCTCGTGCCGGTGGACCATGCCGAACTCCGCCACCCGCATCGGAAACTCGCGATAAGAATGCTTCGTCGTCTTGTAGACCAAACACCCGCCCGGGCAGTTCATGGGCTTGACCGCGTAACCGACGTTGTCGATCTCGCAGAAGTACATGTTCTCTTTGTAGTTGTCCCAGTGCCCGCTGCGGTGCCACAGTTCCTCGTTCAGAATGATCGGCGTCTTGATCTCGGTATAGCCATACTTGCGGTTCATCGCCCGCAAAAAGCCCACCATCTCGTTCCAGATGACCATCCCCTTGGCGTGCATAAACGCAAACCCGGGCCCCATCTCGCTGAAGCTGAACAGCTCGAGCTGCTTGCCCAGGACGCGGTGGTCGCGTTTCTTGGCCTCTTCCAGCCGCTCCAGATGCTCGTCCAGCTCCTTCTTGGTCGGCCAGGCAGTGCCATAGACCCGCTGGAGCATCTTCTGGGTGGCGTCGCCGTGCCAGTAGGCCCCCGCCACCGACATGACCTTGAAGCTGCCGATCTTGCTGGTCCGGGGCACGTGCGGCCCGCGGCACAGGTCCTCGAACCCGTCCCCCTGTGAGTAGAAGCTGATCGTCGGGCTATCGGCCCGCTGAATGTTGTCGGTCTTGTACTTATCGCCCGCCAGCTTCGCCAACGCCTCGTCCCGGGACATCTCCGTCCGCACGAAGGGCCGGTCGGCCTGGACGATCTCGGCCATCTTCGCCTCGATCCGGGCAAAATCGTCGGGCCGGATGGTCTCGTCGAGGTCGATATCGTAGTAGAACCCGTCCTCGACGGTCGGGCCGTAGACCAGCTTCGCCTCGGGCCAGAGACTACAGATCGCCTCGGCCATCACGTGGGCGCAGCTATGGCGCATCAAATCGAGGCCGTCTTCGTCCTTGGGTGTCAAGATCTGGAGACTCGCACCGTCCTTGACGGGCCGCGTCACATCGACCAATTCACCGTCGATCCGCCCGGCCAGGGCCGCTTTCGCCAGTCCCGGCCCGATCTGTTCGGCCACCTGCAACACGGTAGCCCCATCGCTAACCTCCAGGTTGCTCCCATCGGGAAGAGTTACTTGTGCCATAGTTCCTTCCAGTATCCCAATTTCCTAGTTTTCCAAGTACGAATATACGCCCCGAGCGGTTCTTGTCAAGTGGCGGCATTGCCGCAGGCTGCAGGCCGTAGGCCCTAGGCCGCAGGCACCGACGTACGACAGAGGGCCGATGACGGACAACGGATGACGGACGACTGCTGATAGCCGGCTGCTGTTCTCGGCCTTCCGTCCTCTGTCCTCCGTCCTCTGCCCTCTGGCTACCGTCCTCCGTCTTCTGACATCTCCCCCCCGGTTCTTGTCAAGTATCGGCCGTTCCCGCCCGCCCCGTTCGTAGTGACGCCGTCAGGCGTTGCCCCATAGCCCCTCACGGGCCCACGACCAACCGCCCCCAGCCCGGCCCTTGCCGCCGTCCTCCGCCTTCTGTCCTCCGCCCTCCGTTCCCCCCTCCCCCAAGCCCCCTCCCCTCGTTATAGGACGCCACCACAGGCCGTAGAAGCCCACACAGCACACGCAACCCAATCCGCACGACGCGCCGCTCGCTTCTGAGCGAAACCGAGGACTGGGTAGCCTGTCCTGAGCGAGGTCGAAGGATTCCGCGCAGCGGGTTGTACCTGTCCCCGCTTTCGCGACCCAAGATCGCGTTTCACTTCGGGTTCTTCTGCTTCCTCGGCCGCCCGCGCGGCAGCGGCCGCACGCGCCGACCCAACGCGGTCTCGATCTTGCTCAAGAACCTATCGCTGCCCAGCGGCCGGCCCGTATGGGTTCGCAGGCGCAGCCGCTCCGTCTCCACCTCCGTCAGCCCTTCGCCCAGTTCGGCCCGCCATTGCTCCGCCGACATCACCTTGTACCATTTGGACAAGTCAAGGAAACCGGGGACTGCGAGGAAACCGGGGACTGGTACGTTCTGTGCAGCAGGTTGTACCTGTCCCCGCTTTCCGGATTCACGCTTTGTCGTCCCGGCTCGTGCCCTCTTCCCCCGCACATCCGCCTCAATCCCCTCATCCACATGCGCCGCCGCACTGGACCACTCATACCGCCAGGGCTTGCGGCACAACCGCGCCCGCACCGGATTGCGCTCGATGTACTTTAGCGCCAGCCAGAAATGCC
>Ga0272443_10004452_pt1 | contig 15261 bp, 12 predicted proteins | sample SSMAcet12_FD_193581 | JGI IMG/M metagenome (GOLD analysis project Ga0272443, IMG submission 193581) | Marine sediment archaeal communities from Little Sippewissett salt marsh, Falmouth, MA, United States - SSM-Acet-12 | ecosystem: Environmental > Aquatic > Marine > Wetlands > Sediment ...
TCTAGGTACTCGCGCTTGCTCATCTCCCCGGTCATCGCCCGGTCCTTGACGGACTTGGACTCCGTTCGCAACGCGGCATCCGGGTCGAGTCCGCACGACTCGAGGAATTGAGCCAGTCGCTCCCCCCGCCGCGGCCGGTGATACAAGATGTCTCCCGCGTCGAACAGAATCGCCTTCACGGTCCGGTCGCGCGAGTCCGTCGCCGCGCGGCCGTTGGCGCGCTCGACCACCTCGATCACCCCGGTCAGATCCTCGATCACTGCGTCCGCCGCCGGCTCGGGCGGCTCGGCCCCGTCGACTTCCGGGTGTTCGACCCGGATCGTCAGTCCGAACCCTGCACGGATGGCCCCCAGGATATCGCGGCTGGTCTTGTCCCCGACGTGAGCGCACCGTTCCGGGGCGGAACCGATCTGCCGGGCGGCGTAGGCGAAGATCCGCGGATCGGGCTTCCGCCGGCCGTGACCCGACGAGGAGACGATCGTCTCGAAGCAGTCGAGCAGGCCGTAGCGGGACAGGTTGATGTCGACACACTTCGGGCTCATCACGTTGCTGATGATCCCCAGCTTCAGCCCGGCGCCGCGCAGCGATTCCAGCACCGCCTTCGCTTCCGGGCGCTCCCGGCGATCGTAGAAGGTCATCTCGAGCCGCAGCATGAACTCGTCGCCGATCGCCTGCAGCTTCGAGACGGGGAAGTCGAACGGCCTCAGTACGTACTCACTGCAGATACGCTTCGAAGGCAGCTCCTCGAGCGACCGGCTGTTCCAGGCGCGGTACGCCGCGAGCCCTTCGGTGACCGATCGATGGAAACCCTCGTCGGTCCCATCCACGACAAGATCGTGCCCCAGGAGGAACCGGCGCAGATCGATGCACGCCGCTCGCCGGAGCGGCTCGTCGTACGCCAGCGTCTCCAGCGTTCCCCCCATATCGAAGAACACCGTTTCGATGCGATTCATCGGCTACGGAGCGCACCGTTCCGGTGCGGACCGGTTTCGTCCTTTCTCGGCTTCTCAGGTCTCCCGCACGCGCACGCACCGCGGCGGGGGCTTGGGCCGGCTAGCAGATCTTGTCCGCCCCCCCGACACTCAGGAACCCCTCCGTACCGAGGTCGTACAGGTTGAAGTGCCGCAGGCGGACCCAGACCTTCTGATCGGTGTGCAGACTGCTCTGCCCCTGTTCGCGTGTCGCCACGTTCAAGCCCTCCGCATGCAGGAAGATCAGCGTCTCGCACCCGGCCATCAGCACGGTGTAGACGCTCATCTCCCGAGCGCCCTCCACCGGCTCGGTCGTCGTCTCCAGCCACTCCGGATGCATCACCAGGGCAACATCCCGCTCCGGCATGACATCCGGATCGAGTCCGACGAGTGGGATCCGGAAGCCGCCGTCCGCGCTGACGAACACCCGGTCGTCTCCCTCGCCGATCAGCCGTCCATCGAGACGGTTGATCTGCGGATTGCCCATGAAGTCGGCGACGAACAGGTTCGCCGGTCGGTTGTACAGCTCGACCGGCGCCGCGTCCTGCTGGAGGACCCCAAGCCGCATCACCGTAACCCGGTCGGAGAGCGTGAGCGCTTCCACCTGGTCGTGCGTGACGTAGACCGTCGTCGCACCCGACTCGTTGTGAAGGCGCTTCAACTCCGATCGGAGACGCATGCGCAGCTTGGCATCGAGATTGGAGAGCGGTTCATCCATCAGGAACGCCGGCGGCTCGGTGACGACCATCCTCGCGATCGCCACACGCTGCTGCTCGCCGCCGGAGAGCTCCGAGGGGTACCGGCCTTCGTAGCCGGTCATCTGGAGCTTCTCCAGGATGTCCATCACGATGTCGCGGATCTTGGCCTTCGGGATCTTCTTCTCTTTCAGACCGAACGCGACGTTCTGGTAGACCGTCATGTGCGGCCACAGCGCGTAACTCTGGAAGATCAACCCGACGCCGCGATCCGGAGCCGGAACGTGGACGGCTCTTGACGCCGAGTAGACGCAGCGATCGTTGATGAACAACTCGCCGTCGGTCAGCTCCTCCAACCCGGCGATCATCCGCAGCGTCGTGGTCTTGCCGCACCCGGACGGGCCGAGGAGGGTGTGAAACTCCCCCTTGTCGATCTCCAGATCGAGCCGATCGACCGCTTCGACCTTCCCGTATCGCTTGGTCACACCCTGCAAAGAGATGAATCCCACGATCCTACCTCCTCCGGGCGGGGGCGGACCTCGCCGCCCCCGCGTCGTCGATGTCTACCCTCCGTACAGGATGAAGGCCTCTTGGATCTGCAGCTGGTGATCCCAGATGAACCCGTCGTCGACGATCCAGTACAGCGTCGGCGGTTCTAGCGGAAGCGTGTAGGCCGGAATCGGATACCCGTCCATCGGGGCCCACGTGCTGGCCGCGAACCACGGGGTTCGGCCCTGGAGCATCCGGGCGCTCTCGCCCTCGTAGTACGGCTCCTCGAACTCCGTGATCCCACGCTCGATCGGCTCCGCCGATCCCATCAGCCAACGGATGAGCAACTTCGCCGCGTTCGGGTGCGGGGCAAGTTGGGGGATCATGATGTAGGTCGCATTCAGGATGACGTGCGCGGGCTCGAGCCGCATGACGCCGAGCGCATACCCCTTGGACTCGTTGTAGCGGAGCTTCGATCCCGACGTGAAGCAGCTGATCTTCGGGACGGTGTTCCCCTGTGAAACGGGAGTCCCGACGCCTTCCACGACTTCGTCCGACGCACCAAGGAGGACCGGATCGTTCATCATCAACCGATACAGCCACTCGAATCCGGCATCCGGAACGCCTGGAGACAGGACGAGCTCGCCGTACTTCTTCTCGTACGCCGCCTTCATTTCCTCCGGATGGCCAACGACGGTTGACATGTAGTTGAACGTCGACTCCGAGGCGAGCGGGTTCTTGAACAGCACGCTCCCCTTCCACTCCGGATGCGTCAGGTCCCACAGGTTATCCACCGGGGTTCCGTCCGGAAACTCCGGTCCATTCGGGAACTGGTCGGTGTTGTAGTAGCACGTTCCCCCGCTGACACGCTGAAGAAGCAACGGGGACTTCTTCTCGTCCGGGATGTAGGGACCGACCGTGTCCGGAACGAAGTTGTAGACCAACCCCTCAGGAAGTGCCCGGTAGATGAGTTCGGCGCTCGTCGTGAACAGGACGTCGCAGTTGAAGACGCCGGCCTCCTGTTCCCGAAGCGCCTTGTCGACCGCCTTCGCCGATCCCATGTCGTACGAGTTCACCCAGATCCCGTACTCCTCGAAGAAGGTATCGGCCGCCTGGTAGATGCGAGAGGAGGACGAGTAGATCGTCACCTCTCCCTCTTCCTGCGCCGCCGCGATGATCGCATCCCAGTCCTGGGTCTCCGTGGAGTAGGGTCCCAGCTCGTTCGCCTGCAGCCACTCGTCCAGCGTCTCCGCCGTCGCTCCGATCGCAACCGCCAGGGCCGCGATGCCGAGCAAGCAGATCAGCACCTTTCGATTCCCAACCATGTGTGCACCTCCTCGATGTCTTGGCCGAATCGGTTCCTACCCGCCTCCGATGTGCTCCAGCTTCGACTTCCCGAGCGCGCTGGCAATGAAGTAGCCGGTCAACGTGAGGAAGATGATCAAGCAGGCAATCGCGTTCGCCTGCTGCGAGAAGCCCTGCTCCACATACCGGTAGGTCATCGACGTCAGGACCCGAGTCTCCGGCGTCACCAGCAAGACGATCAGGCTCAACATCCTCATCGACGTGATCAGGCTGAGGATGAATCCGGCCATCAGCCCGCTCTTCCCTAGCGGAACGACGATCCTCCACATCCGCTTCACCCACGACGCGCCCCGCAAGTACGCTGCCTCCTCGAGCGATTTGTCGATCTGCATCATCGCCGAAATGCCCGTGCGAGATGCGTACGGCAACCGCTTGGCCACGGTCACCAACACCAAGAGCGTGAACGTTCCGTACAAACTCGGAATCGGGCCCCACGAGCGGGAGAACATGCTCAAGAAGATGCCGCCGAACGCGATCGACGGGATGATGTACGGCGTGAATGCCAGGTTCTCGACGAGCTTCGACAGGAACGAACCGCGCGCCTTGACGACGGCGTACCCGAAGAAGAGGCCGGAGAAACTCGCGATCGCCGCGGCAATCACCGCCAGCTTGATCGTGTTCCACATGCCGCCCAGCACGTACGGATCGCGTAGGATCCCGGCGTTCGACGCGTAGATCGATCCGGGCGCTCCGATCCAGTAGTCGAGCGTGAGCTCGTGGAAGTTGAAGTCCCCGTGGAGCGTCAGGCTCTGCAGCAGGAGCATGGAGAGCGGGAACAGGATGCACGCGCCGATGAAGATCAGCACACCGGCCGTCAGCGGGCCCTTGACCCGCCGCAGCTTCGTTCGTTGGATCCGCGCTCCCTTACCGCCGATCGTTGTGAACTTCTTCCGCACGCCGATGATCTTCGCATTCATGTAGATGGTGATCGCGGAGATCAGCACGAGGAAGATCACCATCGCATAGGCCGTCCCCTCGACCCGGTTGCCCAGCATCGCGTAGACCCGGGTCGAGATCGTGTAGTAACGCACCGGAAGACCGAGAATCGCCGGCGACCCGAACGTGCCGACCGCCTTGCTGAAGATCAGCACGAACGCCGATCCGATCGCCGGCAACATCAGCGGGAAGGTGATCTTGCGAAGCACCGTCTTCCGGGATGCCCCGAGCACCCGCCCCGTGTCTTCGAGTTGGCTGTCTAGCGACGCGAGCGCCCCGGAGACGAGGATGAACGCATACGGGAAGTAGTGGATCGTCATCGCCAAGACGATCGGGATGTACCCGTACGACAGCCAGTTCGGGACGTTGATGCCGATCGCCTGCAGGAAACCGGGAGTTCCACCGATCCGCGTGTTCTTAAACACCGTGTACCACGCGAGCGCCATCACCCACGACGGCATGACGTACGGGATGATCGAGAGGTTCCCGATCAGCTTCTTCAGCGGGAGGTCGGTTCGAACGACCAACCAGGCAAGGAGCGACCCCAGAGGCAACGCCAAGCCCACGGTCCCAAGTGCGATGAGCAGGCTGTGCATCAACGGCTTCCATAGGAGCGCCGTCGCGAGAGGGCTCACCGTAACGCGGTGCCAGTGGTAGACGGTCCACGTCCCCGGTGTGGCATCCCGGACGAGGCGCGTGTCGTTGTAACTGAACGTGCTCGCCCCGATGAAGATCTGCACAAGCGGCATGACGACGAGAACCGCAAGAATCGCCAGGAGGACGAGCCCCATGATCTTCTCGGGCCGGCTCAACCACCGTTGAGCGCGAAACCTCGCCCGTGTGAGCGAGGTCAAGACGGTACTGTCCTGCAATGCCCTGCCGTCGAGCTCGTCCATGCTCTCCCCTCTCGATGCGCCCTCGCGCGGTTCGGATAGCGTCTGAGGAGAGTAGCGACAAATGACGCACGCGTCAAGCGGTTCTGCAACATGTGTTGCGCTCCGTTCGGCGCTGCGCCTCGCCAATCCTGTTCCGAAGGTCGTTCTTGGCTCACGAGCCGCTCTTCACGAGCGGATCCCCCAGGCTACTCCGCCTCGAGTTCCTCGTGGTGGTGGACGACGCGGTACTCGTATCCGAACCGCTGGCGGAGTTGTTGCAGGCGGTCGAGCGCGCCGATCGCCTCGGTTCCTCGCTGCTTCGCCACGTCGAGGATGATCGCCGTCATGATCGCCATCGGGACGATGTTCGTGTGGTAGATCGTCGCCGGGCCGCGGCGCGCGGCGAGTGTAACGGCCACGTGGTCCAGCATCTCCTTCGCAACGGAGTCGGTGATCAGGACGGCCGGGCAGCCGACGTCCCGAGCAAGAGCGATCCCGTGCTGATGCTCCTGCGGCACCGCCAGGAAGCTGAACAGCACCAGCACATCCCCGTCCGTGAGCAGCTGGAGTTGCTCGAGGATTGCGCGCCCTTCCTCCTTGATCGGTACCACGTCCAGATGGAACCTGCGCAGCCGAAAGGCAAACAGCTGGGCCAACGGGCCCTGGGGACCGCGGCCGCAGATGAACACCTTGCGCGCATTCGTGATCAGGTTCGCCGCTTCGTGGATGTCCTCGTCGCGAATCGTCTTCAGCGAGTCCTTCAGGTAGAGCGTCTCGGTTTCGACGACCTGCTGGTAGAGACCGTCCGTCCGGACCTCGGCCAGCGTCTTGCCGAGCTTCTCGCCGGGCGTGATCTCCTGTCGGTACAGTTCCTGGAGCTCTCCACGCAGCTCGGTATACCCTTCATAATCGAGGCTCTGTGCCAGACGGACGAGTGTCGACTTGTGAACGTCCAGCTGCTTCGCCGCTTCGTCGACGGAGAGGAAGATGTATTCCTCGTAATCCATCAGCATCTTCTGGATCAGGTCCTTCTGAACGCGGGTGAGTACGCCGAAGTGATCCTGGACCCGATCTCGAAGGTTCGGCACGATTCCACCTCTTCCACGAATCTCGACTATCGTAGCGGGCAGCCGGACCGGTGGCAACAGGTCATGCAACTCACGCGTGACTCGTCCCGACCGGGACCGCGCTTCCGGGCTGATCGGGGTCGTTTGGCGGCACACGCAGCCATCCCGACCTTGAGGGGCTAGATATGGAGTGATAGTCTTTGGTCTTCTATATACCGGAGGCGGGAGCATGTGGACGATCTTGGCCGGCGCTCTGATGGGCTGGTCCCTCGGCGCAAACGATGCCGCGAATATCTTCGGACCGATGGTCGGAAGCGGCGCGATTCGCTTCTGGAGGGCCGCGGTATTGTCCTCCTTGTTCATCCTCCTCGGCGCCGTTCTGATCGGTGCCCGCGGGTTCGCGACCTACGAGGCGATCGGGACGCAGACCCTCCTGTCCGCCTTCCTGACGATGCTCGCCGCCGGACTCACCGTCACGGTGATGACGCTCCTCGGTCTTCCCGTCTCGAGCACCCAGGCCGTTGTGGGAGCGATCATCGGTTCCGGCCTCGTCGCCGGAGGCGTCTCGTTCGCCCCGCTCGGGAAGATCCTCCTCTCGTGGGTACTGACGCCGCTCGGCGGCCTTGTCGCGGCGTATGTGCCGTACTTCTTCCTTTCGAAGTATCCCGACGCCTTGCCCACCCGTCTGGTCACCCGGTCCGGATTCCTTCGGGTCGCGATGACGCTCGTCATGTGCTACAGCGCCTTCTCCCTGGGAGCGAACAACGTCGCCAACGTCACCGGCGTCTACGTGGGTCCCGGCATCCTGACACCCTTGACGGCGTCGCTGTTCGGCGCCGCGACCATCGGACTCGGTATTCTCACGTTCAGCCAACGGGTTATCCGAACCGTCGGAACGCGCATCGTCGAACTCGATCCCGTCAGTGCCCTCGTCGTCGTGCTCGCCGAAGCCGTCACGCTCAACGTATTCGCCCTGATCGGCGTCCCCGTCTCCGCGTCCCAGGCCGTCGTCGGCGCGGTTCTCGGCATCGGCCTGGTGAAGGGCGTCCAGACCGTCGACGCGCGAGTTCTCCGCCGCGTCCTGTTCGGCTGGATCGGCACGCCGACGCTCGCCGCGGTCGTCTCGGGGGTCCTATCGCTCGCCGCCGAACTCATCGTCTAACCCGACGCAGCCTGGGACCGCACGACCATCCGCGAGGGATTCCCCGGCCGATCGCGATCGCGTCTCCGCCCGCCGCTCACGGAACAACGCACCGGCCCTTCGCGGGACATCATGCAACGAAAGTTGCAAATTCGGACCTCGCATATTAGTTTTGGGATTCGTTGGTAGCATCCAGACGATGCTATAGGATCCCGATCGCGAGACGAAGCGCTGTCTCGCGCCAACCAGCAGCGATCGGGCATTCGCGAACGACAGGGCGAATCGGGGTGACGACATGCTCGGAATCTGGAAGAAGTCTAAAGAGGTTCAGGCGCTCGTCCTCGAGCATCTTGCGCAGGTCCGCCGGACCATCGATGCGTTCCTCGGGTCAGCAAGCTGCTATCTGGCGCGAGGGGATGTCGACGAAGCGGATCGGCTGGCGCTCGAGACGCACCGTGCCGAAGGCGTGGCCGACGACGTCCGCCGCGAGGTCGAGAAGAAGCTGATCAGCGGCGCGCTGCTCGCCACGTCTCGACGGCAGGTCCTCGAGATCATCGAGCGTGTCGACACGCTGGCCAACGCAGCCGAGGGTGCACTCGACTACCTCCTCACGCAGCGGGTGGAGATCCCGACGGAAATCGTCGGGCGCCTGATCGAGATCCTCGACGCGACCGCGGAGGTGTTCGAGAACGTCGAGTGCGGGATCCGGGCGCTGTTCGAGGGCGATCGAGACGAGACCGTCGCCTGCACCGAGAGAATCGATGCGGGCGAGGGCAGGATCGATCGGATGGAGCGCCTGGCGACACAGGAGTTCTTCCGGATGGATCTCGAACTGGCTCACAAGCGGCATGTGCACGGCTTCATCGATCAGCTGGTGAAGATCTCCGACCGGGCCGAGGACCTCGCCGATCGTGTCGCCATGATCACCGCGGAGAGGGCGTTCTAGTGAGCGAGTCCCATCCTTCGCGACGACCGGACAGGAAGGTCGGAGTTTCATGCTTGCCCTGATCCCCCTGTTCATCGTCGGCGCCTACGTCGGATGGAACATCGGTGCAAACGACGCAGGCAACTGCGTCGGAACGACCGTCGGCTCGGGCCTCCTATGCTACCGTCGCGCGATCCTCCTCGTGGCCGTCTTCGTCATCGTCGGCGCTCTCCTCCAGGGCGGCAACGTGATGAAGACCATCGGGAAGGGAATCGTTACCTCCGAACTACCGAACCTCGCAATCATCGCGGCCCTCGTCTCGTCCGGACTGTTCGTCACACTGGCGACGTTTTTCAAGATGCCCGTATCGACTTCCCAGTCGATCGTCGGCGGCGTCGCCGGCGTCGGCTTCGCAGCCCATGCGGACATGAACCTGGCCAAGATCGGGACGATCGCGCAGGTCTGGGTCATCTGCCCGATTCTCACCGGCGTGATCGCGCTCGCGATCTACTGGCTGTCGAGGATGATCCTGCGACGACTGAGGCAGGGATCGATCTGGCAGCAGACGCCGAACGTCCTGCTCATCTTGAGTGCCTGCTACGTCGCCTTCGCCCTCGGAGCGAACGGCGTCGGAGACGCGATGGGCCCGATCGCGAACCTGGGCGTCGTCGAGCCGTTCTGGCTTGCACTACTCGGCAGCGGTGCGCTCGCCGCCGGAGCGCTGACCTTCGGCCGCCGGGTCACCGAGACCGTGGGTAGCGGGATCACGCCGTTGGATACGGTCAGCGCCTTCTCGGCTCAGCTTGCAGCGGCGCTCGCCGTGCATTTCTTCTCGATCCTCGGAATCCCCGTCTCCACCTCGCAATCGATCGTCGGCGCGGTGATCGGTGTCGGTCTTCTCCACGGCATGCGGGCCGTTCGGATGCGGAAGATCGGCGAGATCGTCTTCGGGTGGATCGCGACGCCGACCGCTGCCGGCCTCTTCTCGTTCGGCTTGTACAGGCTTCTCGCCCTCGCGTTCGGCTCGTAGCAGGCCGAGCCTTTCCGACCGCACGCTGCAGGCTCGGATGTCCTTCCCACGTCGCCGTCCGTCTCCCCCATGTCACACGAGCTACGCGATCTCGATCATCGCCTTGCAGACGCCATCCCCGAGCGTGGCGGCCAGATCCAACGCCGCCCCCGCCTCCTCCAGTCCGAACCGATGGCTGACGAGCGATTCGAGTTCGACGGCTCCGCGTTCGGCCAACGCGATCGCCTGCGGGTAGACCGTCTTCATCCGCCGTGACATCCAAATCGTCAATCCCTTCCGACGCGCTTCTCCGGCCGCGAATGAACAGGTGTCTTCGCGCGGGATCCCGACCAGCACGACGCGGCCGGCCGGGCGGGCCATGTGCATCGCCTGATCGACGGCTTCGGCGCCCCACGCCGCTTCGATCACAACGTCGACGCCGAACCCACCCGTTCGATCGAGCAGCCACTCCGCCGGGTCCACGGTGCACGGATCGCAGACGGCCGTCGCGCCGAACCGTGTTGCGAAGCCGCGCCGCTCGGCGATCGGCTCGATCACGTGCACCGAGCCGGCGGATCGGAGCGCAAGTTGCTCGACCAGGAGCCCGATCGGTCCGGCCCCGAGGATCGCCACGGACTCTCCCGGCGCAACCTTGGCCAGCGTCAGGACGTGGATTGCGACGCCGAGCGGTTCGAGCATCGTACCCTCCGCGAAGCTCATCCCGACCGGCATCGGCACGCACAGATGCGCCGGGTGGACGTACAGCTCGCTCAGCGCGCCTTCCACCGGCGGCGTCGCAGCGAAGCGAACATCCGGGCAGCGATTCTGATTTCCCTCCCGACACGCACCACACACCCCGCACGGAACAGCAGGATCCACGGCCACCCGTGTGCCGATCGCCGGGCCCTCGGTCCCCGGACCCAGGGCCTCGATCTCGCCGACGAACTCGTGCCCCAACGTGAACGGCACCGGCGCCACGGCGTCGCCGATCCGGCCGTCGAGGTAGAAGTGGACATCGGAGCCGCACACGCCGACCGCGCGGACGCGGATCAACGCCTCCCCCGCACCGGCTGCCGGGTCGGGCATCTCGCCGAGCCGCATCTCGCGCGGTCCGTGCAGTCTCACCGCTCTCATCGTCGTCCGTCCTCCTCGTCCAAGGCTTCGAGAACCATGCGGGTCGCACCGCGGACGTACTCGGCACAGCGTTCGTGCCGTCCGGCCTCGGTGTACCGCTGCCGTCCCTCGTCGGTCGCCAAGTCGCAGCCGATCAGCTCGAGACAGGTCGTCGCATCGAAGCGCTCCTCGAACCGGCGGAGGATGGCGCGAACGAGGACGTAGGCCGGGTCGATCGGATCCTCCGCCGCATCCCGCCCGGCCGCGATGCCGATTGTCAGGATTGCACCGGACAGCGCACCGCACAGCCCCCCGGTCCGCGCCAGACCGCTGCAAAAGCCGGTGGCGATCCGCGGAATCGGCTCGCACCGAACGTCGAGTTCCTCGGTGACGGCGATGAGGATCGATTCGGCGCAGTACCACCCCGACTCGAACAGCTCACCGCTCCGACGAACGGCCGTCTCGATCATCGGCGCCCCCTCCTGCAGCAGGATAGCGGATCCTGCACTAGTGACGGAACTCGCGGCGGCCGGTGAACACGAGGGCGATCCCGAGTTCGTTCGCGGCCGCGATAACTTCTTCGTCGCGAACCGACCCGCCGGGCTCGATCGCGGCGGCGATTCCGGCCGCGGCGGCAAGATCGATCGAGTCGCGGAACGGGAAGAAGGCATCGGACGCGAGCACCGACCCCGCCGCGCGATCGCCCGCCTTCCGGATCGCGAGCTCGACGGCATCGACCCGACTCATCTGGCCGGCCCCGATTCCGGTAGTACACCGGTCGGCGGAGAGCAGGATCGCGTTCGACTTCACCCATCGAACGGCCCGCCACGCGAACAGCAGCTCGTCGATCTCCGCCTCCGTCGGCCGGCGGGAGCTGACGACGCGCAGGTCCTCACGCGAGATCTCCCCCGTGCTCGGCGTCTGCGCGACGACGCCGAAGGCCGTGGCGTGAAGCTCCATCCCGAGCCCACGATCGAGGAGGTCGGTGCCGGCCTCGAGGACGAGGAGCTTCTTTCGCCGCGCAAGGATCTCCAGCGCCTCGGGGGCATACTCCGGAGCGATGACCGCATCGAAAAAGTGGGCGGCGAGAAGCTCGGCGCCGTCCCGCGTCATCGGCCGATTAATGCCAATGAGCCCGCCGAACGCCGATTTCGCGTCCGCTTGATGCGCACGGTCGAGCGCCTTTTCGATCGTGCCGGCGGAACAGAGGCCGCACGGATTCGTGTGTTTGATGAAGACCGCCGTCGGTTCGGCGAACGAGTGGGGAATCCGCAACGCCGCGTCGAGGTCGAGGAGGTTGTTGTACGACGGATCACGCCCCTGATGCTGGATGACGCTGCTCGGTGCGCCGTATTGCGCCGCCGTCTGGTGCTTGTTCTCGCCCGCGCGGAGCGGCCGGGACCGCGGAAGCGCCAGGTTCAGCTGCCTCGGGAGCGTCTCCTCGGCGAAGTAGTCCGCAATTGCCGTGTTGTAGCGGATCACGTCATCGAACGCTCTACGGGCCAACTCGTGCGCCAGTTCGTCGCGAACCCCCCCGTGACTTCGCACTTGTTCGAGCAGCCGGCGGTAGTCGGCGGGATCGGTTAACACGGCGACCCACCGGCGATTCTTCGCCGCCGCACGGATGAGCGAGACGCCGCCGATATCGATCAGCTCGGTCGCCTCGCCCACTGGCGTCTCCTCCGTGACCGCGGACTCGAACGGATACAGGTTCACAACGACGAGATCGATCAGCTTCACATCATGCGCGTCCACATCGGCGCGGTCGCGCTCATCGTCACGCCGAGCGAGGATGCCGGAGTAGACGAGTGGATGGAGCGTCTTGACGCGCCCACCCATCAGATGGGGCGTACCGGTGTACTCGCCGAGATCGATTACGTCGAGCGATGCAGCGCGTAGGTGCCGCGCCGTCCCTCCGCTCGCCATCAGTTCCACGCCGAGTTCGGCTAGTCCGGTGGCCAGCTCGACCAGGCCCGACTTGTCCGAGGCACTGAAGAACGCACGCTCGATCGTCAACACGCACACCACCTCTTGGAGGGCCCGCTCATCGGCGGGCAAGATGCCGAGAGGATAGAAGGCCAGCGGAACGGCTTCAACGCATCGGCGCGAATCGGCAGACGCACCGTCCGTTTCGCGTGCGCACCTCCGGGCACCCGCTTGACACCGCAACGAACCGCGCCTATCCTCCATGCACCCATTGCATGAAGGGGAGCACGGGCATGATCGAACAGAGCACGCGCCACGAGATCGTCTCCCCGCGTCTCGGCAATGGGATCGATACGCATCATCATATCGTTCGGGCATAGGGCGTAGCCCGCCGGTTCGGCGGACCCTACGGCCTCGCCCGGTGCAAGCCAACGGTCGTTCGACCGGGGGCTTTTCTTTTGGCTGTCCCGGGCATGTGAAGTCATGGAACAAGGGAGACGCGATGCGAATGAAGCGAGAGAGGCCGACCGACGAGAACTGGGCCGCGCCGACGACGCCGTCCGGCACAGCGGATGTACTGCTCGAGGACGCGGCTCGCATCTCGACGATCGGTACCGCCGCGCGACGGTTGTTCACCTCGTGGGGCTACGACGAGGTGATCCCCCCGATCTGCGAGCGCTTCGAGACCCTCCTCGCCGGCGGCATCCATCCGGACTGGATGATCCGGTTCGCCGATCCGGGCGGAGACGCGCTCGCGCTGCGCCCCGATTTCACGACCCAGATCGCAAGGATCGTCGCGACGCGCCTCCGCGATCAGCCGAAGCCGCTGCGGCTGTTCTACATCGGCTCCGTCGTTCGCCGCCCGAGGCCCTCGGCCGCAAGGCGCGCCGAGTTCGTGCAGGCAGGAATCGAGCTCGTCGGCTCCCGCAACGCGACGGCCGACGCGGAGGTCGTCGCCGTGGCGATCGATGCACTGCTCCGCCTCGGAATCGACGACGTGCTGATTCACCTCGGTCACAGCGCGTTCTTCCGCGGGCTCGTGCAATCGGCATCGCTGTCGGAGCCCGACGCAGCAGGCCTGCGCGACCTACTCGATCGGCGGGATCGTGAAGCGCTTGCCCGACGCGTCGCGGATCTCGGTCTGGATGAGCCGGTCGCCCAACGGATTCTGGGATGTCTCGAACTGTGCGGCGGCCCGGAGATTCTCGATCGGGCGGGCGCTGCGGCCTCCGACGATGAGTCGGCAAACGCGCTACGGAACCTCGCCGACATCTTCGAAGCCGTCTGCGATCACGGTCACCGGGATCGGATCGTGATCGATCTCGCGGAGGTTCGTGGACTCGGCTACTACACCGGCCTGATGATCGAGGGATTCAGCCGATCGCTCTCCGCGCCGATTCTGGAGGGCGGACGATACGACGATCTGATCGATCGACTCGGCGATTCCTGCCCCGCCGTCGGCTGTGCCCTCGATGTGCCTCGGCTCGCATCCATCCTCGCAGCGCGCCGCGCGCGCCCAGCCCCGGTGGACGTGCTCGTGCACTACGAGGCGACGGCGCACCGGGAGGCGATCGGACTCGCCGCGTCGCTACGGGAAGAGGGGTCTCGCGTGGAACTCGACGTCTCCGATCGAACCATCGAGGAGACCGCGGCGTACGCGCGCGCGCGCGGAATCGCCGAGCTGCGTATCGTCGAGGCAGGCCGGACGCGAATCCTAAATGTCGTATCCGGCGCCATCCGAGGAGGTGGAGCATGAAGCGCCTGACGATCGCCGTCCCGAAGGGCCGGCTTCTCGAGCCGGCGCTCGCCCTGTTCGCGCGGATCGGACTCGTCGCGGAGGTCGCCGAGAAGTCGAGGGCGCTCGTGATCCCCTCCGTCGAAGGCCGAGCCCGCTTCCTGATCGCGAAGCCGATCGACGTACCGACGTTCGTCGAGTACGGAACGGCCGACGTTGGCGTCGTGGGGTCCGACGTGCTGGCCGAGGACGAACACGACGTTCTGCAGCCGCTTGACCTTCGGTTCGGCGCCTGCCGCCTGGTTCTCGCGGCGCCGCGCGATACGACGACCGAGCCGCTGCCGTCCCACGCCGTCCACCGGGTCGCGACGAAGTACCCAAGAACGACGGCCCGCTACTTCGCACGTCTCGGACTGCAAGCCGAGACGATCCGTCTGTACGGCTCGGTGGAGCTGGCACCGAGCACGGGCCTGTCGTCGCTGATCGTCGACCTCGTTCAGACCGGAGCGACGCTGCGCGAAAACGGGCTGGAGGTGATCGACGAGATCGCCGCAACCAGCGCACGACTCGTCGTGAATCGTACTGCTCAGAAGATTCGCTTCGCCGAGATCGACGCACTGGTCCGGGCGCTCTCCGAGGAGGTCATGACATGATTCGCATCGTCCGAACGAGCGACCGGCGAGCTGCACCCGCGATCCGCCGCCTCGTCGAGCGCGTCTCGATCGAGCGCGACGTCGAGCCCCAGGTCCGCGAGATCCTCAACGCGGTGAGGGCGAACGGCGATGCGGCGCTGATCGAGTTCACCCGTCGGTTCGACGGGGTCGACAGCTCGTGCGATCGGTTGCGGGTCGCCGAAGACGAGATCGGCGCCGCGAAAGCCGGAGTCTCCCGGCAGGTTCGGACGGCATTGGCGGAAGCGGAGCGCCGAATCGAGGCATTCCACGCGAACGAGTTGCAGTCCTCCTGGGAATTCGAGGTCGAGCCGGGCGTGCGGATCGCGCAGGTCGTTCGTCC
>Ga0272443_10004453_pt1 | contig 15261 bp, 14 predicted proteins | sample SSMAcet12_FD_193581 | JGI IMG/M metagenome (GOLD analysis project Ga0272443, IMG submission 193581) | Marine sediment archaeal communities from Little Sippewissett salt marsh, Falmouth, MA, United States - SSM-Acet-12 | ecosystem: Environmental > Aquatic > Marine > Wetlands > Sediment ...
ACATCTCCGTTTCCGGCGGCGGCTCCGGTAACGGCATCAAGGCCATCATCGACGGCACGGCAAATATCGGCGATGCCTCCCGGTTCATCAAAGACAAAGAGGTAAAGCTGGCCTCGGAAAAAGGTGTCTATCCTGTACCCCACCGCGTGGCCATCGACTCCATCGTTCCCATCGTCCATCCCAGCAACCCCGTCGGCGACCTGACCATGGAACAGTTGAGCCTCATCTACCAGGGCAAAGTCACGAACTGGAAGGAAGTGGGCGGCAAGGACATGTCCATCGTCGTCGTCTCCCGCGACACCAGTTCGGGAACCTACGAAGTCTGGGAAGACAAAGTCTTGCATAAGGCCAAGGTAACCCCGAAGGCCCAGCTTCAGGCATCGAACGGCGCCGTTACGCAGACAGTGGCGAAAAACAAGTATGCTGTCGGTTACATCGGCCTGGCGTATCTGAACAAAGACGTGAAGGGTATCAAGGTCGGCGGCGTTGAAGCGACCACCGCAAATGCACTCTCCGGCGCATACCCAATTTCACGGCCTCTTTTCATGTTCACGAAAGGGTGGCCCACGGGAGTGACGGCGGAGTTCATCACCTTCGTTCTGAGCTCCGAAGGACAGAAGTTGGTTGAAAAAGAGGGCTACATTCCGTTGTTCTAAGGAACAGTACCATTTGACTTCGCAGGGGGCTAAAGTTATTATTGCTCCGCTTTAGCCTCCTTCTTCACCCTTACATTACATTCGATGGTAAGAATCTATGTCACGTCACCTTAAGGAAAAACTGATTAAAAACCTTTTTCTTCTATTCGCCCTTGTATCTATTTTTATTCTGGCTACCATCATCATTTTCCTGTTCATTGAAGGTCTGCCCATATTCAACGTGGTGTCCCTGAAGGATTTTCTTTTCGGTCTCGAATGGTACCCCACCTACGAGCCGCCGGACTTCGGTATCTGGCCCCTTATTGTCGGGTCTTTCGTGGTCACCTTCTTTTCCACAATCATCGCTGTCCCCCTGGGTATCCTGTCGGCGATTTACATCGCTGAGGTCGCACCGCCGGCGGTAAAAGAAATAGTCAAACCAATCATCGAGCTTCTCGCGGGTCTTCCCTCAGTGGTCCTCGGCTTTTTCGGCATGGCGGTCCTCGCCCCGTGGCTTCAAAACACCTTCGACCTTCCCACGGGACTGAATATCGTGAACGCCTCCATCATACTCGCCCTCATGGCCGTACCCACCATATCGAGCATTTCGGAGGATGCCCTCTATTCCGTGCCCCAGGAATTCAAGGAGGCATCATACGCCCTGGGTGCGACAAAGTACGAAACGATCACCCGCGTCATCGTCCCCGCGGCACTCTCGGGCATCACGACGGCCGTGATCCTCGGCATGGCCCGCGCCATCGGGGAAACGATGGTGGTGCTCATGGTCGCCGGCGGGGCGGCGGCTATCCCGGAAAGCATTTTCGATTCCGTCCGGCCCATGCCGGCGAGCATTGCCGCCGAGATGGGGGAAGCGCCCTTTCACAGCAACCACTATCACGCGCTCTTCGCCACGGGCATCGTGCTCTTCTTCCTGACACTGGCATTCAACCTCGTTGCCGACTATATATCGCATAAATTCAAGGAAGTAGGATCTGCAACACTATGAAATCACGCTATCTGAAACAGCAGGGGTTCTTTGCCGTCGTCCGGTTGTCGGCGTTGTTTCTCGCCGTCGCCATCGGCGCCTTCCTCATTTATATCCTCGTGAACGGTGTGGGCGCCATCAGTTGGGAATTCCTGACACAGCCGCCGCGCGATTCCATGACCAAGGGCGGCATCATGCCGGCGATACTCGGCACATTTTATCTTACCCTTGGTGCGATCGCCATCGCCCTTCCCCTCGGTGTGGTATCCGCCATTTATCTCAGTGAATACGCGAAGCAGGGGACCATCGTTCGGGTCATCCGCGTAGGGGTCAACTGCCTCGCCGGTGTGCCGTCCATTGTCTTCGGACTCTTCGGACTCGGTCTTTTCGTCGTCTTCCTCAAGTTCGGATCCTGTATCCTCTCGGGCGCCCTGACGCTGGGCTTTCTCATTCTGCCCACGGTCATCGGCGCATCTGCAGAAGCGCTGAAGGCCGTCCCCGCCACATTCCGCGAGGCGTCCCTGGCACTGGGCGTATCGAAGTGGGAAACAATCTACCGCATCGTTCTGCCCAACGCCCTCCCCGGCATCCTTACAGGGTCCATCCTCGGCATCGGCCGCGCGGCGGGGGAAACAGCCCCCATCATGTTTACCGCCGCCGCCTTCTACACAGCGAAACTGCCCACATCGATTTTCGATGAAGTCATGGCCCTGCCCTATCACGTTTATGTTTTGGCCACGGCGGGAACACATATTGAAGAAACACGGGGGCTCCAGTTCGGGACGGTCCTCGTCCTGGTGGGTTTGGTCTTGGGAATCGATCTCATTGCCATTGTCATTCGCAGTTATATGAGAAAGAAAAAAAGGTGGTAATAGTGTCGAACAACGTCTTACAAACGAAACACATCAACTTCTATTACGGAAATTTCCGGGCACTCACGGATGTTTCCATGGATTTCGAGAAAAACAAGGTCACGGCCCTCATCGGTCCGTCGGGATGTGGAAAATCGACACTTCTCCGGCTGCTGAACAGGATGAACGATCTCATCGACGGCACCCGTGTGGAGGGGGAAGTGATTTATGAAGGGAAGAATATCTATGATTCCGATGTGGACCCCGTTGAAATACGCCGGCGCATCGGCATGGTCTTTCAGAAGCCTAACCCCTTTCCCAAATCGATCTTCAATAACATCATCTACGGACCGCGCCTGCACGGCATGACCCGGAAAAGCGACCTCGAGGCGCTTGTCGAGCGCAGCCTGAAACAGGCATCACTCTGGGAGGAAGTCAAGGACATCCTCGGCCAGTCCGCCATGGCCCTCTCCGGCGGCCAGCAGCAGCGATTGTGCATCGCCCGGGCGCTCGCCATGAAGCCGGAAATCCTGCTCATGGATGAACCCACATCGGCCCTCGACCCCATCTCCACGGCGAAGATCGAGGAACTGACACAGGAGCTGAAAGACCATTACACGATTATCATCGTCACTCACAATATGCAGCAGGCAGCGCGCGTGTCCGATTTTACCGGTTTCTTTTACCTGGGAAACCTTATAGAATTCAACCCGACGGAGAAACTGTTTACCACGCCGGAAAAGAAACAGACGGAAGACTATATTACCGGACGATTCGGTTAAAGGAGCCAGATATGGAGGAAAAACAGCACACAAGCACTTTTTACGAGCGTGATCTCAGGTCGGTCAAGGACAATATATTGTATGTGGGCGGGTTAATCGAGAAGGCACTGCAAAATTCTATGAAATCACTCATCGAGCGTGATACGGCGCTCGCCCGCGAGGTCATCGAAAACGACGATGCCGTCGACCGTCTCGACGAAGAAATCGAAGAGAGCTGCATCCGCCTGCTTGCACTGCGCCAGCCTGCTGCGAAGGATCTGCGCTTCATCACGACGGCCATCAAGATCAACGGACATCTTGAGCGCATCGGCGATATCGCGGCAAAAATCTCCGAGAAGGCTATTATTCTTAACGAAGAGCCTCTTTTGAAACCCTATATCGATCTCCCCCGCATGGTGGACATTTCCCAGGAAATGATCAAGAAGTGTCTCGATGCCTTCATTAACGAGGATGTTGAACTGGCGAAAGAAGTCCGCCTCGACGATGAGCGGGTTGACCAGTTGAACGAACAGATCTTCCGCGAACTCCTCACCTTCATGCTGGAAGACCCGCGGACGACGCACCGCGCCCTTATCATCATGCAGGTTTCCAAGAATCTGGAGCGGATATCCGATCACGCGAAGAGCATCGCCGACATGATTATTTTTATGGTGACGGGAAAGAACGTCCGTCATAAATACCCAAAAGAAAACGAAAATATTGAGGGATAGCTTGCAGAAAACATATGAAAAAGAATCTCTTCTACAAAATATTCCTGACGCAACTCGTGATCATCGCCGTGGCCATGGCGTTGGTGGGCTTTCTTGTGGCGGGACAGATCAAGGATGAGTTAACCGAGCGCATCGAGACTGATCTTCTGTCCTATGCCGAGATGGCGAGCCTGACATCGTCTCCCCATACGATCCGGGCTTCCATCGAGGAGACGGCGACTGTCACGCAGTCCCGCGTGACACTCATCGATGCCGACGGAACGGTCCTCGCCGATTCGGAAAGCGACCCGGCGACTATGGACAATCATTTGAACAGGTCTGAGATCCAGGAAGTGCGTGTCAAGGGCCGGGGAACGGCCACACGGTACAGCTATACCCTCGATATCGATACAATCTACGTTGCCGTACCCTTCAAAGATAATGATAACATCATCGGATATGTCCGCTTTGCCCGCCCCCTTTCCGAGGTAAAGGACTCCGTTCAGCGATACTCGATGTTGGTTATCCAAGCCTTTGTCGTGGCCGGTATTCTGGCCTTCATCATCGCCTTTGTCTTTACCGCTCACATGCTTTCGCCCATCAATGAGATGGAACAATTCACGAAGAAACTCCGCGAAGGAGAGCAGCCGGGGACGCTCTTGATCCAGTCAAGCGACGAGGTGGGCAGGCTCGCGCAGAACATCAATTATATCGTGGCGGAACTCCAGGACCGCATTCAGGCGGCCAATGAAGAAAAGGGGAAACTCGAGGCAGCCTTCGCCAGTATGAACGCGGGTGTTCTCGTACTGAACAGTAGCGCCGTCATCGAAAACGCAAACGACGCCTTCAAAAAAATGCTCGCCGTCCGCTATCGGGACATCATCGGCAAGACCTGCCTGGAGGCTTTCCGCAATGTCGACCTGCAGGACGCCCTCGACGAGCATGCACGCTCGGGCGAATCCGTCATACTGGAAATAGCACCGGACCTGGAATCGAACCGCACCCTGACCGTCAACATTACTGCTATTCACGGCCTCCCGCAGAACGAGTCAAAGTCGATGATCGTTTTCCATGACGTGACCCGGTTGAAACAACTGGAAGAAATGAGGGCCGACTTCGTTGCAAACGTTACCCATGAAATCAAGACGCCCCTTTCCGCCATTCTCGGCTTTATCGAAACGCTTCAGGACGGCGCGCTGGACGACAGGGAGACAGCGGAAAAATTTCTCTCCACCATTTACCGTCATGCTCACCGCCTCAACCGTCTCGTCGATGACCTGCTCACCATATCCGACATCGAACTGGGAAGGATGTCTCTTACTTTCGAGAGTGTTTCCCTCAACGAGGTGGTTGAAAGCGTTTTCCCCCTCGTCGAGGCACGGGCCGCGGAGAAACAGCTCTCCATCGAGATCGACATACCCGACGACATACCCCCCGTCAAGGCGGATCGGGACCGTCTCGCCCAGGTCTTTCTCAACCTGCTTGATAACGCGGTAAAGTTCACGCCTGAAAACGAAAGGGTCTTCTTCAGTGCACGCCGCACAAGCGGGGATAATTTCGTCACCGTCACCATTGTCGATACGGGTATCGGCATCCCCCGGGATGAGGTCCACCGGCTGGGCGAACGTTTCTACCGGGTGGACAAGGCCCGATCGCGTGAGATGGGGGGAACGGGCCTCGGTCTCTCTATCGTCAAGCACCTCATGACAGCGCATGGCGGATCAATCTCCATTGACAGCCAGCTTGGAAAGGGAACGACGGTAACGCTCCTGTTTCCCGTTTTTGAGGAGGGACTCGAAACATCGGAATAATTATCTCGCATGACCGAGGACGCTTCTATGACAAAAAAACACGCACCATTCGACCACGTTGAGATCCTTGTCGTCGATGACGAAGAAGATATTGTCGAACTCATATCCTATAATCTGGAGAAGGAAGGTTTTGCCGTCCAAAAAGCTTATAACGGGGAGGACGCCCTCAAAAGCGTGCGAGAATCACGGCCGAAGCTCATTATTCTCGATTTGATGCTTCCCGGCATCCAGGGGCTCGAGGTGTCCCGCACTATCCGGAACAGCGCCGACCTGGCGGACATTCCCATCGTCATGCTCACCGCCAAAGGCGAAGAAATAGACAAGATCATCGGACTTGAGATGGGTGCAGATGATTACATCACAAAGCCCTTCAGCATCCGGGAACTGATCGCCCGCGTCCGCGCTGTCCTCAGGCGGTCGGAAACGATTCACCGGGCCGAAGATTCTGATGTTTTCACCTGCCGAAATCTCAAAATCGACTATACTTCGTACACTGTTACCATCAAGGGTGACGCCGTCGATATCAGCCCCACGGAATACAAACTCCTCAAATTTCTTTCGCAGCATCCCGGACGCGTCTACACGCGGGATCAGCTCCTCGATCGTGTCTGGGGAGATGAGGCCTTTGTGGAACCGCGGACCGTTGACGTCCACATCCGCCGTTTACGTACACACATCGAAGAAGACCTGTCACAGCCCTATTTCATCCAGACCGTCCGCGGCGTGGGATACAAGTTCGCGGACTGCGACTAAGTAATGATGGCCACCGCTTTTACTGTATCCTTGCCAGTTTCAGCAAATTGATAGATAGGTCCTACACTCGGTTTCCACCTAAGAGCGCTGAAATACGCGCCATCCCCCGATAAATTGGATTTATCTCTGAATGTCAAGTTAGACTCTCTGATCCTTACGCGGCAAGGGGAATAACATAGAAAAAAACAGCAAAGAAGTGTGTGACGCTCCCGAAGAGCACGAAGAGGTGCCATATGGCATGGTGATAGGGTAACCGTCGCCAGAGATAGAAAGCAACGCCGCTCGTGTAGAAAAGCCCACCAGTGGCGAGGAGAACAACCCCGCCCGCCGGAACGGTATTGATAAGCGGTTTTATCGCCGTGACCACGACCCATCCCATGGCGATATAGAGGGCCACGGACACGCCCCGCCACCGTTTCAGGAAGGTCAGGCGCCCGAAGATGCCGATGAGCGCGACTCCCCAGACGACACCGAAAAGACTCCAGCCCCAGGGACCGCGCAAATTGACCAGCGTGAAGGGTGTATACGTGCCCGCAATGAGGATGAAGATCGCCGCGTGATCGAAGACGCGCATGATCGATTTCGCCCGCGGAGATTGAATGCTGTGATACAGCGTCGACGCCGTATAGAGCACGATGAAAGCCGCTCCGTAGATGCTGCAACCGACGATGTGCCAGGCATTGCCGTAAAGACTGCTGAAGGCGGTGAGTACACTCAGACCCGCGATTCCCAGTATGATGCCGATACCGTGAGTGATGCTGTTCGCGATTTCCTCACCCTTAGTGTACCGTGGTGTGACCGTATGTGATGGCATTTCCTTCATCCCGCTTCTTCTGTGATCGAATCACGTATGGGGGAATCTATCATTTTCCCGATAACAAATCAACGGTATTCCACATTTGCCTTTCTAATCATATCAATTCGTAACCAGCCAATATCATTTTCAATATTGTTCAATATAACCTCTTACAGACATTTGCAGTTGGCCCCTTCACCGGGCATTCCCCGCCATATCCGCTCCGCCGTCCCATCACCGGACATGATCACGACCATTACCGACGAAGTGCCCCTGTACATGACATACCACCACATCGATATCGTAATGGATTACTTGGATGAGGGTCTGACAGAAGACGACGTGGCCCCGGCAAACATTGGACGGGAGGCAATCGATCATGTCCGGACCATACGTGACCTTTCGGAATGGAAACGGAGAAGACGAGCAAATCATCCCCCCGTTGACGGCTGTCTCACAGTCAATGTCCGTGCGCTCAGATACCAGTGCGCCGGCACATAATCCTCCTGAACATCGCCACGGTCCGCATGAATGAGGAGGGCCGCTTCAGGCAAAAACTACCATCCTCCATGAACAAATCCCTGTCGAGAGAAACGATGCGAGTACATCGGAAGTTCACTCCCCTGAAATTTTTTTAATGATTTATAAAAAAGCGGTGAATTCCTGTTTGAAGAAACGGTATCATATTGATATATATTGACATTCTGTTGATGCATGTTTTCCGTGCAAAGAGGTCTTTTTTGCTTGTTTTAAATAACTTACGGCATCTATCAACAGAGTTGTCAACAGATTGATTGACACGTTGTGGAAATAGGAGTCATATTCTTTCTGTTGTTAAGAGTTTGAGATGATCGAGGAGGGCAATGGCGTCCTTTTCTGGCTTACATCACCACCCATACAAGCCGGGCGATGTTCAAAATAATCTACTGGCAGTAATCAATTGCATAGAACATATCATGTTTTCACTTGAGGCGTTTTCTTACCGGTTACGCTTCTTTTCTCCAATAAACCAGGCTTGTACCCCGGATATTCCTTAATCCGTAACATTCTCTTGCCTCGATTTCCTCCAACGCCCGTGTGACACCCTCCCAAATTCCGTAATCATGCCATAGAATCACCCCTCCCGGCATGACAAGAGACATGGCGGACTGTGTATCTTTTAAAGCATAATCGTAGGCGTGTGATCCATCAACGAAAACAAGGGAGCAGGTTTGGCTATACGGCGAAAAATCAAACGTTCCTGAATCTCCGTATAACTGATGAATAGAGTTCACCTCTTGAGTATATAGATCACGGTATTTCTTGTAACGTTCACCCGGCTCTTCCTTTTCGACCATGTGCCTCTCTCCGGAGGCAAGTGAGAACCGGGTTTGCATATTCGGCAACAAATCAAGTGTGTAGACACGGCAGTGAGACGGCGAATTCAACGCGAGGTTCAATGTGGTTCTACCGTCAAAAGTACCAATCTCAAAAAGGTTTGAATGGTCGTGACAGCTCGCCGCGACGGCACTGATGACACCCAGTTCACTTATTCTGATATTGCCATTATTTTGTTCGTGTTCCCATATCCTGACGGCGCGCTGTGAAGTACATTTTTTCCATGATATATCAGGCAAGTTGATCTGTTGCAAAAAGGAGCTTTGTTTTCCCCTGGCGCGGTCGGAGAACCGCCGCCATCGTCTCGACAAACCTGAAAAAGGTAAATACAATCTCGTCCCATAGTAACCATAATAGAGTTCTTTCATGTAAGTACGACCTTCACTGATAAACTATCGAGAATGCGAATGTTAATAAATGCAACATTCAGCACGTGTAACTGTAAAAATGATGGTAGCAGTATCCGCCGGGGTCGCTGTAATGCAGTTCCGAATCAGCCATACAATCACCAATCATGTTCTTGGAAATCTCCGCGTAATCGGGACGCCCCTCTTCCTCCTTCTTGCAGGAGGTGCAAATAGCTTTGTGGTCATAGACAGAGAGAATACGGGGATCTGTCGCCGCCAGTCGTCGGTTGCACCGGGGGCAGTACAAGGCGCATTCTAATTTTTCTTTCCATTCATCCATCATCGTCGTTTCCTCCTCTCAAAAAAGCCGTTACTGAAGATCCACCATCGGTACAGGAAATCTTCCATCGTTTATGAAAGAAGTTAATATCACACAGTAACTATGGATGAATTTGCATTATTTTTCAATCAATGAGTTTTACATATCCTCATTTGAGTGCCGCGATCCAGCAGATTTCTCCTGCTATCTCCCGTCTGATGATCTCCCTTGCCGCACCTATTGCCGTTTTGTTCACTTTACCGGTTTTGAACACAAGTGCTGGCTTTGTTCGTTTCATACTATAAATATAAACAACAAACCAGCCGCTCAGACCTTGTGCTCCTCACACATCAATTCAGAATAACGTAACAAACGAAATGTCCCACATACCGTGCACGGAGTTCATCAGATAGATTTGCGAACAGCGCGTCAGATCCTGAATGGCAATTCGTTCTTCCGTCACGGTTCCTTTCTCGATCAGTTGCGCACGATATGTCCCCGGAAGGAGTCAGGTACCGACCATCAATTTCCACGACGACATTGGCAAAACAGGATTCCGTTATCTCCTCCCTCTCGTTCCATAGAAGAACATCATCACACCCCGCGGCACCGGCCATCGCCTCTTCGTAGACACGGCGATGGATCGTTTTGTGATAGAGAAAATGGTCACGCACGTCGACAGGTTGCTCTGCCAGGCGGATGCGGTAGGGCCGACTGACAGGGGTGTAAATGCGCGCGTCGAGTGATGTTTCCCCGTTGCTGGTCACCACCAGACGCACTATGTGCGAATGCGGGACCAGTCCGCGGGAAAAGTCGGCAAGCTGCTCACGGATGGTCTTGATGTTCACAGAGCACGAAAAATAGACCGCCGATTCTGCGAGACGTTTCATGTGTGCGTCAAGAAGAAAGTACCCGTTGCCAGGCGTCCACAGTATTCTTTCCAGCAGCGATACATGGGGTGTGTTTTGAAACAGGACGCGGGCCTTTGTGCGGCATTCGTCATATTCATCAGCTCTCTCCGAATCCCAGACGAGTCCGCCTCCGACACCGTATTCGGCCGTTTCTTCCTCCCGGTCTACGAGGACGGTCCTGATGGCCACGTTGAACTGGGCCCTCCCGTCCGGGGCAAGAAAACCCATTGTTCCCGTATAGATCCGTCTCGGTTCCCGCTCATGCTCGCGAATGATCTGCATGGTGCGTACCTTCGGTGCACCCGTAATCGACGCGGCGGGAAAGAGGGCCTGGAAAATGTCCGTCAGTCTTGCTCCGGTCCTGCATGACACCGTGCTCGTCATCTGCCACAGTGTGGGGTATTTCTCCACATCGAAGAGGCGGGTCACCGTGACGGCACCACGGTCAGTGATTCTCCCCATGTCGTTTCTCATCATGTCCACTATCATGATGTTTTCGGACCTGTTCTTTTCCGATAGCCGAAGGGGTTCCGCCTGTCTGCAATCCTCGACGTACGTCAGTCCTCTCGGCATTGTTCCCTTCATCGGACACGATATCAGCAGGTCGCCGTCACTGGTAAAGAAGAGTTCCGGTGATGCGCTACAGAGCGCCCACCGCCCGGCATTGATAAAAGCACCGTACCCACATCCCTGGGCGTGGATCATGCGCACAAACAGCGTCCAGGAATCGTCCCGGAAAGAGCCCTGAGTCGAAATGAATAGTTGACCTGGTAGGTATCACCGGCGTGTATGTGCTCCTTAATTGATCGAAACGCCCGGGAATATTCCGCAGCATCGACAGTGGGTGTCCACACCATTTCTCTCACGGCGTCCGTCGTCGCAGGCGGGAAGAAGATCGTTTCAGGTTTTTCGTAAATGCCGAACCACATGACGGGAAACGGCCCCGGTGACCGGGCAACAAGAACAGCATCGAAAGCTGGAGCAGCTTCATAGGCGACGAAACCCGCCGCAAAGCAACGATTCTTTATGACATGATGCTCCACGGCATTGAGGAGGTCGGGTACCAACTCTGCGTCACGCGTGGTTAAAACCGCGCGGGGACGCTCGAAGTACAGCCATCGGCAGCCGGTGGCATCATAACAAATCACACTGTTTTCAGAGATGTCCTGCACCATACTTCATGTCCCGGACTTCGACGCAATCAGCATTACCGCGCCGATGTCGTCCGCACATCTGTGTGTCCGCGAAATTTTGCTTTACGGGATATTAATGATATCGTGTGGTATACAACGGACCAATCGGGTGAAGTTGGTGATACGCCCATCGCCACATCAGGAGTTTTCCTTTTTCATGCCTTTTATCACGATAAAGGCACCGTCGCCGTAACCATCGATAATATCGCGCGTATCAGGCTCCAGCAAAAGGGTCTGTCTGAAGTTGAAATCCTCGAATCCCGCGTCTCTTAAAGCGGTCATCACTTCCTGTACCGAGAAGAACGTGGCCTCTTTGTAGAAATGGCTTTCGTTCTTTTTCTTCATATACTCCAGCCCGAGGCTGCTCTCCCTGTCCACAAATCCGACGACGACAAATCCATCCTTCTTTATCACCCGATTCGCCTCGTGAAACGCCTTGTCAATATCGTCGACAAAGCAGATTGTTGTAACCATCAGCACAAAATCAAAAGATTCGTCCTCAAATGGCAGCGCTTCGGCGACACCGTCCATGACATTGATACCGAGACGGCGGGCCTTCTCCGCCATGGTATGGGACGGTTCGACTCCCCTTGCAATCCCCAGGGGCGCGGCGAATTTGCCCGTACCCACGCCGACCTCCATACCACCCGTTCCGTCGGGAATGAAATGCCTGACGGCGCGGAGCTCCAATTCGTATTTCTCTCTGTGCGTTTCAAACCACTGGTCGTACTCGTCGCTGAATGCCTCAAAGGGCTGGATTTTCGCCATGTATCCTCCTCGACAATCCTCACTGCCGTTCCGTACGGAAACCAAACCGCCGCGCGGAACAATCGTTCACGGTGAATGAGTAATTGCGCTCAACACAAAGCTTCATTACATCGTAGGTCATGTGTCTGCTTCCGTAAAGAAAGAACTTCTTCGCAAACATCAAACCTGATTCATATCCCTCCCCTTCCAGACGATGGACATTCGCATCGGTGACGAGCAGTTCCTGAAGGTTAAGCTGATCGATCCCGATCCGGTCGAGTCTGTCGAGACACCGGATGAGGACATCCTTTTGCTTCGGATAGGATGGGACCTCCACCGCAACATAATCAAAGATCTCGCGCGCTACGGCGCAGTGTTCCAAAACTTTTTCACTGTAGTTGTCGGCGGCAAGATTAAAACGAATTTCACTGATACCCATATCCTTCAACAGGCGGCAGCTTTCATGATTGCCCCTGATACCGTTGGTATAGACCCAGAGGTGCACATCGTCCCTGACCGATCTGATGGAGCGAATACAGTCTTCCAATTCCGCCAGATAGATCAGCGGTTCACCCCCGGTAAATGATACGCCGTCATAATCATATGCACGACGGGCGAATTTTTTCAGCATGACGCGCCGATTGGCATCTTCGTTTTCATCCAGACCGCCGGTACTGTCGGTACCCGCAAAACAGAAGGGACAGTCCGCATTACATCGATACCCGAGCGGTATGGACAGATGGCGCATATGGGTGCATATGGCACATCCGGGAATGAGAGGCCCCGTACTGACAGCCTGATAGGTATCATGGAAGCAAAGTCCGGGAATGGCGGACCGGAGACCTTCAATCTCCTCCATTACGTCTGATTCTTTCCGTGTGAACTTCATAAGATTACTGCACCAACTCTTTTTACAACCCACTACCAATAATAAAGCACATCGCCAAGAGTCAAGAGCAGACTTGACCCCCTTTGGCGGCTGAATACCTAGAAATACCTGGCATCTCGCTGGTTATTTTTTGGTGTGGCGTATCGTACCTCCATTGATTATATTAATACCACAGTGATGAGGATAATTGAAGTATGCGTTATTAAGGTAGCGTGTGTTTTTTAATTAAGACGAACATCACGTAACATGTATCGTCTCGTGTAGCATTATAGCAATCGTAAAAGATACATGGTTTTATATAAAATACAATTGCAAGGAACGAAACCATGTCTCACAAGAACAGAATCATTGTCATCGGCGGATCCGCCGCCGGACCGAAGGCCGCCGCGAAGGCGCGCCGAATCGACCAGGACGCTGAGGTCGTCATCATCCAGAAGGACGGCGAATTGTCCATGGCCTCGTGCGGATACCCCTACTATGTGGGAGGCTATTTTGACGACCGAAACATGCTTCTCAGCACACCGACGGGTGTGACCCGTGATCCCCAGTTCTATCTCAACGCAAAGGGTATTATCGCTCACGTCAACACGGAAGTGACGAAGATTGACCGCCCGGCGAAAACCATCCACTACCGGAACCTGAAAAGCGGTGAAACGGGAACCATGGATTATGATAAACTCGTTATCGCCACAGGCGCCGTCCCGAAGATGCCCCACGTTCCGGGCACGGAACTGAAGGGTATCTCCACCCTGCAATCGATGAAGGACGCGGATTACCTCCGGGCCATCCGTGATGATGGAGAAATCAAAAAGGCTGTCGTTATCGGTGGCGGACTCATCGGCATCGAGACGTGCGAAGCGTTACAACTTGCCGGCATCGAAATCACCGTCATCGAACTCCTTCCCCAGCTTCTGACGTTCCTGGACTGGGAACTTGCCAAGCTCATCGAGAATCACGTTAAGTCCAAAGAGGCAAATGTCATCACGGAAAACGGGATAGCCGCTTTTCTCGGAGAAAACGGTACGCTCACGGGCGTGAAACTCCAGAACGGCACCGAACTTCCCTGCGAACTGGCCGTCGTCGCCATCGGGGTATCACCGAACGTGGCTCTGGCCCGTGACGCGGGTATCGCCATCGGTGAGGTGGGCGGTATTCAAGTGAATAAATACATGCAGACCTCCGACCCGGATATTTACGCGGCGGGAGACTGCATTGAGGTGACGAACCTTATCACCGGCACAAAAACACACGCGCCCTACGGCGACCTGGCAAACCTTGAAGGACGTGTCGCCGGTGAGAACGCCGCCCTTGGCAGCAATGAAGCAACATTTCCGGGAACAATCCAAACGGGTATCTGCAAGGTCTTCGATTACTCCGCCGGAACAACGGGTCTCAATGAAACGTCGGCGCGGCGTCTCGGTTATAACAATATCGTCACCGTCATTAATGCGAGCCCTGACAAGCCGGGATTCATGGAGGGACTGCTACTCGTTACAAAGATCATCGCCGAGAAATCAACGGGAAAGATTCTCGGTGCACAGTGTGTCGGTCCAGGCAACGTGGCGAAGCAGATCGCCCAGTGGGCCATGACGATCCAGGGCGGCATGACTGTTGATGATCTCATTAACGCCGATCTCCCCTATGCACCGCCATTTTCCCTCGCCATCGATCATTTTGTCGCTGGCGTTCACATCCTGCAGAACAAGCTGAAGGACAGGATGACAGGCATCTCGTCCACCGAGGTGAAAAACAAGATTGACAGCGGAGAAAAACCATTCATGCTGGATGTCCGCGGTCCCGACGAATACGAGATGATGCGTCTCGGGATCGGAGAAACACTGATTCCCCTGGGCGCCCTCCGCAACAGGCTAAATGAAATACCCGCCGACAAGGATCATGAGGTTATCTGCTTCTGCAAGATATCCCTCAGGGGATATGAAGCATCGCTCGTGCTCCGTGCAAACGGCTGGACAAATGTAAAGGTTATGGAAGGCGGCATTATGGCATGGCCTTTCTCCCGAGATAAGTAGTTTTTTCAACCTCCCCCCCAAGGAAGGCGTCGCGTCTCCCCAATTATGCGGCGCCTTCCCCTTCCTTTTTTTGCCACTGTACCGCTTGAAAACAGTACGTATTTCATCGCGCACATCATCTGAAATTGGCGCGCACCTCGCAAAAA
>Ga0272443_10004454_pt1 | contig 15257 bp, 16 predicted proteins | sample SSMAcet12_FD_193581 | JGI IMG/M metagenome (GOLD analysis project Ga0272443, IMG submission 193581) | Marine sediment archaeal communities from Little Sippewissett salt marsh, Falmouth, MA, United States - SSM-Acet-12 | ecosystem: Environmental > Aquatic > Marine > Wetlands > Sediment ...
GTAGAGAATCGTGTCCCCGCCTCGCAGGAGTTCCAGACCGTCAGCCCACTTGGTTGTGATTCGTGGAGGAAGCTTGAGCACGCTCTTTCTCTTCAGGAGATTGCTAACCAGTATTCCCAGGACGTGTTTAGTAGGCAGCGACATCATTCAGCTCCTTGAGATCCTGAAAACTTCTTTGTTGATGTAGACGCGAAGTGTTCTGACGTTTTCAGCGATTTTCACCCCGGCGGGGCAGTTCTGCTCGCACATCTTGCATAGCAGGCAGGAGAAGATAGTGTTCTGATTGCTTAGAACCTTTTCCTCACTGCCGATGATCACATAACGGAACAACTGCCTGGGCAACAGGTCGAGACCCATTGGACAGACTGCCGTACAGACGCCACAATTCATGCAAGCGGTAGCATTGAATGAATCGAGGGCCCTGATCTTGTCAATGAACTGCGAATCAATTACGCTCATGCCACACCTTCACTTCACCGGTTGAAACTTGCAGTAACCCTCGCTGTCTGGCTTTCCGATTTCTTCAACGAATCCGTATCTCCACATCGCCATCACCCAGAACATCACTTCGGAGGAAGGCACATCGAGGGCTGACGCCAGTTGCGGGATAGTCTGGGGCCCTTGAACCAGCTCGGAGAGAATTTTTTCTCTCATGACCATCTCGTCTTTGACCGTTTCGACGAGGTTGCGAACAGATAACTTTTCCATCAGCTAAACCTCCCTCGCCAATGCTTCGATCATTGCGGTCATCTGGGTATCCGTATAGCCCTCTACGTCGATGGCGCCTACGGGACAGACGGGCACGCAGGCACCTCCCCCCTTGCACAGAGCAGGGATGATTTTAGCAACATCTTTGTCCCCGTTAGAAACTTTCTCAATCGCATCATACGGACAAGCCTCCGTGCATTCATCACACCATGAACATTGCATCGGATCGACTTTCGCGATCAGCGGTTCAAGGTCAACGTATCCCTTCATGAGTAGTGCTGCGCTTTTAGAGGCCGCTGCGAGAGAGGATGCAACACTCTCCGACAATGTCTTCGGGCCTTGAGAGGCGCCTGCAATGAACACACCGTCGATCACTGTCTCAACCGGCCGCAGTTTTGGATGGATCTCGTTGTAGAAGCCATCCTTACCGATCGGCAGCTTGAGTGTATCAACAAGCTTTCGGTTATCGCTCGGCACCATTCCCGTAACCAATACCAGTAAATCAACATCGAGCTCGAATTCCTCACCATGCGTCAACTGATCCCGCACAGTGATGTGTGTTTTGCCGTTGCGTCTCTCTACATTCGGCGGATCATCATCATCAAACTTCATAAAGATCGAGCCATCGTTGAGTGCTTCGGTGTAGAGAAGCTCATACTTGCCGTAGGTCCTCATGTCGCGGTACAGATGATATTGGTGAATCGAGTTGTCCCTGGCATGGACCTGCGAAGCTGTGTGAACTGCCGACGAACAGCAGTAGCGTGAGCAATACAGGTTTGGGTTTTCTAAAGTTCGCGATTGGCGGCTTCCGACGCAGTAGATGTAGGCAATGTCTTTGATTGGACGTCCCGAATGATCGACAGGGCCACTGGCATTGTCCAGGTAGCGCTTGAACTCCGGGAGTGTCACCACCCCATCCTGGCCATAACCGAACTCGCCCTGCGGGGGGTCGTAGTTGGAGAACCCACTCGCAACGATAATCGCGCCAACATTGAGGGAGATATTGTCTCCTCCCCTGACCTCAATCGATACGGAGAAATCACCAACCGTCCCCGACTTTCCGGCTAATTCCGCTGATGTAAATACGGTTATGTTGTCCCGCTTCCGGACTTCATCGGAGAGAACTGCGACCAGATCGCTGCCTTTGCGATTTGTTGGGTACATCTCACCGAGTTTGGCGGTCCAGCCACCAATCTCGGCTTCCTTCTCAATAACGAACACCGCCAGCCCCATATCGGACAGTGCAAGCGCAGCTCGGAGGCCGGATACGCCTGCGCCGATGATCAGGACTTTCGGTGTTGTCTCGATCCTCATGGTGTTCAGAGGTGCGGTCAGGGCGCATTTGGCAATTCCCGCCCGCACCAGACTTATGCCTTTCTCAGTCGCATTCTGCATATCATGCTGGTGCGCCCATGAGTCCTGCTCACGAAGATTGACCTGCACGTACAGATAGGGGTTGAGTCCTGCTCGTTCAGCCATAGCTCGAAAAGTGAAAAGGTGTAACTTCGGTGAGCAGGAGGCAATCACCAGTCCGTCGAGCTTATTGGCTTCGATATCTTCGATCATTTCCTGTTGGGCGGCGTCCGAACAGGCAAACATAGTGGTCTTGGCCACTACCACTCCGGGGTCTTCACTAACTGCCTCTTTGACTCTCTCGACATCTACGTAGTCAGAGATATTTCCGCCGCAATAGCAGATGTAAACTCCAATTCTCCTGTCCATCATTGCCGGGACCTCATTTTCTCGATATAGGCGGCGGTCTGAGCTACTGCCGCGCCTGAGTGGAGAATACTGTCAGGAATGTCACGCGGCGCGGAAGCTGCGCCGGCTACAAACACACCATCTATGCTTGTCTGCCCGGGATTAAGGTCTTCGTCAACCTCCTGAACATAAGCGAGGTCGTCGACTTCAAGCCGTTCCTTGTCAAACATCTGCAGGTAGTCAGTGTTTGGGGCGAACCCGGTAGACAAGACTACAAGATCATGCTCAGCCTGTTTGAGACCGCCATTCTTTTCGATACTCTCATAGTGCAGGATTAGGTTTTTCTCCTCGGTTTCACTGATCTCCGCCACTTTTGCTTTAACGAAACTGACCCCCATACCTTTGGCTTGCTCATAGAATTCATCGTACCCTTTTCCAAAGGCCCGGATGTCGATGTAGTAGATGGTCACATCCGCCAACGGCAATGCGCCCATCACCAACTGGGCCTGCTTGATCGAATACATGCAACAGACTCTTGAGCAAATCGGATTCCCGACCGAGCTGTCCCGCGATCCGGTACAAAGCACATAGGCGACATTTTCCGGGGCCTTGCTGTCCGAAGGCCGCATAACACGACTGAATGGCCGGGTCGGTGCCAGGATGCGATCCATCTGCATAGCCGTGACGACATTGAGATACTTGCCATATCCATAGGTGGGTTTCAAGTGAGCGTCGAAAAGATTGAATCCCGTCGAGAGAACCACGGACTTTGTCTCGACATCGAGTTCCTCGTCACGAAGACCGAAGTCGATAGCGCTTGCCGGACAAGCTTTCACACATTGCTGGCACTCGGAACAGATTCCACAGTCAAGGCAGCGACTGGCACTGTATCGAGCCTCCTTCTCACTAAAAGGGAGTTCGACTTCGGCCTGACTGCGGATACGCTCGTATACGGGCAATTCTTGTTTCTCGATCGGAAGCCGCTCTGATATCCCCGGGCGCGGCGTTTCCGTTCCAACTACCGGAAGCTGGTGTGGTTCTCGCGTACCGCTTCCATCGCTTCCGTTGCCGGAGTTCAATCGCCAGAAGACTGAGGCGGCCTCGGTTGCTGGGAGCCTGTTGTCAAAGACTATTCCGTCGAGCGATTCCCCTTTCACCAGACGGTCTATATAGAAGGCTGCCCGTTTCCCCTGGCCGATCGCGCTGACGATCATCGATGGGCCGCTAACGACATCGCCCCCAGCGAATACCGAAGGCCGCGAGGTCTGAAGTGTCTCGGAATCTACTCGGATGGTCCCGTTACGGTTGAGTTCGAGGTCATCAGCCAAAGGAGAGCTGTTAGGCTTGAGACCGATCGCGAGTATCGCCAGATCCACAGGTGTGCTCTGCTCAGTACCATCTATTGGAATCGGACGACGCCGTCCGCTGTCGTCAGGCTCACCGAGTTCCATGCTCAGGCTTTCTACGGCGTGCAAACGGCCGTTCGCACCGAGGAATCTAATCGGGTTTTTCAACACCTGCAGTTCGACACCCTCTTCAAGGGCTGCGGAGACTTCCCAATCATGAGCAGGCATCTCTTCCCGACTGCGACGATATTGGATGATCACTCTTTCGGCACCTAAACGAATCGCCATTCTCGCCGGATCGATGGCGGAATTGCCACCGCCGATGATCATGACCGTTTGTCCATGCAAATCAGGCGGTCCGGTGGAATTAGCCCGCGTGAGGAAAGTCATGCAGTCGGTGACGCCATCAAGTTCTTCCCCTTCAATTGACATCTTCATGCCTTCGAATGTCCCCATAGCAAGAAACGTCGCGTCGAATCCCTGTTGCTCAAGCGAGTCAAGTGAAGTGACCGGCGAATTGAGATTAATCTTCACGCCAAGTGCGGTAATATTTCTGATGTCACGATCGACCACGTTTTTCGGCAAACGATATGCCGGAATCCCATATCGCAGCATCCCCCCGGCAGCATCCGCCAATTCGAATATGGTCACCGGGTATCCCCTGCGCGCAAGGTGAAAGGCCGCCGACAATCCGGCAGGTCCCGAACCCACAACAGCAACCTTCTTGCCGACAATCGGCTCCGGTGGTCCGTACTCAGGCTCCGGGTGATTCCCATAATAGCGGTCAACCATGAAGCGCTTGATTGCCCGTATCGGCACCGCACCTTCCAGTTCACCCCGAGTGCAGTGACCTTCGCATGGAGCATAGCAGGCGCGGCTCAGAGATCCGGGCAGCGGCGCGTCTTCCATATGCAAATGAAAGGCTTCTTCATACTTCCCACTGCGAACCAGCGAGACATACCCGTGCGCCTTGACTCCTGCAGGGCAGGCAAATGAACACGGCGAAGTCCCGTCCCTTATCATCACGGCCTTCTTTGGCACCGCCTGGGGGAAAGGTATGTGTATTGCCCGATGGGCAACGAGGCCGAAATTAAATGGGTCAGGTTTCGCCACAGTACATGCCAGTTCACATTCCCCGCAGCCTGTACAAGCGGAAGTGTTTACATACGTGGAATGTTTGTTAAGCCTGACCTGAAAAGTGCTCGCATCAGGTCTGCTAATCTTTTCAACTTCAGCCGAAGTAACAACGGTGACTTTCGGATGGTGAGCAGTTGCCGCCATCTTCGGAGTGGAGATACAGCTCGCGCAATCCAGCGTGGGGAATACTTTACTGAGCAGTACCATTTTCCCACCGATACTGGCTTCCTTTTCCACAAGTAAGACCTCGTAGCCCATTTCACCCAAAGTCAGCGCAGATTCCATCCCGGCGATACCACCACCGACGACCAGCACATCGTACTTCACAGCTTCAACTCTCCTCTGCCTCCGAAGGCTGAGACACCTATTGTGAAAAGATTCACATTAGATGGTAAAATTAATACCTACTTCGCTACCTGCTCTTTCGAGACGCCAATCTTTAGCAAAGCCGCCTGAAACTTCTCTACATGCGACTGGAAAGACTCGGCGCAAACCGAGCAGATTGCAGCCATCTTGACCCTTCTCTGATCTACATCGTGCTCCGCGAGCAACTCCTGCGTCTTCCGGACAACTTCACCCGTTCGCGCGGTGCAGTCTGGCAGATAGGAGCAGTCGGTACCGTCTGCGGCGATGAATACACCGTCAAAACCGGCATCCAGCGCGTGCAAAACCCAGCTTGGCCTGATACCACTTGAACAGGGAACAGGCATCACCAGAACCGATGGAGAATATGGCATATGAGAACTGCCAGCCAAGTCAATGCCTGGATCTGAGATGTTATTGGTCGAAAAGACAAGGATGCGCGGTTCTGCGCCATCATGTGAAACCTGGTTCGCCACTACTTCATCCGCCTGACAAAGAGTCGCCAGTAGCTCGCTTCTTCGATATTGCCCAGGTATTCGTGCCCAACCTTCTTGCACCACAGGGGAATGTCATCATTGGTACCCTCATCAGAAGAGAGCACCTCCATGATTCCCTGGTTAGGTACTTCAGCGATACCGCGTTTGGCCTCGAGCAACGGCCCCGGGCAGGCAGTGCCGCGAGCGTCCACTGTCTTGTCGACGACCAGTGAGGTCAATTCTTGAGTCTCCATTTCGAAATCCTCTCGTTCGCTACAGTTATCCCACCATTATCGTACATGCGAATGTATGCATATACTGCGCAAAAAAATTTATTTCGTTCCGATCAGCCTCTCCGCCTTATTCCCCCGTTTAGCCATACCCTCCAGTAGAATCCTGCGAATCTCGACGCAAACCTTCGGCAACTTGGCATTGGTCAAACGATAATAAACCGTCTGACCCTCCTTGCGCGATTCCACTACATTGCGGGATCGCAGTACAGTCAGGTGCTGGCTTATATTGCTATGCTGGAGATTTAACGCCTGCGCAATCTCACTGACGCTCATCTCTTTCTTGGCGAGCAGTTCGATTATCATCAGCCGTTTGGCACTTGATAGAATCTTACAGAAGTCGGCGTGTAATTCGAATGTCCTGACGTCATCTAATTGCATATGTTCTCACATTCGTATGATCGTATTCATGATATAATGATTATTAACAGTTTGTCAAGCAGAAAGTCAAAAAAAAAGCGCAATGACCTATTTCCCTGCTTCTCTCCTAATACCGATCGCGACTTTCGCACCCGTAACGCGAATTACACATCTTGATTTGAATTCAGTTTTCGCGTATGTTACTTTTCGAGAGACAGGTTCGTTACCCTCAACCCTAAGCAGCGCGAGATTTAATGAGAAGACTTGATGACAAAGGCGTTCTCTGTGACAAGCTCCTGACCATCATCGACAACATTTCAGACGGAGTCTTCTCGGTTGATCTCGACTTCAGGATTACATTCATCAACGCTGCTGCACTTTCGATCACAGGCTATTCGGCAGAAGAAGCCTACGGCAGGCCGTGCAGAGAAATCTTTCGGGCTACCGCCTGCGATGGCGACTGTCCACTGAAGGCTACTCTCGCAACCGGGACTCCGGTGATCAACAAACCGGTATGCATCCAAAACAGAAAGAACAAACGAGTCCCGCTAAGTATCTCGACGGCGTTGCTGAAGGACGCAAACGGTAGGGTCATCGGCGGTGTCGAGACCTTTCGGGACCTTAATCTTGCTCGCCGACTGCAGAAAGAATTCGAAGGTCGTTTCACCTTTGAGGAGATGATCAGCCGCAACAAGGTCATGTTGGAGCTTTTCAAGATTCTCCCCACTATCGCAGAAAGCAACAGTTCGGTTCTGATCGAAGGAGAGAGCGGCACAGGCAAGGAGTTGGTCGCCAAATCGCTTCACAACTTAAGCCCGAGAAAGAACCGCCCCTTTATCAGCGTGAACTGCGGTGCGCTACCCGACAATCTGTTGGAGTCGGAGTTGTTCGGATATGTTGCAGGCGCGTTCACCGATGCGAAGAAGGACAAGCCGGGGCGGTTTGCTCTTGCCGAGAAAGGAACTCTCTTCCTTGATGAGATCAACGACATATCTACGGCGATGCAGGTCAAACTGCTCCGGGTGCTGCAGGAGAAGGAATATGAGCCATTGGGAGGAACAAGTTCATTCCCCTCCGATGTGCGGATCATCGCTGCCTCAAACGCCCGTTTGGATCAGTTGGTTGCGGACGGGACATTTCGGACCGACCTCTATTACCGCATTAAAGTCGTGAAAATCGGACTGCCACCGTTACGTGAACGGCGCGAGGATATTCCCTTGCTCATCGACAACTTCGTTGAGCAATTCAATCGTCTGCATCGTAAAGACATTCCCGGAGTTTCAGCCGCAGTGCTGGAAATTCTGATGAATCACAACTACCCCGGCAACGTACGTGAACTTGAAAACGTCGTCGAACATGCATTTGTACTATGCAAGAGAGGAATAATCCAGGTGGAGCATTTGCCTGAAGAACTGCGGGGCACAAAGGCGATTCCCGCAATCGAGATAGCTTCCACAATGAGAGAGATGGAATCCCTGTTTTTGATTGCTGCGTTGAAGCGGAATAACTGGTCTCGCAAGGACACCGCCGCTCAGATAGGAGTTAATCCCTCCACGCTCTACAGGAAGATCAAGAAACTTGGGTTGAAAGTGCCCAACGACAAGCCCCGAAACTAAGCCAATTGACCATTCGCATATTCGCACGATCACCGATATACATCGGGCAGAGACGCACGACATACTGCTGATTCCCTCTTTTCCACAGCATTCACAGACGAAAAAACTCGTGTTGTAACTTGTTGTCATGCAACTGAGTGCGCCTCGGTGGCGCATAGTCTCCTAAATTTGGCAGGCCTCATGCTTTAACATCTATCGGTCTGTTGATACTGGAAGGAGATGATGAAATGATCGGGCTGGATAGACTAATGGAGGTTGAGGGAGTTGTTGCCGCGGGGCAATTCACTATGACCGGCGAAGTTATTCGCAAGGTCGGCAAGCTCCCCGAAGACCTGATGACGAGCGCGGCACTTTGTGTGCAACAAGATGATAACGCTCGCCAGTTCCTGACCACTCTTGACGGCAGGTCGAAGAGAGAGTGGCTGCCACTTGTTGGCTGGGTCGTTTGGGGCGGTAAGTATTCCGTGGTCGTCGTTGGAAATACGCGTGTCTTCGTAGAAACTGCTCGTGGGGATTTCAATCAGCTGATGATCAATCTGGCCGGCTCAGAGGCTACCGGTCCACGACCAAGGAACGACTGACGAAGCAATCGATGAGTCATCAACTGTGTCAGTATAAGGTTGTTGAGCAGTTGCAAAGAAGGAGAGGTTTGTCATGAGTGAACAGAAGCAAGAGATGCCGAAGTTAGGTTCGGGTATCTTTCACCCGGGTGCGCGGCCTATGCAGGTGTTCCTTGACAAAGAAGGCTGCATGTGGCTTTGCGACAAGGGGGTCGATCCCAAAAAGGCTTTCCAGCAGCAAGGCTGTTGGCGCTGTAAGGATCTGGCCTTCACTCGTAACGATTAGGTGAAAGCGTATGGTGCTGAATCGCCCGCGATTCTCACCGCTCATACTAAGTAAAGGCTGAGTGCAGACAACCGCCCCGATGACCAGACGGGCGGTTGCTGCATGGGCCAGTACGTTGAATTGACGAATAAGCCGTTCCAACAAGTGACAAATTGACTGCAGTTTGGTTCGGCAAATCCGGCAGATCAATATGACTTAGTAGACTGGAAGAGAATTGTCCAGAATAGACTGAACTATGGGGATAAGAACGTGAACGTAACACTTAAACAGATCAACGGGCTGGCGATGGCGGCGGTTGCAGACTCCGGGCATTGGGTTACCACCGATGGGCCGAAGAAGTTCGGTGGACACTCCGCAGGCCCGCGCCCTATGGAATTGCTCCTGATGAGTCTGGCCAGTTGTACTGGTATGGATGTAGTCTCGATCCTGAGCAAGAAACGAGTCAAGTTGGACGACTTCTCTCTGGAAGTCGAGGCCAGACAGGCTCAGGAACATCCCAAGGTCTTTACCGAGATCAAGATTCACTACATCTTTGAAGGAGACAATATCCGTTCCACGGATGTCGAGCGCGCTATAGAGTTAAGTGAGAGCAAGTATTGCAGTGCCTCCACAATGCTTAAGGCCAGCGCGAGCATCAGCCATGATTACGAAATCATCCAGCGTAACGGACGCCCGGATGACTCGCCAGATGATTGACACGCGACTGCAGCAATAAGCGCGTTAGATTCTTAAGTTCTAGTAGATATGCACCCCTCTGCCGCAGGGTCTTGAGCGTGTCCGCCACCATCGCAGATCCAGAATGCTGAGCGGTATGTAAAGACCAAGTAAAGACTTGCGTCACCGCAACGTGCCATACTCTTGAAGCACGAAATCGGACGGGTTAAGAGCAATCTGACTCAGATACTTCGTGCCGCCTCATAACCTTCCCTGACGGCTTCGAACAGCTGACGGGGTTTCTTTGCGTCGCCGATGATTCTAAGTTCGATCCCTTTCTGTCTTAACTGCGGCTCGAGTTCGTTTATAGAACGGGTTCCCACAGCTACGACAACGGAATCGAATTCACCGATCATCTTTTCTCCGTCGCCGTCCTGAACGTAAGCTTTGGCACCATCGAATCGAGTTATCTTCGTTCCCTTGAGGATTTTCACTCCTGCTTTGTTAAGACTGTTGAGAGTGAGCTTCTTTGTCAATGGCAGCATATCACGTGCAACATCTTCAAGCAGTTCTACCACTGTGATTTTGTACTCCCGCAGGGTGAGGAACTCCGCGACTTCCAGCCCGATCATGCCACCGCCAATAATAAGGACGTTCGTGCCCATGTCAGTCTTCTCCAACAGAACATCTTCGCCGGTTACAGCTCTCTGCAGTCCGGGTATGGAGAGACTTACCGGTTCTGCACCGGTGGCAACAACGACGACATCCGGGTGTTGTCCGACTATATCCTGAGCAGTCGGGCTTTGATTCAACCGTACATCTATATCGCTCTTTTTCACCTGGTTAATGAATGCCTGAAGCGGCCGCTCCATCATTTGCTTTCCCGGAGGTATGTGAGAGAGACTGAACTGCCCGCCCAGAGTGCCCTTATCGTAGAGAATAACCTTGTGACCCAGCCTGCTCGAAGACAGGGCGGCCTGCATACCACCCGGGCCGCCTCCGACCACAACAACAGTCTTGCGCGATGTTGCCTTCGCAGGTATTTCCTCTTCGTGTCCGGCTTCGGGATTGACGTTGCATACAACTCCCTCGCCTGATTTGACCCTGGCGAAGCATCCCTGCAGGCACGCACCACATTGCATGACCAAATCATCCTCGTTCGCTTTCATCTTCGCAGGCAGATCGGGATCCGCCACAAGCGGCCTTCCCAGAGCAACGGCATCGACAATGCAATCGTTAACAGCCCTGCGTATATCGGCAGGATTGCCCATGCGCCCTGCGACAATAACCGGTAGATCGGTTTCCTTCTTGATCGCACCGGCCCACTCGAGGTTCTTACCCAGCGGAAGCCTTATATGCTGGAAGTACCATGGAAGAGAGTCACAAATAGAGCCGCTGACAACATGTACCGCCGAAGCTCCATGTGCCTGAAGGAACTGACTCAATTTCACGGCATCTTCAAGAACAAGTCCCCCCTCCACCTGCTCAAACGCCGAAATTCTTGCAATAATCGGAAGGTTCGAGCCAACCTCGGAGAGTACAGCCTCCAGGACTTCGGTCGCAAAACGATAACGGTTTTTCTCACTTCCACCGTAATCGTCTTCGCGTAGGTTCGTGCGAGGAGATAGGAACTGTGCAATGAGGTATCCGAGGCCGAACTGAATTTCGATAGCGTCGAATCCTGAAGTTCTTGCCCTGCGGGCAGCATCTGCGTAAGCTGCCACACATTTCTTGATTCTATCCTCGGACATCGCAACCGGGGTCTCCCCTGACTTGGGGCACATCACCTCCGACGGCGCCTCCGGTGGTGCTCCCGCCAGTTTGGAATTTGCTGCCCTGCCGGCATGATTGATATGCGCGATTGCAAGAGATCCCCCTTCATGGATACAACTCGAGAGTCGATTCAGGCTGCCAAGCAAGTTATCATCGTTGATGCCGATTTGCTTCGGGTGCTCCTTGCCCATGATGTCGACATACATCGGTTCGACGATGATCGCGCCGACTCCACCCTCCGCACGCCTCCGATAGTAAGCCTGGTGGCGCGTGGTCACTTCTCCTTTTGCGTTCCCGAATGCAGTCTTAACAGGTGCCATCAGCATCCTGTTGGGAAATTCCAGCGAACCTATCTTAACTGAAGTGAACACGTTCATGACACTTTACTCCTATCCTATTGCGTCTCTGACGACATCCAGAAGATGCTGCCTGTCAATTGGCTTATCGAGGACGGCGAATGGCTTTCTGATGGCAAGATGACGGCCCGCAATACCGCTTATAACGATTATGGGAACATCAGCAAATTCCCTGTCGCGATGAATCTTCCTGTAGAAACCCGTTCCGGTGTCGTTGGGCATCTGTAGATCAAGAGTCACGAGATCAGGACGAAATGACCGCATCTCATCCAGACCTTGAAGGCCGTCACTTGCCGTTGCGACCTCATACCCCTCAGCAACCAATACTTCGGTGATGTAGCTCCGAACGTCCTCTTCATCATCGATTATGAGTATTTTCTTCTTCATATGAGCATTGCCCCGCTACATTGGGTCATACTTCATACCAGCTTACTTGTTCTGGTCCTTCATAAGTTTCTGTAGTTTCTTGAGAATCTCGGGATCTGCCTCATCGATCATATTTTTCAGATCGTTCTGTATCTTAATCTTGTCTGCTTCTTCCGCCTCTTCATCGGTGGTGTCCATGCCAAGCAGTTGCTTAATGCCTGAGATATAGCTTTTTGGCTTCACAGGCTTCTCGAGGTAGATTCCAGCCCCTGACATTGTGAGCTCTTTTAGATCAGACTTACCCACATCATCCCTGGCATGCCCAGTGACAATCAGCACCGGGATTTTGGCCCATTCCTTATTCTTCTGAAGCTCCCTGTAGAACCTGACTCCCGAACCCTTTGGCATAACCAGATCCAGCGAAATGAGATCCGGCTGCTGCTCTTTGACCTTGTCGAGGGCCTCTTTCCCATTGGTAGCCATGACGACTTCAAAGCCAGCATCAGTTAGTGCCATCGAGAGGTATTGCCGGACATCTTCTTCGTCATCGACAATGAGGACTGTTTTTTTCTCTGATTTGGTCATGGGCGCTCCCTGACTTGCGTTTCTAACTCATTCTCTGATTTCTCTTCTCTATAGAGCATGTTCAGTCTCGACTTCGGGAAGGAAATGCGAAATGTGGTTCCGGTACCTGTCTTAGAGCGAACGGAAATCTTCCCACCATGCTCCTTGACGATCTTCCTCGTTGTCAGAAGACCGAGTCCGGTACCTTTGCCACCTTTGGTGGTAAAGAACGTGGTAAAAACTTTCTTCTTAATATCCGAATCCATGCCTGTCCCGTCATCCGATACTATGAACGACAACACGCCGTTCTTGTCTGATGTCGAAATACACACTTCACCGGTTTTGCTGTCACTCATCTCGCAGGCATCAATTGCATTGGAAACGAGGTTCGTGAGGCAGGTGTGTACGCCTTTCGGATCGAGCGGAACGGCTGACACCTTCGTGTCGAGATCCGCTCTCAGATTTACACCGTGTTCTGCAGCAACGGTCTTGTAGAGACCAATGATTTCTTCGACGAGCTCGTTCGGATCAACAATCTCGAGTTCAGGCATTTTCCCTTTAGCGAAGCTGAGGAAATCCCTCACAAGTGACGTGGTTTTGTTGAAGTTTCGCTCGAGCATATCCCAACCCTGGTCGAGCTTCTCTCTATCATTGGCTTCGAGGCCCCTTCCCATTATGTACATTCCACCTTCGAGACCCATGAGTATGTTTTTTATGCTGTGAGCCAAACCGGCGACCGTCTGACCGACTGCAGAGAGACGCTCGGCCTCTATGACTTCCTTCTCCAGCTTCTTGACATCAGTAATGTCCGTCGACATTTCGATTACGTGAGCGATCTGATCCGTTTGCCGTCCGAGGGGCGAAGTCGTGAGAACGTAGTGGGCCTTTTCACCACCCTTCTTGATACCAGTCTGCTGTGACCTGTGTACCTGCCCGTCACGAAAAGTGCGCGCGGCAGGGCAGTTCGGGCACTTGGTCTTGCGCTTCTTGTAAACCTCGAAACATTTCCGTCCGACTACATCCCCGAAGTTCTTTCTGAAGTTCTCATTTGCCCGGATGATCGTATAGTTGCGGTCGATTACAGTAATGTAACATGGTACGCGTTCGAAAAGCAACTGGTACTCCATCTGCCAGTTCTTCGTTTCGACGACATCGCGGGACATTTCGACTATGTACTTGACAGCTCCACCCTTACGCTTGGTGAGCGGTGCGATATGAACCACGTAGTGTGCTTCTTTGCCGTGCTGGTCGACTCCCGACTCGTCCGACAGCCTCGGCTGGCCGTCTTCAAAGGTGAGTCGCGCATCACATCCTAAGCAGGGCTGAGAGAGGTTCTTGTAGACCTTATAGCATTTCTTCCCTTTCCAAGGGCCGAAGTACTCGCTGAAATTGGAGTTCGCACTGACGATGTTATAGTCCCGGTCGATTATCGCTACATTGAACGGAACCTGCTCGAACAGACTGCGACACATCCAATCCTCAAGTCCAGCTACGGATTTCCTCGGAAGCTTGTTCATAAGACCCCCTTCTTTCGCGCCCGCTTTGCCTTGAGGTGATCGACGATGTGAAGGACCTCTTTCTCGAAAGTGGACACATTAATCGGCTTCTCGAAGAAAGCCTCCGGTGGCGGAACGTCGCTGTCCCGGACGAGCTGCTGGAAGTCGAATTCTTCTTCCGTCTGAATTCCACTAATGATTATGACCGGAATACCCGCAAGCTCTTTATTCGCCCGCAGTTTAGTGTACATTGTCAACCCTGACTCCTTCGGCATCATTATATCGAGACAGATGATGTCGGGAGAGACTTTCTCGGCAATCTTCAGACCGTTCTCCGAGCTGTCGGCCGTGTGTACAGTGAAGCCACACCCTTCCAGGACGGCACCAACGTACGCTATCACGTCCGGTTCATCATCAACAATGAGCGCGGAACGTATCTTACTCATTCGGATTTCTCCCTGGCTCCGGCCTTGTTGACTGTCGCTGGTGGCATTACCACATGATTAAATGACGAATCCCTGAACTTCGCATACACCTCATCGGGCAAGTATGCTGGAGTATCGAGTTTGTGGCATGCGCTGCATTGCCCAAGAGTTTCCTTATCGGCAAGTTCAGTTGCCCTCTGCTTGTGGCATTGTATACATACGCCGTGCATCGCATCCGCATACGACGGCGCCAAATACTGTTCCATCTTGATTGGAGTGTTCGCGGGCTCCAGATCTTTATGGCAGTCTGTGCATGACTTAGCGGTTTCTGCCGCGCGTTGCTCATTCGGATTGTGACACATGTCGCAGGTGAGATTGCCGCCATCCGGGGAAGCGTGCCAGTCGTGACGGAAGATATCGGTAGCCGTGTACATCTGGCTGTGACACTCCTGGCACCGACTGTTCTTGTCATACGGAAGATTCATGTGGTGGCATATGACGCAGGAACTGTTACCTCCCTCGCGATCATAGTGGTCCTTGTGAGCGAATTCCACGCCGTAACCATCAAGGTTCCCATCGACAAAGAGCGTGTCACCTCCACGGGCCGGTTTCACCGGCACGTCTCTTATGCCTGCACTTTCGATTCGATCGGTAGAAATCATTGCGAATCCGACCGCAAGTGCAATAACGAAGATCAGCGAATAGACCGTCCTGCTTGCGATACGAGGCGTTCCGAGCCATACTTCTCCCACATTATCGAATTGCGGCGCTGCCTCGGGA